>Ga0114129_10001825_pt1 | contig 28997 bp, 21 predicted proteins | sample RhiMetdeltSRZDD1_FD_80071 | JGI IMG/M metagenome (GOLD analysis project Ga0114129, IMG submission 80071) | Populus rhizosphere microbial communities from Tennessee, USA - Rhizosphere MetaG P. deltoides SRZDD1 (version 2) (version 2) | ecosystem: Host-associated > Plants > Roots > Rhizosphere >... | reverse complement strand
TCGGCGGGACAAGGCGGCGGGCCAGGCGCCCGTGCGCTGGCGAACGATGACATCGAGGGCTGGACATCATGCATATTTCGGAACGTGCCGTGGGCGATGTGATGATCGTGGATGTCTCGGGGAAGATCACGTTGGGTGACGGCGGCGACATCGTCCTGAAGGACAAGATGCAGAGCCTGGTTCACCAAGGCAAGAAAAAGGTGCTGCTCAACCTGGCCGACGTGTCGTACGTGGACAGCGCCGGACTGGGCGAGATCGTCCAGGCCTATGCCACGATGAACAAGAACGGCGGCGCCTTGAAGCTGGTGAACACGACCAAGCGCATCAAGGATCTGCTGTCGATCACGAAGCTGCTGACCGTATTCGAGTGCCACGACAGCGAAGCCGACGGGCTCAAGAGCTTCGGCGCTTAGACCTTCCACTACACGTGCTTCGTGCGAAGCACGCCGAGCTGCACCAGCAAGCCGGTAAAATCGTAGAGGCGCCGCTCGGACGTGATCCGTTGGTCTTTCACGCGAAACACGAAGACCATCTGCGTTTCGACACGCCGGCCCGAGCCCGGCAGTCCGAAAATTTCCCCCTTGTGGCGCGCGTGGGCCGTGACGACAACCGCCGCCTTGACCGCGCCGTCTCCGGCCTGCGTCTCGACGATCACGTCGTCGATCCGCAGCGTCAGGTCGCCGAACGCGCGAAATACGTCCTGGAACGATGCCTCGATGCTCGCCGTGCCGCGCACGCTCGGAAACATCGGGCTCGTAATCTCGCAGTTCGGGCCATAACACTCCAGGAGCGCGTCGATGTCCTCGCGTTCGAACGCCCGCATGTAACGGTCGAAGAACGCCGCCATTTCATCGTGCGTCATCGTGCGACCTCCTCCTACCTCATCGGGGCCACCTTCGGGAACGAGACCTCTCCACCCGGATCTCTCTGCTTCAGCGCCGTGACTCGGCCCGCGTCCACTGCGAACTCGAACACGACATCCGCGAACTGCGGCGTACGGAAGCGGAAGCCCTTGACCTGTATGAGCGGAAGCGGTGGTGCGCCCGGCGGAACGAGCGACAAGCCGGTCGCTTCCTGATACTTCACCTGCAGCTTCGTGCCGGTCGGCGTCTGGTAGTCGCCAGCCATCTGCGTGAGCAGCGCCGGCGCCAGCTTCTCCGGTTTCCGCCTGAACGTAGCCTCCGCCTCGTCGAGCGACATCACCGCGTCCTCGATATCACCCTGGGGGTTCGTGCGGAAGTTCACCGACCACTTGCCGTTCTCTTCATCGTCCGGTGTATCGAACCGGTCGTAGTGAAAGTGCGACAGCGGCATCGTGATTTTGTGGAAGTCGAACTGCAGCTCGTTGTTCTTCAAGCCGACCTTGAGCGATCCGTACGCAGCATTCTCGTAGTCCCCCACATAGTCGGTGAGCGAGTGGGACGGCTTCGTGTTCGGTACGCGATCCTCGCCCGCCTTCTTGCGCGCTGCCGTGCCGGCGGCTTTGTTCTTCAGCCGGATGTCGAGGCCGCGCTGACTCCAGGGCGTCTGTTCGACGCCGAGTAGGCGCTCGTAGACGTTGTAGCTGACGTAGTTGTAGAGCGGCGCCGTGTGGTTGCCGACGACGAGCACCACCACGCCGATCTTTTCCTTCGGCATGAAGGATACCTGCGAATGAAAGCCCGGCAGATCGCCGCCGTGGTACGTGACGAGATGGCCGCGGTACGACGCCGTCTGTCGTCCCATGCCGTAGGCGGCGTTCAGCATCTCCCAGAAGCCGCGCTGTTCCGCTGCCGTGTTCGGCAAGGCAATCGCAGGCTGCATCGTCTGCTTCAGCACGTCGGCGGGAATCACCTGCCTGCCGCCGTACATGCCGTTGTTCATCAGCGCCACCAGCCAATGCGACAGATCTTCGATGTTCGACACGATGGCGCCGCATGGCGCAACGCCTTCGATATCTTCGTAGTACGGGATCTTGTGGAGATCGAATGAATCGCGCTTCTCGGTGAAGCCGACGCCGTGCTCGGGCGCCTTCAGCATTTCGGCGATCGTGTAGCCGGTCGATTTCATCTCGAGCGGCTGCAGGATGCGCTCGCGCACGAACTGCTCCCATGTCCTGCCGGACTGCAGCTCGATCATGTAGCCGACGCCGGCGAACATCAGGTTGTTGTAGAGGAACGACTGCCGCATCGGCTCCTGCGGCTCGAGAAACTTGAGCCGGTCGAACAGCTCCTTGCGGGTGAAATCGGACTTGTACCAAATCGTGTCGTGGCGCGTGATGCCGGTGCGGTGCGACAGCATGTCGCGCAGAGTCACCGCGTTGTTCAACGGCTCGTTGTAGAAGCGAATCGTGGGCACCGACTCGCGCACCGGTTTGTCCCACGTCAGCTTTCCTTCTTCGACGAGCATGCCGGCCGCGATCGCGGTGAAGAGCTTCGTGTTCGACGCAATCGGGCACACGGTCCCCGGGGTGAACGGGAGCTTCTTCTCGTAGTCGCGATAGCCATAACCCTTCGCGAACACGAGTTTGTCGCCGACGACGATGCCGACGCCGATGCCGGGTCCGTTCCAATCCTTCAGGACCTTGGCCATGTAGTCGTCGAGGCCTTCGAGCCTCTTGGCGACATCGATGTCTTCCGCGCGGAGAATGGCCGTCGACGCGAGGAGCAGGACGATCGCGATCAGCCGTTTCATCGTGGTTCCTCCGATCACTCGAGCGGGCCTGCCCCGCCGAAGCGCGGAGCGCGCAGGCGGGAAGCCGAACTGGATTTCGTTCAGAGCGTGCTGGTGCACGCCCGGCAGCGCGTGGCGTCAGCCGGCACGACTTCCTTGCAGAACTGGCACGTGCGCGTCGGCGCCGCCGGCGACGGCTTGAGGAATTGCCGGACAATCAGGAACACGGCGAACGAGACGATCGCGAAGTCCACGACGGTTCCCAGAAAGGAGCCGTAGTTGATCGAGTTCACGACCTCCTTGCCGTCGGGTCCCACTGCCTTTGAAAGGACGACCTTTGCCGCGCGCCAGTCGCCCGCGGGAATGCCGAGACTGACGACCGGCATCAGCAAATCAGACACGAGCGACGTGACCACGCGGCCAAGCGCAGCCCCGGTGATCACGCCGACGGCCAGCGCCAGCGCATTCTGCTTCAGCAGGAATTCACGGAATTCGCGGACCATGTCGCCTCCTTGGACAGGAGACGATTCTACGGCCGTTCAGTGCTGTTCGGCGACGGCGACCTGGGGCAGCTCAGGCTGCTCGTAGAGCGGCACTTTGCGCAGCATTTCGGCCCGGATCGGGAGGATGAAGGAGAAGCGGTAGTCCCCCTGCATCCGTCCAATCGGAATGCCGACCAGCACGCCGCGCTGGTCGAGGACGCCGCCACCCGACACGCCCGGATGGCCGTCGGTGAGGCACGTGACCAGACCGTTCGGCGTGTGCTGGCCGACGTATCCGGTCGAGAGGATGATGCCCTTGGAGTAATCGTTGCCCAGACGGAAGATCGGCTCCGCGAAATCGTACGCGAACCCTGCGTCGACGCGCAGCGGCGGCAGGTCGAGATCCCGCGTCTTGATGATCGCCCAGTCGCCGCTGTGGACTTCAGCCTCGGCATCGCCGGTATCGACAACCTTCGCCGGAATCTCTTTGCCGCGGTAGACGATCTTGACGGACATGATCTTCCGGGCCGACAGGCGCTCCTCCTCGTCCTTGAGCGCGACGACGGCGTGCTTCACGGTGATGAAGTAGCCGTGGCCGAGATAGCCGGCGGTGCCATAGTTGGTCTTCCCCAAATTGTCCGACGAATACAGCTCGACGAAGCTCGAACGCCGATCCCGCAGCATGTGGACGGGCAGAAGGCCCATCTCGTTCTGCAGCTGTTCCTTGATTTCCGCGATCACACGCGCGCGCGTGGCGGGCGACGCCAGCGGATCGGCCGCTTTCGTCATGCGGCCACTCGTGCCGGCCGGCACGACGGCATCCGTTTTATGCGGGCTCGCGAGCTCCGCCCGGAGCGCAGCGAGCTTGGCATCGTACAGCGCGCGCGACGCGGCGTCGTTGCTACGCGAGTGGATCATGCCGAGCGTGAAGAAGGTAAGGGCGGTGCCGAGGAGAGCTGTCGTGAACAGGAGGCGCCGAAAAACCATGTAAGACTCCAAGTTCGGCAACTGAACGTCCGTCGGCGCATACGCGCAACGAGACTTCAGCTTTGCGCTCCCGCAAAACGCGGGATGGCCCTTTCGCTTGGAAAGCGCTGAGCTCTAGATTCCTAAGTTGTCGGACTGAGCGGAGGTCAGAGTAGCAGGGCCGGCTCATCGAGTCAAGCGAGTAATGCCCCATCCTGTCAGGAATACGACCACTCCTGCGCCAAACAATCGTGGATCGGGTCCCATCGGGCCCGCCGTGAAGAGATCCACGAGCAGCAGCCACATACCGATGAGCTGTGCAAATCGTCCCGAGTAGAAGAGTACTTTCCCCACCTGCCCCACACCCTGCCCTAGATGCGTTCGAAGTTCTTCTCGATCTCTCGCCGCGTGAGCCGCAGCATCACCGGACGGCCATGCGGGCAGACCGTCGAATACGCCGTCGCCCGGAGCTCGTCGAGGATGTGCGCCATCTTCTCGTACGTCAGCGGATAGTTCGCCTTCACCGCCGCGTGGCACGCGGTTGTCGCCGCGATGCGCTGCAGCGCGTCCTGCACCTGTGCCCCACGATCGAGGCCTTCGAGATCCTCCGCCAAGGCCAGCAACGCCTTCGACGAGTCTTCGATCTTGAGCAGCGCCGGCACCGCGGACACCTTGATCGTGGCGCCGCCGAAGCTCTCCAGCTCGAAGCCGAAACGTTCGAGCTCGTGCAGTCGATTGATGAGCGCCTCGCATGCGGAGGGCGGCAGATCGAGCACCATCGGCATCAGCAATCGCTGCGATTCGAAACGACCGGCGGTCAGGCGTTCCATCACGCGCTCGAACAGCACACGCTCGTGCGCCACATGTTGATCGATGATCGCAATCCCCTCGTCGTCCACCGCAATGATGAACGTGTCGCGAAATTGGCCTAAGGGGATCAAGGGGCGAATGGGCGTAGGTGCTAGGGTGCCAGGTGCGACGGTGCCAGGTGCTAGGGTGCTCGGTGCCAAGGTGCCAGGTGCCACGCCTGGCATCCACCGGTTCGGATACGTCCCACTCGCCAGAACGCCTGGGAGCGCAGGTGACGCCGGGACGTGCGTCGCCGTTTCGGGTTGCAGCTGCAGCTGCGGCGCGCCGCTCTGTCCGAGCGCCTCCATGAAGGCGCGGCGGACGACCTGGTGCACCAGCGACTGATCGCGGAATCGGACCTCGGCTTTCGTGGGATGTACGTTGACGTCGAGGGCGTCGGCGGCCATCTCGAGGAACAGATGCACTTCGGGGCTCCGCTCCTTGATCGACGCCTGACTGTACGAGTCGATGATCGCGTGCGCGATGGTGCGATCCTTGACGATACGGCGGTTGATGTACAGGTTCTGGGGACCACGCGTCGGCCCCTGTTCGGCGAGGGCGGCGATGAATCCGACGATCTTGATGCCGGCCGCTTCCTTGCGAAGCTCAATCAGATCGTCACGCTCGCCGTACACTTGGTACAGCCGGTCGCGGAGCGACGCGACAGGCGGCGCCTGCAACACGGTTCGCCCCGCGCTGGTGAGCGTGATCCCGACCCTCGGATACGCGAGCGCCAGTTGCGTGACGATGCGCGAGACTTGCGCAGACTCGGCGCCATCGGACTTCAGGAACTTGCGCCGCGCCGGCAGGTTGTAAAAGAGATCGTTGACCTCGACGGCGGTGCCTTCCGGCGCGCCGACCTCCGCCACCGCGGCGATCGCGCCGCCGTTGACGCGTATTTCGGTGCCGCTCTGCTGCCCACGCGCTCTCGTTCGCAGCACGAAATGCGAGACGGAGGCGATCGATGGCAACGCTTCGCCGCGGAAACCGAGCGTGAGGATTGCGGCGAGGTCGTCGGCGCGTCTGATCTTGCTCGTCGCGTGACGCTCGATCGCGAGCCGCGCATCCTCGGGCTCCATCCCCTCGCCATCGTCTTCCACGCGAACCTGCTTCTTGCCGCCCAGCTCGACATGGATGGTCACACGTCGCGCGCCGGCGTCGATGGCGTTCTCGACGAGCTCTTTGACCACGGATGCCGGACGCTCGACGACTTCACCCGCCGCGATCTGATTCGCGAGATCAGCGGGCAGCCGGTTGATTTTGCCCACTACAGCCTCGCTTCCCAGAACTCGAGCGTTGACTGGTGAGCGCGTGGCGCCAGTTGATGGCCGCGAAGACACGAAATCGCGAAATCACAATGGTTCTCTTCGTGTTTTCGTGTTCTCGTGACAGGAATCAACAGCTCGCTCATCATCGACGCTCCGCTAGATCCAGCGTCTCCAGCGAAAGTATCCGAGCATCGCGGTAATCGTCGCGAGGCTGGCGCCCGCGAGCCACCAGAACTGCGCCGCATCGCCTCCCGGCAACCTGGGTAACGGCACGTTCATCCCCCACGCGCCCACAAGAACGGTCGGCGGCATGAAGATGGTTGCCACCACCGTGAGCACCTTCATCACTTCGTTCAGCCGGTTGCTCACATTCGACAGATGGGCGTCGAGCATCCCGGTGATGCGGTCCTGGAAGATCAACGCGTCGTCGGCGATCCTGACGAGGTGATCGTAGATGTCGCGGAAGCGGAACGACATCTCCGTGCTGACGTCGACGAAGTCGCGTCGGGCGAGCCTCGCGATGACGTCGCGCTGAGGCGTGATAATCCGTCGAAGCGACGCCACTTCCCGCTTCTCCTCGAGGATCTTCCTCACGAGCGTCGGCTCGGGCCTTTCGAAGATCGCCTTCTCGAGATCGTCCAGCCTGTTATCCAGCTTCTCCACTTCAGGCCGGTACGCGTCGACCATCGAGTCGACGATGCGGTGAAACAGTGCGACCGGACCTTCGCCGAGGATCTTGGCATTGCGCGTGGCGTGTTCACGGAGCTCTTTGATCGACGCCGAATGGCCGTCGTGAACGGTGACCAGGTAATGCGGTCCGAGAAAGAAGTCGACGTCGTGCGTCGCAAAACAATGGTCGCCGGCGTGAAAGTCGATGCCGTGCAGAATGACGTACAGGTAGCCGTCGTAGGCTTCCGCCTTCGGATACTGCATGGCGCTCTTGGCGTCCTCGACGGACAGGGGATGAAACCTGAACGTGTCGCTCAGTAGCAGCAACTCCGGGATCGAGGGCGCCGCGAGGTCCACCCAGAGCGACAGGCCCGACGAGGGATTCAGCCAGCTGCGATCGATGCTCGTGGCGCTCTCGGTCCGGCCATCGCGGTGGACGTAGATGGAAACCATGTCACATCTTCAGTCACCGACCTTCACGGACAGCGCGGCCTGCGCCGCCGCAAGCCTCGCCACCGGTACGCGGTACGGCGATGCGCTCACGTAGTCGAGGCCGGCCTTGTGGAAGAAATGGACCGACGCCGCATCGCCTCCGTGCTCGCCGCAGATGCCAATCTTGAGGGAGGGTCTGGTTTTTCGCCCTCGCTCGACACCGACACGCACGAGATCGCCAACCCCCTCGACGTCGATCGATGCAAACGGGTCCTTCTCGAGGATCTTCTTGTCCTGATAGACCTTCAGGAATTTGCCGATGTCGTCGCGTGAGAACCCGAATGTCAGCTGTGTCAGGTCGTTGGTGCCGAACGAGAAGAACTCCGCCTCCTGCGCGATCTGGTCTGCGACCACCGAGCCGCGCGGCACTTCGATCATCGTGCCGACGAGATACTTGATGCGGATGCCCTGCTCCTTCATCACATCTTCGGCCACGCGATCGACCAGTATCTTCTGATCGCGCAGCTCCTTCACGATCCCGACCAGCGGAATCATGATCTCCGGGACGATTTTCACCCCCTCCTTGTTCAGGCGGCATGCGGCTTCCATGATCGCGCGCGTCTGCATCTCCGTGATTTCCGGGTACGTGATGCCGAGGCGGACGCCTCGGTGGCCGAGCATGGGGTTGAATTCGTGGAGCTGCTCCACGCGTTGCAGCAGGACTTTCTTCTCGGCCAGCTCCTTGCCCGACTTACCGGTCGCTTCGAGCCGGGCCACCTCGACCATCAGATCTTCGCGCTTGGGCAGGAACTCGTGGAGCGGCGGATCGATGGTGCGGATGGTGACGGGACAGCCGCGCATCGCCTTGAAGACGCCGTAGAAATCGTCGCGCTGCAACGGCAGCAGTTCGTTCAGGGCCGCCCGCCGATCCGCCTCGTTGTCCGCCAGAATCATCCGCTGCACGATCGGGATTCGGCCTTCGCCGAAGAACATGTGCTCGGTGCGGCAGAGGCCGATGCCGCGCGCGCCGAACGCGTAGGCCAGCGCCGCCTGGTCGGGCAGATCGGCGTTGGCGTAGACGCCCAGCCGCCGGACCGCGTCGGACCATTTGAGCAGCTTCTCGAAGCGCTGGTAGATCTCGGACTTCGCCGGCTTCAGCGATCCGTCGAGCACCTGCAGAATCTCGCTCGGCTGGGACGCCACGCGCGCGATCTTCACCTCGCCGGTCAGGCCGTTGAACGACACATAGTCGCCCTCCTTCACGGTCTGGCCCTTGACGCGGAACAACTTCGCTTTTTCGTCGATCTCCAGATCCCCGGCGCCGACGACGGACGGCTTCCCCATCTGCCGGCCGACAACCGCGGCGTGCGACGTCATGCCGCCGGTGGCGGTGAGAATGCCTTGCGCGACGAACATGCCGTGGATATCGTCCGGCACCGTCTCGCGGCGCACCAGAATCACCTGCTTCCCTTGATTCGCCCACTCGACCGCGTGGTCGGCCGAGAACACCACCTGTCCGCTGGCGGCGCCGGGCGACGCAGGCAGCCCCACGGTGGCGGTCGGAATGCTCTTCCATTCGTTGGGATCGAATCCGGGCGCGAGCAGCTGGTTGAGCGACTCCGGATCGACCAGGAGGATCGCTTCCTTGGGTGTGACCAGCTTCTCGGCGACGAAATCGGTCGCGATGACGACCGCGGCATATCCCGTCCGCTTGCCGCTCCGCGTCTGCAGCATGTACAGCTTCTCGTCCTGGATGGTGAACTCGAAGTCCTGGACGTCCCTGTAGTGCTTCTCGAGCCGCGTGGTGATCTCGCGCAGCTGCTTGTACGCCTTCGGCATGACCTGCCCGAGCTCGTGGATCGGCTGCGGCGTGCGGATACCGGCGACCACGTCTTCGCCCTGGGCGTTGATCAGGAACTCTCCGTAGAATTCCTTCGCGCCGGTCGCCGGATTGCGCGTGAAGCCGACGCCTGTGGCCGATCGGTCGCCCGTATTGCCAAAGACCATCATCTGGACGTTGACGGCGGTCCCGATGTGATCAGGGATGTCGTAGATGCGGCGGTACTCGATCGCCCGGGCGTTCATCCACGATCGGAAGACTGCGTCGCGCGCCATCTTCAGCTGCTGCTGGGGATCCTGCGGGAAGTCTCGGCCGGCCTTCGCCTTGACCACTCTCTTGTAGCGATCGACCACCTCGCGCAGCGCCTGCTCGTCGAGATCGGTGTCCACCTTCGCGCCGCGCGCCTTCTTGACGGCCTCGAGCTCGTGCTCGAATGCTTCCTTGGGAATCTCCAGCACGACGTTGCCGAACATCTGGATGAAGCGGCGGTAGCTGTCGAACGCGAAGCGGCCATTCTCGGTTCGCCGCTTCAGCCCTTCGACCGCATCGTCGTTGAGGCCCAGGTTGAGGATCGTGTCCATCATCCCGGGCATCGAGAACTTCGCGCCTGAACGGACCGAGACGAGCAGCGGGTTCGACGTGGAGCCGAGCGTGGCGCCGGCCGCCTTCTCGAGCTTCTTGACGTGCTCCTCACTTTCGCGGTCGATCGCCGCGGGGATTTTCCCCTTGTTCTCGTAGTAGATGTTGCAGACCTGCGTCGAAATCGTGAATCCAGGTGGAACGGGGAGGCCGGCGTTGGTCATCTCGGCGAGGCCTGAGCCCTTGCCGCCAAGCAGGTCCTTCATGTTGCGATTGCCGTCGGCCTTTCCGTTGCCGAAGAAATACACGTACTTGGGGGCTTTGCGACTTTTCACTGACTTCTTCTTCGCCATTCGACGTCTCGTTCAGAATTGGTGAGTTGGTGAGTTGGTGAATTGGTGATTTGGCAGGCCTTCAGGCCTGCCGCTGTGCAAACACGCTCGGATCTCCAAAGCGAGATACAGCATCCGCAAAGTCCATCAACAACGATAGCCGCGCGTTCTTGAGCCGCGCGTCTGGCACCACGACCCGTACTTCATCGAAGAACCGCTTGATCGCCGGCTGAATCGATGCGATGGCCTCCAGTGCTCGCCGCGGCTGTCTATTGGAAAGCGCCTGCTGTATCTCGGTGTCAACACGATCCAGGGCGGCTCGAAGATCTCGCTCCGCGGGCTCGGACAGGATCTCGCGCTGCTCGATCCGCGTTGTCCGCCCATCGAGAGATTTCCACTCTGCGGCAACAATCTTCTTGGCCCGTTTATGCGCCTCCGCGGCTGCCTCGAAGAGCGGCGTGCCGACTTCGCGCTTCCATTCGGCAGCCCATTCCATCAGATCAACGGGACTGATCTCGGCGACGCGGTCGATCCCGCCGCCACTCACAATCTGTATTTCCTCGTATCCAGCGCCGCGTGCCTGCATCAGGTGTTGTAGTCGTTCCATCAAGAACAGTCGCAACGGGTTCCGCGCTTCGCCTTGCGGTATCTCGACCGCTAGAACGCTGTACGCCTCGTCGAGCATCCGATCAAGAGTCGGTCTCCTCGAAACGCCACATAACGATTCGAGATCGACGAGGACTTTGAGGACTCCTTGAGCGGCGCGGCGTAACCCGTACGGATCACGCGAACCAGTAGGTCTTTCGCCGGCGGCAAAAAGGCCGACGACTGTGTCCAGCTTGTCGGCGACCGACACTGCGGCCCATGTGACAGCGGCTTTCCCGAGCTGCGCCTTCGTCGGTGGCGCGTCCGCTTCCACGCCGATCGGCAGGTAGTGGAAGTAGATCGCTTTCCAGACGTCCTCCGGCATCCCTTCCTCGCGGGCGTAGATGCCGCCCATCGTTCCCTGAAGCTCCGTGAACTCGCGCACCATGTCGGTTGTGAGGTCCGCCTTTGCGAGCCGGGCAGCCTGCGCCGCGTGCCGCGCGACGACGGGATCCGCGCCGAGCGCCTCGCGTGCGATCCACTGGGCCAGCCGCTCGATGCGTTCGGCTTTCTCTTTGTACGTCCCGAGCTTCTTGTGAAACAGCAGCGTCCCCAGCCGGTCGATGCGCGACTCGAGCGGCGCCTTTCGATCGGCTTCCCAGAAGAACCGCGCGTCCCGCAGGCGCGCCGTCACGACACGCTCGGCGTTGCGCGCGATCGTCCGCTCGTTGTCCGGTTCGGTGTTGATGACGGCGAGGAATGCGTTCTTCAGCTTTCCGTCTTCGCCCTCGACAGGAAAGTAATGTTGATGATGAATCAACGTCGTCGTGAGCACCTCCGGCGGCAGCTCGAGGAACTCGAGGGCGAAGGTACCGGCTACGACCGACGGATACTCGACGAGGTCCGGCACCTCCTGCAGCAATCCCGAGTCGGTGCGGACGATGTGGCTGACGCGTCCATGCAGGCGCTGCGCTTTGGCGTCGAGCTCGCGGGCAATCTTGTTGTGGCGTTCGCTGCGCTCGAGGATGACGAAGTTCTCGAGCAGGCGCGCGCGGTATTCGTCGAACGATCTCACCTTGATGGCCCGTCCCGCGCGGCCGCTGGTCGTGAGGAACCGATGGCCGTACGTCACGGCGCCCGACGAGACCTCCTGCGACATGCCGCTTTGCGCCGCCGCCGTGCGCGCAATCGTGAAGGGGACGACGCGGCCGCCGTAGAGGAACAGCATCCAGCGGATGGGACGGCCGAAGAGCAGATCGCCGCGCCCGTCCTCCAACACGGCGTCCCAGTGCATGGCCTTCGGAAACGAGAAGCCGCGCAGCACACCGCCCAGAATCGCCGGCAGCACGTCGACAGCGGCCTTGCCGCGCTGGCGCTTGCGGAAGGCAAGGTACTCGCCTTTCGGCGTCTGGACGCGCTCCAACATCGCGACGTCCACGCCTTGCTTGGCCGCAAACCCAGCCGCGGCGGGGGTCGCCGACCCGTCGGGCTTGAACGCCGCAGAGACGGGCGGTCCGTTCAGCAGCTCTTCGAGATCCGTCTGTCGCTCCTGAAGGCGCGCAATCCGGACAGTCAGGCGGCGCGGGGTGCTGTAGGTTTCGACCGGCGATTCTGCCGGAAGGCGATGCTCCGCCAGCTGCGCCGAAACGAGATCGCCTATCTGATTGGTGAGTCCAGGCAGCCAGCTCGCCGGCAGCTCCTCGCATCCGACTTCGAGCAGAAGCTCACGATCCACTCGCGCCTCTGCTTTCTGCTGCCACCGCCACAGACGGCGCTTCCACGTAGCGCTTGGCGATGCCGATGGCCAGCTGGCGGATGCGCAGAATATATGCTGTTCGTTCGGTCACCCCGATGCTGTTACTCGAATCGAGAATGTTGAAAATGTGCGAGCACTTCAGCGTGTGCTCGAGCGCGGGCCACACGAGGTCGGCCTTCAGCAGCGCGCCGGCGAGCTGGTAGTAGCGCTCGAAGAGGTCGCGGTGAAAGGCGCCGAACTCCACGCCGCCGAGATCAACCTGGCCGAAGACGTACTTCGACTGCTCGATTTCCTCTCGCAGACGGACGTCGCTGTATTTCACACCCTCAGCCCACTCCATGTCGTACACACTGTCGGCCCGTTGCAGCACCATCGCGATGCGCTCGAGGCCATAGGTGAGCTCGGCAGAAATCGGCGACAGCTCGAGACCACCGGCCTGCTGGAAATAGGTGAACTGCGAGATCTCCATCCCGTCGAACATCACCTGCCAGCCGATGCCCCACGCGCCGAGCGTCGGCGACTCCCAGTTGTCTTCTTCGAAGCGGATGTCGTGCTGGCGCGGGTTGATCCCGCAGGCTTCGAGGCTTTCGAGGTACAGCTGCTGAACTTCGTCCGGAGCCGGCTTGAGGATGACCTGAAACTGATGGTGCTTGAACAAGCGCGTCGGGTTTTCGCCGAAGCGGCCGTCGGCCGGCCGCCGCGAAGGCTGGACGTACGCGACGTTCCAATGCGCCGGTCCAAGGACACGGAGAAACGTCTCCGGATGCATCGTCCCCGCACCGACCTCCACGTCGAGGGGCTGCTGAAGCGCACAGCCGCGCGACGCCCAGAATTCGGAGAGCTTCAGGATCAGCCCTTGAAAGGTCAACGCCTCATTTCCTTCAACACGCGCATCGACTTCAGATCCTTCTCCAAATGCATCGTGATCAACGCGCGATGCGACGCCTCGAGCTCGCGCAGCACCCCCGGCGACACGCTGATGTCCCTCAGCGTAAATGGGCTGCAGGTGCGCGCCGCCGAAAGGAACGCCTGTCCCTCCGGCGAAATCCGCGGATCGGGCTCGTACACTCCCTGCAGCCGCAACACCCAGTACTCGAAGTAGCGCGCAAGCGGCTGAATCGGCACGCCGCCGGCGATCGCCTCCACCATCGACGCGCCGAGCCGAAACAGCGTTTCGTTCGGATCGGCGTCCGGCGCCCATTCGTCGATCAGCTCGGCGAAATAGCTCACGTAGCCGAGCGCCTCGTCGTCGACGGCCGCAAGCGGGGACCGAATGACTTCGACGTAGTGCAGGCTTACGAGCTCTCTGCCTTCGCGCTCCATGTAGCCGACGCGGCCATGCGTCAGTGGCTCGAGAGCGCCACCAAACCGCCGCCGGCTCTGCCGCGCATTCTTCGCCACGCCGCGCTTCTTCCCGCGATCCCTGGTGAGGAACACGACAATCCGATCCGACTCACCGAGCTTGTAGGTGCGAAGAATCAGGGCGTCGGTGGTGTGGAGGCGCATCCAGAGGCAGACTGCAATTCTACTTCAGGCCGATGTCGTCCAGTACCTGCGCGTCCTCGCGCCATTCGGACCTCACGCGCACGTGAAGGTCCAGAAACACCCGCGCATCGAAGAAGCGCTCGAGGTCCTCCCGCGCGGCGATGCCGATGCGCTTGATCATCTCGCCGCCGCGCCCGATGACGATCGGCTTCTGGGATTCGCGATCGACGACGATCGTGCAGTGCAGCCGCAGGAGATCCTTCGGGCCCTGCGGCTCGTCGAACTTGTCCACGATCACCGCGCTCGAAAACGGAATCTCGGCATGCGTGAGCTGCAGCAGCTTCTCGCGCACGATTTCGGCGGCGAAGAAACGCTCGGGCTGATCGGTCAGGTAGTCGGCCGGATACAGCGGCTCGCCTTCCGGAAGGCGATCGAGGATCGCGCGCTCCAGCCGGTCTACATTGTCACCGGTCTGTGCCGACACGGGGATGATCTCCGCGAAGGTCCCGCGCTCGCTGTACAGCTGCATCATCGGCAGAAGGCGTGTCTTCTTGATGAGATCGACCTTATTGAGCACCAGAAAAACAGGCGCCTGTGCGCGCTTCACGAGATCGAGCACGAACTGATCGCCCTTTCCCGGCGGCTCGGTGACGTCTACGACGAGACAGAGGACGTCGACCTCTCGGATCGTGTCGACGGCGGCGTCGACCATTCTGACGTTCATGCGGTGCAGCGGCCGGTGAATTCCAGGCGTGTCCAGAAACACCACCTGCGCGTCTGGATAGTTCCGCACGCCCAGGATTCTCGTCCTGGTCGTCTGCGGCTTGTCGGACACGATGGCGAGCTTCGTCCCAACGAGCCGGTTGAGCAGCGTGGACTTTCCGGCGTTCGGGCGGCCGACGAATGAAACGAAACCTGTCTTCATGCCAGACAATCCCCACCACGGCGGACACGGACGACACTCAGGATCAAACCGTGCGGGATTTTTCCTCCGCCTCCTCCATCTCCTCGGTGGTGGCGAGCTTCTTACATATCCGCACTTTGGTAATGCGGCGGCGCTCGGCCTCGAGAACTTCGACCGTGAGCCCGTCGATCTCGAACCGCTCACCGATGGCCGGCACGCGGCCGATGTGCGAGAGGAGGTAGCCGCCCACGGTTTCGAATCCCTCGCGCTCGATCTCGACATTCAGCCGCTGCGCCAGTTCGTCGATATTGGCCTTGCCGCTCACGACGAAGCGGCCGCTACCCTCGTCGACAATCGGTTCCGACTCGACGTCGTACTCGTCGCGAATCTCGCCGACAATTTCCTCCAGCAGATCCTCAATCGTCACGAGCCCGGCGGTGCCGCCGTATTCATCGACGACAATGGCGCACTGGGTCTGCTGCCGCTGAAAGTGCTTCAACAGCTCGGGTACGCGCTTCGTTTCCGGCACGAATACCGCCGGACGCAGCAAGCCGGCGATCGGCCGGCTGTCGTCGTCGCTGCTCAAGGTGACGAGATCCTTGACGAAGACGAACCCGGCGATGTTGTCGAGGCTGTCTTTGTAGACAGGGAACCGGGAGTATTCCTGCTCGCGGAACAGCGCGCGAACATCGCCGACTGTGGCTGCCTCGCGGATCGCCACGATGTCGGGGCGCGGCGTCATCACCTCGCGGACGAGCGTGTCGCCAAAGTCGACGATGCTTTGCAGAAGGCGGCGCTCCTCGCCTTGAATGAGCCCTTCCTGCTCAGCGGTGCTGATGTACGCCTTGGCCGCTTCATTCGAGGCTTCCTCGATTTCGTCGGGGGCTGCAGCCGCCGCGCCTCGGCGTGTCGTCGCGACGGTGCGCGCGATCCAGCGTGTCATGGGGCCCAGCAGGCGGACGATTGGCGCGAAGGTGGGGAGCAGAATCTCGAGGACGCGTTCCGGATCGCGTCCCACGATCGCAAGTGGAAGGAGCAGCTCGCAGAAAAGGACGAACGTGCCCATGACGACCGCGACCATGCCCAACGCGTGAGCGCTGGCGACCCCGATGCCGACCGCGACCAGCGCGGTCGCACCACCTGTGACCAGGCCGAGGAGCAATCGCGTCGGAATGAACAGCAGCAGTGGATCGTCAAGGTAGGTGCCGAGGGCGCCCGGCCGATTGCTGCGCTCGGCGACGAGACGAAGCGACAGCCGCATCAGCGCGCTGAACGCCGCCTCGATAGCGCCCAGATACACGGCCGCGGCCGCGAGCAGGAACACTGCGAGAGGGATCACTCCGCGGCTCTCTCGATCAGGCCTTCGCGCAGCCCGCCCTTGCGGCGCAACCGCCGCTCGACCCGGCGCATCCGGCCATTATCGCCTTCATGGTCGTAGCCGAGGAGATGCAAGAGCCCGTGCAAGGCGAGGACTTTCAGCTCAACAATTTCGCGGTGTCCGGCCGCGGCCGCCTGTTTCCGCGCGACGCCCGTGGCGATAACGACCTCTCCCAAAAAGGGATTACGGCTTGGGGCTGCGCGATTCGCAGGGCTTGGGCGCCTGCCCGCCGAAGCTCGCTGGACTCCGCGAGCAAAGGCGGGAAAGGAGAGCACGTCCGTCGCATAGTCCTTGTGGCGATACGTGCGGTTCAGTGCGCGGATTGTCGCGTCGCTCACCAGCGCAATCGTGACCTCGCCGCGCGCGCGGGCCGGTGCCACGCCCTGCAGCCATGACGCCAGCCCATTCGGCGAAAGCCGTCGTCCCCGCTCGTCGACGACTGTGACGTGAAGGCTTCGCGCAGCTCGCCGCCGCGAAGGCGGACCTGTCCCGCCGAAGCGGCGAATCCGCAAGGGCGGATCAGGCACGGCCGTTTCCGTTGGAGAACTTCTCGTATGCCTTGACGATCTGCTGCACGAGCTTGTGGCGCACGACATCGCGCTCGTCGAAGTAGATGAACGAGATCCCTTCGATGTGGCTGACGACTTTCATCGCCTCGACGAGGCCAGACGTGCGCCCGGCCGGCAGATCGATCTGGGTGATGTCGCCGGTAACCACCGCCTTCGCGCCGAAGCCGAGCCTGGTGAGGAACATCTTCATCTGCTCGGCCGTCGTGTTCTGCGCTTCATCGAGGATGACGAACGAGTCGTTGAGGGTGCGGCCGCGCATGAAGGCGATCGGTGCAATCTCGATCGTGCCACGCTCGATGTAGCGAGCGACGCGCTCGGTGTCGAGCATGTCGTACAGCGCATCGTACAAAGGCCGCAAGTACGGGTTGACCTTCTCCTGCAGGTCGCCCGGGAGGAAGCCGAGCTTCTCACCCGCTTCGACCGCCGGCCGCGCGAGGATGATCCGGCTCACTTTCTTCGCGACGAGAAACGACACGGCCTGTGCCATCGCCAGGTATGTCTTACCGGTACCGGCTGGTCCTATTCCGAAAACGATGTCGTGCTGATCGATCGCGTCGAGGTATCGGCGCTGGTTCACCGACTTCGGGGCGATGCGGCGCTTTCCGGCCGACGTGAGGCTCCCCTTCAGGAAGTGGTCGCGCAGATCGACCGTCGTGTCCTGCGCGACGAGGTCCGACGCTGTCTTGACGTCCGCGTTCGAGAGCTTGTAGCCGTCGCGCATCAGCGAGGCGAGCTGACCGACCACCCGGTCCACTTTGTCGAGGCCGGCGGAGTCGCCTTCGACGAGCAAATCGTGGCCCTGAGTCTTGATTCGAACGTTGAAGCGCGATTCGAGGTGTTTGAGGTTCTCGTCATACGAGCCGAACAACGTCTCGATCCCCTCCACGGGGACGATGATGCGCTTCATCGAGTGGTTTGTTTCTGCCAATTCGAGGCCGAGTCAGCCGGGTGGGCGGGCCCTATCACCTCGCCACGAAACGACGAAATCACGAAGTAGAACCCGAGGCACTTCGTGTCTTCGTGTGTTCGTGACGGATCCGAGCCGTGCTGAAGCGTCATCGATGTTCGACTACCTCAATTCTGGGTCTTCAAATGGAGCTCGCGCAACTGTTTCGGATCCACGGCGGACGGCGCGCCCGCCATGAGATCGACCGCATTCGCGGTCTTCGGAAACGCGATCACCTCGCGGATCGAGCTCTCGCCCGCCAGAATCGCGACGATCCGATCGAGCCCGAGCGCGATGCCCCCGTGCGGCGGCGTGCCATATTCGAGCGCCTCGAGGAAGAAGCCGAACCGCACCTTCGCCTCCTCGTCCGTGATGCCGAGGCGCTGGAAGACGCGCGTCTGCAGCGCGGCATCGTGGATACGAACGCTGCCGCCGCCGATCTCGGAGCCGTTCAGTACGAGGTCGTACGCCTTTGCGCGAACATTGCCCGGATCGCGCTCGAGCTTGTCGACGTCCTCGTCGCGCGGCGCCGTGAAGGGATGATGCATCGAATACCATCGGCCATCCTCGGCGTGGAACTCGAGCAGCGGAAAATCGGTCACCCACAGGAATTCGAATGCGTCCGGGTTGAGCAGGTTTTCGCGCTTCGCGATCGCCAGCCGCAGCTGACCGAGCAGCTTCGACGTGGCGTCTGCCGGCCCCGCGGCCATCAGCAACAGGTCGTCGCTCGACACCTTCGCGCGCTCGAGCGCCGGCAACAACGTCGCCTCGCCGAGCGCTTTCACCGAAGAGAGCGGCGGCGAGCCGGGACGGACCCAGATCAATCCCGTGAAACCCATTTGCTTCGCCTGGTCGACGAGCACGTCGAGCTGGCTGCGCGTGTACCGGTTGCCCCCGGGAACGGCGAAGCCGCGGACGACGCCCCCCTCGGCGACGATCTGCTTGAACACGCGGAACTCGGCGTCGCGAAACGAATCCGACAGATCCACGATTTCGAGACCGCAGCGCAGATCCGGCTTGTCGGAGCCATATTTCGCAATCGCCTCTGAGTACGGCATCCGCCGAATCGGCAGCTTCACCTCCCGGCCGATCTCCTTGAAGATGTGCGGCATCAGCGGCTCGATGAGGCCGTAGACGAGATCCGGGCGCGCGAAGGACATCTCGACGTCGACCTGCGTGAACTCGAGCTGACGATCGGCGCGCTGGTCTTCGTCGCGAAAGCACCGCACGATCTGAAAATAGCGGTCGGTCCCGGCAATCATCAGGATTTGCTTGAAGATTTGCGGGGACTGCGGCAGGGCATAAAACTCGCCTGGATGCACGCGGCTCGGCACGAGAAAGTCGCGAGCTCCCTCGGGCGTCGACTTTGCGAGAATGGGCGTCTCGATTTCCCAGAATCCGTTCGCGTCGAAATATCTCCGGACCGCCATCGCCACGCGATGCCGCAGACCGATGTTGTACTGCAGCCTCGGCCGCCGCAGATCCAGGTATCGATAGCGAAGCCTGACGTCTTCGGAGACGGGACCGTCCTCGGCAATCTGAAACGGCGGCGTCTTCGCCTCGTTCAGGATGCGAATCTCGCGCGCCAGCACTTCGACCTCGCCGGTCGCCAACTTGGCATTGACGGTGTCCTCCGACCGCCGCTGCACGACGCCTGATACGCCGATGACGAACTCGGAGCGCAGCTTCTTGGCGACGAGCATCAACGCCTCGTTCTCGCGCACGACGACTTGCGACACGCCGCCGCGATCGCGGATGTCGATGAAGGTGACACCGCCGAGATCGCGGACGCGGTGGACCCATCCCAACAGCACCACATCCGCGCCGACGTCATCGGCGCGGAGCGCTCCACATGTGTGAGTTCGAACGAGATTTCCCAACGGTTCAGGCATAAGCAGAATCGGTCGTGACGAATGCTACGGTGCTAGGTGCTACGGTGCCAGGTGCTAGGTGCCAGTGCTAGGTGCCGGGTGCCAGGTGCCAAAGAGCCAGGTGCCAAGGTGCCAAAGTGCCAGGTGCTAGCGTGCCAAATGCTCGCGGACGAACGAACCGGCGTCCGCGCGCCTCACCGCCGTCTGCTCGCCGCTTCGCAGATCTTTGATCGCCACCTCGCCGCGGCTCCGCTCCTCGTCGCCGACAACGGCCACGAATGGAACGTTGCGGCTCGATGCGTACTTGAACTGCTTCCCCAGTTTATCCGCCTCCGGGTACAACTCCACGCGTACGCCCGCACGCCTCAAGTCGCCGGCAAGCGCAAGGGCGTCGGCTTCGGACACGTCGTTCCAGATGGTGACGAGGATGTCGACTGCGCCGCGCACGACGTCCGGCGGGAACATGTTTCGTTCCGTCATGACCACGATGATCCGCTCCAGTCCCAGCGAGAAACCACAGGCCGGCACGTCGTGGCCCAGGAACATGCCGACGAGATTGTCGTACCGCCCGCCGCCCCCGAGACTGCCCGCCAGGTCGGGCACGGCAATCTCCATGATCGCACCGGTGTAATACGACAGGCCTCGCGCCAGCGTCGCATCGATCTTGATGTGCCCGTTCGCGGGCGTCTCTTTGGCGAGCTCTCTGATCGCGATGAGGTTCGCAACGCCTTCATTGGCGTGGCCGAGAATGTCGAACGCTTCCTCATCGACGAAATACGACAGAGCCTTGGAGGCAGCGGCGTCGCCGATGCCGCGAAGAGCGAACTCTTTCGCCACGCCGTCGCGGCCAATCTTGTCCAGCTTGTCGAGCGCGACGAGCGCTTCGTCGTGCTGCTCTGCTGGCACGCCCGCCACTCCCAGCAAGGACGACAACACACGGCGATGGTTGAGGCGGATGAGAAAATCGGTGAAGCCAAGCGTCTGCAGAATCTCGGCCACGGCGCTGAGAATTTCCGCCTCGACGATCGGCGACTTCGAACCGATCGAGTCGATGTCGCACTGATAGAACTCCCTGAAGCGTCCTTTCGCCGGACGGTCCGCCCGCCAGACCGGCTGAATCTGATATCGCTTGAAGAACTTCGGCAGGTCGTTTTGATACTGCGCGACGACGCGCGCCAGAGGAACCGTCAAATCGTACCTGAGCGCCAGATCGGCTTCGCCGCTCGCTTCGTGCTCCCCTCGTTTCAGGATCTTGAAAATCAGCTTGTTGCTTTCGTCGCCGTACTTTCCCAGGAGCGTCTCGATGTTCTCGAACGACGGCGTCTCGAGCGGCTCGAACCCGTAGCGCTCGTACACACCGCGGACCACACCAATCACGTATTCACGGCGGCGGACGTCGTCGGGAAGGAAATCGCGCGTTCCTGCAGGGGGCTTAGTTGACTGTTTGTCTGCCATTCATCAAGCGGGCCTGACCACCTTCGCCAAGGCTATGGTGGCTACGAGCGCCCGCCCATGTAGTCCAGCCGATAGCCGACGTACCTGTCGGCGTACAGCTGAATCTCCGCGATCTCGGCTTGCGTGAGCAGCCGCTTTACCTTGCCGGGACTCCCCATCACGAGGGACCGCGGCGGAACCTTCATGTTCTCGATCACGAGCGTACCGGCCGCCACGATCGACCCGCTGCCGACGTGGGCGCCGTTCAGAACAATCGCGCCCATCCCAATCAGGCACAGGTGCTCCACCGTGCATCCATGGATGACGGCGGCGTGGCCCACGGTCACGTTGTCGCCGATCGACGTGGGGTGCGTCCCGGTCATCGCATGCACGACGGCGCCGTCCTGCACGCTCGTGCGCCGGCCTATCCGTATCGAGTGCACGTCGCCCCGGATGACGGCGCACATCCAGACACTGCTCTCTTCCCCGATCTCGACGTCGCCGATCACCTGCGCGCTGTCGTCGATGAAAGCAGAGGGATGGACGCGCGGCACAATCCCGCGGTAGGGCCGAAGCACTGGCTGATTATAGCGGTCGGGTAGGTCGGATACCTGGCCTACCTGACCTACCTGACCTACCTGACCTGCTCGACCTACCCGACCTTCTCAGTACTTGTATTTGAACGTCACCTGCAAGGCGCGCGGCGGATGGCGGTTGAACCGCGAGAGGTAGTTCGGGCTGTTGAGCACGTTCGCGCCGTCATTCCACTGCGTGTATGCGCCGGTATTGAAAACGTTGAAGAGACCGAGGTTGGCTTCAAAGCGCTGCGGGCCCATGGCAAACACGCGACCCACGTTTACCTGCAAGTAGCGCGTCGCCTCGTTGAGCTCCTGACCATCGCTTCGAGTCCCATAGGCGAAGCGCCAGGCGGTGGCCAGCGGGTTGGGCTGCGTCGTGCCGTTGGCCAGACGAACCGTCCCCGGTCCGAAGACGGGATCGGCGACGGACTGAATGAGCACCGGTCCGAGGTACCCGCCGGCCTGAATCACGTAGCTCCCCGCGATGTTGAGACCATGGGGCGCGTGGTACTGGCCGGCCATGCGGAACGAGTACGGCCGGTACGCCACGCCCGATTCCCGCCCGAGGCCGTCGAGACTGTTGCTGTCGCCATTCCCGAAGAGATGGCGCGAGAGGTCCCGGCCGTTCTCGAACGCATTGGGTTGGATGAAACGTGCCGGATCCGTGGGATTCCAGGTCCCGGTGAGGTGCTGGAACTGTCGCGTGCCGGTCACGATCACCTGGAAGTTGTGCGACATGTTCTTGGCGAGGATCGCCTCGAAGTCGGTCACCACGACATCCGACCAGCGCGCGTTCGTCTGCTGCTGGATGATGCCCTGATTCGGATCCACGAGGCCGAAGCCGCCAAATGGCTGGTTCGGCGCGCTCGGATACAGTCCGTTGATGTCGATGGCCGCGTAACCGTCTTTGAAGGCGCGCCGGGTCGCGGACACATCTAGACTGAACTGTCCGGGGAACTGCCGGGCGAACCCGAGGACGAATTCGTCGACGAAGGGCTGGTTGAGCGAGGGATCGAACGCCAGCGCGTTGATCTGCGCCGTCGCCGCCGGCGTCAGGATCTGTGTTTCGAAGACGCCGTCGCCGTCGGCATCATAGAGCTCCCGCCGCTCGCGCCTGGACGTCGGACCGAAGGTCGTAATCGGGTCGCGACCGTTCACCTGCTCGTGGAGCCGGCCGTAGAACACCCGCATGACGTTGCGGTTATCGGCCGTCACGAGATATGACATACCCAGCCTGGGACCCACGTTCACGCTCTTCATCCGCTCGATTTGGAAGATGTCATCGAAGCGGCGGACGAAATCGGCGCGCACACCGACGTTGGCCGTGACTCTCGGATGCGGTCTCCACGAGTCCTGCACATAGACTGCGTAATCGCGATCGCGAGCGGCAGTGGTGAGCAATTCGACCGGCGATTCGATGCGGCGATAGAAGGGCACGAGACCGGCCGCCGGGTTTGCGGGGTCGCGCTGCCGGACCCTCTCGAGAATGAACCCGTCGTTCACGTCGCGGCTGAGGACGTCGCGGGCCAGCACCGGAGCGGCCCAGAAGCCGGTCTTGAATTCGTGGGAGCCGGCCCAGCCCTCGCGCCAGTACGTGAGATCGCCCCTGAAGACCCACATCCATGACGGTTGAATGCTGATCGTCTGGTTGTTGTTCATGGTGACCAGCGCCCCGGTTCCCGTTGGACGACCGCTGCTGATGAACGTGCTCTGATGCACTTCAACCTGTGGACCAAATCCCTGGAAATCCCTGTACGTATCCTCGGAGGAGCCGCCTTTGTTGTTATACGACCCGGAGACCTGCGTGGTGAGGCGATCGGTCCAGACCGAATTGAGCTTCGCCTGGAACAGCGAGCCGCCCGCGCCCCGCGGGTTGACGTCGTGCGTGTCCCGCTCGCGATTGCTTGTGAAGCGGTTGCGGTCGTATTGCCAGAAACCGGATATCTGCTGGTTCGAATTGTTGGCACTCGTCAGCTTGATATATGGCTGGTGGCTCTTCGACAGGTTGTCGAACGGCTGAAAATCCCTGCGGAACGCCCGCAAGCGCGCGAGGTCCTCTTCATTGCGGCTGATCCCGTTGATCAGATCCGCATACCGGTACGACCCGAAGAACCAGAGCTTGTTGCGCACGATCGGTCCGCCCAGCGAGACGTCCCACTGGTTGACGGCCTGATAGGTCGGTACGCCGCCCGGTGCCACGCCGCCCCTCGTGTTATCGCTGTTCCAGCTGAGCGGCTGGTACGAATACACCGCCGACCCTTTCAGCTTGTTGCCGCCGTTCGGCGTCATGACGTTCATCACGACGCCTGTGCTGGCCGGCGAAGAGGCGTCGATGCCTCCCAACTTCACTTCGACGTCCTGAATCACGTCGCCGCCCATACCCATGGAGTGGGCCGCCGCGTCGATATACGCAGACGCCGGCGCGCCTTCGAGCTGGAACGCGTGGGCGTAAATGTGCGATCCGTGAAAGTAGTACGCGCGGCGTCCAACGCCATCGTCGACGTTGCGCGAGCCGACGCCCGGCGCAAGATCGAGGACGTCGCTGAACAGTCGACGAGACGTCACCGGCGCCGCGCGCAGGAGCTCGCCATCGATGTTCAGGACGCTGGTCGGCTTGCTCGTCTCGAGCATCGGCGATTCACCGGAGACCGTCACGGTTTCGGCAACATTCCCGATCGTCAGCTCGATGTCGATCGCGAGGGTCAACCCGGCGCGCATGAGGATGCCTTCGCGCTTGTGCGTCGTGAAGCCCGGGAGCTCCACGACAATCACGTAGGTGCCAGGCGGCAGGCTGTTAAGCCGGTAATAGCCGGTGGTATCGGTGACGGCCACGATCGGCGCGAGGAGCACGTCGCTTCTCGCGGTCACCGTCACGCCCGGGAGCACGCCGCCCTGCTGATCCTTGACGTAGCCTCGAAGGCTGCCGTCCCCGGTCTGCGCTGACGCACGGCCGGCGCTGATGATCGCTAGGCCAACAAGAGATGCGACCAGGACTCGCTGCATCGATGCCTCCTGATGCAGCGCACACTACGATCTGGAGTGACCGGAGTCAACCGACTTAATTGTCGTTGTTTGCCGTCTTCGCCGGAGTCTTGGGACTCGGGCCACCCCTGAACGTCATGACGTAATCGCGAATGGCGCGGATCTGTGTCTCGGCGTCGCCGCTATACTCGCGCGGCAGCCATTCGAAACCCTTCAGCTCGCGCTGATACATCGACTTTGGGTAATCCGGCCAGAATGCCGGCATGCGTGTGCCGGGGACGATGTCGGACGGCCTCTTCAACCACTCTCTGATCCATTCGGGCTGCAGGCGTTCGGGCGCCATACGGAGATCGGGCGCCAGGTTCGATGTCGGCTGATCTTTGGGAATCGTGCCGAGCACATGACACTGCTGGCACTTCAGGAGCTCGAACAACTGTTTGCCGGTTCCATCGCCAGTGCTGGCTGTCCGCACGACTTCGTGTGTCTGGAACGACTCCAAGTTGTTGGCGATCGATCCGAAGTAACTGACCACGTTGTTCAGGGTCGGATCATCAAGCCCGAACGTCGGCATCCGCACATTCAGCCACGGCCGGATGGTGATGGGTCCTCGGATGAACGCGTAGAGCCAATCGTGTTGAACGCGCGCCCCTTCAGGTGTGAGGAGTGGAGGCGCGAGCGAAGCGTCCTTGTTCGGAACTGTATTCACGAAATCGCCGCCGCTCCCTTCGATGACGTGGCAGCCGACGCAGTTGCGCCGATGCACCAGCGTCCGGCCCGAGGTCAGGAAATCATAGCGTGCGGATCGCGCGGGCATCGCGGCGGGTGGCTGGATCTCGCGCTGGAAGCTCATGATCGCCGTGATCAAGCGATCGATTTCCGCCTCGCTGAAATCGAAATTCGGCATCCGCAGCTTGTCGAGCGGTTGCAGGACGCGCCCTTTGTCGAAGATCCGCGGGTCGTGGAGCTTCGTCCGGAACCAGCCGGTCTTCGAGGTGTGCGGGATGTCGGTGATGAACGCGAAGTCGAGACGCGTGACCAGCTTGCTGCCCTCTTCAGAGAGATCCGTGCCGATCGGCTGCGCCTTCTCGAATCCCTTGATGTCGTGGCAGCTGAAGCAGCCGTATCGGTTGATCGCGCGGCGGCCCAACTCCACCTGTTTTTGCTCCGCATTCATCTTCGCGAGCTCGGACTTCGCCTCCTCGAACGGCATGACGGCCTTCATGTAGTCCAGCAGCACGTCGTCGGCCACCTTTTGATCAGGATTGGCCTGTGCCATGTCGCCGGCCGGACCTTTCAAGCCGACCAGATACGTCGCGACGTCCGCGACCTGCGCATCGGTAAGACGCAGGTTCGGCATGTACGTCGCCGGGCTGTAGTGTTTCGGATCGCGAACCCAGTTGTAGATCCACTCGTACGTTGTCTTGTTGCCGATGTTCTCCAGCGGCTGGCCGAACGTCCGCCGCGGCCCCACCGCTTCCCGCGATCCTTCACCGACGACGTGGCAGCCCTGACATCCGATCGACTTGACGATCTCTTCGCCACGCTTCGCATCGCCATGAGGCGGATTCTTCACGGCGGCCTCGTGCTTTTCGGCGTTGGCGAACAGGTACGACACGATGCCGTTGATCTCGGCTTCGTTGCGCGGCGCGTCTTCCTTCGAATTGTTGTTCGAGTTGTAGAAGAAACGCGGCATCCACGTCGTCGGCTTCACCGCCTTCGGATTGCGGATCCAGTTCTTCACCCAGTCCTGAGTCAGCTTGGAATCGATCTTCGTGAGAATCGGCCCGGGCTTGCGAATGTTCGTGTCGAAGCCCTTGGTCTTGTGGCACGCGTAGCAGCCGGCACGCTCGTACGTCGCGTAGGCGATGTTCAGGTGGTCGGCCTTCGGAATATAGACCTGCTGCTTGTGGCACTTCGCGCACGACGCCTCGGTCATCTTCACGGGCAGCATCGGGAAATCCCACAGATGCGGCTCTTCCCAGTGATATTTCTTTTCCCACTCCTCTTTCTGCTTCTCGTTGGTCGGCATGTGGGCCGCGTCCCGGAAGCTCACCGACTGCCCCATCCCTTCGTGACAGACTGTGCAGCCGATTTTGTCGATCGGATGCGCCGAGCTGCCGCCCAGGTAGGTTGCCAGGTCGGGATGCGTGGTGAACGGCTGCGGGTATTTCTCGTAGCCCTTCTTGTCGATGGCGAGGTGGCACGTCTGGCAGCGGTCCATCTTCGCCACTCGAATGAAGTTCACGTCGTCCACGACATTGGGCAGGATGATCTGCTGTACTTTGATCGTGGGCGCCATGAAATCGAGCAGCGGGGCGTTTCGGAAGTAGTCCTTGACCTTGCTCGGCGCGAGCACCGTTTCGCGTTTGCCGAGGCGGACCTGCTCGGCGTTCATCTCTTCGATCTGCTTCTGCGCGGCCGTGGCCTGGCCGGTAAACTGCCCAAGCTGCTTCTGAACTTCGGCCTTGTCGGCGATCGCCTTCTCCATCGCCAGGTTCAGCTCGTTCAGCTTCCGCCCTTCCTCCTCGGCAATCTTCTGTTTCTTGTCGGCGTTCGACGCCTTGGCTTCACGCGCCGTCTCGTAGTCGTAGCGGTCCTGATCGTAGGTCGCCTTCATGTAGTTGTAGTCGAGCGTGGCGCGGAGCACGGCGTTGTCGGCGTCCTTGAGCTTCGCTTGCAGCTCGTCGACCTTCTTCTGATTCGCCGCGATCAGCTGCTCGGACGCCTTGCGCTGCGCCTCGAGCTGCTGAATCTTGTTTCTGTCGACGGCGCGGGCGGCCTGCGCGCGCTGCGCCTGCGTCACCTGATACTCGAGGTTCGCGAACTGGCGCTGCGTTTTCTTCCATTCCCGGTCGAAGTCGTCCCAGACCATCCAGATGACGGACAGGAAGAGGAAGATGCTGGACGCCGCGAAGACGACGTTCAGGAAGTCGACGTTGTAAGCGTGTCCGACGCCCTTCTTTTCAGCCATGGTCAGATGTTGAAGAAAATCTCAGGGATCGCCACGACATACTTCAGGTTGAAGATCCATCGGGCGAGCATTTTCATCGGCAACGACATCATGCTCAGGAACAGGAACACCGTCACGTAGTAGCGGGCAGGACCGAGCTTCTCGTAGTACGTCTTGAACACGCTCTTCGCGAGAATCACCGGCAATCCGAATACATAAACGAGCACGAGGACAATGCCGGGCAGCTCACGCAGGATCCACGCCGAGGGATACCCTGTTCTGAGCATCCGAATCCAGATGTACTCGGAGAGGTTCACGTTGGTGAGCGCCGCCAGCTTGTGAATGTCCCAGAACTCGAACGGGCCGAAGAAATTCCAGTTCGGCCCGCGCAGGAACGTGCCCAGCACGATGAGCGACGACCAGAGCACGGCGAACCCGAAGAGAAAGATTGTGATTTCGGCCTTGCGCTCCGCGAAGGTGAAATAGCCGTTCCCCTTCGGGTTCTTGTCGACATAGGGAATCGCAATGAGGCCAACAATGATCAGGCTTGGCAGGACGACCCCTGCCAGCCACGGATCGAAGTAGACGAGCATCTCCTGGAGACCCAGGAAGTACCACGGCGCCTTCGACGGGTTCGGCGTGTTGGCCGGGTTCGCCGGCTGCTCGAGCGGCGCCTTCAGCAGAATCGACCAGACGATCAGCACGATCGAGCAGACGACGAGCGAGATGAGCTCCGTGTAGACGAGATCCGGCCACACCCAGACGCGGTCGGCCTCCGCCTTTTCGATCGGACCCTGGCCGGCTGCGATGCGCCGATCGTTCAGCACCGCCTCGCGGATCGAGTACCAGACGAAAAACACCAGCAGGAAGATCAGGCCGACAATCGGCACGTTGTCGGGCTTGGTGACGATCAGGCGGAAGTTCGGATCGAATGTGCCGAAGAAGAAGAAGATCCCGAGGAACCCGAGCAGGCCATAGCCGAACGCGTTGCCGGCCACCTTCTCGCGCTTCCAGATGAGGAGAAACAGCGCGACGATCGCGAGCCCGAAGAACAGCTCGGGCCGCGTGAGTGCGTTGATGATCCCTTTAATGAAGCCCATCAGCCCCTCAAAAGTCTCAAGTCTCAAGTTTCAACTCTCACCGCTCCCTAGCCCTGAGAGTTGAAACTTGAAACTTGAAAGTTGCTATAGCGGTCCTGAGATCCCGCCGTCCTTGCGCACGCGCCAGAAGTGCACCGCCATCAGCACGGCGATGCCGAGCGGCAATCCGACGCAGTGCAACACGTAGAACCGCAGCAGCGCGCCCTCGCCCACGAACGTGCCGCCGAGCAGCGCGAACCGAGCATCGTCCGCGGCATGAATCAGCTTGACGTCGCCGAGCGCCAGCAGCTGCGCCCCCGGACCTTCGTGCCCAAGAAACGGCGTCGCGCGCGCCATGTTCGACCCGACCGTGATCGCCCAGATGGCGAGCTGATCCCACGGCAGCAGGTA
>Ga0114129_10001824_pt1 | contig 28997 bp, 28 predicted proteins | sample RhiMetdeltSRZDD1_FD_80071 | JGI IMG/M metagenome (GOLD analysis project Ga0114129, IMG submission 80071) | Populus rhizosphere microbial communities from Tennessee, USA - Rhizosphere MetaG P. deltoides SRZDD1 (version 2) (version 2) | ecosystem: Host-associated > Plants > Roots > Rhizosphere >... | reverse complement strand
GAATCTGCGGCGCAGGATACCCGCGTCATCAGCTGTGGAAGCCCGTCGGCGTTTCAGTCGAAATGCAACACGGGCGGCTATGCTACTTCCGTCCGCCTGGTACGCGATCAGAGCGGGGGCCGATGCAAGCAGAATTCGACCTGGGGATTCACCAGTTCTTTCGTATGGACTCAGGAGAAGTGTCTGGGCGATTTCGAGATCACCTACCGCAGCGCAACGGAGACGAAGACGGGCAGCCGCAAGATCACCTGCGGCACCACCTCGGGTGACCGGGTCCAATGCAGCACGAACGGGTACGCCACCCAGGTTCGGCTGCAGAAGGACCTCAACGGGAATCGCTGCCGGCAGAACTCAACCTGGGGCTACACCGACTCGTTCATTTGGGCGAATCGGGGGTGTCGGGCGGAGTTCGAGGTGACTTATGGAAGCGGGACGCCGTCGAAGCCGGCACTCACATCGGGCGCCCGAGTCATCACGTGCGGCAACAAGGGAGGCGACAACACCTCCTGCAATGCCTTTGGGAAGATTGCCGATGTGGAGTTGCTCCGGGAGCACAGCAGCGGCCGGTGCCGGCAAAACTCAACCTGGGGCTACTCCAGCGGCGATGTCTGGGTGAAGAACGGCTGCTGGGCTGACTTCACGGTCACCTACGTTGCCGTGCCTCAGCGGCGATAACAGAGGGCTCGAGCCGCTGGAAACCGGTGCTTATGCGGACTGGTTCACCCGCCACCACTCCGCCGCGCGCTGCTCGGTCCACTGTTCTATCGGAATCGCCTCGAGCGACTGGGCCAGCGCCGCGGCACTCTGTGGACGATCCTTGGGCTCCTTGGCGAGACAGGCGAGCACCAGTTGCTCCAGCGCCTCAGGCAGGGCCAGTCCCGCTCGCTGCGACGGGGGAATCGGCTTCGCGTGCAGATGCCTGGCTACCATCTGCATCGGCGTCTCCGCCTCGAAAACGGGCTGTCCTGTGAGAGTGAAGTAGGCGACACATCCGACTGCGTAGATGTCGGTGCGGCCATCCACCTCCTCTCCGAGCGCCATTTCCGGTGCCATGTAGGCAGGCGTGCCCAGCGCGAGCCCGGCCGCGGTCGCGAACGAGCGCTCGTCATTCGGGGCGGTCTGGGGCGTTATACACATTTGACGCGTGGTGGCATTCGTCACCGACCGCGAACCTGGCACCACCTGAATTCGAGGGCGTATGGCGGGCGACGCTTCTCAAGCAACGCTGATCCAGGTCGACGACTCTCGGCGCACGTCAGGCTCGCGAACCACAACGTGGACCTTGCCGCCTGACCTGCTGGCCGAAGCAGTACGACGGCTGCGGCCGTCGGCAGTGCTGTACGCCGTCGCGTACTTCCTCGCCGGCTTGCTGCCGCCGCTCATCATTCCCGAAGCCCGTGCGTTCATGTTCAGCACGCCCAGCCACTGGCTCCCACCGGTGCTTTCCATCGGGGGCGCCTTGCTGGTTGCGGGCCTTGTGTCGGTCTCGGGGATTTCGGATCGGGCCAAGATCTGGTTCGGACTCGGCTTCGAAGTGCTCGGCAGCTTTGGAATTGCCGCGGCCGAATATCAGAACGTTACCTCTCCGATCATGCTGGGTCCGTTCGGGCCGGGCGGGTTCGGCTTGTCCTGGGTGGCCGCATGGGTGCTGCTGTTCAGCATCGTGGTTCCGACCCCACCGCCAGTTGCCGTGGTATCGGCCGCACTTGCCGTTGCCGCGGTTCCCATCACTTACGCCGTCGGTGTTGCACTTGGCTCCAACGTGCCGCTCGATCCGGGTCAATTCTTCTTCAGTCTGATCTTTCCTTATGTGGTGATTCTCCTGATGGTGTACGTCGGCTCCCGGATCATCTCGGGTCTGGGCACCGCAGTACGCAAAGCCAGAGAGCTGGGGAGCTACCGTCTGGTGCGACGATTGGGGGAAGGCGGGATGGGAGAGGTCTGGCGCGCCGAGCATCGCATGCTGGCCCGTCCGGCCGCCATCAAGCTGATTCGCCCGATGGCCGGGGCGAGCGCAAGCCAGCACCGTGATCTGGTTCGCCGCTTCGAGCGGGAAGCGCAAGCAACGGCGCTCATGCGATCGCCCCACACGCTGGAGCTGTACGATTTCGGTGTGGCGGAGGATGGAACCTTCTACTACGTGATGGAGCTGCTCGATGGCTTCGATCTGGACGAGCTGGTCGAGCGATTCGGGGCGGTCCCACCGGAGCGGGTCGTGCACCTGATACGCCAGGTGTGTGCCTCCCTCGGCGAGGCACACGAAGCCGGCCTGATTCATCGCGACATCAAGCCGGCCAATCTCTACACCTGCCGCTACGGCCGTGATGTGGATTTCATCAAGGTCCTCGATTTCGGCCTGGTCAAACAGAGCGACACGGCCTATCCCGGCGCAGAACGTCTGACCGCGGCGCAGCATGTGGTCGGTGGAACTCCCGGGTTCATGGCGCCGGAGCAGGCGGTTGGCGATGTGGTCGATGGGCGAAGCGATCTCTATAGCCTCGGTTGTGTCGCCTACTGGCTTCTCACCGGGGCTCTGGTCTTCAAGGGACGCACGCCGATCGAGACAATGATGATGCACGTGAACCTTGAGCCGACGCGTCCATCCCTCGTTACGAGCCGTCCCATTCCGCCCGATCTCGAGGCGATCGTGCTTGCGTGCCTGGCTAAAGAGCCGGCGCAGCGACCTCAGACGGCGGACGAGCTGGCAGCCCGGCTCGCTGAGCTACAGCTGAAGGGCGTGTGGACGCAGGCCCGGGCCCGGGAATGGTGGGACTCGCATCGGCCTGCTGCTGGGAGGGTCTCGCTGCCGAGTTAGTGCTTCAGGCTCGCAGGCGCGAAGGCGCCGTCGATCTCAGCAAACGAGACCGCCCGGCCCAGATTCGTAAATGTGCCCTGTTCAGCAATCTCTTTCGCCGCCTTCAGGAATCCGCTCCACGCCGCTCGCGCCAACGCGCCGCCCACGCTGATCCGCCGAACGCCAAGCTCCGCAAGCTGCGCGACGGTTGTGAAGTCGCTCCCGGCGAGGACGTTGACCGGCTTTGGCCGCACGGCCTCGACCACGGCCGTGATCTCAGCCTTGCTCCGAATACCGGGCGCGTAGAGACAATCGGCTCCCGCCTCGGCATAAGCCGCAAGACGGCGGACCGTCTCCGTGAGGTCGGGTCGGCCGACGATAAAGCCTTCCGATCTGCCGGTCAGAAGGACCCCGGTTCGGGTGGCGTCGATCGCGCGCCGGGCAGCCTGGATCCGATCGACCGCAAGCTCGAAATCGAACAGTGGATCCGATTCGTCACCAGTAGAGTCTTCGATCGAGACGCCGGCAATCCCGGTCGCCACCGCGGCGGTCACATTGGCCTCGACCTGGTCGGGTGCAATTGCAAATCCGCCCTCGAAATCGCCGTTGATTGGCACGCTCACGGCCGCGGCGACGGACCGGAAGTGGGTCAGCGCCTCGGCCAACGACACGTGGTTGTCCTGACGTCCGAGTGACCAGGCAAATCCGGAGCTGGTAGTGGCCAGGGCAGGGAAGTCGAGCTGGACCAGAAGCCGGGCACTGCCGACGTCCCAAGGGTTGGGAATGACGAAGCAGCCTGATTCGTGGAGCTGGCGGAAGACGCGGATGCGATCGGCAACGGTAGTCATGCAGCAAGATATCGACGCCGAGGAGATGGGGTTTACCCCCGAGCCAGCATGTGCCCGGCGATCTCTTTCACGATCTTGGCGGCGACGACGGCAGTCACGCCTCCCAAGTCCTGCCGCGGGTTGTACTCGACCACATCCGCACCGACCAACCGGCCTTCTATGCTCTGCACCAGGGCCAGCACCTCGCGGGTCGACAACCCACCCGGCTCGCGGTGGGACACGCCTGGTGCAAAGGCAGGGTCGAGACCGTCGAGATCCACGGAGAGGTATACCGCGTCGCTCACCTCAGGACGGGTGCCGGCGACCCAATGTTCCATGTCGATGACCTCAACGCGAAATCGATCGGCCTGGCTTCGCTGAGGTCCGTTCATGGTGCGGATACCCACCTGGACCAGCCGCCTGGCCAGTCCTTCCTCCATGATGCGCGCAAAGGGGCACGCGTGAGAAAAGCGGTCGCCTTCGAACACGTCATAGAGATCGGGGTGGGCATCGATGTGAAGGACGGTGAGCGGCGTGTGCGCTCGACTCATCGCTCGGACAACCGGGTAGGTCACCGAATGATCGCCCCCCAGCGCAATCGGTCTCCAGCCCTCAGCAAGCAGTGCCTCTATTCCGGCTTCGATGTTGCCGCGTGCCAGCGCGTCGGGGGTGAGCGCGAGATCGCCGCCGTCACTCAGGCCGTCCGCTGCTGCGAGATCGACGAACTGCTCGGTCCAGCTGTTCCAGTGCGGAGAAAAGATCGCCGCGCGGATGAGCGGTGGCGCTTCCGCCGCTCCCTTCAGGAACGACGAGCTGGCATCATAGGGAAGGCCGAGTAGGCGCGGCCGCGCAGCCAAAGGTTCTACTCCGCGTAAACGATCGTGGTACCGGACCCAATACTAGTCCATACTTCGCGCACAGCCACGTCTCTCGGAGGATGGGCGGCCGATCCTTGCTGCTGCTGCATCCGACGGATACCATGTTGCCTCCTGGCGTGTGCCGTCGCTACATTTATCAACCACTCGGTTGAATGTCGAGTATGGTCACCTTTGCCAACCCCCAGCTGGATCAGGTATACGGCGCGATTGCCGATCCCACCCGTCGCGCCATCCTGGGCCTGCTTTCCCGGGGCGAGGTAAATATCGGTAGTCTGGCCGACCAGTTTCCCATCTCGCTCAATGGCGTCTCGAAGCACGTGAAGGTCCTGGAGCGGGCCGGACTGGTCGAGCGGAGCGTTCGCGGCCGGGAGCACTGGCTTCGGCTTCAGGCCGAGCCGCTCCGTGAAGCGGCGCGATGGCTCGACCATTACCGTGCGTTCTGGGACAGCAGGCTGGATGCGCTCGAAATGTTGCTGGTGCGCCAGCAAAGCACGCGTACCACCGGCAAGAAGCGGCGCTCCCGCGGATCTCGGTCGTGACGTTGCCGAACGACAGAGAGGACGTGCTGGTGGTGCGCCGGCTGCTGCCCGTCCGACGCGAGGACGTCTTTGCCGCCTGGCTCGATCCCGTCAGCCTGGCGCAATGGATGTGTCCGGGGGACGTCGAGCGGGCGACGGTCGAGGTCGACCCCAAGGTAGGCGGCAAGTTCCGGATCGTGATGTGGCGGCCGCGCGCGGACGGAGCAGAGCATTGGGGCGAGTATCTCGCGATCCAGCCGCCATCGCTGCTGTCGTTCACCTGGCTCTCGGCGTACACTGACCTGACGCCCACGGTTGTCACAATCGAGCTGCTGGAGCGAGGCGCCTCGACCGAGTTGATCCTCACCCACCGTCGGCTTCCGGCCCCGAGAGTGGACGCGCATCGGCAGGGGTGGACCGATATCGTCCGCAAGCTCGAAGCGGTCCTCACCCGCCATCCGACCTGAGGCATGATCTGGAATCGCGAGGTCGAGACTCTTCCGCGCGACCGGATGGATGCGCTTCAGCTCGAGCGGCTGCGCGCCACCGTGGGGCGAGTGCTGACCGGCGTGGCGCCGCTCGCGGAGCGGCTGAGGGCAGCAGGCATCCGTTCCCCGGGCGACATCGCTTCTCTGGCTGACCTCGGCAGACTGCCGTTTACCCGCAAGATCGATCTCCGCGAGCACTATCCCTTCGGCCTGTTCGCTGTGCCGAAGTCGAGCCTGGCCCGGATCCAGGGTTCGAGCGGTACCCGCGGAAAGCCGACCATCGTGGGCTACACGCGGAACGACCTGGCTGTCTGGGCCGAGGTGGTTGCGCGCTGTCTGGCCCTCGGCGGAGTCAAGCCCGGAATGGTGATTCATAACGCGTACGGCTACGGGCTGTTCACCGGCGGCCTTGGCCTCCACGGCGGGGCCGATCTCCTGGGCTGTACCATCGTGCCGATCTCGGGTGGCATGACCCAGCGCCAGGCAATGCTGCTGCGCGATCTCGGAGGCCAGGTGCTCTGCAGCACCCCTTCCTACGCGCTCAGCATCGCGGAGGCAATCGAGGCCGCACAGATTCCGCGGTCGAGTCTCAGGCTCGAGATCGGAATTTTCGGCGCGGAGCCCTGGACCGATCAGTTACGATCCGAGCTGGAGCATCGGCTCGGCCTCACCGCTCTCAACATCTACGGACTGGCAGAGATCATTGGCCCCGGCGTTTCCGCGGAGTGCATAGAGGGTCGCAACGGATCTCATGTACAGGAAGACCATTTCCTGGCGGAGATCGTCGATCCGGAGAGCGGGCAGGCGTTGCCGCCGGGGCGCGAGGGCGAGCTGGTCTTCACCACGCTCACCAAAGAGGCCCTTCCGTTGATCCGCTATCGCACCGGCGATATCTGCTCACTCGACGTCACTCCCTGCACCTGCGGCCGAACCACGGCACGAATGAGCCGAGTGCGCGGCCGCCACGATGACATGCTGATCATCCGGGGAGTGAACTTGTATCCGTCGGAGGTGGAGCGAATCCTGCTCGAGGTCGGGGATCTTGGTCCGCACTACCAGTTGATTGTCGAACGGCCGGGGAGTCTGGACGAGCTGAGCATCCTCTGCGAGCCGGCTCGTGAGGGCCTGGACCGCGATCTGCTGGGGTCACGTCTGCATCACGCGTTGCGGGAGCAGATTGGGCTGTCGGTTACCGTCCTGGTGGTGGATCGGGAGGCAGTGCCGCGGAGCGAGGGCAAGGCGATACGGGTGGTGGACCGCCGGCCGCGATAGGCCGCCCGGACTCATCCTCCTAACATTTCTCTGGCCGCCGCGACAGCTTCTTCGGTACCGGTTACACCGAGCACATCACCCGCCTGCAATCGCTCGCCGGCGCCGGGCGCGACAATCGCCTGCCCGTTCCGTGAAATCGCCAGCACGGTCGCTCCGGTTCGACCTCGAAGGTTGAGCTCTGCCAAACTGCGTCCGACCGCCGGACCGCCCTCGGCCAGCACGAGCGCGACCGGTGTGCCCAGCCCCGGCAGCATGCGGTGCACCTTCTCCATCGCCTGGTCGTTCACCGACGTTTGTCCCGCGCGCGCATACTTCGCGAGCGCTTCCACCACCGCCTGTGCGCCGGCGTTGACGTGGCTGTCGAGGGTGGTAGCCCCTCGCCAGATCGCGAGGCCATAGCCGAGCAGAAGGATTGTCAGCACCACCACCCCGACGTAGGGCGGGAGAAACGCCTGGGTAAGCACGAGCACGATCACGCCGGTAACCAGCGCCGCCGTGAGCTGCAGGGTCAGGACGAGCGCGTGACGGGGCGCGGCATCGAGGTCCACCTTTGAGCCGCCAGGTGGAATCGCAGTCGCACCGATGATGGCGCCCAGCCTGCGCGACAGACGCCCGATGCCAACCAGGAGCGGCAGGACCAGGACGCAGCCTCCAGCGATCAGGATGGCCCGCGCGAGGTCCGGCGCGATGCCGAATGCTCGACTGACGAGGCCGACCACACGTTCGAGCTCCACCGCGCCCAACGCGATCAAGGCGCTGAGAACCAGCGCGTCGAGTGCAAGGAGTCGGACGATCCGGGTCACTCGGGCATCGCGTCGGGTGTCGGGTCTGCGGCGCAGTCGCTCGAGCCAGGCGCCGTAAAGCGTTGCGAACGTCTGAAGGGGATGCGGGAGCTTCCGATCGACGAAGGCCGCGAAGGGTTCGGCAGCGCGGATGAGCCACGGCGTCATCAGAGTGGTAATGGCGGAGACCGCTACGGCGATCGGGTACAGGAAGTCGCGGGTGGCGCCGAGAGCGAGGCCGACGCCGGCGATGATAAAGGAAAACTCGCCGATCTGCGCCATGCTCATCCCGGCTTGCACCGCGGTACGAATGCCGGTGCCGCCAACAAAGGCGCCGAAGGAGACGGTGATGACCTTGGCGACGATCACGAGGACAGTGAATGCCGCGATCGCCCCCCAATGCTGGAAGGCGACGGCCGGATCGATCAGCATCCCTACCGACACGAAGAAAATCGCGAGGAAGACATCGCGGAGCGGCTCGATCAGATGCTCGACCTCCTCACTGTGTCCCGACTCGGCGACGAGTGATCCCGCGATGAAGGCGCCAAGGGCAACCGAGTAGCCGGCCTCCTGAGCGAGATACGCCGTGGCGAAGCAGAGCCCGATGCTCGCCACCAGCGTGGTCTCCTTGCGGCTCAGCCGCACCACGAAACGGATGAAGCGCGGGACCAGCAGAATTCCAACGGCGAGGAGTGCGGCCAGAAAGGCGGCCAGCCGCCCGATGGTCGGGAAAAGCGCGCTCGCGGAAAGGCCCGCACCGGTCGCGATCGCCGTCAGGGCGGCGAGGAACACGACGGCGATCAGGTCCTCCAGCAGCAGCACGCCGACCACCAGCTCCCGCAGCCGGCCTCCGATGCTCTGCTCGTCGAATGCCTTCGCGATGATCGTAGTGCTGGAGATCGCGATCATTGCCCCCACGAACACGCTCTCCAGCACACTCCAGCCGAAAACGCGCCCAAGAAGAAAGCCGAGCCATGCCACCAGGAACGATTGGATGACCGCGGTGACACCGGCGGTGGGCCCGACCCGCACCAGCTTCGAGAGGCTGAACTCGAGACCGAGCGAAAACATGAGGAGGATGACGCCCAGCTCGGAGAGGGTCCGGACGATGTCCCCGTTGGCCACCAACGGAAACGGGACGTGCGGCCCGATCAGGAGTCCCGCGATGATGTAGCCCAGTACCACCGGCTGCCGCAGTCGCTGAAAGAGCACGGTGGTCAGCGCAGCGATGCCGAGTACGATGGTCAGGGATCGGAGAAACTCGTGGACGTCGTGCATGCTGGTGCGGCGTCAGGTAGTTGTTTTCTTAAGATCGTCAGGTACCTGCCGGGTATGAAGGTTGGGGGCCGAGGTCTACTCTGGCAGGGAGGCGTCCCGGGCCGTAAGTTGACCGCACCCAGTTACAACCCTAACCCGGAGCGAGCCCTATGGTCCCCACCACGGGGGCAGTCGGGGGTCTCGCTGGCCTGCTCGAACCTTGGGCCAACTTCTACTCCGATCATCGGTGGCTCCAGACCACCCTCATCTTCGTGCACCTGTCCGGCATCTTCCTCGGCGGGGGGTTTGCCATCGCAGCGGATCGCGACACTTTCATCGCCATGCAGAACGCCCGCCTGTCGGGCCAGATCCGCCATTTAGGAAAGATCCGTAGCATCCACAAACCGATCATGCTGGGACTGGCGCTCGCCTTGGGGAGCGGGTTTCTCCTCTTTCTGGCTGACGTCAAAGAGTTGAGCGGTTCGGCGGTATTCTGGGTCAAAATGGTTCTGCTCGGGGCGCTCCTCACCAACGGGTATCTCCTCAAGCACACCGAGGAGACGATGAATGCCGGCGACCCGGATTCGCCGAGGCTCTGGAACCGCCTGTGGAAGATTTCACTAGCCAGTATGGTGCTCTGGCTCGCTGTGATCCTGGCTGGGACGTTGTTGACCGCCGGATGATGAGACGCGACTCGAGCAGTTCTACTTCTTGTTGCAGCGACTGCGACGAAACCGGCGGCCGGCGAGCGTTTCTGCGCGAGCTCGCCGCCATAGCTGCCGGAGTCGCAGCGGCCCTGGAGATCCGGCCCGAGCGCGCGGCTGCATGGTCGATCGGCTTCGCAACGGGCCGGACCGCGTTTCGCGATGCAGTGAGCTACGCGATTCCCTCACAGGACGGCGTGACCATCGACAAAGACCGTGAAGTCATCCTGGTGCGGTATCAGCAGGCGGTTTACGGGTTCTCGCTGTCGTGCCCCCATCAGAAAACTCCTCTACGCTGGCAGGAAGACGAGCATCACTTCAAGTGCCCCAAGCACAAGAGCAGGTTCGAGCCGGATGGAACGTTCATCGACGGCAAAGCGACCAGGAACATGGATCGCTATGCCATTCAGCGGCAGGGCAACGATGTGGTGGTGGATCTCGGCAAGCTCTACCGGGAAGACGAGAATCGGGAAGGCTGGATTGCGGCAGTGGTGCGGCTGTGAACCGGGTCTTCGCCGGTGCTGTCGTCCTGAGCCTGGGCGTGGGTCCGGTAGACGGCGCGGCCCAGGCTGCGGCCGATCGTCTCCAGGTGTCGGACGAGGTCTATAAAGGCTGGAAGTATTTCCAGGTCTATTGCTCCCGCTGCCACGGCGACGACGCGCTCGGGACCATGGCGGCACCCGATCTCACCTATTCTCTCAGCACCGAGGGCGGCATTACGGCCGACTCGTTCCAGGTGATGGTCCGAAAGGGTTCCTCCGACTCTTCGGCTGCGCCGGACAAGCGAATGAAGGGATTCGAGGACCTGCTGGATCCATCGCTGATCGACGCGCTCTACCAGTACGTCAAGGCCCGGAGCGACAGCTCGCTCCCGCCCGGCAGACCGCACCGAGCACCCGCGTCGCAGTGAGGGTGCGCCTGGCTCAGTCGGCGATCCAATAGCGAGGCCCGGGGCCCAGCCGAGCGGCGCGATCTCCCGGATTGGCGAGCTGACAGCGGTCGAGAGACAGGCAGCCGCACCCGATACACTCAGTCAGACCAACCCTCAGGCGTTCCAGCTCCGCGATGCGCGCGTCGATGCGCGAGGTCCAGGTACGCGACAAGCGTGACCAGTCGGCTCCGGTGGGTGCGCGGTCCGCCGGCAGCCGTAGCAACTCGGCGCCGATCTCCTCCAGAGTGAGCCCGATCCGCTGCGCGAAGACGATGAACGCAATCCGGCGCAGCACGGCCCGGGGAAAACGGCGATGGCCCGAGCCCGAGCGAACGGAGCGGATGAGGCCGCGCTCCTCGTAGAACCGGAGGGCGGAGGCGGCGACCCCGCTTCGGCGGGCGACTTCGCTGATCGGCAGGAGCGGGGCGGCGGCGGGGGCGGGGGCAATCGGCTTCGGCATGCTTGGAGGATAGCGGCCCCGGCCCTTGACTTCAAGTTCACTTGAACTTGTAGCTTGCAGCCCATGACACACCACCCTGACAGCCTGACCGGCCTTCGGGTCGCCGTCACCGGCGGCACCTCCGGCCTCGGCCTCGCGCTCGTCGAGGCCCTCCATGCTCGCCGCGCCCACGTCGCCTTCATCGCGCGACACGCCGATCGGGTGGCTACAGTCGCCAAGGCGCACCCCGGCACGCACGGCATCGTGGGAGACGTCTCCCGGAAATCCGACACCTATCCGCTTGCACTCCGCATCACGGCCGCACTCGGTGGCCTCGACGTGCTGATCAACAATGCCTCCAGCCTGGGCCCGGTCCCGCTAGCGCTCCTGGGCGACACCGACTGCGAGGATCTGGAGCGCGCTCTTGCAACCAACCTGGTTGGCCCTTTTCGACTTACCAAAGCACTTCTCGGGGCGCTCAGCGCTTCGGCCCGGGAGGGCCGCCCGGCGCTGGTGATCAACGTGATCAGCGACGCCGCGGTGACCGCGTATCCTGGTTGGGGCGCGTACGGTGCGAGCAAGGCCGCCCTCCTCCACCTGACTCGGATCTGGAACCAGGAGCTCGAGCCGCACGGCATTCGACTTCATGCGATCGATCCCGGCGACATGGATACGCCCCTGCATGCGCTCGCCGTTCCTGACGCAGACCGAAGCACACTCAAGCAGCCGAGTGGCTCGGCCCGCGAAATCATCGAGTACATCGAAGCCTGGATTCAGGAAGGGGCAGAGCAGCATGCAGGCAGCCGAAAAGCCGACGCAACGCCCGCCTGATGCCAGGCTGCTCGTGGTGGAGGCCGACGGCACGATGCGGCATGTGCAGCGCCGTCGGCTGCCGGCCTGTCTCCGCGCGGGCGATCTGCTCGTCGCGAATGACGCGTCAACCATCCCCGCCAGCCTGACGGGCATCCACCGATCGAGCGGCGAACCCCTGGAGATCCGGCTGGCCGGACGGGCGTCGCTCGAGTTCGACGATGCGCGTGAATTCACGGCCATTGCATTCGGCACCGGCGACTATCGCACTCGCACCGAGGACCGGCTCCCGCCGCCCGCGCTCCATCACGGCGACTGGCTGGACCTCGGGCCGCTCCACGCCATGGTCATCCGCCAACTCGGGCATCCGCGCCTCGTCCTGCTTCGCTTCGAGGGAACCGCCGACACCGTTTGGCAGGGGATCGCACAACACGGCAAGCCGATTCAGTACGCTCACGTCGAGGACCCGCTGGCGCTCTGGGATGTGTGGACTCGCGTAGCCAATCGGCCGGCGGCATTCGAGCCGCCATCGGCGGGATTTCTGCTGGATTGGGGGATGCTCGCCGATTTGCAGAGGCGAGGCATCGGGTTCGCCACTCTCACCCACGCCGCCGGAATCTCATCGACCGGCGATCCGGGGCTGGATGCGAGACTTCCGCTGGACGAGCCGTACGACCTTCCCGAGGCGACGGTGTGGGCGATCGTGCGAGCCAGACAGCGTCGGGGTCGGATCGTGGCGTTGGGCACTACCGTCCTGCGCGCCCTGGAGCACGCAGCCGCGAAACCCGACGGTCTCGCGCCGGGCCCGGGACTGGCCACCCAGCGCATCGGCGGGCACACGCGTCTCCGCATGGTTGACGCTCTGGTGACGGGTGTGCATCAGCGGGGCGAGAGCCACTACGAGCTGATGCGCGCATTCGCGAGCGATCCTCTGCTCGACCGGGTCAGCGCCGAGTTGGAGCGGCGTGGCTATCGATCGCACGAGTTCGGTGATTCGGTACTGCTGGTGAGTCGGGTGCGACGGAATCACCATCCCGATCGAGGCCTGCGCGCAGCTGACCTATGCGGTAGACCGGTGTGGCGTCAGGCGAGAACTGGCCAGTGTCGGGGCCCATGTGTTGTCCCCTCTGGGGCACAGGTCCATCAGGGGCCACCGATGGGCAAGGTTGGCAACGGATGGGAGGCGGGCAACGCGCTTCGGTACAAGTTCAGCAACGCCAGCGCTTTCCCCCTCGCGTGGGGGACGTTCTTCCAACCTAGGTAGGCTCTCCCAGGCCGCCCCGTTGGCGGTTGCGGCGAGGCCTGCTGGTGTCGAAGTTTCCCCTCCACCAAACGACTATACGGGGTAGGGCGCCGGTTCCGGCGAATGAGAAACCTGGACCAGTCGGTGCCCGTTGTACAAAGAAGCATCTTGGAGGTCGCTGCGCATGAGTGGTCGCATCATGTTGGGCTCCCAAGGATGGGTTGGGTCCGTCGTCCTGGTTGCTACAGTCCTGCTTCTGGGCGGCGGTTTGGCTGCGTGGAAGTACACCAGCATCCGAAAGGAAGACGCGGCATCCGCGAACCAGCCGGAACCCATGGAGTCGGTGACCGCGGCTGTTGCGAGCAAGCGGGATTTCAACGCTACCACGACATCCGTCGGTACCGTGCTCGCGCTGCGCTCGATCACGCTCAGGAACGAGCTGCCTGGCACGGTGCATCAGGTCCGCCTGGTTCCCGGGCAGATCGTCGAACGCGGAGCACTGCTGGTCGCACTCGACGTGTCGGTCGAACAGGCCGAGCTCGAGGCCGAGCAGGCCCAGGCCGCACTGGCACAGACCACACTCAAGCGGGTCCAGACGCTGGGGCAGGACCGCGCGGTGTCGCAGCAGGAGATCGATCAGGCCCTGGCGCAACGCGATGTCGCGCTGGCGCAGATCGCACGGACCAGGGCGATCATCGCCCGCAAGACCATCCGGGCCCCGTTCCGCGCTCGGATGGGCATCTCCGACGTGCACGAAGGCCAATACCTCAAGGAAGGCGACCTGCTGACGACGCTGCAGGGAGTGGATGAGGCCTTGCACGTGGATTTCACGGTGGCGCAGGGAGTGGCCGCAGGACTCAAGGTCGGGGATCCGGTTCAAATCGTTGCAGCCGGTGAAGGTTCGGGCGATACCCCGATTCCGGCCAAGATCGTGGCGATCGACTCACGCGTGGACCCGACTACTCGCAATGCGATGGTGCGGGCGCGAATCGATCGGGTGGAGCAGTCGCCGGCGCCCGGCGCGTCGGTGAGCGTGCGGGTACCCATCGGGTCGGCGCGTCCGGCCGTCGCCATTCCGGTTAGCGCATTGCGCAAGGGCCCCGGCGGGGACCACGTCTTCGTGTTGGCGAAGGCACAGGACGGGAAGGTGCGAGCACACGAGCGGCAGGTCCAGGCAGGTGACGTTCTGGGTGACGAGGTCGTCATCCTCAATGGCCTGAAGCCGGGAGAGGAGGTAGCGACCTCCGGCTCGTTCAAGCTGCGCGACGCCGTGCTGGTAGCGATTCAGAGCGACTCGGCGAAGGCGGGCAAAGGCGCCGACTGATGACCGATACCTTCATCAAGCATCCGGTCCTCGCGGTTGTCGTCAATCTGGTAATCGTCCTCGTTGGCTGGCGGGCGATCTCCACTCTGCCGGTGCAGCAGTATCCCAAAATCGAAAGCTCGTCGATCGTCATCAACACGGTGTATTACGGAGCCAGTGCGGAGAATGTGCGTGGCTTCCTCACCACTCCGATCGAGCGGGCGGTCTCTGCGATCAGCGGCGTGGACTACGTCGAATCGACCAGCCGCGCGGCGCTCAGCACCGTCACGGTGCACCTCAAGCTCAATCACAACAGCACCGCGGCGTTGGCCGAGGTGACGGCGCGGCTCCAGCAAGTCCGCTCCGAGTTACCCCCGCAAGCCGAGCCGCCGGCGGTCGAGGTTCAGCGGGCTGACCGTCCGTACGCCTCGTTCTACCTGAGCTTTACGTCCACCGACCGCAGCGTTCCGGCGGTGACCGACTGGCTGGCGCGTACGCTGCAACCCCAGCTGTCCACCCTCCAAGGCGTTCAGCGGGTGACCATCGAGGGCGGCCGCCAGATCGCGATGCGGATCTGGATCGAGCCGGACCGCCTGGCGGCCATGAATCTCGCGCCGGGTGATGTGGAGGCGGCGTTGCGGCGCAACAACTTTCTCGCCGCCGTCGGCCAGACGAAGGGCAACCTGGTCCAGGTGAACCTGCTTGCGAACACCGACCTCCGCTCGGTCGACGAGTTCAAGAATCTCATCGTGGCCGACCGCAACGGGGCAATCGTTCGCCTGAGCGACGTGGCCCGGGTCGAGCTGGGCGCCGAAGAAGCCGACATGGTCGCGAAGTTCAGCAACAAGGAGGCGGTCTACCTCGGCGTGTGGCCGCAGGTCGGCGTTAACGAGATCGAAGTTGCGCACCGCCTGCGGGCGGAGATGGAGCGGATCCGGCCGACCCTCCCCAAGGACATCGACATGCGTCTGGCCTACGACGCCACGGTGTTCATGGAGGACGCCCTCCATGAGATCACCAAGACGCTGGGCGAGACGATCATGATCGTCGCCATCGTCGTGTTCCTCTTCATGGGCTCGGTCCGCACCGCGCTAGTGCCGCTGGTTGCGATGCCGGTGTCGCTGGTTGGCGCGGCAATCGTGATGTTCGCGTTCGGCTTCAGCCTGAACCTGCTCACCATTCTCGCGATCGTGCTGTCGGTCGGCCTGGTGGTCGACGACGCCATCGTTGTCGTCGAGAACGTCGAGCGACACGTCCGGCTGGGCAAATCGCGCCTGGAGGCGGCGCTGATCGGGGCACGTGAACTGGTCGGCCCCATTATCGCGATGACCATCACGCTGGCCGCCGTCTACACCCCGATCGGCTTCCAGGGTGGCCTGACCGGATCGCTGTTCCTCGAGTTCGCGATCACGCTGGCGGCGGCGGTGGTAGTGTCGGGTTTCGTCGCCATCACGCTCTCGCCGGTGATGAGCTCGCGGTTCGTGCATCCGCGTGGCAAGGAGGGCCGGCTTACCCGGCTCGTGAACCACGCTTTCGAGAAAGTGCGGCAAGGCTACGGGAAGCTGCTCGACGGCGCACTTCAGATGCGTTGGGGTATTGTGGCGGCGTCGGTGCTGGTGATGCTGGCGGCTTGGCCATTCTACACCTACTCACGACGGGAGCTGGCTCCGATCGAGGATCAGAGCCATATCAGCCTGTTTCTCGAGTCCGCGCCGGACGCATCGCTCGCGGCGTCGAACCGTGCATCGCTTGATGTGGTCCGGGCGATCACGTCGTTCCCCGAGGCGAAGTTCATGTGGTCGTTGACCGCCAATTGGGGCGGGTTCGGGGGGATGGTCGCGAAAGATTATAAGCACCGTACCCGCACGACCGAGCAGATGTACGGCAGTGTGTACGGCGCCGTATCCCAGATCCCGGGGCTGCGCGTCTTCCCCCGCCTGGATCCGCCGCTTCCGACCCCTGGTCAGTATGACGTCGAGCTGGTGCTCCAGGGCGATACGCCACCGGAGCAGATGCTCCAGACGGCTGGTGCGGTGGTGGGCGCGGGCTTTCAGAGCGGCAAGTTCCTGTACGTGGACACCGATCTCAAGATGGACTTGCCGGAGGCGCGGGTGGTGATCGACCGCGACCAGGTTGCCGACCTCGGGCTCGACCTGGCGAGTGTCGGGCAGGAGCTGGGGACGCTGCTCGGCGGCGGGTACGTGAATCGCTTCAACTTTTTCGACCGGAGCTACAAGGTCATCCCGCAGATCGGGGAAGAAGACCGGGCCACGCTGGCTCCCCTCCTCGATTTGAAGATCAAGACGCCGAGCGGCCAACTGGTGCCGGTCTCCACCTTCACCCGGATCGAGACCACTGTCGCACCGCGTACGCTCAATCGGTTCCAGCAGCAGAACGCAGTGCGCATCTTCGGGGGCGTCAAGCCTGGCATTACAAAAGAAGAGGGCTTGCAGGTGCTCGAGCAGGCCGTCGCGCGGGCGTCCGGCCCAGGCATCGTTGTCGACTACGCCGGTGAGTCGCGGCAGATCCGTCGCGAGGGCAGTGCGCTCACCGTCACCCTCGGCTTCGCCGTCATCCTGATCTACCTGGTGCTGGCGGCGCAGTTCAAGAGCTTCCGCGATCCCTTGATCGTGCTGCTCGGCTCGGTTCCGCTCGCCATCTCCGGCGCGCTGCTCTTCAGCTTCCTCGGGCTCACAACTATCAACATCTACTCGCAGGTCGGTCTGATCACGCTGGTGGGGCTGATTGCGAAGAATGGCATCCTGATCGTCCAGTTCGCGAACGTGCTGCAGGAACGCGGCTGGGCCAAGATGGCCGCACTGCGCGAGGCCTCGCTGACGCGGCTCCGCCCGGTGCTGATGACCTCGGCGGCGACGGTGTTCGGCCACTTCCCGCTGGTGCTAGCCACCGGACCCGGGTCAGCAGCGCGCAATAGCATCGGCACAGTGCTGGTGGCGGGCATGACGATCGGAACCGTGTTTACGCTGTTCGTCGTGCCGGTCTTCTACTCGCTGATCGCGGCCGAGCACCGGCCGGGGGCCGTGCGGCAGGAAGTGGACGAAGGTGAGCCTGAAGTGGTGCTGCCGGCGGCGGCCGTACCGGCTTAACGGAACCGGAGCGCCATGCCCACCTGAAGGTTGCTCACGACCTGGTCGGCCCGGCCCACGCGGAGCGACTGCACCGTGCTGAGGAAAGAGAGAAAAGGAACCAGGGCGAGACTCCTGGAAACCGGCGCGTCGTATCCCACCCTGCCGCTGTAGCCGACCCCGACGCTGGTCGTATTGCTGTGGTACAGCGCGTCGCCCTGGTGGTACACCACGAAGCCCATTCCTCCCGAAACGGAAATCGGCATCGACTGGACGGCCCACAAAGTGACTGTTCCCATGGCCGAGCCTAGCGCGGCACTGACGGGGCCAGCGTCGTTCAGCCAGACCGTGCTTTCCATGCCGAGCGCCATTGCGCGATTGACGTATCGGCTCAAGTTCACCAGTCCGGAAACTCCCACATCACTGGTGCAGACACCGCAATAAGGCTCGCGCCGGGCGACGCCGACGCCCAGAGTGATGGCCGACCCCAGTCGGGCCGGGGTTTTCTGAACCGGAACCTCAATGGGCGAGCGGAGGGCTGCTCTCTGCGCGAGAGCTGAGTTGCCGCCGAGGGCGGTGCAAACGCCTGCACACAGCAGAGCTGCCCGGACGTTGAATGGCATTGGTACCTCGAACGGGTGCGGCGCGCAGCCGCACAGCCGCTTCCTTCAACCTAACGAAATCTGAACGCCATGCCGAAGTGGACGTTGCTCACGACCTGATCGGTTCGCCCGACGTGGAGTCGTCCGAGAGAGTTGATATAGCCAACATAGGGGACCAGCGCAAAGCGACGGGTGACCCGCATGTCGAAGCCGAGTCGCCCGCTACAGCCGAATCCGGCGCTGGTGGTGTTGCTGCCGTAATCAGCATGCGCCTCGTGATAGGCGATGAACCCGAGGCCCACCGACACTGAAAGTGGTACCTGTTCGTCCAGCCAGAACGTGGCGGCCCCCATGGCGGAGAGAAGCGCGGCTGTTGCCGGGCCCGCGCTCTTTACCCAGACCGTGCTTTCCATGCCGAGGGCGGTGGATTGCCCCACGAATCGGCTCAAGTTGGCCACTCCGGAGAACCCCAGGCCCTGGGAACAGCCGCCACAGTAGAGCGTCCGTTTCGCCAGCCCGGCGCCAAGCGTGAGGGAGATCTGACGGCTGTCCGGAGGCATGTCGATGACGGGCGAAGGCGCGGGCGTTCCGGTCGCAAGCAGCTGGGCAAGCGCCGGGGGAACCGACCACGGCGCGCCGAGCACGAGGACGCTCAGAACTGTGCGGAGGGGGGTCCGCATGGGGCCTCACTAGCCCGGATCCACAATTCTAGGGTAAGCATGTTACGCAATGGCGCCAGTCCCAGCCGCGTCGGGCGTCACGAGGGTCACGAAAACCCCGTAGGTAAAATCCCGGACGGTCCTCGATGGGGACTGCCAGCCAGCTCGAACTTGAGCAATCTGGCGACCATCGGGATAATCCCTATATTGACTCAACTTGCAGTAAAATTGACTGCTTGGGAACAGACCGCGGATGTGAAACCTCAGGCTGAAGCCAGGAGGCCCTGACCGCGTCGCGGCGGGGGCGCGGCTGTTGTGTCCCCAATACGGCGAGTCGGGTCCAGGCGGTAATTCCCGGGAACCAGCGGAGGTCGGTGAACGTGCCGGAGTTGCTGGAGCGCCTCAGTGTAGTGCTCTCTGCCCGCTACAGGATCGAGCGGGAATTGGGGCAGGGCGGGATGGCGAAGGTGTTCCTGGCCCACGACCTGAAGTACGAGCGCATGGTCGCCATAAAAGTGCTGCGCCCAGACCTCTCTGCAGAGGTGGGCGCAACTAGGTTCCTCCGCGAAATTCAAATCGCCGCCCGACTGCACCACCCCCACATTCTGCCGCTGTACGATTCCGATCAGGCCGGTGATCTGGTCTACTACGTCATGCCGTACATCGAGGGCGAGACGCTGAAATCGCGGCTGGCCCGTGAGCGTCAGCTCCCGGTGACGGACGCGATCCAGATCGCGCGCGAGGTGGCGGATGCGTTGAGCTACGCTCACAATGCGAAAGTCGTGCATCGCGACATCAAACCCGCCAACATCCTGCTCGACGCCGGTCACGCGTTGGTGGCGGACTTCGGTATTGCCCGCGCTCTCGGCGAGGCCCAGACCACCTCTGGGCACTTGATCGGCACGCCGGCGTATATGAGCCCGGAGCAGGTAGATGGCAGCGAGCACCTCGATGGCCGGAGCGATATCTACAGCCTGGGTTGCGTGCTCTTCGAGATGCTGGTGGGAGCGCCCCCGTTCCGCGGATCGACTGTGACGGCCGTGATCGCCAACCGGCTGAGCGCGCCGGTTCCCTCGCCTCGCGCATTCCGGGAAATGATTCCCGAAGCGGTTGACGCAGCCGTCAGGAAAGCGATGGCCACGCTCCCGGCCGATCGATTCAGCACTGCATCACAGTTCAGCGAGGCATTGAGCACGCCGGTGGCGGTCGCCGTCGCCGTGGGGGCTGCCCACGCCATGGCGCAGGACATTGCCGCGGTCGCAAAGTCGGTCGCCGTGCTGCCGTTCGAAAACATGAGCACCGATCCGGAGAACGAGTACTTCAGCGACGGCATCACTGACGACATCATCGCGCAGCTCTCGAAGATCAGCGCGCTCAAGGTGATCTCCCGCACTTCCTCCATGCAGTACAAGAAGTCCACCAAGAAGATCACAGCGATCGCGGAGGAGCTTGGCGTCGGCGCCGTGCTCGAGGGAAGCGTGCGCAAGGCGGGACAGCGGGTTCGGATCGTCGCCCACCTGGTCGATCCCAAGACGGAAAAGCACCTCTGGGGCGATACATTCGACCGGAAGCTGGACGACATCTTCGAGGTGCAGAGCGAAGTCGCGCAGCAGATCACCGGCGCGCTGGAGGTGGCCCTCTCCCCCGAGGAAAAGCAGCGGGTCGAGAAGAAGGCGACCGGCGACGCGGATGCCTACAACCTCTATCTCCTGGGGCGCTTCCAGGCCAACAAGTGGTCCGAAGCGGACGTGCAGAAGGGCATCGAGTACTACCAGCAGGCAGTCTCGAAGGACCCAGGATATGCTGTGGCGTACGCCGGTCTGGCCGATGCCTACGAGCTGCTCAGCATCGGGTTCAGCTCGAAGCCGCCGGTGGAGTATCTGGCCACCGCCAAGACCATGGCGCTCAAGGCGCTGGAGATGGACGACAGCCTGGCGGAGGCCCACACCTCGCTGGCCTACGCCCGCTGGTTGGGCGACCTCGACTGGCCTGGTGCCGAGCGGGAGTTCAAACGTGCGCTCGAGCTCAAGTCCAGCTACGTCATGGCTCACGAGTGGTATGCGGAGTATCTGGCGGCCCTGGGGCGGCACGAGGAGGCGATTGCCGAGATCAAGCGGGCGCAGCAACTCGATCCGTTGTCAGTGCCGGTCAACCGGGCAGTCGGTTGGGTGCTCTATTTCGCTCGGCGGTATGACCAGTCCATAAACGAGCTGCAGAAGGCCCTGGCGATGAACCCGGAATTTCTCGGCGCGCGCCTGGTCCTCTGGTGGGCGTGGATCGCCAAGGGTACGCCGGGGGACGCAATCGCCGACCTCACAAGGGAGGTCGATCGTCCCGGGCTCAGAACCGTGAAAAAGCTCATGTTGGCATACGCCCATGCCGCAGCTGGCAATCGGGAGATGGCGGACGGGATCCTCTGGGAGCTCGAGCCCAAACTCGCAGGGGACAATCGTATGGCGCTGCTTTCCGCCATCCTGTTTACCGCGATGGACGCGAAGGACCGGGCCTTCGAGCAGCTGGAGCGTGCCTATCAGGTTCGCGAGCCCGGCCTTCTGTTCCTCAAGGTCGCCCCCTGGGCCGATGAGCTTCGATCGGACCCGAGATATGGCGCGTTGGTGGAGAAGCTCGTACTCGGCTAAGCGGCAACCTCATCTTCGTTCGGCGTTCCTCCCGCGCCGTCGTCAGTCCGAATGGGAGGCTCACCCATGAACGATCCGGTTCGATTTTCGGTCGCGGGTCTCGTCGCGTGCCTCGTTCTGGTTATGGGCTGCGGCAATCAGGAGACCAAGTCCGAGGACAACACCGAGACTCCGGCGGACTCGACCGTCCCGAGTTCGAGCGCGAGCGACAAACCGCTGATCGCCGTGGTTCGTGCTGCCGACTGGATGGGCAGCGAATGGAGCGAAGACGCGATCAAGCTCGGCCTTCGGGAATCCGACATGGAGCCGGGTCGCGATTACCAGCTCAAGCTCACCAGCGCGCAAGGTGACCTGACGGCGCTGCCGAACCTCATCGACGCTGCCGTCGATGCGAAAGCAAAAGTGATTGTCACGTTGCAGGACGCGACCCTCCAGGTTGCTGTGCAGCGGGTCAAGTCCATTCCTATCGTCTTTCACCTGCTGGCGGATCCGTTCGCCGCCGGCGCCGGCAAAAGCGACTCCGATCATCTTCCCAACGTCACTGGGGTCTATTCGCCCGGCTTCGGCGACCCGGAGCAGACCAGGCGGGTGGAACTGATCCGCCGAATCGTACCCCGCGCGCGTCACATCGGCGTTCTGTTCAGTCCGCAGGAGGCGCTTTCGGTCACGTTCAAGGACCGGCTCACAAAGGCAGCGCGAGACGCCAAGATGGAGGTAACGGCGTGGCCGGTGACCGATGTCAGGGACGTGGGCGATATGACCCGGGCGCTATGCAACTATAGAGTGGATGCGATCGAGATGTTCGGCAACGTTGCCCACGCAGGATTCGCCAGCCTGATCAGAGTCGCCAATACCTGCCGGATTCCGGTTTTCTCTTCCTCGCCGTTCGAAGTCGTGAAGGGTGCGGTCGCCTCGATCTTCCCGGAGTTCAATGAGGGTGGGGTCGAGGCGGGTAAAATGATCGCGAAGGTACTTCGGGGAGCCAGCCCAGGCTCGATTCCCTTCTATCAAGTGCGGAAGGTAAAACTGGCCGTGAATCCGTCCGGGGTCAGCAAGTTCGGTCTCAAGGTTCCGCCGGACGTGGTGAAGCAGGCGGACACAGTCGTTGGTGACACTGCGATGCGGAAATGAGAATCGAAACGGCCCAGGCAGGCGGCAGGACTGTTGTGCGGCTGGCCGGTCGCCTGGACCGCGAATGGGCCGAGCAGCTGTCCAACACGCTCGAAGACCTCCTGCAGGACGGCGTTCGGTCCCTGAGCATCGACTTCGCGGACGTCACCTACGTGAGCTCGGCGGTAACCGCTGTGCTGGCCAAGTGGCGCCAGGAGCTGTCCGTGCTTCGGGGCGACGTTCGGCTCACCTCACTGCCGCCGGCTGTCAGTGAGACTTTCGCGATCGCCGGATGGGATCCAACCGACATTCATAGCGGGTCGGGTGGTATCGACCTCCGTCGCTCGTCCTGGCATACCCGCGCTGACTTCGACCGGAGTGGGCAATACGAGCTTTCGGGCGGGGTCTCGCAGGGCTTTCTGGTCTGCCACCTTCACGGGAATCCGGATCGAATCAAGCAGGCTCCCTTGGAGCCGGCGGACTGCAGCGCCGCGGCGCTACCCACCAACGTCTTCGCCATCGGCGTGGGGGCGATCGGAGGGAGCTACGATGAATGTCATCAGCGGCTGGGCGAGCTGATCGCAGTCGCGGGATGCGTCGCCCACTTTCCCAGCGACGGCGCGACGATGGCAGATTATCTGCTGGGCGGGGGGCAGGTTCCGCCGCGGGTCGTTCTGGCCTCGGGTCTCACCTGCGAGGGCGCATTCCCCCAGCTGCTCCGCTTCCAAACCAAGGGCGAAGCGGAGGCGGTTCCCTTTTCGGAGCTGGCGGCAGTTGCTCTCGAATCGGTGCGGGCACCGATTGCCGGCCTGGTGGTCGCGGCCGAGACGGCCGGCCTGTGCGGCGCGAGACTCCGGCGGTCGCCGGGCACCGGCGAGGGACCGGTGCGATTCGAGGTCCCTGCGGTGCGCGACTGGCTTTTGTTCTCACCGGAGCGGACGTATTCGATGATGACCACGCTGATCGCGGGCGTGGTCGCGCGGAGCCCCGAAGGTGCTCTGAAGGCCCATCTCCGTCCGCTCGGCAGTGCCGACGGATTGTACGGACACTTCCACGCCGCGGTTTTTTCCTATCGCCCGCTGCCGCAGCGAACGGTCGAGCTGGGAGCCCTGACCCGAGCGCTGTTCACCAATCATCAACTGCGCGACGTCCTCCACCTCCTCTGGGACGAGCGGGGATCGGCTGGAGTGGGCGAGACCGCCCTGGTCCGCGGAGTGGGCTGGGTCGGACCCATCAACCAGATCGATTGAGCTTCCCCCCGTGCCTCTGCTGACCCGACCGGGGACAATCCGGCGCATTCACGGACACCTCTAGCGATGCGGCTGCCGGATCCGCCATCCTCATCCTCGCAAGTGCGCGAGCTTCTGAGCGAGGCTCTGGGCGAGCGTTACTCTCTTGAGGGTGAGGTGGCGCGGGGAGGAATGGCGACTGTGTACCTGGCGCGCGATACGACGACGCATCAGCCGCTGGCGGTCAAGGTCATGCATCCCCGGCTGGCCACGGCACTCGGCGCGGAGCGATTCCTGCGGGAGATCGAGATCGTGAGCTCGATGAGCCACCCGGGCATCGTCCCGCTCCGGCAGTCGGGCAACGTGCGGGGGGTGCTCTACTACATCATGCCATACGTGGAAGGCGAGTCGCTGCACGCGCGGCTGCAGCGGGAGAAGCGGCTTCCCGTCGATGACGCGCTCCGGATTACCCACGACGTGGCGGCCGCCCTGGGCTATGCGCATAGCCGGGGCGTGCTGCACCGTGACGTGAAGCCGGAAAACATCCTGCTCGCCGATGGACATGCCCTGGTAGCCGACTTCGGGCTGGCCCGGGCCATCGGCGCAGCCGACTACCAGAAGCTAACCGAGACGGGCATCATCGTCGGCACCATTTTCTACATGAGCCCGGAGCAGCTCAAGGAAGACCGGGGCCTGGACCAGCGGGCCGACATCTACAGTCTGGGGTGCATCCTGTTCGAGATGCTGACGGGAGCGCCGCCCTACACCGGAACGTCGCTCAAGGACGTGGCACTCAAGATTCTGCGGGCGCCCGTCCCCTCGGCACAACGATTGAACCCCGCCGTATCGACTGCAGTGGATCACGCGATCGCGAAATCGCTGGCGAGACCGTTGGCCGAACGGTTCGCGAGCATGCAGGAGTTCGCTGCCGCGTTGCCGCAGCCGCGCTAGCTCGTCCGTCTCGCGGGCCGCCCGGCCCGGAGCGTCCCGTCGCTTCGCCCTTTCAGATACCGGTAGAGTCCCGCGAAATAGGACGAGTCGACGCCCATGGTCGCGGCGGAGGGCATTCCCTTATCGCGACGGCCGTGCGTGAGCACGTTCACGAACTCGTCCTGAGTGGGAACCGAACCATCCGGCTTGAGCGCGGCCAGGAGGCTCGGCCCGAACGAGCTACCGTTGGCGTCCTCGCCGTGGCAACGGGAGCATTGGAGGAAGTACTGCTTCCAGCCATCGTAGACCACGGCATCCACGGTATCGTGCGGAGCGGCGTGGTAAGGGTCGGGCGTGGATGCGGTAGTCGGCGGCTCTGGACTCGTCGGAACCTCCGCGCGCCCAGCCGGCTCCGGCTCGGGCGGCGACTGCTTGGCCGGTGCGCAGGCGATCAGGACAGCGAAGGCCGCGATTGCCGGTATCGACCGGCGGTTGTCGAGGAGCATGGTCGAATCCCTCGGCGCCAAGGTTACGGCCCCGCGCTCATTCCGCTAGGGCTCTGAGAAAGTGAGGGAGTCACCCCGAACGCACGCCGGAAGGCAGTGCTGAAGTGACTGTGCGTTGCGAATCCGCTTCTAACAGCAACTTCGCTCAGTCGCCCCCTCGCGCTGCCGAGCTGCTCCAAAGCCAGCGCGAGCCTGAGATCCCGCAGGTATCGATGAATCGGCATACCCGTGGTAGCGTGGAACACGCGGGTCAGATGAAAGGGTGAGCTGGCGACCTCCCGAGCCAACTCCGACAGCGACCACGACTTGGCCGCCGAGCTGGAGAGGATGAGGCGAGTTCGTTCCACCAGGTCTCTTTGCGCCCGGCGCGTCTCCTCGCGCCGAGGGGCTTTGCGGCGACCGTGGGCCCGATATCCGCCGGCCAGTACTTGGCCGAGCAGCTCGAGCAGCCGCTCCTCCCCCGCCATCGGGTCTGCAGCGCGCCAGGCGGCCGAGCGAATTCGGTGCAGCTCGATCCGCATCGGGGCGGTGAAGAGTGCATGCGAGATGAGGAACGGCGTCTGGGGCCGATCCCGGATGCGCTCCTCCAGCCACGCGGCTACTTCAGTTACCGCATCGGGCGAGATCTCCAGGACGGTGCAGTCATCACCGCCGCGTGCGGGGTGGCTGATGCGGAACGGGTTGTGCCGGTTGAGCAGCAACGCATGCATCGGCTCGGCGACCAGACTCTGCCGCGACGCAAACGCCGGGTGCTTCACGAAAACTCCCGCCCGGACCACGATCAGCTGATGCGTGTCGGCTCGCTCTTCGCCGGAACAGGTCGAGGAGACCTCCCGGCAGCGAACGTCCACGAGTCGGACCAGCGGCCCGGCAAACAGGACCTTACGCGCAAGATGAGGCATGGGGCGGTATTAGTCGGCGACCTGCTTCGAAGATACCGGCGCCCTGGCAGGGGGCAAAGAATCGGGGCCGGCGTTTTGAGCAAGATTGCGAAAGCGCGGCGTCAACCTGAATGCGAGATTCGGGTGCGTCTAGAGCGCCTGCGCCGAGACCGGCGCCGGCCGGTCTTCTCCTGTGAGGGTAATTATGCGATTGGTCGGACTTCTCCCTGGCGGTGCCGCCGTCATCGCTGGAATCCTGCTGCTCGGCGCCGTGCGCAGCCAATCGGCGCCGGCGGACGACGTGGCCATCGTTGCCGCGCTCGATACCAAGTATCAGGCAGCGGTCGAGGCAAATGACTGGGCCACGATGGACGCCATACTGGCCGACGACTTTGTCCTGGTGACCGGGCGCGGGACGGTGTACACGAAGGCAGACCTGCTCAAGGAGGCCCGCAACAAGACGATCATTTATGAGTTTCAGAAGGACTCGAGCCAGACCGTGCGGGTGTGGGGCAACACTGCGGTGGTAACTGCGCTGCTCAAGGAGAAGGGTACCATTTCGGGCAAGCCGTTCGAGAAGCGGCTCTGGTTCAGCGACACCTACGTGCGGACGCCGGCGGGCTGGCGGTACGTCTTCGGCCAGGCGTCTCTCCCGCTTCCGGATTGAATCCTACTTCATGTACTGTGCGGCAAACCGGGCCAGCTGGCCCGTTTCGTCCGCCAACGTGAGAGTATCGCCGGACACCTTCCAGCTGCGCGCCCGTGAGAGCGCATCGAGGAAGGCGGCTTCCTGCCCGTTCATTTCAGGATCGGTGCAGGCGCTCAGTGTGGATGCGAGAGGGCCGATGCGCACCGAATCGCCGGCGAGCTGATAGGGTCCGTGGAACTGGTTGCAGCCGGTACTGCCGTCCGCTTGCTGCTGAGCGGGGTGGAGCAGAAAGTGCGGCTCGGGCACGTTCTCGGCGACTCGTGCTGTCTGGCTGCCCACCTGGATGAGCTTCCAGTACGTGTTTTCCAGCGTCGCGTTCGACTTCGGCTCCTCGCAGGCACTGCCCGCCTGAACCTGCCCGACGCTGTCGACGACGACGTACTCCAGCCGCTTGTCCCCCTCCATCGCGGGCCGCAGCTCGAAATGGCCGCGGAAGGTAGCGAGCACGGGAGCGCCGGGCTCGGTGCGGGCCTCGCCATAGGCACGCTCGAGGTTCGCGTTGTCGCCCGCCTGCGCCACGGGATAGCTGCTGCCGCTGCCGCACTCGGTGAACCGACCGGCGTCCGCCATGTAGACGTAACTACCCCGCAGCGCCATCGTGTCACGGATCGGGTCCACCTTCGCTGCCCGGGCAAGCGTGTAATTCAACGGCGACTGCACCGGGCTGCCCTGACTGTCGAGTAGACGAAGCGAGTCCGCGCCGACGATCTGGAAGCGATAGCTGGGAGCCGGACCCTGAAGAGTGAGCTGGGTGCGCGTCGAATCGACCGACCAGCGGCCCAGCTGATGGACAACAGTCGGACGCTCCCGGTAAGCCTGACGAAGCCGGAACGTGCTGTCGGACAGCAGAGTGAGCGTCAGTTGGATGCCGGGGCAGTCGGCACAGGGGAGCCGGCCGGTATAGGTAGCGGGCGGCCCAAACGTCCGCGCCGCCGGTTTGGCCTTCTTGCTCGACTCGAGCCTGATTCTCACCGGCTCGCTTTCCTGCATCCCGGACGCGCACCCCGACGCGAGCACGACGGCGAGCGTGACCGTCAGCCTGCTTTGGATGAGCCGCATATCGCTCCTGTTAGTGCACCCGACTAATCATAGGAATAGCCGGCGAAGAGAATCTCGGAGGGCGTGTCGCCCTGGTACAGGATTACGTAAACGCAGTAGCCCCGTTCGATGTCGTCGAGGAAGGCCATCTCTTCTTCCACCTGGTCGCGGCTGGGCCGAGTCGTGCCATACAGAGAGATCAGAGACTCGTCCGATAATCTGGTGGCGACGCTGAAATCGGGAGTGTCGGATACCCGCTCGATGTCCAGGATCGATCGGGTGCCGTCGGCGTCCGAGTCCTCGAGGGCGTCTTCGATTGAATCGTGTTGCCGACCCGGCGCCGGCGACTCGGGGCCGAGTGGAAGGTACCGGGACGGAAAGGGCATGGCGGGATTGTAGCGTCCCGCCTCGAATTCGCGCCGGCGCAGCGCCTGCAATGCGGCACTTATGTCCTGCTGGTACGGCACAAAATAATAGTACGGCTCTCCTCCCACGACGCGTCCCCCGCGCTAAGACGACAAAGCTTCCTCATGATCCCGTTTGAAGCACGGCAATCCAGATGTCGGGCGATGCAGTTTCGCTCTGATATAGCTCGAAGTCCGCGGTGTAGGCCCGGCGCGGCGCACCGGGCTCCGCAAAGAACTGCCAGATCCGGCACCAGCCTTCCAGAACGGCCCCTGGCATCGGCCCGACGCAGGAGAACACCAGGTAATCTCCCTCCGGAACAGTAATGACTTCGACATCCGAAGGTGGCGGCTCGGCGGGCTCGACGCCGCGGCCGAGCAGCAGCCGGTAGGGTCCCGAGACATCACTTTCGTAGTCGCAGTAGACCGCGTGCACCGGACCGCTGGCGCCCAGCTGTTCCAGCCGGGCCGGCCAGTGTTCGCTCCCAAAGCGGTGCCACAAGCGGGGAATTTGGGCGTGGCTGGGATTCATCTCGGCCGCGTTGCTGGTGCGTACCGAGATGCCGGCAATTCGCCTGGGGCGGGACCGGCGACGCTCAGGTACCAGGCGGGCGTTCCTCCCGCCGCACCACGCTGACGGGATGGGCTGGCAGGTCGGGCATGCTACTTCGCGGTCGCCCGCTGGAAAAGTCGCGCGAGTCCCACGCCGACTACCGCGGCGCCGAGACCGATGACACCCGCGATCGCGACCTCGAAGGGCCAGAGGTTGTGAGAGGTCGGATCGCGGGAGGTCTCGACCGCGACTCGACCCAGTACTGCCAAGACAAACCCGCCCGCGACGGCGAGCACCGGAACGCGCTTCTTCTGTTTGAGCAGATATCCGGCGAGCAGTCCAGCGACTGCGCCGAGCAGAAACCAGGTCGAGCCCGCCGGGTTTTCGGGGAGGCTGACCTTCTCG
>Ga0114129_10001822_pt1 | contig 29023 bp, 26 predicted proteins | sample RhiMetdeltSRZDD1_FD_80071 | JGI IMG/M metagenome (GOLD analysis project Ga0114129, IMG submission 80071) | Populus rhizosphere microbial communities from Tennessee, USA - Rhizosphere MetaG P. deltoides SRZDD1 (version 2) (version 2) | ecosystem: Host-associated > Plants > Roots > Rhizosphere >... | reverse complement strand
GGAGCTGGCATCGTGAAGAACTTTCACGTCTTGGACTCCGCGCGCTCGCCGTCTCGTCAGCACCGCACGCGTCGGCGCCGCGTTTGTGGGACTGGCAGCAATACTGCTCATAGGCGGCGGACGGTCGATAGTCGGAAGCTCATTCACAAGGAGTTCCCATGCGATATATCACCTCGACGATAGCCGCCTGTGCGCTGGTCACCACTGTGAGCGTGTTCGCGCAGGAGCAGGCGCCCGCACAACCACCGGCTACACAGCAGGCGCCCGCACAACCACCGGCTACACAGCAGGCGCCAAAATCGACGCTCACAGGTTGTGTGGTGCAGGCGAAGACGACTGACGGCGGCACCGCGTACGTCCTGGGCAAGGCCGAGGGCGGGTCGGCAGCGATGTACGTGCTTGGCGGATCGTCGCAAACAGACTGGTCGGCGAACGTCAACAAGAAAGTTGAAGTGACGGGGCCGGTGCAGGAACCTCCGAACGCGGATAAGGACAGCGCGCCGGATCCGAAAGTCGTTCGTCCGCCGACGGTGGTCGTCGAATCCGTGAAGGTGGTGGCTCAGAGCTGCAGTTAAAGCTGCGCGCGACTCTGCCCCACGTCCGCGTGGGGCAGAGCACGCCACGCGGCCACGACGTCGAGCACGAACTTCTCGTTGGCAATAGGCATCCAGGCCTCACGCAATTTCTCGGCGTCACGGTCATAGGTCCCGATGTCCGCTCGAGCGCTCGAGGAGAAACGCCTCGATTTCGCTTGCGGATGGCTGCGGAGCCACCGGGTCACAGAGACACTGAGAGACTCAGGGGACCCAGGATCGCGCTCCTGCGAGAAAATACGGACCAACGAACACGGACGCCGTCTCCAGGTACGTCGCCGAGCTCTATGTGGAGAAGATGGCGCTCAACCTCAAATTCGTCTGAGTTATCCGATCAGCAGGCAAAGCAGAACTGGACGGCGATCGCCGCTGCGGACGAAGCGCCGACGAAGCCTCGGCGACGGACGGCCGTCGCCGAGGCTCAACTCGAAGGAGATCGGTGGCTAACGCACGACATCCAGCTTGATCGTCGCGTCGCGGAGGCTCACGGCCAACTCGTTGACGTTGATCTTCAGCGACACCGGAATGTCGAGTGATGACACCGACGCTCCAGTGTCCCGCCGCCGCACATCGAGCCTGACCCCCTGACCGGTCAATTCCACCCCATCTCGAACGACTTTCGTGTGCACCTCGCCAACCAGTTCAGGCCGGTATCGCTGAAACAGATCGTTCAGCAGCATCGTGACGAACTCACGAAACGTCGCCGACTGTTCATCGATGATGTCCTTCACCAGTTGATTCGCAAATGCGGACACCCTGGGACCGTAGTCGGTCAGGGCTTTCCCGCTGATCTCGTTGGCAAGGGTCTCAATTCTTGGCACGACCGTGTCGGTGGCATCCCTGCCAATCGCATCGATGAATCCGTTCATATCAGACATCGCTGATCACCTCGCCACATGATTTGTGGATCGAACCACCTCGTCAGATACTGTCTCGCTCACGGGATCTTCGGCAACGCGATCACGATCTCTCCAACCGTCACGTCGGCGTCAACAGGAATGCTGATCTTGAGGATGGTTTTGTTCTTTTTCTGGTCTCGAAGTGTCGACAAGACATTTCCCTTGATCTTGAGTCCTCCGTCGATCAGCGCAATGCTGAAAGCGCCGTTCAGTCCGACTGCATTTCGTTCAACGAGGTTTTCAACCAGATCATCGACGATCGACATGCCATGGCCCTCCTAGTCAGGGCGAAACTATCACGGCAGCACGAAGATGACCTGGCGCGGGCTCCGTGTCGAATCGCGGTTTCCTGGTCGATCCAGCGGATGCGCGCGGGTATCGGCCTTTGCCAGATCGGCTGGAACCTGCCATCAGTCCCGGTAAATTGTTGATTTGCGGTGCTATGCAGCTTTGTAAAGCACCGCCTTGGGAGCCGACCGACGTCGACCTGAGCGGATCCACAGCTTTCAGTTCAAGTGAAGAGCCGTTGAGCACTTATCAGTTCGCCGTGGTATCCACCCGGCTCGCGAGCGCCGCGACAGTTGCCACGAGCTCTCCCGGATCGATCGGCTTCGAAAGGTGTATCTGAAATCCGCTCTTGAGGCAACGAATCCGATCGTCGGAGCGCGCATATGCGGTAACGGCGGCCACGGGAATGTTTCTCCGGGATTCGCTCGGTGACTGGCGCAACTGGGCAAGCAGCTCAAAACCGTCCATTCCTGGCATGCCGAGGTCACTCACCATCACGTCAGGGGTGCTCTCGTCCAGCGCGGTCAACGCCGCACGACCCGAATCTGCACTGATGACCGTGCCACCTGCCGCCTCGAGGATTTCACGCATCATCGTCAGGGCATCCGGATCGTCGTCCACGACCAGAATATGCAGCCCCTTGAGATCCGTGGCCGTCGTCGCCGGCTCGCGCGGCTTAACGCTCCGACGCTCGTTCGCCATGTCGAAACCGGTTGCAGGAGAAGGGATCGATCGCGGCAGCTTTACGAAAAAAGTGGCGCCCTTTCCCAAGCCATCGCTCTCGCACCGGAGGGTGCCTCCATGTAGGTGAATCAGCTCACGTGAGATCGCCAGGCCAAGGCCGAGCCCACCATATTCCCGCGATAGACGACTGTCGGCCTGCCGAAAACGCTCGAAGACATGAGGCAGGAACTCTGACGCGATGCCGGCGCCGGTATCGCTGATGACGATCTCGAGGTGTGAGTCGATCCGAAGCAGTCGCACCTGCACCAGGCCGTCGCGGGGTGTGAAGCGGACTGCATTCGAGAGCAGATTCCAGATTACCTGCTGAAGACGATCGCCGTCTCCCAGAACCGGCCCGGTGTCGGTGTCCATCACGGTCTGCAGGCGAACGCCCTTCGCGTCCGCCGCCGGCCGGATCGTCGCGATTGCCTCCTCGACAACCATCGGCAGGTCGATCAGCTGCACGTTCAGCTGCATCTTGCCGGCGACGATGCGCGAGACATCCAGGACATCGGCGACCATCCGTGTCAGGGCGGTGGCGTTTCGCTCGACGATTTCCAGCGCGTGAGCCTGACGGTCCCGATCAATTACCCCGCTGCGCAACATGCGCGAGTATCCGAGGATCGCGTTCAGCGGAGTCCGCAGCTCGTGCGAGAGGGTCGCTAGAAAGTCGTCCTTGAGACGATCCGCAGCGACTGCATCGGCACGGGCCTGCCGCTCACGCTGCAAGAGTGCCGCCCTCTCGTGTTCGAGCAGCTTGCGTCCGGTGATGTCAAGCGTCACGCCTCGCAGCCCGACAGGCCGCCGTTGCTCGTCCAAGATCACCGACGAGTGCGCCTCCACCCACACGACACGCCCGTCGCGACTCACCCAACGGAACTCCTGCCGTCCTCCCACTCCTCCGTTGAAGATCGCGAGCGCCTCCCGAGCTGCCCGCTCCTTGTCCTCCGGATGAACGATTGTGAGCCAGAAGTTTGGGGTCGAGGTCCACTGGGCCGGCGCGTACCCGAGCATTGTCTCGATATGGTTGGAGACGAAATCGATCCGTTGCGAAGCGGCGTCGGGCTGCCCCCATGCCTCCCATACGACACCCGGAACATCGGCGACGACCTCCTCCAGACGCCGACTGACTCGGGACAGCGCGGCGGATGTCTCCTTCAGTCGCTCGGCGGCCCGCCGCTGTTCCGTCACGTCGGCATTGACCGCGACTGCGCCGACCACCCGATCGAGGTCGAGGATCGGCGCAGCGGACATCCGGATGAAGACGTCCTCGCCTGTGTCGGCGCGACGCGCGATGACCTGTTCGACCACGGCCTCGCCCCGCAACGCACGCGAGAAGGGCAGGCTTTCGCCCGGAATCCGTTCGCCTGTCGCCGCACGCCGAAGAGCGAACATCTCGCCGCGCGCGTGGCTCCCCACGTTCAGCGCCTCCAGCGACGGAGCCCCGAGCACACGCAGCCCTGCAGCGTTCACGCGCGTAATACCTTCCGGTGTGCCGACGTAGACGCCGTCAGGCATCGCTTCGAAGATCGCTTCGAGCTCGCGCGCGCGCTGGCCGGCCGTAAACGCGGCATGCCGCTGAGCGCCTTCCGACCGCCGCACCGACTGGAACAGCCACGAAATGGCAAAGCCAATCGCCACGAAAGCTGGAACAGTGATCGCGTCGGCAGGGTTCACCGCAATGAAACCGTACGGCGCCAGGAAGAAATAGACTGCCACTGCCGCCGACAAGAGCGTGGCGACTACACCCGGTCCAAGCCCACCAAACCACGCTGCGATCATCACTGACGGGAAGAAATGCAGATATGGCACGGAGACACCGAGCCATCGCTGGAAGGTCAGTCGAACCAGCAGAGACGCGAGAACAAGAAGGAATGGAGTGCCGTAGCGTACGGCGCTCGTCGAGAAGCGTTCAGCCGACCGTACGTTGGACATTGCTGGACCTGGTCGCGGAAACATGGACCGGCGCGAGGATCCACCTCAACCGACATAAGAGCGCCATTTAACTTCTGTTCAATCTCGAAGTGTGCACCCTATTCAATGCGGTTGAGGCTTTCAGGTCAGAGGATGCACGGTTGCCCGTCGTCCCTGCGCCTTCATTCCCCGGCTCTTCGACTATCATCGCCTGCGCGCGGCGCGTCGCCTTATCGATCTCAAATCACGTTCGACGCGGCCGCGAACAGGAGCACGTGATGCCGATCAGCAGCATCAAAGTCGATTATGAGCCAGGAAAGGCCGCCATTGAGGGTTATTCCAAGCAGATCGAAGTGCCCGTGACCGGTCCGGTTAGTAAGCCCGGGGTCCGCATTTCGTATTCGATTCAGATTCGCTGGTATCTGCCGACGCCAGAGTTGTACGTCCCGTACCGAACGGTGAAAACGACGAACAGCACTTCTATGGGCCGGCGGATGCCCGCGACGGCGATGTTAACCCTGCGTAACCAGGTTCAATTGGCACAGCCGACGATCCCGGACGGCCCGCATGTCCGGAACGTCAAGCGGACTCGGGACATGCTCGCCGTGCACGATCTCCCCGGCCCATCGAGCAAGATCGTCAACCTCGCTGACGGCACGCTGTATCCCATTCGTTTCGCCGCACGTTTTTCAGTTGGTCTCTACGAGAAGCTTCCGCACCTTCTGCGCTCGTACGACAGCCCCGACTTTTCGCCGAAGCGCAACGATCTAGGAAATCTGGTTGCGGGATCGACCGTCGATTACTACATCGAGTTGGAAAAGGCAGGCGTGAATGCCGAGTTCAAGAGCCGCTTTGAACTGATTCATCCGACGCCCCACGTGTATGACGGCTGGCTGCCGCAATAACCGGAGCGGCTCGCGTCCAGCGGACGTGAGCTCCCTCGATCACCTATCAGGGGGCTTGCCGGTAACGCAGTTACTGGTTGAGCGCGGTGCAGACCTCGCAGTTCGCGTGAAGCTTCCGGTGGACTACGAGCGGCCTGGTCTCAACTAATCCACTGCGAAACAGTAGAGCAGCCCGACGCCTCCCCAGCTGACGAGATCTTTCTGACTGCAACCCGTCGTGGCATGCGAGGAGTTCCACGACTGGTTCCCGTTGCCGACGCGATCGGAATGGCCGACTTGCGCGGAGCCCGCGCCGTTGCTCGTCCAGTTATTGCACGTGTGGTCTGGCGCGTCGGTAAAGGCACGTCCATCCGGTTGCGAGCCAGTCAAGATGTCGTGGCGGGTCGGCAACGGGTCACCAATGCCGTTGACGAGCTCGCCTTTTTCGGTCACGGCGAATTCCTTCGTCAGGTTGCTGCCACGCCGTGCCTCGTCCAGGGTGTCTCCGTGTATTTCAGACTGGATGATCGGTCGGTAGAGCCGGCGGCCCAGATAGTCCGGGAGCCTCTCTCTCGAATTGAACCAGGGGCCGGTGCCGATACGGTCTCGTGCGTTGACGGCCGGCTGACCGGGCCGGGCCTGCGTGCTGAGGTACGCGTGCCACGTCTTGCCACCTGCACCAACGGCGGTGGCAAGCGCCTGGCAGTGCGCATCCGCACCCGCCAACCCGCCAAGGTTCCCTCCGTCTCCGACAGGCTCGCTGGTCACGAAGAAGGTCATCAGGCTCGAGGGGACGCGGTCCGAGGCGGGCATTCTGCGGTCTTGTGCGACCGCCGTGCTCGACACGACAAGGGCGACCATCGATATCCACGGGAACAGATTCTTCACGAGCCTTCTCAGTTCGTCGCGAAGCAGTAGAACATGCCGACACCATGCGTCCTGTTCAACGCGGTTTGACTGCAACCGGTCGTGCCATGCGATGAATTCCACGAGCCGTTGCCGCCGCCATTGCGGTCGGGAAATCCGATTTGCGCATTCGGCCTGCCTGGGCCACCTTCCAGCACTTGCGGTCCTCCGGGAGCGGGGTCACTGTTGCTCGTCCAGTTGTTGCACGTGTAGTCGACGCCTGGCGGAAACGCCCGGCCGTCGAGCTGCGAACCCGTCAGCATCTCGTGTCGGTTGGTATAGGGCGTCGTCTTGGTGAACTCCCATTCGGAATCTCTGGGAACCTGGTAGTCGTTGAGTCCCGGCACGATCTGCCCCTTTTCGGTGAGCCCCGTACGCTTCGTCAGGTTGTTGCCCATCCGGGCCAGATCGATCGTGTCTCCATGCAAGTGGGCGAGATCGCGGGCGATCATCACGCCATCGAAGTTGTACCAAGGCCCGGTTCCGATCCGATCGCGTGCGTTGACGACCGGCTGACCGGGGCGGGCCTGCGTGCTGAGGTAGGCGCGCCACGTCCGGTCGCCGGCGCCGACGGTTTGGGCCAGTTTCTGACAGTGCGCATCTGCGCCGGCCAACCCCCCGAGATTGCCGCCGTCGCCAATGGGCTCGCTGGTCACGAAGAACGTCATCGGCGTGCCGCCCGGCATACTGTGCTGCCCGAACGCCACGGAGGGCGCGAAGCCACACAGAGCCAGGATTGCGGTGAGGACCAGGACCGTTTTCATACGCAACTCCAGAAGATCATCCTGCGTTGAACCCGTGCCGCGCGGATGAGCGCCACCGGTGGGGGGCATTCTACGGCACCGGACGGCGCGATGGACCCTCTGACGGTCGTCGATGCGGCCGCTCCTTCGACCTTGACAGTGCCCCGCGGTTCCATCATTCTTCGGCCGCTCCACGCACGCGTCGTCGCTGGGATCAATTCGCTTAGTGCTTTCGTGGTCAGCCGAAATCACGCCACACCGGACGCGCCGGCCCTGCGCTGGCCTGCTTCCGCAGGCGCGCTGCGCCGACCATCATCGGTCTGGAAAAAGGAGGAGATATGAACGGCAGATTGTGGATTCTCTGTGTCGGTCTTCTGCTGACCCTCATACGCGCGGCCGGGATCGCCCAGGAACAGGATGCCCGGACGCTTGTGCAGACGTCTCTCAAGGCGATGGGCGCCGAGAACCTGAAGTCGATCACGTATTCCGGCACCACCGGCTATCTCGCTGCAGCGGGCCAGAACTATTCCCCGGCGATGGACTGGCCGGCGAATCAGTTGACCAGCTACACCCGAACCATCGACTACGACTCCAAATCCTCCAAGACCGATTACACCTTGAGGCAGGGAACCGGCCAGGGCGGACCTGCAGGTGGAGGCAATGCTCCCGTGCTGACCAACCCGCTCGTGGGCGAGCAGCGCCAGATACAAATGGTCAGCGGCAACTTCGCCTGGAACATGAATGGCACGACGGTGGTTCCGGCGCCGGCCGACGCGGAACAACGGCAGCTCGAGGTCTGGCTCACCCCGCACGGCTGTCTCAAAGCCGCTCTGGAGCCAGGGGCCAACCCGATTGTCATCACGCGCAATGAGCAAGGAAAGGGTCGGATCAGAGCCGTCGTGTTCATGGCGCTCGGAAAGTACCGGGTGCAGTGCGGGATCAACGACAGGAACCTGGTCGAACGGATCCAGACGTATTTCCCCAATCCCGTCGTCGGAGACCTGTATTACGAACTGGTCCTCACCAACTACAAGGACTTCGGTGGTGGCGTGATGTTCCCCACCACGTTCCATGCGCACCACGATCTTGATGACGATCTGGAAGGCGAGGGCGTGAACGTGAGCGGCGGGCACAACCAGTTCGGCCTCACGGTCAGCAACGTGCAGCTGAATGTGACTGGCGCCGCCCTGACCGTTCCCGACGCGGTTCGTACTGCCACGATCCCCCCGGTCCGCGTCGAGTCGACGAAAACGGCGGATGGCGTGTGGTACGTAGGCGGTGGAACGCACTCCAGCATCGCAGTCGAGTTCCGGGACTTCATCACGGTCATCGAGGCACCGCTCAACGAGGATCGGTCACTCGCCGTCATCGCGGAAGTGAAGAGGCTGATTCCCAACAAGCCGATTCGGTACCTGGTCAGCACGCATCACCATTGGGATCACCTGGGCGGCGTCCGCGCCTACGTTGCGCAGGAGGGTGTGACGATCGTCCTGCAGCAGGCGAATCACGCCTACTACGCAGAGGTCCTGACGGTGAAGCCGTGGATGTTGAAACCCGACCGGCTGGCGCTCGCTCCGCCGGAGGAAGTCGCGGAGGGCTACACGTTCGAGACGGTGGGCCAGAAATATGTATTAACGGATGGAACGAAGGTCATGGAGATCTACAACGTCCAGGGCCTCGCTCACGCTCAAGGCATGCTGATCGCGTATCTCCCCAAGGAGAAGATTGTGGTCGAAGCGGATCTGTTCACGCCGCCCGCGGCGAACGCGCCGCTCCCGACCACGGTCAGCCCGGCAAGCAGAACCTTCTACAATAACGTGCAGCGACTGAAGCTGGACGTCACGACCATCGCACCCATCCACGGAGGTCGTGTGTACCCGTGGGCGGATTTCGCGAAATTCGCCGGCAGCGGCGCGACAAATTAGAACCGTGCTCATAACCGTGCGGCGGGCCGTCGCCCCGCCGCGCGGTCGCCCTTCCCAGCCTCCGCGAACACCGCTCGAACATTTCCAGCGCTTCTTCCTGGCCTGCGCCTCTGCGCAGCACGTTTCCGCCCCGGACGCTGTTCGCACGTCTGATGCGTGGCGCAAGCCCCATTGCATGGGTGTTGGCGTGAGTCGAACCGGTGCCGCGGCGCTGACGTTCGGTTTCTGGCGGGGGCCCGCAGGCGTTCGCGTTCGTGCGCGGCAAGGCGCCGGACGCCGACATCGCGATTCACCCCCGCCGCATATCACATCAAAGGGTTCTCAAAACGTTCATACCGAGGATAGAATTCTCGTCCCACACGAATAGCATCAACATTTCAGGGGAAGAGGTAATTCATGGGGAAAGCGCTGGAGGGTGTTCGGATCCTGGATATGACGCATGTGCAATCGGGACCGACCTGCACCCAGATTCTGGCCTGGTTCGGAGCCGACGTCATCAAGATCGAGAAGCCTGGTGAAGGCGATCCGACGCGCACCCAACTGCGCGACATTCCGGGAGTCGACAGTCTCTATTTCACGATGCTGAACAGTAACAAGCGTGCGATCACGTTGAATCCCAAAACCGAAGCAGGGAAGAAAATCTTCACCAAGCTGATCGAACATTGCGACGTGATGGTCGAGAATTACGCGCCGGGTGCGATCGACCGCATGGGCTTCCCCTGGGAGAAAATTCAGCAGATCAATCCGCGAATAATCTATGCCTCCGTGAAAGGATTCGGTCCGGGTCCTTTCGAAGACTGCAAGGTCTATGAGAACGTCGCGCAGTGCACCGGCGGGTCGGCCTCGACGACCGGCGAGATCGGCGGTTTCCCGATGGTGACCGGCTCCCAGATCGGCGATTCCGGCACCGGCATCCATCTGGTGGCGGGCATTCTGGCCGCCCTGTTTCATCGCGAGAAGAGCGGGCGCGGGCAACGGGTCACATGCGCGATGCAGGATACCGTGCTGAACCTCTGCCGGGTCAAGCTTCGCGACCAGCAGCGGCTCGCGCGCGGTGGCGTGCTCAAGGAGTATCCCCAGTATCCCAACGGAACATTCGGCGACGCCGTCCCCCGCGCCGGCAACGCGTCCGGCGGAGGCCATCCAGGCTGGATCGTCAAGTGCAAAGGCTGGGAGACCGATCCGGATGCGTACATCTATGTGATCGCCCAGGTGCAGGCCTTTCCGACGCTGGCCAAGGTGATCGGCCACGCCGATTGGCTGGACGACCCGAACTTCAACACTCCCGACGCGCGTCTTCCCAGGCTGGCTGAGGTGTTTGCGGAAATCGAGAAGTGGACGATGACCTTGGACAAGATGGAGGTGATGGCGACGCTCAATCCGTTGAACGTTCCATGCGGCCCGATTCTCTCAATGAAGGAAATCGCCGCGGAGCCCTCCCTCCGTCAGACTGGAACCGTGGTGGAAGTCGACCATCCAGAACGCGGCAAGTACCTGACGGTAGGCAATCCGATCAAGCTGTCGGATTCACCTGCGGACGTTCGGCGCTCGCCGCTCTTCGGAGAGCACACCGAAGAGATTCTCCGTGGCGTTCTCGGTCTGAGTGACAATGAAATCGAGGCCGCGCGCCAGCAAGGTGCGATTTGAGGATGTGACCTCGTCGACATGCGCGTTCGGTTATAGGCTGTACGGGACCCTGCGTCCCGATGCCGACCCAGACAGACCGCGAGATCCTGACCATCGACGGCCGCGAAGTGGCGATCTCGAATCCGCGAAAGGTGCTCTTTCCGCAACCGGGGTACACGAAGCTGGACCTCGCGCGCTACTACCTCGCGGTGGCGGACGGCGCGCTGAGAGCCGCCGGCGGGCGGCCCAATGTGCTCGTGCGCTATCCGAACGGCATCGACGGCGAGTTCTTCTATCAGAAGCGGGCGCTGCGCGCGCGGCCCCCGTGGATCGACGTGGTGGCGTTGCAGTTTCCGTCCGGCCGCAGCGCCGAAGAAGTGGTGCCCCGCGACGCCGCCGCGCTCGCATGGATGGCGAATCTGGCGTGTCTCGAGCTTCACCCGCATCCGGTACGCGCGGACGACCTCGACCATCCTGACGAACTCCGCGTGGACCTCGATCCGGTCCCCGGCGTGACGTGGACTCACGTCCGCGACGTGGCGCGGGCGGTGCGCGCAACCCTGGAGGACCTCGGCCTCGTCGGTTGGCCGAAAACATCGGGGGCCCGCGGAATCCACGTGTACGTCCGTATCGAGCGGCGCTGGACGTTCGACGAGGTTCGGCGGGCCGCCCTCGCGGTCGCGCGCGAGGTCGAGCGGCGCGTTCCGGACCTGGCGACGAGCAGATGGTGGAAAGAGGAGCGCCACGGCGTCTTCATCGACTACAACCAGAACGCGAAGGACCGGACGATTGCCGCGGCCTACTCGGTGCGGCCGAGACCTGACGCGCGCGTGTCAGCTCCGCTCACCTGGGACGAGGTCGACGCCTGCGAACCTGGAGATTTCACGCTCGGCACCATGCCTTCGCGCTTCGCCGAGATCGGCGATCGGCATGCGGACATGGATCGGCGACCGTGCTCGATCGCAAAGGTGCTCGAGCTATCGGCGCGCCAGGAGCGCGAGGGGCTGGGCGATGCACCGTGGCCGCCTCACTACCAGAAACAGCCCGGTGAACCGGCGCGCGTGCAGCCGTCGCGGAGACGTACGCCGAGCCGTCCACTGATCGAAATCGGCCGCGCGCGGCGGAAAGACGACGCGCTCGCAGGGCTCGAGCGTTGGCGGTCGCGTTTCCCCGAGGCAGCCGCGCATCTGGCCCCCGAAGACGTGCTCGTCGATGCCATGCGTGGCCGGTTTCGCACGTGGACGCGGATTCGCGTAAACCTGCAGCACGTGCCCGTCGACCTGCGACCGGGTCAGGAAACGCTCGATCCGGACGACGCTCCCGACGACTGGAGCGGGGTCAGCGCTCGCGGCACTCCGCGCCCGCGCTAGCTGAGTAGATTGTTTTTCCCTACGACGGAACACCGAGGCACTGAGGGAATTTCTCAGTGTCTCGGTGTCTCGGTCGTACGTGGTTGTGAAATTTCGCTCCTAAAACGTGAACTTCACCGCAAGCTGGACCTGCCGAGGATCGCCGACGCCCGTGCGCAGGAAGCCATCGAAGTTGAAGAGTGCGGGCGTGCTCAACGGGTTGATGTTATTGGCGTTGTTGAACGTGTTGAACATTTCGAGCACCGGCGTGATCTCGTAACGTGCCCCGAAGCGAACCGGGCGCGCCGCCCGCCAGTCGAACGTAAAAAATTCGTTGTCCTTCCGCGCGCTGTTCCGTCCGCGGTCGACACCGTTGAGGATTCGCGGCGACGGCGTGATCGGCTGCGGGCCGCGGTACTGCACGCGCGAGCTGAGTTGCACCCCGCCGACCGAGAAGTAACCGAACACGTTGACCTTGTTGCGGATGTCGCGATCCGACGGACCCCAGTCCTTGCCGAGATCGAAGAAGTTGAAGCTGCGATCGCTGAACGGATCGCGCTCGTTCGAGTCGCTGTCCTCATCTTTCGAAACGACGTAGTTGCCCTCGACCTGATAGCCTTGCGAGAATCGCTTGCGGATTCCGAGCGTCAGACCGCGATAGCGCGACTCGCCGCGGCTGTTCGTCACCATGACTTCGTCCAACTGCGGCCCCCACCTCGGGGTGTAGACGAAGGTGTTTCCCGTATTCGGACCCTGATCGCAGCACACGGGGCTCATGCGGTTGTAGTTCAGGAACCGCGTGAGGTGACGGGCCTCGTTCCAGGTGAAGTCTGCGTAGCCCGCCAGATTGGGGACCAGCTCCTGCTCGTACCCCATGTTGAACGAATACACGCGTGGGTTCCTGTAGTCCTTGTCGAACACGCGAATGCCGGTGAACAGCGGGAACTGCCCGGCGGGCAGCGGGGAGGGCGCCAGTACTCCTGGCCACGTTGGTGTCGGAGCGCCAAACGCGGTCATGTTCGCCGTGCTGGCAAAGATCGTCTGCTGCTGCAGCCCGTTGGTCGTGACCGAGCCCACCTGGCTCAACATATTCTGCCGCGCAAAATAAACCCCCGCGCTGGCCCGCAAGGCCGACTTGCCGTCGCCCGTCACGTTCCAGGAGAAGCCGCCGCGAGGCTGGAACATCCTCCACTGATTCGGGATCGTGCCGTCCGAGGGAAAGGCCGCGTCGTTCAGGAATCGACCGAAAGCGGTCGACGTCGGGTCGACCGTCTCGGGCATCAGCTGCGCATCCCACCGCAAGCCGTAGTTGACCGTCAGGTTGGGTCGAACGTGCCACTCATCCTGCGCAAACAGCGAGAGCTCCTCGTTGGCTATCCTCGACGCCCCCGCGGCATCGGTGGCTGGGCCCGTCCGTCCCGCGCCTTGCAGATAGAACAGGAGCGGTCCGCCAGTCGCGGTGGTACCGGCAGGACACGGCGCGGGAGCCGTGACGAATGAGCCATTCGAACATCCGACCGTGCGGGGACCGAACCCCCCAGGCGCCGCGGGCGATGCATATCGCAGGAATCCCGGCACGCTGTCGAACAGGTACCGGCCCGTAAAAAATCCTCGGAACACCTGGTCGTTGAGAGTGTGCATCCACTCGCCTCCGACCTTCACCGTATGTGAACCTCGGACGAGTGAGAGATTGTCTTTCATCTGCGTGCGCCAGATCAGCTCGTCGACAGCCGGCTGCAGAAAGAACGGGTTGCCGAACCGGAACGACGGGCCGAAGCCCATGCCGGTGTCGGCGGCCAGTTTGGACGCGGCCGCGGTCCTCGGGCGCGTTTCCCGAGAGTAGGTGAAATGAGCTTCGTTGAGGGTGTTCGACGACAGGGTGGTGAACCAGTTCAGGTTGGCGACGTTGATATGGGCGGGATCGCCTTCGATACCGTTCGCGGAGGTGCCGTAGGTCGCCACGTCGAAGGTCTCATTCTCTTTTCGCGAATGATTGAAGTTCCATGACGCCGACACGTTGTTGTTGGTGTTGGCCTGCACATCCAGCTTCGCCAGGGTCGCGGCCGTCGTGATTGGATGTTCGAGGGGAAGCCCTTCGTCCTGCCCAAGACGTGAGCGGAAAAAACTCAGCAGTCCCATTCGCTGACAGTCGGTGTTCGAGTTGATCAGCGACTCGTTCAATTGAACGGTGGGGCTCTGGACGGGACAGGCCGTCGGTCCCACCTGCGCGCTCAGATTCGGTCGCTGGAAGTTGCCGGTGATCCCCTCGACGGCAAAAAAGTAGAACGCTTTGTCTCTCTTCACCGGTCCGCCAATCGTGCCGCCGAATTGTTCGCGGTGAAACTTCTCGAGCTTGGTCCCGTCCGACAAGTCCCCGGTCAGCGCCTCGAGCCGCTGGAAATGAAACAGGCTCCCGTGCACGTCGTTGGTACCCGACTTCGTGATGACGTTGACCACGCCACCTGCGGTACGGCCGAACTCAGCCGGAGCGCCGCTCGCAATGACCTGGAATTCCTTGACCGCCTCGAGCGTAATGTCAATCGCCGCGCGCTGACCGCCTACCTGCTCGCCGAAGAATCCGTTGTTGAAGTCGCCGCCATCGAGGCTGATGTTGTTGAACACGCCGCGCTGGCCGGCGAACGTGATTTCATCACCGTCGGCCCCCTGGACGACGCTCACCCCGGGCGTCAACGTGAGCAGATCTTCGAACTTGCGACCGAGGATTGGCGTCGATTCGACCGTGATCTGATTGAGCGTGTCAGCCACGGCCGTCCGGGTGGTTTCGACGACGCCTGCGGACGACGTGACCCTCACAGTCTCCGCCACTCCCGACACCCTCATCATCGGCGCGAGCGTTACGGCCTGGCCAACGGTCAGCGCGATGTTCTCCTCCACCAGCGTTGCAAACCCCGGGAGGGTGAAGGTGACCGTATAAGTGCCTGAAGGCAACTGAAGAAGGACGAAACGACCGTCGCCGCTGGTCACCAGAGTCCTCAAGAGATTCGTGGCAAGGTTCCGCGCCTCGACCGTGACACCAGGCAAGCCAGCGCCAGTCGGGTCGGTTACCGCGCCCTGAATGACGCCGGTCGTGATCTGGGTCTGAGCCATGACCGGAGGAGCAAGCGCAATGCAGAGCAGTGCGCAGATGAGCAGCGTTCGCACGGGAGCCTCCTGTTTGGTGAGCCCGAATCGTGCGCGACGAAGGGAGCAACGACCGCGCTGGCGGGGCTCGGCGAATGAGACCGTAACGAAAACGTTATCTCCGAGGGCCCAGCAGTTTCAATGGGCAAATGCGTAGTCGAGCAGTCCGGTTTGCGCGATCAGCTTCCACTCGCCCTCTTTGACGCGCGTGTAGATCTTGCAAGCCCGGCCGTCCCAGTGCTGCTCTTCGCCGCCCGGCCTGCGCCAGAGCGTGTCCACGTCGACGACGGCAAACGCGCCATCGCCCTCCCGGGAAACCTCGATGCGCCGGATCACCCGGCGGTTGTGGACGAGCCGGTGGGTGTCAAACAGTTCCTGCCAGCCCCGACGCCATCGCTCGCGATCGAAGCGACCGAGCACGAGGACCCAATCGATCGGATCGTGGGCGCGCGAATGCGGGGGCCACGGCCACACCATGTCGGGATGCAACACCGTGAGCAGCAGATCGACGTCCTGCGTATCCCAGGCACGCGTCTCGCGATTGACGACCTCCTCGATCTCAGCACGTGGGTCGCGCATCTTCGATCCTCCCGGTCCCGAAGACCTTCTCGAGCTCGTAAGGCGTCGTGACTTCGAGCTGGTCATAGCGGCAGTCGCTCGGCCTCTTGTCCGGGCGCCAGCGCTGAAAGACCGCCGCATGGCGAAACCGCGGCCCCTGCATATGGTCGTACTTGACCTCACAGACTCGCTCTATGCGCAGCGGCTCCCACGACAGATCCTTGCCGGCGCTCCAGCGGCTCTGCCCTCCGGGCATGCGCGTCGTCTCGCCGCCGGACGCTTCGGCCCATTCGCGCCAAGGGTGCGCCTCGTAGGCGCGCTCACGCAGCGGAGCGAGCTCGAGCGCGAGCTCCTTGCGGGCAGCCATCGTGAACGACGAGGTCACGCCGACGTGATGCAGCGCTCCGCTGTCGTCGTACAGCCCGAGTAGAAGTGAGCCTACCAGCACGTTCTTTCCGTTCTTGTGCCAGCGAAAGCCGGCCACGACGCAGTCGGCCGTGCGTGCGTGCTTCACTTTGATCATCGCGCGCTTGCCAGGCTGGTAGATCTCGTGTTCGGGCTTGGCGATCACGCCGTCGAGGCCGGCGCCCTCGAAGCGCGAGAGCCACTCCAACGCCACTGTTGGATCGCGCGTCATCGGCGTGAGGTGGATCGGCGGTTTGACTCCCGCGAGTAGCTCTTCGAGGAGGACGCGGCGCGGGCCCTGCGGGAGGGAACGCACATCCGCTCCCTTTATGGCGAGCACGTCGAACGCAACGAACTGCGCCGGCGTTTCCTTCGCGAGCTTCGCGACGCGCGACGCAGCGGGATGAAGGCGAAGCTGGAGCGCGTCGAAATCGAGTCCGCGAGGCGTCGCGATCACGATCTCGCCGTCGACAACGCAGCCGTCCGGCAACCTCTCCAGAAAGGCCGCGTGGAGCTCAGGAAAGTAGCGGTCGAGCGGTCGCAAATCGCGACTTTGAATGAAGACCTCGGATACCCCGCGAAAAACGATGGCGCGAAACCCATCCCATTTGGGCTCGTACAAGAACGGTCCCCCCGTGGGAAGCTTCTCGGCAAGCTTCGCGAGCATCGGTTCGATCGGGGGCGCAAGCGCGAAGCCGGTCGGGGGTTTGGTCGACATCTCGTCTGGGTTCTGATGATATTTTCATCCAGGAGCCTGCGCTGGACGTTTACCTCATCGACGGGACCTACGAGCTGTTCCGGCACTACTACGCCCTCCCGTCCGCACGTGACCGGGACGGTCAGGAGGTCGGCAGCGTGCGTGGCGTCCTCGCGTCCGTTCTCGGGATGATCACTGGGGGCGCCAGGTTCGTGGGAGTCGCGACCGACCATGTGATCGAATCGTTCCGCAACCGTCTCTGGCCCGACTACAAGACCGGCGAGGGAATCGACCCCGACCTCCTCGCCCAATTCCCACTGCTCGAAGAGGCGCTCGCCGCCCTTGGAATCGCGACCTGGCCGATGATCGAGTTCGAGGCCGATGATGCGCTGGCCTCCGCCGCCGCCGCGGCGGCACGAGATCCACGCGTCGAACGTGTCATCATTTGCACGCCCGACAAGGACCTGGCGCAATGCGTGCGCGGCACACGTATCGTGCAGATGGACCGTCGGACGCGGACGATCCGCGACGAAGCCGGCATCATTGCGAAATTCGGCGTGCCCCCGATCTCAATCCCCGACTACCTGGCGCTCGTGGGCGACAGCGCGGACGGCTATCCAGGCGTGCCGGGCTGGGGAGCAAAATCCACTGCCGCCGTGCTCGCGAAGTACGGTCATCTTGAATCGATTCCTCCGGATTGGCGCACATGGGGAGTCAACGCCGCTCATCCAGCTGCGCTGGCGCAGGCGCTCGAGCGCGAGCGCGAGCGCGCCTTCCTGTTCCGCGATCTCGCGACGCTCCGATCCGACATCCCGCTGTTCGATTCTGTCGACCAGCTGCACTGGCAAGGGCCAACAGCCGCATTCGCTCCGATCGCCGCACGATTCGAAGCTGCGGTGACCGCGCCGAACCCGCGTGGCCGCTCGCGTTCGCCAGCCCGCGCTCCGGCGTAACACGGCGAGCGCACGGACGGGCCTCACGTTCCTCCTGCGCGAGCTATGGCTGGCAAGGCCCGCTTGGAGCAAGTCCCGTGGGCCGATGGGCGTCCAGGAACACGATAACGTCCTGGTTGTTGGGCACGCGGTTCGCCGAACACCATAAATCCGGGTAGTTGGTGGCCGTAATCCCGGCGCCGGAATCAATCAGCAACCGCATGATTCCCGACTGGCGCGACCGCGTGGCTGCTTCGAGAGGTGACAGCACGTGCTCGCTGAAATCGAGAAGCCCGGAGCGCACGCGCGCGGTGGCGTTCGGGTCCGCGCCTTGGGACATCAGCCGCACGACGTCGGCGTGATCGGCGAGCATTGCCGCCTCTGAGAGTGTGATGCCGTTGCCCGCCGCCGCGAACGGCAGGCCGAGCCACGATGCAACCGGCCAGACCGCCAAGCCGACGATGACCAGCGTTCCCGGCAAACCAACGCAGAGCACCGGCCACCGCCTCATGGAAAGAGCCTCATCGCACGCGCTGCCTGCGCCTGAAGGTATGGATTTACCGTCGTGCGCGCGAGCGCATCGTTCCTGAGTGTGTTGACAATCTGCGTGCCTTCCGCCGTCGCTGGCGCCGCGCGCTGCCTGGCAAGCCAGTCGTCGACATACACCCACTCATTTCGGACCGCGAAAGTCATCATCTGCATCTGGTAGTGAAGGCCCACGGTCCGGACGGCCCAGGCGGTTGATGCTGCCGCCAGCGCAAAACCGCAGACCGCGCTCTTCCACCGCGCGCGCGGCTGCCGCCCGATCCACACCAGGAGCTCGCGAATCGCAACGAAAGCGGCAAGCGCATAGAACACGCCGCCGGGACTCATGATCTCGTCCTTCGTGTAGCCGTAGCTCATCGCAGCATTCGCCACGAGTACCGCCACAGACACCGCGCAGATTCGATCGGCGTCATCAATTTGCGACACGCGCCACCTGCGCACGCGCGCAAGGATGAACCAGCCGATGACGACGGTCGTGATGACAGACGACAGCAGGTTGATAACGGTGCCCGGTGACACACGGCGCACCGAGAGATCGGCAAGCGCCGTCCACATCCCGCCACGCGGCTCGGACAGCAACACGGAGATGAGCGAGCTCGCCACGTTATAGGCATAGAAGCCGTACGGCCACGCCTCGAAACGGCGCACCAGCTCGCCGGGCTCGAGCCGGCCGAAGCCAAAACCGGAGCTCCGCTCGGCAAGCGTCGGCGCCCCGGTACCGAGATAAGGAAAGCGCACGAGGAAATACAGCGCAAGCAGTCCCGTGAGTACGATCACGCCCCGTTTCGACACGCCCCGGAATCCGACCGTCCACGCGGTGACGATGACGACCCAGACGAGCAACCCCGACTCGAGCGTGAGCGACGCCATGACAAACGTCAGCGCCGCTGCCCAGTCGACCCACCATCCACCGCGGGTTTTGGCGAGTACGAGCGCGAGCAGGCAGAACACCGCGATCTCGAGGAAGTGGTTGATGGGATACGCCTCCCACACCATCCCGCGGAACGTATGGAGGCCGACGAGGACGGTAAGCGCAAACGGAAGCGCCACGAGTCCTTCGGCTGCTCCTATATCAATCGCAAGAAGGAACAACACGAAACACGCGATCACCATCACGATGTGAAACGCCTTGTACGCGAGAAAGTAATGGCCGTTCGAGAGCTCGAAGAGCGCCTGGATCTGGGCGATCCGCATCGGCCGCAGATACGCGGCGCCGAGACTGCCGAAGAACGCCGACCTGACGGAGGATGTCTGCTGCGCCTGGAGGATCGGGACGAGACTGTCCGTCACCTGCACGGGAATCCTCGCGAGGCTGTCGCACACCGCGATCGCCATGATCGCAGTCATGGTCCACGCGATCGCGCGACGCCTCACCAAGAGCTTTCTTTGGAGCTCGCAGGACGCGCAGGGTCGGCGAGCGGACGCCCCGGGCGCACCGCAGGCGGGTATGCGCCGCGCAGCTGGTTCCACCGGATCTTGACGAGATCGAGAAACCCGCGCGCACCTGACGCGATACTAACCTTGCTCTCCCTGCCGTACTCCCACGTCACCGGAATCTCGCGTATGACAAATCCCGCGCGCCGCGCGAGGAAGAGGATCTCGACATCGAAACCGAACCCGTCAAGCCGCTGCAGCGGGAACAGCGTCTCCGCAGCGTGGGCGCTGAACAGCTTGAACCCGCACTGGGTGTCGTCGACGCCGCGCAGCACGAGCAGCTTCACGCACCAGTTGAAGACGCGGCCGATTGCATGACGCGACCAGGGTTCGCCGATGCGCGTGGCGCCGCCCGCCTCTCGCGACCCCACGAGCACGTCGGCGTGCGTCGCGTCGGACCCCGTTGCCTCTCCGTGGGCTTCGACGAAGGCGGCCTTGAATCGCCGTAGCTCGGAGATCGGCATCGAGAGGTCCGCATCCGCCAGGAACCTCCACGCGCCCGCCGCTTCGAGCATCCCGCGACGCACCGCGGCGCCCTTGCCCGCGTGCACCGCACGGACGAGCCGTATTCTGGAATCCGAGCGCGAGGCGTCTGCGACGATCGACGCAGTCGCGTCGGCGCTGCCGTCGTCCACGACGACCACCTCGGCGTCGATGCCAAGGCGATCGAGCTCTGCCGCAACCTGCGACATGGTGTGCGCAATGCGTGCTGCTTCGTTGTACGCAGGCACCACGATCGAAAGGAGTATGGTCTTCATCGAGATGCTGAGGGTACCATCGGAGCCCCACCAACTAACACAGTCGAAAGGAGTTCGGGCATGCCTTGACTTCAGTGCCTGCACTCCCTACACTTGCCGAGCTTACGCCGGCGCGCGTCTGGGCCGCGGTTCCTTCATGGCTTCATACGTCCGCTCATCGAGCGGTCCTGGAAGCGCCTGAGATTGTCTCAGGCTTTCGCGCATCGGAGGGACACGGCTATGCCGACCGGGACTATCGCACGTCTCCTCATCGACAAGGGGTTCGGATTCATTCGCGATGAGGGCGGCATCGAACACTTTTTCCACCGCAGCTCCGTCCGGGGCGCCGTCTTCGAGCTTCTTCGCGAAGGGCAGCGCGTGGAGTTCACGGCAGAGGACTCAACGAAGGGTCCCCGCGCCGGTGACGTTCGACTGATCGAAGGGTAATCCCCGTAACACGAGGCCCGGCCCCCGGCGGGGCCGGGGATTTGCACGCGTCCCTTGCCGGCCCCGAGCTCTCCCCCACGCGAAACGTTACGCCGCACGCTTGTTGCCGTCGCGCTGATTACGTTCGTCCTCGCCGCGTACGGATTCACGCAGGTCGGACATTTTCTCACGAAGGAAGATCCGCTTCAGAAGGCAGACGCGATCGCCGTGCTTGCCGGGACGATCATGGATCGCCCGCTGGAGGCGGCCGACCTGTTCAAAGAAGGCTACGCCCCCCGGATCGTGCTGACGCAGCAAGTGCCTGAAGCCTCGTACGAAGCGCTAGCCGCACGCGGCGTCAAAGTCCCCGCCGAGGCGATCGCGCAACGCGAGATTCTTGTGAGGCTGGGTGTTCCGGCGAATGCGATCATCCTGCCGCTGCGCGTCCATGACAACACCGCGCAGGAGGCGCAGACGTTTCGGGATCTCGCTGTGAAGAACGGCTGGCGCCGGATCATCGTCGTCACGTCGAAGTACCATTTGAGACGAGCGGGTTTTGCGGTTCGCCGGGAGATGGGCGGCACTGGCGTGGAGGTCGAGATGCACGGAACGCGCTACGAAGATGCGGATCCGAATCGCTGGTGGGCCACACGTCGTAATCTCCGATGGGTGCTGGACGAGAGTGCCAAGCTCATCGCTTATGCGCTCGGTCTTGGAACGTAGGCTGAGAGCCTCGGCGCGCGCCGACGCCTGCTCAACCGCATCACCGAGTGCCGCGGCCCAAGCCTCAAGCGTCGGATCGGATGTTGCCCGCGCGCGGGCCTTTCGCTGACGGCTCCTCGTCAAAGCTGACGCGCTGGCCTTCGTTCAGCTGCTCGAACGCGCCTTCCGTCACCGAGCTGCGATGGAAGAACCACTCCTGGCCTCCCTCGTCGCGAATGAAGCCAAACCCGCGATCTTTGACCAATCGCTTAATCGTGCCGTTCGCCACGTCGTCGTTACCTCCGCAGGCCGTCGCCGGACGACCCTGCCCCCGCTGAATCAAGTTCCGTTCCACGCGTGCAGTTTCTGCCGACCTTGAGTCAACTCGTGCACGTTGAGTCAACTCGTGCACGAGTCTGACTCGTGAGTCGGGTCGTGCACGAGTCTGACTCGTGAGTCGGGTCGTGCGCGAGTCTGACCCCTAGCTGAACCAACGGCGCCACCCGGCCAGAGGCTTGAGCTCGCCGGTGGCCGGCTGAAGCGTGAGGATGCGCGAAGCGATGGCAGTGGCGAACGTGCGGTCGGCAGTCAAAACGATGCTGGTGATAGCGCGCGCCGTGACGATGCGTGCGTAGTCGGCTGCAAAGGAGGCAAGATCGCCGGGCGCCAGCGATGCGTTTGGGTGTTCCGACAGAATCACCCGCGGGCCGGGTCCGAGTGCGCGGCCGAGCCGCAGCCGCAGCCGCGCCGACGGACTCAACGCCGCGACGGGTTGCTCGAACTGCGCGGCCGGGAGACCGACTTCCTCAGCAAGTGCGCGGATCCTTGAACGCATCGCATCCGGAACATCGTGAAGCGACATCGTCACCGGCATCGTCAGGTTATCTGCAACCGTCATGTTGTCGAGCACGACGGCGCGCTCGCTGAGGATGCCGAATCGATCGAGCGACTGGAGCCACGTGTCGGCGTCCTTGATCGCGGTGGTGAGCTGACCGAAGGTGCGGACCTCTCCCGCGTCGGGGATGGTGGCGGCCGTGATCAGGTTGACGAACACTTCGGCGGCAGCCTGATCAAATCCAAGCAACGCAACCGATTCTCCTTGGTGGACTTCGAGGTGCTGCACTCGCAGCGGACGCAGGCCGTGATAGTCCTTCTGGACGCCGCGCACGTCGATGACGATGTCGAGTGAGTCAGGCATGAGGCGCGGCAGCTCGGAAACGAAGCCACGCGTCGTCGGGCAGCGTCACCGAGCCAGGGTCGAGGCCGTGCGACGGATCGCCGTGAAAGTCCGACCCTCCGGTGATCAGCACCATCAGGCGCGCCGCCAGCTGGCGATACCTCTCCGTGGACGCCGCATCGTGATCGGGGTGGTACACCTCAATCGCGTCGAGACCCGCGACGCAATATGCGGAAATGCGTGCGTCGATCGCCGTCAGGCCGGGATGGGCCAGCGATGTCAGGCCGCCGGCGCCGCGGACGATGGTCATGACCTCCTCGGGCGGCGCGCCGGCACGCGGCACGAACGCGGGACGTCCCGTCGTGAGCCATCGATCAAACGCCTCGCGGATGTCGGCGGCGTGGCCGGTGGCGACCATGGCGCGGGCGATCTGCGGGCGCCCGATGGAGCGACCTCCGCTTTCCCGCGCCTGTGCGAGCACCGGACGCATGTCGATCGGCATGCCCAGCTGCGCCAGGCGATCGCACATCGCCTCGACGCGCGCGATCCTCTGGGTGCGCTGCCGCGAGAGAAATGCGGCCAGCTCCGCGTTGTCCGGGTCGATGAAGTACCCGAGAAGGTGCACGTCGCGGCCCGCCTCGACGGCGGTGATTTCGATCCCGCTGATGGCTTCGATGCCGAGCGTCCGTGCCACCGCCTGCACCTCGGCGACTGCGGCGGTCGTGTCGTGGTCGGTGACGGCCATCGCCGTCACGCCTGCCGCGGCAGCGCGCTCGACGAGCTCGGTCGGCGTACAGCGTCCGTCGGATGCGGTCGTGTGGAGATGAAGGTCGACGGTCATCCCTCGACTGTGCTCGGGATGACCCTGAGCCTGTCGCCCCTCGACGGCTTCGGGGGGACCCTGAGCATGTCGAAGAGTCGAAGGGTCACCCCTCGACGTTGCTCGGGGTGATGGTGAGCGACAGTCGAACCATCACCGCGCCGATGCGCGAGTCGAGGCGGCGGAGCCGTGGCGCGGGAGGGGCTTCCGACTGCGTCCCTGGCGCTTGACGAGTGCGCGGTACTCGCGCACGAGGAGATCGAGATGTTCGCGCTCCTCGTCGGCGAACTCGAGAAAGATCTGCTTGCCTTCGGAGTCTTCGAATCGCTCGCCGTACTTCTTGAAGAAGCGGTGCGAGTTGCGTTCGCAGCGGATGCCGATCAGCAAGGCTTGCTGATCGTTCACACCGCTCAACAGGCGGTCGGCGCCCTCGGCAAACAGGCCGTTCGCGGCGCCTTTGAAAAACAGGAACGTGGGGCGCGACTCCAGCTCCGGGTCGCGCTCGAGCAGCTCGCGATACCGTCCCTCGAGCTTGCCGAGGTGTTCCTTCTCCTCGCCGGCGAGGTCGTGGAATACTTTCCGTCCGCGCGCATCGCGCGTCACGCGCGCGGCGCGCGAGTAGAACTCGAGACCGCTGCGCTCGGTGGCAATGGCAATGCGCAGCGCGTCACGCGCGAACAGCAGATCCGTATGGCCGGGCTCCACGTTGCCATGGCGTCCGGTGCGGCATTCATCGCACGTCCCGTAGATCTGCACGACGCTCTGCGACGGGGAAAAACTGCGGGCCGACGCCACCTCCTCGACCAGCGCCTCGATATCGGAGCTGAGAAACTCGAAGGACCGGTGGCAGGTCTTGCAGATCAGATGGAAGTGACGGGGCTGGCGGTAGGAGTGCTCGAATCGGAAGCGCCCCTCGCCGAAGTCGACCTTGCGCGCAATGCCCGCGTCCACCATCCACTGCAGCGTGCGGTATACGGTGGCGCGGCTGATGCGCTGGTCTTCGCGGCGAATGAGGTCGACGAGGTCATCAGCGCTCAGGTGTCCTTCCTGGCGCAGGAACACATTGACAATCTGTTCCCGTTTACTGGAACGCTTGCCACCGTCTGGCTTCAGCCGGCTCAGATCAGGAAGACTGGTGTTCATGACCCTCTTCGTGCGCCGGCCGCTAGCGTTGACGTGTTAGACGCTGAACGAGCTGCCGCACCCGCACGTGGACGTCGCGTTCGGGTTCTTGATCGTGAAGCCGCCGCCAGTTACCGTGTCGACAAAATCGACCTCGGCGCCCTTGAGGTAGCTGATGCTGACGGGATCGATGAAGAGCCTGACACCATTGGACTCGAACACCTGGTCGCCGGAGCCGCCGCTCTCCTCGATCATCAGCCCGTATTGGAAACCCGAGCACCCACCGCCCTGGACGAAGACGCGCAGGCCGCTGCCGGTCTTCCCTTCTTCCGTGAGCAGCTCGCTGATTTTCGAGGCTGCCGCCGTCGACACATTCACCATAATTTCGATTCTCCCGGGGATAGATGGCCTAGAGCCCCTCGAAAAGTATAAGCGGGCGTTCCCGACCCGGGCAAGCTAGGCCCCAATTATGGCCAGTTCTCGTGCAGATCCCTGTTCGACGTCCCTATGCAGGCTGTTGCCGTGGGAGTCCATGGTCACAATGGCCGGAAAGTCCTTTACAGTCAGGTGCCACATCGCTTCAGGGGTGCCAAACTCCATTAATGAGACGCCGTCGACGCTCGTAATGGTCCGGGCGTAGAACTGAGCCGCGCCACCGATCGCGTTGAGGTACACCGCGCCGGACTCCTTGAGGGCCGCCAGTGTTTTCGCCCCCATTCCGCCCTTACCGATGACGGCCCTCACTCCGTACCGCTTGATGACATCGGCTTGGTAGGGCTCCTCGCGAATGCTCGTCGTCGGACCCGCCGCGGTGACACGCCAGCCGTCGCCCTCCTTCGCCACAACCGGTCCGCAATGGTAGAGAACGGCGCCGCGAAGATCGACGGGCGGATCGTGCTTCATGAGGTACGCGTGAACGGCGTCGCGCCCCGTGTAAGCGGGACCGGACACCAGCACCACGTCGCCCACATTCAGTGATCGCACCTGCTCTTCGGAGAGGGGCGATTGCAACACCACCTCGCGCCCTGTGCGCTGGAACCCCGCCTGGTCGGCCATCGCGAGTACCGGGCTTGCCGGATCGCGATACAGCCAGCGCGTGATCCCGCCCGTCTTCGCATCGAGGACAACACCGAGGCGCCGGAACGCCCAGCAGTCGTAGGCAACGGACACGAAGAAGCTCGCAGGCAGGCGATTCTGGACGCCGATCTTGCAGCCGATCAGCGAGACACGTCCGCCGAATCCCATGGTCCCGATCCCGAGCTTGTTGACCTCGCCCATGATCGACGCTTCGAGCTCCGCCAGCCGCGGATCCGGATTCAGATCATCGAGCGTACGAAAGAGTTGCTCCTTCGCATGCACATAGCCGGAGGTACGATCGCCGCCGATGCAGACGCCGACCGCCCCGGGCGCGCATCCCTTGCCCTGTGCGTTCCAGACCGCGTGGAGGATGCACTTGCGGACACCTTCGAGGGTTCGATCGGCGCGTCCAAGGTTGGGCAGCTCCACCGGCACCGAGTACTGAGCATTCATGTTCTCGCAGCCGCCGCCTTTGAGAATGAGCTTGACCTCGATCTCATCGCGCTCCCACTGCTCGAAGTGCATGATCGGCGTGCCGGGCCCGAGATTGGTGCCGGAGTTTTCACCGGTGATCGAGTCGACGGAGTTGGGACGCAGCTTGCCGCGCCTGGTCGCTTCGGCCACGGCATCGCGGATCTGTTTCTTCATCTCGACCTGATTCGCGCCGATCGGCGTCTTCACCTCGAAGGTCGGCATGCCGGTGTCCTGGCAAATGGCGCCTTCACAATCGGCGGCAAGGTCGATGTTCTCCGCGATGATCGAAAGCGCCTGTCCCGACTGTGTTGACGGCGGTTCCTCCGACATCGCCACTTTCATTGCGGCGCGGACGTCGGGCGGCAGGTCGGTGGAGGTCTTCACGACCAGTGAAAGCACGCTGTCGAAAAACTGCGGAAGCATAGCGGGAATTTTACCCCGTTCGGCAGCTCCCTGTGGTTCTCGACATCCCGCATTCTTCGACTTGTCAGGATCGTCGGTGTGAGTCAGTCCGAACGGACGTGCCGCATCGCGCTCAGTCGAGCAGCTTCATGAATGCCACCATGTCCTTCTGGTCCTGCGTCGTCAGAGCAATGGACCCGCCCGTCACGAACTCGAAGAACGTCGCGTAGTGCGCGGCCACATCGTCGAGGGTCTTGGCGGAATTGTCGTGGAAGTAAGGAGCCGTGCGCCGAATACCACGCAGCGGTGAAATCTTGAACGCGTTCACGTTCACGAACATCGGGTCGTCCACGATTCCGGTGATGAGCGCCCGCCCCGGATCGGGGCTCTGAAGAACGACCTGGTCAGGTCCAGGGTTGAAGATGAAATCTCTCACGGGATTGCCTGCAGTATTCAACTCGGACACGCCGACATTCTGGAAACGTGTGCCGGTCGGTATGGGTATTCCGAAGAAGAAGGGGGCGAACTCGTTGGTCTGGTTCAACAGGGGCCCGCTGTGGCATTGCGCACAAATACCCTTGAGGGCGTCGTTTGGGTCCGGCGGAACATCCTCGAAGAGGCGGCGGCCGCGCTTTTCAGATGCCGTCTCCCCCTTCGGCAGCCGGGGGGCTGCGCCCCCGAGGGCAAACCGCTGCAGCGCAGACGAACTGAAGAAGGCACTCGTCCGCTGGAACTCCGCGATGTTGCGTAGTTCAGCCGCAGACGGCACTACCCCTTGGGCGTGGTCGCTAATCGCGCCCGCCGCCTGGGATTCCAGATTCGGTTGGCGGCCATCCACCATGAGGACCGGGTCGAGCGCAGGCGTGTTCATGGTGGTTGGAATGCCACGCCTAAGAATCACGGAGGTGGCGCTGAGGTCATCGGCTAGCCTCACGTTGGCTGGCAGCGGAATCCTCATCAGAATGGTCGCGTCCCTGAGCATCCGGGTGACGCCGTTGCCAAGGCCGTCGTCGCTGCCATCGTGAACGAAAAGGGGATCCTGAGGGGTGTTCCGGAGCCGTCTCGCGGCGTTCTGCGGCGAGACCGTACCCGTGTCGTCGCTGTGACAGGTTCGGCACGTGCGGCCGTTGCCGCCGAACGTCTCCCTTTCAAAAAGGCGCTCGCCGTCCCTCGCGTCGCCCGAGCCCGACGCCGAGGTCTGCGCGGAGTTTGCGTTGAGCGCCAGCAGAACAACGCCCACAGTGCCGAGCAGAGTGATCCTCATTAAGTTTTCCTACCTCGCGTGTGAAGTCTGGTTGTCATCATCGAAGCTGAACAGGCGGGCTATCGTAGCAGGCGGCACGAACCCGGTTGCACGAGTTCGCGTAGGACGACACCGAGGAACAACGTGAAGCGGCCGAGCAGTCGTTTCGGCCCGAAATACAGGCCTTTACGACGCTCCGAACATGACCGGGAAGTATAATTTTGAACGCGCACCATCATGCAGTTCCGGACCGAGCGCGACCCCCTCGGTGAACACGCCGTACCCGCCGACGCGTACTACGGCATCCAGACCGTCCGCGCCCGCGAAAACTTCCCCATCAGCGGCCTTGGCGCACCGGCGGACCTCGTCACCGCAACCGTGCTCGTCAAGAAAGCCGCGGCAGCGGCGAACATGGAGCTCGAACGGCTTGATACGCGCGTCGGCGACGCCATCGTTCGTGCGGCTGACGAACTACTGTCAGGCTCGCTTCGCGATCAATTCGTCGTCGACGTGTACCAGGCTGGCGCCGGCACCTCACACAACATGAACACCAACGAGGTGCTCGCCAATCGCGCGGCGGAGATCCTTGGTGGCGCCCGCGGCGAGTACACGCTCGTGCACCCGAACGACCACGTGAACATGGCGCAATCCACGAATGACGTGTTTCCGGCCGCGACCAGGCTTGCGCTGCTCCTCGTGCACGGAGCACTCGTCGAATCGGCGCGTGCGCTTGCCGCTTCTCTGGACCGCAAAGCGCGCGAGTTCGACACGATCTTGAAAGTCGGGCGAACGCATCTGCAGGATGCGGTACCCATGACGCTCGGACAGGAGTTCGGCGGGTATGCCGCATGCATCACGCGCGGCGCCGATGATGTGGCGCACGCGTCCGAGCAATTGCGCGAGCTGAACCTCGGCGCGACGGCGGTCGGAACGGGGCTCAATGCGGGCGAAGACTATACACAGCTTGCGATTCGGAATTTGAGCCGGTACACGGGGCTCGAGCTCGTCCCCGCACGGAATCGCTTCCGCGTGACGCAGAGTATGGGTGACGTGCTTGCGTATTCGGGCGCGATGCGGCGACTGTCGGTGGAGTTGTCCAAGGTCGCAAGCGATCTGCGCCTGCTCAGCATGGGCCCCAGGGCGGGCATCAGCGAGATCGCGCTGCCGGCCGTGCAACCTGGTTCCTCGATCATGCCCGGCAAGATCAATCCATCCGTTCCCGAGATGGTGAACCAGGTCTGTTACCAGGTGATCGGCTGCGACACGACGATCTGTGTGGC
>Ga0114129_10001821_pt1 | contig 29048 bp, 18 predicted proteins | sample RhiMetdeltSRZDD1_FD_80071 | JGI IMG/M metagenome (GOLD analysis project Ga0114129, IMG submission 80071) | Populus rhizosphere microbial communities from Tennessee, USA - Rhizosphere MetaG P. deltoides SRZDD1 (version 2) (version 2) | ecosystem: Host-associated > Plants > Roots > Rhizosphere >... | reverse complement strand
GAGCGCCTCGTAGCGGGGCTGATCCGCCATTTGCTGGCGGCAGGAAGGGAGCGAGAGGAGCAGGAATGGCCAAAAGAGCAGTCTCGGCGCGACATCAGCAATCAGCCGGAAGAGATTTGAAATTGGACGAATCCTGCACCTCAAATTCGAAATCCGAAATCGCAGATTGGACGGAAAAGAGCACGGCCCTGGCGTCCAATCTGCGATTTCGGATTTCGAATTTGAGGTGCAGGATTCGTCCAATTTCAAATTTTTCCCCCTGATCGCTGATGTTGTCGTTCACGCGCTCGAAACTTCACTTATCCCCTTCGGCTTCAATTCCGATAAAAAGTTCGCGGTGCTTTCTCGATTGAAGCGGCGGTCCGCGGCCTCGATACAAAGAAAGAAGCGGTTCCGGCTGGCCAGCGCAAAGCGCGGGCTGTTGAACAGAGGGTGATACGGCATCGGCAGCCCATTCAAGCCGAGCATTCCGAGCACAGCCGACAGCGCTGCAACAAGAATTGTCAATTCGAACGTTACAGGAATGAATGCCGGCCAACTGTTGAGCGGCCGGCCCCCAATGTTCAGTGGATAATCAATGGCGGAAATCCAGTACTGAAGCAGGAACCCGCCGGCGCAACCGACCAAGCCGCCTATCAACACCACAAGAGGCAGACGGTTCTCATGAAACCCCAACTCTTCCGCCAGGCCGTCAATGGGAAAAGGCGTGTATGCATCCATCTTCCGATACCCGGCCCCCCTTGCCCTCCGGACAGCTTCGACGAGTTCTTCAGGGGTCTCGAACTCTGCGAGTAGGCCGTAAATTGGCGCTTCCGTGCTCATTCGGCCTCCGATTTCGGCACCAGTGTTCGCATTTCGAAAATCGAGATCATTGGTAGAAATCGCAGGAACAGAAACAGCAATGCCAGGAAGAGTCCAATCGTGCCTGCGTACGTCGCCCAATCCCAGACGGTGGGGTAGTACATGCTCCAAGACGACGGCAGATAGTCACGATGCAAACTCGTTATCACAATGACGAACCGCTCTAGCCACATGCCGATGTTGACCGCCATTGCAACAAGCCATAGCGACATAACATTCGTGCGGACGCGCTTGAACCAGAGCACCTGCGGTATAAGAACATTGAAAACGATCAGTGCCCAATACACAGGCGCATAGGGCCCAATCCATCTGTTAAGAGTGGTGAACCTGTCGTATTGCACAGCCCCGTACCACGACATGAAGTTTTCCATCAGGTACCCGTACGCAACAATGAGGCCCGTCGCGAGCATCACTTTTGCCATGTTCTGCAAGTGCCGGAGCGTGATGAAGTCTTCGAGCCCGTAAACCGCGCGAATGGGAATCGATAGGACCATCACCATGGCAAACCCGGAGTAAATCGCGCCGGCAACGAAGTACGGAGGGAAAATCGTCGTGTGCCATCCGGGCAGAATACTGATCGCGAAGTCGAAGCTCACGACGGTGTGAACCGAAACCACGAGAGGCGTCGCAAGTCCCGCCAGAAGCAAATAGGCCGTGTCATAACGATACCAATGGATCGCCGACCCTCTCCAGCCCATCGCCAAAATGCCGTAGACCACGCGACCGAAACGGCTGCTGGAGCGATCGCGAAGAGTGGCGAGATCGGGAATCAACCCGACATACCAGAAAAGCAATGAAACTGTCGCATACGTGGACACCGCGAAGACATCCCAGACGAGAGGGCTTCGAAACTGAGGCCAGATATCCATCGTGCTCGGGTACGGGATCAGCCAATACGCGAACCACGGCCGGCCCAAGTGCAGAATCGGGAACAGGCCGGCGCACGCTACAGCGAAAAGAGTCATCGCTTCGGCGAACCGATTGATGGACGTGCGCCATTCTTGCCTGAGAAGCAGCAGGATTGCCGATATCAGCGTGCCCGCGTGGCCTATTCCTATCCACCAAACGAAGTTAATAATCGCGAAGCCCCACGCGACAGGAACATTGACGCCCCAGATTCCTATTCCTTCGACGAACAGATACGTCACCGCGTAAAAAAGCAGCATCACGAACATAAATGCGATGCCGAACGCCGCAAGCCAGCCAAGCGATGTTTTCCGAGTCAGCACAATCGAGCTGATCTTGTCCGTAACGGTTGCGTACGTATGGCCCGGCCCGATGATTTCCTGTGACATGGTTAGTCGGCTTCCATTACCCTTTTCTCAACTCCTCATTCGGATTAGTCAGCTTCGCCAGATACGTGGTTCGCGGCCGGGTATTCAAATCCGCAAGCAGTCCGTAATTCCTTGGTTCTGCCTTCAGCTTGGTTACGCGGCTATTCGGATCCGCAATGTTCCCAAACACAATTGCGTCCGCCGGGCATGCTCCCTGGCACGCGGTCACGACCTCCCCCTCGCGAATCGAGCGGTCTTCTTTCTTTGCATCGATGCGCGCGTGATTGATTCGCTGGACGCAATAGGTGCATTTCTCCATCACGCCGCGGCTGCGAACGGTCACGTCGGGGTTGTAAAGCAAGGTCATGCTCGAGCCCTCATTCGCATGAAATTCAAAAAAATTGAAACGTCGTACTTTGTACGGACAATTATTTGAACAGTAGCGAGTACCGACGCACCGGTTGTACGTCATTTCATTGAGTCCTTCGTTGCTGTGCGTGGTCGCGGCCACGGGACAAACGGGCTCACAGGGAGCCTTCTCACAATGCATGCACAACACGGGCTGAAAGAGCATCTCCGGTTCATGGACATCGCCCTGGTAATACGCATCGATTCTCAACCAATGCATCTCGCGCGATCGGCCGGCTTCGATCTTGCCGACAACAGGTATGTTGTTTTCCGCCTGGCAGGCAACCACGCAGGCATTGCAACCGATGCACGTACTTAAATCTATGGCCATGCCCCACGCATAGTCTTCGGACGAGTACTCGGGATACAGCGTCAGATCACGTGGCGGGCCCTCTCCTTGTGTTTGAATAATGTCGGGATGCTCGGCATATTCCTTCACTGTCGCGCGCCGTGCTACGGCGCGGTTCTCCATGGAGTAATGGCTCTGCGTCGTAACAATCGCGTATCGATCGCCTGTTTTCCTCACCTCTGCGTTCTGAGCTAGCCACGGGGATGTTGATGTGCGAATCAAGTTCGCGTTGTATCCGCGGTTGCTCGCTGCGCGCCCAACTCTTGTTCGGCCGTATCCAAGGTAAAGAGTGATGGAATCTGCAGCGTGTCCCGGAGAAATCCACACCGGCACGCGAATCGCCCGGCCATCGTGTTTGATCTCGATCTCGTCCTCATTCGAAACGGCCAGACGCTGGGCCGCGTCGGGACTCATCAAGGCGACGTTATCCCAGACAACTTTGGTCAGTGGTTTCGGAAGCTCCTGAAGCCAACTGTTGTTCGCGAACCGGCCATCGTAGACCGTTGGATCCGGGCGAAAAACTATTTCCCATCCTGCGCCCGCGTTCGCCGGCTTTGAATTTCTCAAACTGCGCCAGTCCGGCTTGCGAATTTCGACCGGCTCGGAAGTGGCCTGGACTATTCCATCGTGAACTGCCTTTCTCCAGACCTTCTCATCGAGTCGCCACCGCTCGCGCACAATTTCGTAGCTTGATCTCGTCGGCTGCGCAAGAACCGCAGATAGAAGTTCATAGGCCGACTTTCCTCCATAGAGCGGATTGATAAGCGGCTGCATGATTGTCGTGGTGCCGTCGACGGAACGAATATCGCCCCAGGATTCCAGATAGTGCGTTTCCGGTATGTGCCAGTGGCATAAGTCCGAGGTCTCGTCCTCATAGAGACTGAGATGCACGCGCGTCCTCACGCCGGCGAAGTGTTTCGGGAAGTCGAGATCGACAGGCGCGGTATAGACAGGATTGCCGCCGACGACAAGCAGAAGATCGACGGCACCACTTTGCATATCTCGAGTGAGTTGTTTGAGTGATTCGAGCTGCTCGACAGGATTCGCTTCGATAGGTGTGAGGTACTCCACCGTTTCGCCCAAATTACCTAATTCGGCATTCATGGCGTACACGGCGACGTGTACCTCCGGCGGTTGGTGCGGGCCTGCAATGATGAGCGATTTACCCCGGACCGCTTTGAGATCACGGACAAGCGCATCGATCCAAGCATCGCCACTCGCGGTGTTACCTTCGAGCGCGTCCGCAATTCGGAAGGCGATTTCAGGAACCTCTGACGGCCGCACCGGCCGACGATGGTCGGCCATGGCACCGGTAATGGATGGTGTCGTCTCCAGTGCGTACAACCGATTCATACCGCTCGCGCCAGGCACCGCTCGTCGCCGTGACGTGAATTCGCGCGCATACCGGACGTGGCCGGGCATTGACAATAGAAAATCCGCATCGAGCGACAGAATTACGTCTGCCTTCGCGAAGTGGTAGTGCGAATCGGCGAACTTCCCCGATGCCATTCGTGCCGCGATACGCAGATTATCTGAATTGACCGGTTCGAACTGATGCCAGCGCGCTGCAGGAAACAACTTCAGGATCTGCTGGAGTTGTGACGCAAGCGTCGGTGATGTGACCGTCTCGGTTAATATCCGAAAGCCCTCGCCGTTGTTCAGCCGCTTGGCCTCCAGTTCAGTCGCCATCTCCGTAATGAATGCATCCCACGTCGAAATGCGTCCGCCCAGTGTTATGACTTTGGAACGATCCGGATCATAGAGAGAAAGGATGGATGCCTGCGCAAATGCATCCGTCGCGCCCATACTTTCTGGATGCTCGGGATTGCCCTCAATTTTTGTTGGGCGCCCTGTGTGACTTTCAGCAAGAACACCAAGGCCAAATCCTCCAAGTGGAAATGCCGTGGCGAAAAACAACGGTCTTCCGGGAACGATCTCTTCAGGTGCCCGGACATAAGGAACTATTTTTTCGGGAATGGACGGCGCACAAGATGTCAGCCCTGCAAACGCAAGTGAAGCTGAAACGAGCGACAGAAACTCGCGCCGACCGAGCCCCACCGGCTCCTCCGATACTCCGGACACGAATTCGTCGCGTAGCGCTTTTTGAAATTCATCGAAATTCGAATATTCATCCAGCGTGCGCCAGAACTTTTCCGGTTTCATCGATGGCATATCGAGCAATTCGTTAGCTTTCGCGGAGAATCGATGTTTTTTCCGCGCGTATCCAAGTAGCGTTCCGGATGGCGGTGACACTGAAGGCACCATTCCATGAACAAGGTGTTCTCTCGCCAGGTCATCGGCATCTGGTCTACCGGACCATGGCACGTTGTGCACCCAACTCCGCGGTGCACATGAATGCTGTGATCGAAATAGACGAAATCAGGCAGATCGTTCACCCGCGTCCATTGCAATGAACGGTCTTCGCGGAAGCTCGCTCGCACAGGTTCGAGGGTCGGACTATCCGACCAAACTTGGGAGTGGCAGTTCATACACGTTTTCGTCGGCGGAATGCCGGCGAACGAACTGTCCTCGACAGATGTGTGGCAGTATCGGCAGTCGATCCCGATACCGGAGACATGGTGCTTATGGCTGAACGGCACCGGCTGCTCGCGTACAACGCGCGCTTCGGTCAAATACGGCGACCGAATGACGATGCCAATCCCAACCGCCACTGCCGCAATGATGAATATCGCGCCGAAAATGCTGACTTTGGAAAGCGTGTTCGTGCTGCGGTGGAAAATCTGCGCCATAAGACACTTCGGCCGCCGTCCATCACCGGCACGTTGGGTTCCCCTCAGGGATCTTTAAGTTTCGGTTTGTAGGCGGCGCGAGGTGGTCGTCCGGGAGCAACAAAGTGGTATTTGAGGGACACTTTGAGCAGAAAATTGGTTTCACACCAGCTCTCGAATCTTGTCCTCCGCCACTGTCGCGATGATCTTTGCGCGGTTCGGCTCTCCGCGCAGTAGGGACTCTGCAAACTTTTCCGCTTGGCGCATCGAAACCTTCGGCGGCATCGGAGGCTCATACGGATCGACGACGGCCTCCACCAACACCGGACCTGGAGTGTTCAGCGCCTGCTCGATCATCCGTCCGCAGTCTCGTGGGTTTTCGATAGTGAGTCCTGTTGCGCCGCACGCCTGTGCGAACAATGCGAAATTAATCGGCTGCAAGTCGCATCCATATTCCGGATTCCCAAGGAAGACCATCTGCTCCCACTTGATCTGGCCCAGCGTGTTGTTTTTGATCACAAAAATCTTCACAGGCAGCTTGTATTTCACACACGTCGCCAATTCCGCCATAAGCATGGAAAAGCCACCGTCCCCAACGAAGGCAACACACTGCCGGTCCGGATAAGCGATCTGAGCGGCTATCGCATACGGCAAGCCGGGAGCCATGGTTGCGAGGTTTCCAGACAGCGAATGCATTTGGCCTCGTTTCGCTGGAATCTGTCGCGCCCACCAGGTCGCGATTGTTCCCGAGTCACAGGAAATGATGGCAGTGTCCGACAGTCGTTTCCCGAGCTCCCATGCAACGACCTGAGGTTTCATCGGAGTGTCCATCCTTGAGCCATAGGCTTCCATGATCGCCCACCACTGCCGCATTCCCGACTGTGCTTTTTCCAAAAACTTCCGATATTTATTTTTCTTCAACAGCGGCAACAGCCGCTGCAGAGTCCGTCTCGCATCTCCGACCAGGCCTACCTCGACTGGATATCGGAGACCGATCCGCATCGGATCCAGCTCGAGCTGAATCGCTCGCGCCTGGCCGGGCTTGGGGAGAAATTCGATGTACGGGAAAGACGTTCCAATCATAAATAGCGTGTCGCAGTTCTCCATGACTTCCTGTGACGGCTTCGTTCCGAGCAGACCGATACCGCCAGTCGTGTAGGGACTGGTATCGGGGACCGCTGCTTTCCCAAGTAATGCTTTAACGATAGGAGCCCCTAGCGTCTCCGCCAGAATCTCCAGCTCATCCGTCGCTCGGAGCGCACCTCGTCCAGCCAGAATTGCGATTCGTTTGCCGGAGGTCAGGATGTCGGCCGCCCGTTCTAGATCGCTGTCGGGCGGAACGAGTGCGCCGATAGCACAGACGTCCGAAGTGTGATGCGGAATGTTTCGTTTCGAGAGCTTCTTCCGATCCATCTCAAATTCCTGCATGTCGACTGGAATCGTGATATGCGAGACGCCACGGTATACCAGGGCTGTGCGACAAGCGAGATCGGAGACGTTCTCGACATGGCTTGCTCCCATAACGCGTGTGTTGTAAACCGACACGTCCATGAACACCTTGTCGAGTTCGACGTCTTGTTGGGTGTAAGTGTGTACAAGATCGTGGTACTGGAGACCCGTGATCGCAAGGACAGGTTGCCCGTCCAGCTTCGCATCGTATAAACCGTTTAGCATATGAAGCCCGCCGGGGCCGGAAGTTGCGAGACAAACGCCCAATTTTCCTGTGTATTTCGCGTATGCACATGCCATAAACGCTGCAGCCTCTTCGTGCCGCACCTGGATAAACCTGATTTTGTCGGCGCGTTTCCGAAGTGCCTCCATGATCCCGTTGATTCCATCCCCAGGTAATCCGAAGACCACATCGACCCCCCAGTCATGGATCGCATCAATCAACATATCGGAAACAGTGGTTTTCATTGCGCATTCCCCTTACTGCACAATCGTTTGTGCATTCTGTAATTTTGTGGTTCCTTCCCTTCATTCTCGTACCGCTGTAAACTCGTGCCTTCTCGGAGGTTCATCTATGTTTCGGACGTTTCCCCGGTTCGCTTTCATCGTAGTGGCCGCATTTATGATTCCTGTCCCCTCTTATGCGCAGGCTAAGCGCGTGATGACCATTGACGACCTGATCACGACAGTTCGGGTTGCCGATCCGCAAGTTTCGGCAGACGGCAAACGCATTCTCTACACACGAACAACCACAACCCTGGATACCGGCCGCAGGAATTCCGATATCTGGTTTGTTTCGTCCGACGGCTCCGCTCCAGCTCGTCAACTAGTCGGAGGCGATCGTAGCGAAAACACGGCGCGATTCACGCCTGATGGCAAGCGCGTTGTCTTCATCTCCAATCGCGATGGCGAGCCTCAAATCTACGTGGCAGACGCCGATGGCCGTGACCCTAAGCAACTGACGAAACTCGCTGCCGGCGTTCAAGGCCCGGTTGTTGTGTCTCCGGATAGTAAGAAGGTTGCGTTTGTTTCGGATGTGTATCCTGCATGCAAGGATGAAGAGTGCAACAAGCGGATGCGCGAAACGGGGGAGAAAGAACCTGTTAAGGTCCTCGAACTGACCCATTTGCCGTACCGGCATTGGGACGAATGGCGAATCAACATCCGCCACCATACCTTTGTTACTGATCTCGACAGCGCCGAAACGCACGACGTCACTCCCGGCGACTTCGACTCACCGCCGCACTTTTATGAAGACGGCGGGATCGCGTTTTCGGCGGACAGCCGTTCGATTGCATTCGTCTCGAATCGCGACGGAAAAGATAAGGAAATGATGAACACCAATCGCGACGTCTGGATGGTGCCTGTGACCGGGCCCGATCAAGGTGCAAAAAAAATCACCACGAATCCCGCCGCGGACGAACAGCCCACGTTTTCTCCCGACGGAAAGATTCTGGCGACGCGTTCGCAGCGTCGAGGGGGTTTTGAATCCGATCGTTGGTATCTCGATCTCTACGATCCTGCAACCGGCATGAAGCGAACACTGTTCGAATCGCCCGACCTTTCAGTCAACGACTTTGTTTTCTCCAAAGACGGACACACCATTTACTTCACTGCTGACGACAAAGCGCTGGTAAACCTGTATAGCGTTCCCGTGACTGGCGGCGCACCTAAGCTGATCGCCAAAGGCGGATCAATATCTCAAATTCACGCCGGTCCGGATTTCATTCTGTTTGCTAAATCCAGCATGACGGCTCCCACTGATCTCTATCGCGTTTCCCTTGAGGGCGGTGCTCCGAAGCAGCTTACTGATGAGAATGCCGCATGGCTTAATCAGACCAGTACGCCGCAATACGATACGCTGACGGTGACCGGCGCTGCCGGCGCGTCTGTTCAATATTGGCTGCTCAAACCCCCAAACTTCGATGCTTCGCGCAGATATCCCACTGTCTTTCTCATTCACGGCGGCCCGCAAGGCGCCTGGGAGGACGGCTGGTCGTATCGATGGAACCCCGCCTTGTGGGCGTCGCAGGGATGGGTCGTGGCTGCGCCAAATCCCCGCGGTTCGGTCGGTTTTGGCCAGAAGTTCGTCGATGAGATTTCGCAGGACTGGTGCGGGAAAGTAATGACGGACATGACTGCCGTTTTCGATACTGTCGTGAAGCTCCCATACGTCGATCCTCAGCGTACGGCTATTGCAGGCGCGAGTTATGGAGGCTACGCGGTTGATTGGCTGATCGGCCACACCGATAGATTCAAGGCCGCGGTCTCGCATGACGGTGTTTTCAATCTCGAAACCATGTCACTCGAGAGTGAAGAGTTATGGTTCACGGATTGGGAGTCCGGCGGACCGCCCTGGAGCCAGGCCGCACGTCGCCATTTCGCACGCTGCTCTCCGCATCTTTCAGCGGCCAACATAAAAACGCCGACGCTGGTGATCACGAATCAACAGGATTTCCGCGTGCCTGTCGATCAAGGGCTCCAGCTGTTTACGGCTCTTCGCAGGAATGGCGTGCCTTCCGAAGCGCTTGTGTTCCCAGACGAAGGCCACTGGGTTCTCGGCGCCCTCAACAGCAAACGCTGGCATGAAAGGGTGTTTGGCTGGATGAACAAGTATTTGTCCACTGGGGGAAACGGGACTAAGAGTACGGAAAGCGCAAAATGACAGGCCCACATATTGCAATCTTGCATCCCGGCGAGATGGGGATCTCTATCGCTGCCTCAGCAAAAAACAGCGGTTGTGAGGTCTACTGGTCTTCGGAAGGCCGCAGTGCGATGACTCGTGAGCGCGTGGCGAAAGTTGGCCTTCACGAAATGAGGACGCTCGCGGAACTTTGCCGGCGGTGCACAATTCTTGTCAGTGTTTGCCCGCCCCATGCAGCGGAAACCGTCGCCGACGACATACTGAAATCCGGCTTTCGAGGACTATACGTCGACGCCAATGCCATCGCGCCCCAGCGCGCTGTCAAGATCGGTAATACGATGTCCAAAGCCGGCGTCAGCTTCGTTGATGGCGGCATTATCGGTTTCCCTGCCTGGAAAGCCCACACAACATGTCTTTACTTATCGGGGCCACGAGCCGCCGAAGCCGCCCGGTGCTTTTCAGCCGGCCCACTCGACACCAAACTTCTCGGCGATGAGATCGGCAAAGCGTCCGCCTTGAAGATGTGTTACGCGGCAAATACAAAAGGTACAGTCGCTCTTCTGGCGGCGATACTAACTACCGCTGAGATACTGGGTGTGCGCGAAGCACTGTTAGAACAATGGAGAGGCGATGATCCCGGTTTGCCTGAACAAGTGCAGAAGCGCGTACTGGCAAATGCACCCAAAGCTTGGCGTTTCGTGGGCGAAATGGAAGAGATTTCGCGAACCTTCACTGAAGCCGGCGCTCCCGGCGAATTTCACATTGCGGCGGCGGATATTTATCAAAGGCTCGCAAGGTTCAAAGACTCTCGAACTCCGCCGACGTTTGATGAAATTCTGGCGGCATTAACAGAGGGAGTGAAAACGCAATGAAACTCGGTCTCGAAGGGAAAGTCGTGTTCATCACGGGCGGTAGCAAAGGCATTGGCCTGGCGTGTGCGCGCGTGTTCGCGAGCGAAGGCGCTCGGGTAGCCATCGCTTCTCGCGGGCAGGAAAATTTGGATCTTGCCCGCCAGGCGTTTGCAAAAGACGGTATAGAACTCGCGACAGCACGGGCGGATTTCTCGAATCCTGAGGACTCTCAATCCGCGGTTAATTCCGCCGAAAAACTCCTGGGATCAATCGACGTGTTGATCAACTGCGCGGGTGCAGCGAATCGATACCAGATCGACGCGTACAGCACCGATGCCTGGAAACAAGGACTCAATGCCAAGTTCCTTCCGCAGGTGCACGCTATGGACGCCGTCCGGCCCGGAATGATTCGGCGGAAGCGCGGTTCGATCGTGAATATCATCGGCATGGGCGGGAAGTCTGCGCAGCAAGTCTTTCTTTCGGGTGGCGCCGCGAACGCGGCCCTCATGTTGGTAACGCTTGGATGGGCAAACGCGCTAGGGCGATACGGTATCCGCGTCAACGGCATCAATCCCGGAAGCACGCTGACGGATCGCGTTCAACGCGGAATTCAGGCCGACGCGCAGGCCCAAGGCATCTCGGAAGCCGAGGCCCTCGAGCGTAGTCAAGCCCGGATCCCACTCGGCCGCTTCGCCCGGCCCGAAGAAGTGGCCGCCGTTGCGGCTTTTCTGGCCTCCGATCAAGCGAGCTACTTGACCGGGGTTTTGATTCCGATGGATGGCGGCTCCACGCCCGTGATCTGAGGATTGCGGGATTGGGGATGGACGATTAAAAATCGAAGATTGATGAATCTATCGATATTCCCCTCCCTGCAAAGGAGGGGTGGCTGCGCGGTCCAAGAAATATCGCGAAGCATCCTTGTTCCGCGCAGACGGGGTGGTCGCTCACAAGTCACCCAACACCTTGCAACGCTTCCTTAATTTTCTCGAGAACACCCTCGAGGTTCTCCAACAAATCGTGATTTTCAAATCGAACGATTGTGATGCCAAGCTCTTCGAGATATCGAGTCCTGCTCCTCTCATATTCATCGATCGTAATGGAAAAATGCCGCGCTCCGTCGAGTTCGATCGCCACCCGGCATTCCGGACAATAGAAGTCGACAATGTAGCGACCAACGCTATGTTGTCGACGAAATTTCTTTCCAAGCAGTTGTCGTCCGTTGATGCGCCTCCAAAGGACAGCTTCTGCGCGCGTTAAAGTCTTACGAAGCAGCTTCCGAAAACTTTTCTTCGAGCGGACATTTCGAATGCCCCATTTTTCATTTGTCATCGGGCGGCCTACCGCACGATGTATACCAGAGCGACCACCCCGTCTGCGCGGAACAAGGATGCTTCGCTTCAACAACCCATCACCGCTTCAACAACCCATCACCGCTTCAACAACCCAGTTACCCCTTAAACAAAAATCAAACTACCGGCCGCAGGAAAGAAATCGCTACGATTGCCGTGCCTTTGTTGGGTGAAAATTTCCACATGTCTACGGCTCTCCTGGCAACGGGAGTCAGCGAAGGCTCATCGCGAATCGTCGCAATACTCTCAACGGCTCCGGCCTCCGAAATACTCAATTCCAAAATCACCACGCCCTCGGCGACCGAGTTTGCCGGATAAGGGGGATCTGAAATAAGCCGCGGCAAAGGGAGCCCATTTCGTCGCTCCGGAACTTGAAACTCGATGCCCGCGCCCGTGCTGAAAATTTGTCGGGGACGGTACAACATCGTCACGCTAACTGGAAACTGCTTCGGCTTCGGCGAAAACTTCCACTTCTTCACCGCTGCGAGTGACGTTTGTAAAAACGGTGGTGACCCGGCAATCGGCGTGATGCCCTGCGCGTCACCTTGTCCGTTGGGCTCGACGACGAGCACCACGACGCCCGCGAATGGAGAGTCGAGGGGCGCGGCAGGCGGTACGGCCGAGAGCAAATGGGTCGCGAAAGACTGCCAAAGAAAAAAGACCAAAAGGCTGTGCATGATACCCTCTAATTATGGTGCAGCGGCCGCCGGAGCGCGTGGTCATTAGAGGAGTAACGCCTGAAATCGAGTGCGGACGCTTTCCAATCAAACGGGTCGTAGGCGAAAACGTCGTCGTGGAAGCGGACATTTTCGCCGATGGTCACGACTCCATCGCCGCCGTGATCCGCCATCGCCACGAAGAGGATGAACGGTGGTCCGAAGTCCCTCTGCAATTTCTCTGGAACGATCATTGGCGCGGCACATTTACTGTCCAGAAACTCGGGCAACATCTCTACACGATCAGCGCTTGGATCGATCTTTTTCAAACATGGTACAACGACTTCCGCAAGCGCGTCGCTGCCGACCAAGATGTTACAGTCGACCTGCAGATCGGCGCAGCCTTGCTTAAGAACGTGGCCGAGCGTGCAAGCGGCGCGGATGCACGGAAGCTTCAGCATCTTGCCAAAGAACTCAACATCGCCGACGTTGACGACCGGCTGGCAGTGCTTGCATCGGCGTATGCCGATCGAACGAACGCCACGCATTACAAAGAGCTTCGCATCACGGTCGATCCCATTCGGGCACGTTTCAGCACTTGGTACGAGATGTTTCCTCGATCCTACGGCACGTTTAAGGATTGCGAAAAAGTCCTGCCGGATATCGCGGCAATGGGCTTCGACGTCCTCTACTTCCCTCCGATTCATCCGATCGGAGAAGCCTTTCGCAAGGGCAAAAACAATTCGCGAACGGCCAAGCCCGGCGAGCCCGGGAGTCCGTGGGCGATCGGGGGAAAGGAAGGTGGACACAAGTCGATCCATCCACAGCTTGGCACACTCGACGACTTTCGCAACCTCCTTCGCGCGGCGAAGAGGCACGAAATCGACATTGCTTTGGATATCGCGTACCAATGTTCTCCCGATCATCCCTATGTAAGAGAACATCCCGAATGGTTCAAACATCGCCCTGACGGCACAGTCCAATATGCCGAGAATCCTCCCAAGAAATACGAAGACATTTACCCGTTCGAATTTCAGTCACCGCACTGGCGATCTCTTTGGGAGGAATTGAAGAGCTTGGTCGAATTCTGGATCGGTCAAGGCGTTTCCATTTTCCGAGTGGATAACCCCCATACGAAGCCGTTCGATTTCTGGGAATGGATGATCCGGGATCTGAAGAAAGAACATCCCGAGCTCATTTTCCTATCCGAAGCCTTCACGCGCCCGAACGTCATGTACCGGCTGGCGAAACTCGGTTTTACGCAGTCGTACACGTACTTTACGTGGAGGAATAGTAAGGCGGAAATCACCGAATACCTAACCGAACTCACCCAGACCGAAGTGCGCGAGTTCTTCGGTCCGAATCTCTGGCCGAACACTCCGGACATTCTTCACGAATATCTCCAACGCGGCGAACGTCCCGCATTCATGGCGCGGCTCGCGTTAGCGGCAACGCTCGGTGCGAGCTACGGTATTTACGGACCCGCATACGAGCTATGCGAGCGGGTGCCAAAAGAACGTGGGAGCGAGGAGTACTTGAACTCGGAGAAGTATGAGATCAAGCGGCGTAACCTTTACGATCCGGCCAGCCTGCGACCGTTCATTTCGCGGGTAAATGCGATCCGGAAGGGAAACCCCGCATTACAAGCAAACGAAAGCCTCCGGTTTCATAAGATTGATAACGATCAGATCATCTGCTATAGCAAACGCACTCCCGACAAGGCGAATGTGATTGTAACGCTGGTGAATCTCGATCCGGTTTGGCAGCAATCGGGATTTGTCGAATTACCTGTCGAAGAGTTAGGAATCGATATTCGGCAGCCCTATCGGATGCATGACCTTTTGACCGACGCAACGTTTACATGGCATGGATCCCGGAATTACGTCGAGTTGCGGCCTCGTGAGGTTCCGGTGCACATATTGAGAAAGGAGTAACAAATAAATTTGAAATTGGACGAATCCTGCATTTCAAATTCGAAATTCGAAATTCGAAATTGGACCGAGTCAATGCTCAATTTAACAGTGAATGGCGGATGGATGAAGGTTTTTACGGGCAGCAGCCGTACAGCTCTTGAAGAGAGCTTGATAGGTTACGTGCAAAACCAACGGTGGTTCGGTGGCAAAGCACGGCAGATCAAGACGGCCTCATTTCAAAACATCGTTCCCGTACCTTACGACTCCGAGCAGGCGGCAATGACGCAGATCCTGATCGAATACACGGAAGAAGATCCGGAGACATACGTCCTTCCGCTGGGGTTCGCTTCAGGTGATCGTGCCGAAAAAATTTGCAAAGCCAACCCTAAAAGCGTTCTCGCCACGTTGTCGGTGCGAGAGAAGAACAAGGAGCAAACAGGCTGTCTCTACGATGCGATCTTTGACAAAGCTTTCTGCAAGGCGTTGTTGCAGATGATTGCGAAGCGCCGGCACCTGCGTGGTCAAACGGGTGATTTCGTGGCTGCACCGGTGCGGGCAATGTTGAATGGTCAGCTCACTTCGTTAGCGAATCTCGAGGTTGCATCTATGAGAGCTGAGCAGAGCAATTCGTCGGTCGTGTTTGGTGATCGACTGATTCTGAAGTTAATTCGCAAGAGCGAGCCCGGCATCAACCCAGATCTCGAAGTCGGCCAGTTTTTGACCGAGCAGGTTGGGTTCCCGCATTCTCCGTCAGTGGCGGGAAGCATCGAGTTCCGGCCAAAAAAAGGTCAAGTCGCGACGGTCGGCATTCTTCAAAAGTTTGTCCCCAACGAAGGTGATGCGTGGCGGCATACATTGGCCGCTTTGAGCTTGTATTTCGATCGAGCGGTCACACGCCCGGCCGACGAATGGAAGGACTTTGCTCAGAGGCAGCCATTTGTCGAACAGGTTCAGACGGCAACGCTCCCACCGCTTTCGCGGGAGCTCGTCGGACCTTTTTTGGAAAACGTCAAGCTGCTCGGCCAGCGCACCGCGGAGCTCCACGTCGCGCTCGCATCCGACACCGAGCATCCTGACTTCGCGCCGGAGCCTTTTTCGGTGTTGTACCAGCGATCGCTGTACCAAGCGATGAGAAATCATTCCGGTCAAATGTTGCAATTGTTGAAGAACAACATCCAATCCTTGCGAGGAATCGTGCTCGATGAAGCCACGAAGGTGCTCGATCGTAACGACGAAATCCTGGGTCAATTCCGGAGCCTGCTTTCGAACAAGATCGTGGCAAAACGAACGAGGATCCATGGCGATTATCATCTGGGCCAAGTTCTGTATACCGGAAAGGATTACGTGATCATCGATTTCGAAGGAGAGCCTGCGCGGCCTTTGACCGAACGGCGGATCAAGCGATCGCCAATTCGGGACGTAGCTGGCATGTTGCGATCGTTCCACTACGCAGCGTACACGCTGCTGTTTGGACAAGTGGGAAGTGCGAACGTTCGACGCGAGGATCTTCCGGCGCTCGAACCATGGGCTCGGATTTGGAATGTTTGGATTTGCTCTGCCTTTCTGGCCTCCTATCGCGAGCACGCCGCCGCTGGCGGTTTCCTGCCGGCATCTCCGGAGGAGTTCAGTATCCTCCTCAACACTTATCTACTCGATAAGGTCTTGTATGAACTGGGATATGAATTGAACAATCGCCCGGATTGGGTGCGGATCCCGCTGGCCGGACTGCTTCAGCTTCTTCAGACTCCGGAGACGTCGGCTTGAAACGAGAACTGTTCAGGCTGGCCCGTCTCTACGGCATTCAAACCTCATACGTAGATATGGCCAAACAGCGTCAGGAAGCGCACCCGGAGACGCTGCTGCTGGTGCTACGCGCGGTCGGCGCCCAAGTGAACGGGTTTGACGATGTGCCGAGAGCGCTTCGCCGCCGCATCGAAGAGTTACAGGAGCGAAGAGTTGAGCCTGTCATGATCGCCTGGGACGGAAAGCTTGGCGGCAAGAAGTTTGAGTTCGGGTATCACGTTGTCGAAATGAAGGGCCGAGAAGTATTTGTGATCTCGGCACCGGTGAAAGCGCACTTTCCGTTCGGGAAGAACAAACCACATGAAGTACGAACGGCACAAAACAATTTGCCTTTCGATGTGGCTCCTCAGCCTTTTGTTTTTTCCCGTTCTCGTACATGGGGAATTTTCGCACCCATTTATGCGCTTCATTCCAAGCGCAACCCGTACGCAGGAGACCTCACCGACTTCGACGAGTTAATGGACTGGCTCTCCGCTCTCGGCGGCACCGTCGGCGCAACGCTTCCGCTTCTCGGCGCTTTTCTGGACGAGCCCTTCGACGCAAGCCCTTACTCCCCCGCTACTCGTCTCTTTTGGAATGAGTTTTACGTCGACATTGAGCGAATCCCGGAATTCGCCGGCCGTTCCTTACCTGAACCGCGGCCGCGCAAGACTAAACTCGTCGACTACAAAGCCGTGATGGCGTACAAGCGCACGATCCTGGAAGATCTCGCTCGACAGTTCTTCACCACTGCTGTTCCGCAACGTCTGGAGTCTTTCAGTCGATTCATTCGCAATAACGAGGGGATCGAGGATTATGCCCGCTTTCGTGCGGTGATGGACCGTCAACGTAAACCATGGACTGCCTGGCCCGACAGCCTGCGCGGCGGATCAATCGACGAAACCGACTACGACGCTGACACCAAGAACTACCACCTCTATTCTCAGTGGGTCATCCAGGAACAGCTTCAGTCGCTGTCTGAGCGCGCGGCCAAGCGTGGACAATTGCTATACCTGGACCTGCCGCTTGGCCTGAGCGGGACGAGCTACGACGTCTGGCGTAATCGAGACTTCTTCGTTACCGGCGTGGCCGGTGGAGCGCCACCGGACCCCGTGTTTACGAAAGGCCAGAATTGGGGTTTCCCTCCAATGAATCCCGAAGCGATGCGCCTCAATCGTTACCAATACTTCATTGCGTTTCTTCGAAATCACTTTCGATATGCAAAACTGCTGCGTATCGATCACGTCATGGGCCTCTATCGCCTGTATTGGATCCCTGACACGCTCACGGGCGATAAAGGAGTGTACGTGACGTATCCCGCCGAAGAACTCTGGGCAATTCTGTCTGTCGAATCGCATCGATATGGTGCCGGCATCGTCGGAGAAAATCTCGGAACGGTTCCGCCCGCGGTGAATACCGCGATGTCACGCCACGACATCCGGCAGATGTATGTTGTTCAGTACGAAATCATGGGTGATCCGAAGCGGCCCACAATTCGTCCACCGCGAGCAAAAAGCGTCGCGAGTATTAATACTCACGACATGTCGACATTCCGCGCCTTTCTGGACGGGGAGGATATAGACGATCGTCTGGATCTCGGTATTCTGAGTAAGGCACCGGCAAAGATCGAGCACAAAACTCGCATTAAAATGAAACGTGCGCTCGCGGACCTGGCTCGACGCTACGCACGGGGTGCGGCGTCCAAGATGGGCACATATTATGGAGTTTTGCGATTTCTGTCCGAAAGTATGGCCGATATCGTGCTTGTGAATCTCGAGGATCTGTGGGAAGAGACGCTTCCTCAGAATGTTCCGACAACCAGCTCAGAACGGCCCAATTGGCGCCGCCGCATGAAACTGCGCCTCGACCAAATCCGAAAAATGTCCGAAATCGCCAAGGTACTCTCTAATGTCTTTGCTGACCGATCACGATCTGTACCTGTTCAATGAAGGCAGCCACCTGAAGCTGTACGAACGCCTTGGGTCGCATTTGCGAAACATCGACGGCGTTGACGGCGTCGATTTCGCTGTGTGGGCGCCCGATGCGGAACGGGTTTCGGTAACAGGGTCCTTCAACGGATGGAATAACGAAAGTCATCAACTTCAACCGCGCGGGTCCTCCGGAATCTGGGAGAGTTTTATTCCGCATGTACGGCAGGGCGATATCTACAAATATCATGTGGTATCACGCTACCAGGGCTACAAAGTCGATAAAGCGGATCCATTCGCGTTTCATGCTGAAACTCCGCCGCGCACCGGTTCGATCGTCTGGCGCCTGGATTATGAGTGGCGCGATCCGCAATGGATGATGGAACGCCGCCAACGTAACAGCCTGAACGCTCCAATGTCTATCTACGAAGTTCATCTTGGATCGTGGCGTCGTGTTCCCCAGGACAACAACAGGTCGCTGAGTTACCGAGAGATCGCACCACAGCTTGCCGAATACGCTGTGCAAATGGGATTCACGCACATCGAATTTCTCCCGCTCACGGAGCATCCCTTCTATGGATCATGGGGATATCAGACCACCGGGTATTTTGCGCCGACCAGCCGGTACGGCACGCCACAAGATCTGATGTACCTGATCGACTACTTGCACCAGCAAGGTATAGCGGTGATTCTCGACTGGGTACCGTCTCATTTTCCAACCGACGATTGGGCTCTCGGATATTTCGACGGCACACATCTCTACGAACATTCCGACCCGCGTAAGGGCATTCACAAAGATTGGGACAGCTTCATCTTTAACTATGGCCGACACGAAGTTCGCAGCTTTCTTCTCAGCAGTGCCATGTTCTGGCTCGACCAATATCACATTGACGGACTGCGCGTAGATGCAGTGGCCTCGATGCTGTATCTCGACTATTCGCGAAAAGAAGGTGAGTGGATCCCGAATAAATTCGGCGGCCGCGAAAATCTTGAGGCAATCGATGTTCTCCGGCGCTTCAACGCTGAAGTGTATAAAGAACATCCGGACGTGCAAACAATTGCGGAAGAATCCACTTCATGGCCGATGGTCTCTCGGCCTACCTACGTGGGCGGTCTAGGATTTGGTTTGAAATGGGACATGGGCTGGATGCATGACACGCTCAATTACATGCGCCACGATCCGATCTTCCGGAAGTTTCATCACAATGAGCTGACCTTCCGCATGCTTTATGCGTGGCATGAAAACTTCGTTTTGCCGCTTTCACACGACGAAGTTGTCTATGGGAAGGGGTCACTCCTGGGAAAAATGCCCGGGGACATGTGGCAAAAATTTGCCAACCTCCGACTTCTATTTGCCTACATGTACGCGCAACCCGCGAAGAAACTGCTATTTATGGGCGGGGAGTTCGGTCAGTGGTCAGAATGGTCCCACGATAGTAGTCTGGAATGGCACCTGCTTGAGTACGAATCTCATCGGCACCTTCAACACTGGGTGTCGGATCTGAATCACGCTTATCGGGCTGAACGTGCTTTACACGAACTGGATTGCGATCCCGCTGGGTTTGAGTGGATCGATGCCAACGATTCGCAGCAGAGCATGCTGAGCTTCATGCGCAAATCGAAAGGCGGGGACCAAATCATTGTGACTGCTTTTAATTTCACTCCGGTTCCGCGTGAGAACTATCGCGTTGGAGTTCCGCGCGGTGGATATTGGCGCGAGATTTTGAACAGTGATTCGCATCAATACGGCGGCGAAGATTTCGGGAACGCCGGCGGCAGCGATGCTCAAGAAGTCGCCGCGCACGGTCGCCCACATTCGCTGAATTTAATCGTACCGGCGCTGGGAGCCGTGTTTTTGAAGAGTGGGTAAGCAGGGGGAAAAAACGGTGAGGAATGCAGGATCTCGGAGCCATTTGGCTGGCTGATGGTCGTTGCAGGTTTCGAGTATGGGCGCCGTTTTCAGAGAGCGTCCACTTGAAGATCCTGGGCACAACAGAATCCATGGTCTGCATGGAACGAAAACAACTCGGCTATTACACCGCGATTGTTGACGGTGTTAAACCGGGTACGCGTTATCGTTACCAACTAGCCAATGGCAAGGAATTTGCGGATCCGGCCTCGCGCTTTCAACCGGAAGGCGTGCACGGCCCTTCAGAAGTCGTGCAGCCTCAATTTGAGTGGCGCGACGAATACTGGTTTGGCTTGCCGATCGAATCCTACGTCATATATGAGTTGCACACCGGGACATACACCCCGGAAGGAACGTTCGACGCTATCATTCCGCACCTCGATGAACTTGCCGACATCGGAATCACCGCGATCGAACTAATGCCGATCGCGCAATTCCCCGGCTCACGCAATTGGGGATATGACGGCGTCTATCCATTCGCCGTGCAAAACTCATACGGCGGGCCGGTTGCTCTCAAAAGGCTCGTCAACGCGTGTCATGAGCGTGGCCTCTCAGTTGTGCTCGACGTCGTTTACAACCACATCGGCCCCGAGGGCAATTACCTGCCCCAATTCGGGCCGTACTTCACGGATCGTTACCGCACGCCCTGGGGACCTGCTCTCAATTTTGATGATGCCCACAGCGATGAAGTTCGCCATTTTTTCATTTCCAACGCTCTGGAATGGATTCGTGTCTATCATATCGATGCGCTCCGGCTGGACGCGGTGCACGCAATACTCGATCACTCCGCATTGAACTTTCTCGAAGAGCTCGGTGAGGCCATCCACGAGGAAGGTGTCGCGCTGAATCGGCGCGTCTACGTCATCGCGGAAAGCGCGTTGAATGACACGCGTGTGATCCGATCAACCGACTTGGGCGGATACGGTCTTGACTCACAGTGGAATGACGATTTTCATCACGCGTTGCACACACTGCTGACGAAAGAGCGCGAAGGATACTATATCGACTTCGGCGACTTTCAACATATGGCGCATGCGTTCTCCGAAGGCTTTGTATATTCGGGACACTATTCGGTAACACGTGGAAGGCGACATGGGAACTCGTCGCGCAGCGTACCGCCGGTGAAGTTTGTCGTGTACGCGCAAAACCACGATCAAATCGGAAACCGAATGATGGGCGATCGCCTGCGACAGCTTGCTGGGTTTGAGGCGTTCAAGTTGGCGGTCGGCATGGTGTTGTTATCACCGTTCTTGCCGTTGCTGTTTATGGGCGATGAATATGGGGAGACGGCTCCGTTTCAATATTTCGTTAGCCACTCCGATCCGGAGCTTGTGGAAGCAGTGAGACGAGGCCGCAAAGCAGAGTTCTCCTCGTTTAAGTGGGCAAACGAAGCGCCTGATCCGCAGGACGAGAAGACGTTCGAAGCATCCAAACTCAATCATGGCCTCAAGAAGGATCCGCGCCACGCCGCATTGGTGAGTTATCACAAAGAGCTCATCCGCCTGCGCAAAGGATTGCCCGCGTTGCGCCGCCTGAGCAAAGAAACAATGGACGTCCTGAGCTTCGAGGAGGATCGAGTTTTGGCGGTACGGCGGTGGAATGGTAACAACGAGGTGTTTGCGATTTTTAATTTCAATGATCATGAAGTCGGCAAGTTTCGGAACGTGCCGTACGGAAAGTGGCACAAGCTGTTCGATTCGTCGGATGCCCGCTGGATGGGAAGCGGAACTGCCGCACCGGATGTGCTGGAGACCGCGCTGAATGGCTTGAAGCTCGGGCCGTATGGCGTGGTGTTGTATGAGAAGGAGATTCAGGAGGATTGGAAATTGGACGAGTCCAGAATCTCAAATTCGAAATCCGAAATAGGAAATTGAACTTTGCGATGTTGAGCGACCAACCCAACTCTTTTCCCTGGAATGAAAATCGAGGGAGCGGGAGACCAATGGAACGTTACATTTGTATTCATGGACACTTTTATCAACCGCCGCGGGAAAACGCGTGGCTCGAATTCGTCGAACTGCAGGACTCCGCGTACCCGTTCCATGACTGGAACGAGCGAATCACGGCAGAGTGCTATGCGCCGAACGGCACCTCGCGGATTTTAGATGGGAACGGCAGCATCGAAAAAATAACGAATAACTATTCGCGGATTAGTTTCAACTTCGGTCCAACCTTGCTTGCCTGGCTCGCCGAGAAGGAACCCCAGACCTACGAAGCAATCCTGGCTGCGGATAAAGAAAGCCGCGCGCGATTCTCCGGGCACGGCAGCGCGATTGCCCAGGCCTTCAACCACACGATCTTGCCCCTTTCCAACTCACGCGATAAGTACACGCAAATCTACTGGGGCATCCGCGACTTCGAATTCCGCTTCGCTCGAAAGCCCGAAGGCATGTGGCTTCCGGAAGCAGCCGTAGATATGGAAACCCTTGAGATTCTTGCGCGGCTCGGCATTCGTTTCACGATCCTCTCGCCGTACCAGGCCCACCGAACTCGGAAATTCCGCGGCCGTTCCTGGCGCGACGTGGGTGGCGGAAAAATTGATCCGTCGATGCCTTATCAAGTGCGGCTCCCTTCCGGTAAACGAATCGCAGTTTTTTTCTATGACGGACCGATTTCGCAAGCCGTGGCTTTCGAGGGGCTGCTCGACCGGGGCGAACACCTCGCCAACCGGCTCATGTCCGCATTTTCCGACAACCGCACGTGGCCGCAGCTCGTCCACATCGCAACAGACGGCGAAACGTACGGCCACCATCACAAACAAGGCGACATGGCGCTCGCCTACGCCCTGCATCACATCGAAAGCAACAAGCTCGCGACCATAACCAACTACGGCGAATACCTCGAGCGGCACCCGCCCACGCATGAAGCCGAAATATGGGAACGTAGTGCGTGGAGCTGCGCGCATGGCGTCGAACGCTGGAACAGCAACTGCGGGTGCAATTCAGGCGGACGACCAAATTGGAATCAGGAATGGCGGACTCCTTTGCGTCAGACTTTCGACTGGCTGCGCGATACGATCGCGACGCCGTTTGAAACTAAAGCGCGCGAACTGCTCCGAGATCCGTGGGCTGCCCGCAACGATTACATCAATGTGGTTTTGAATCGCTGGCCCGACAACATAGACAAATTCTTTGGGGCACATGCCAAGCGACCGTTGAACGGGGAAGAAAAGATCACAGCCCTTAAGATGCTCGAAATGCAGCGCCATGCCATGTTGATGTACACGAGCTGCGGCTGGTTTTTCGATGAATTGTCGGGAATTGAAACAACACAGGTGATCCAATACGCGGCGCGCACCGTGCAATTGTATGAGGAGATGTTCAACGACTCTATCGAGGCGATGTTTCTGGACCGGCTTGGCGCAGCGAAGAGCAACATTCCCGAGCATCAGAATGGGCGCGTGATCTACGAGAAGTTTGTGCGTCCCGCCATGGTAGACCGCAAAAAAGTCGCCGCGCACTTCGGATTGATGTCGTTGTTTACGCCGTACTCCGAGGAAACGAAGGTCTACTGCTACAAGGTCCACCTCCGTAAGTCCGAACGGATGGAAGCCGGCCACTCCAAAGTCATGGTTGGCGTGGCGGAGGTGAAGTCGGAAATTACACAAGACTCGGAAGTGCTGAGCTTCGGCGCTCTCCACATCGGGGGCCACCTGATGAACTGCGGCGTCCGAAAATATCAAAGTGAGGACGACTACAACGCTCTAAAGCAGGAGATGACGGATCCCTTCAACCGAGCAGATTTCTCCGAGGTGATTCGCATACTGGATCGCCATTTCGGCGAGTCAACGTACTCGCTGGGATCCATATTCAAAGACGACCAGCGGAATATCCTGAACGTCATTCTGCAAACGGCGATCAGTGAAACGGAAGCCCTGTACCGTCAGATTTACGCGACTCAGGCTCCGATGATGCGCTTTGTCTCTGCCCTCCATGTGCCGCAGCCACGACCGTTTTCGATTGCTGCCGAATTCGCGCTCAACAGCACTTTGCGTGCGGCCTTTGGAGATTACGAAAACCTGGATTTCTCTCGCATCAACACGCTGATCGAAGAAGCACGAAGCCAGGGCGTCGGCCTGGACGGCACAACGCTGGGCTTCGCTCTAAAGAACACGATCAGGAGATTGGCGGAACAGTTTGCAAAAGAGCCAGACAATCTGGAACTGATGAAGAGACTCGAAGGTGTAGCGGGCCTCGCTCGGAGCCTGCCTTTCGAAGTAAATATCCGACGTGCTCAAAATATTTACTACTTGATGCTGCAGACGGTATTCCCAGAACGGCTGCACGCGACCGATAGGGAATGGGTGGAACACTTTGTCGGGCTGGGCAAAAATTTGTCCGTCAAAGTGGAGATGCCGGAGTTGAGGGAGCTTCAGGCAGCGTCGTGAAGGGGAGGCAGTAACAATGTCCCCCTAAATTCGTCGAATCTCAAAGATCATGCGAATTCCGGTCTCAACCTATCGTGTTCAATTCAACCGCGACTTTCGGTTTGTGGACGCACTGCTGCTTCTTGACTATCTCCAGGAGCTCGGCGTCACCGATCTCTACGCTTCCCCGATATTGAAGGCGCGCGGCGGCAGCACGCATGGCTACGACGTGGTGGATCCGACGAAGATCAATCCCGAGTTTGGGACGATCGAGGAATTCAACGAGCTGTGCCGGGAGCTGCATTCTCGGGGAATGGGTTTGCTCTTGGACATCGTGCCGAACCACATGGCAGCAAGCCTGGAAAATCCATGGTGGTTTGATGTTCTCGAAAAGGGGCCGGAGTCGCCTTATGCGGAGTTCTTCGACGTCAATTGGGAGTCAAAGAAAGTCCTATTACCCATCCTTGGCCGGCCATACGGCGAGGCACTTGAGAACAAAGAACTCGTGTTACGGATCGAGAACGGCCGTCCTGTCCTCCAGTATTACGAGCAAAAGCTGCCGATTGCAGCTGGAGCGGAAAATCTAAACACTGAGACCATCGAGAGCATTATCGGGCGTCAGCACTATCGTCTTGCTCACTGGCGCAAAGCGGCAGACGCAATCAACTATCGCCGCTTTTTCGATATCAGCGACCTCGTCGGTCTTCGCACGGATCGCGATGACGTCTTTGAGGCCACACACGCATACGTGTTGAATCTAGTCGAAGAGGGCAAAGTCAGCGGCCTTCGCATCGATCACATCGATGGTCTGCTGGATCCAAAAGCATATTTGGATCGACTGCCGAACATGTACGTGGTCGTCGAAAAAATTCTTGCGGGTGACGAGCGCTTACCATGCGACTGGCGCGCGCACGGAACGACCGGGTACGACTTCACGAATTTCGTGAACGGTGCGTTCATCGACCGCGAAGGCTTTCACAAGCTCGAAAAGACCCATGCGAAGTTCACCGGTCTCTCGAAAACCTTTACCGACGTTTTTCGCGAACGCAATCGGCAAGTGATGAAAGAGCTTTTCGCGGGCGAGGTGAATGCGCTTTTGGATCGGTTGCGTCAACTCGCGGAGGACGATCGGCACGCGCGAGATCTCCCGGTTGAAGAATTACGAGAGGCCTTGGTCGGAGCGACGGCTTGTTTGCCCGTTTACCGGACGTACATTCGGGACTACCGAATTTCGGAGGCCGACCGGGCCCATATCGAGGACGCGATCACAGGCGCCGGAAGCGGTCCTGCCCTCGACTTCTTCCGAAGCGTGCTGCTGCTGGAGCCGGCGTGGTACTTGCATCAAAGCAAGCCGGCATATCTGGACTTCGTCATGCGGTGGCAACAGTTCACGGGTCCCGTCATGGCGAAGGGCCTGGAGGATACCGCGTTCTACGTGCATAACCCGCTGGTGTCGGTGAACGAGGTCGGAGGACATCCGAACGGACCCGAGATCTACTTCGGCGTCGAGGAATTCCACCGCCGCAATCTGGATCGCCATACGCATTGGCGGCACACGATGAACGCATCCTCCACGCACGACACTAAACGTAGCGAAGATGTGCGGGCACGGATCAATGTGTTGTCGGAGTTACCGGACGAATGGGCGAAAACTCTCCGGAGATGGAAACGGATGAATCCAGCCGACACCGCTCCGGACGCGAACGAACAGATTTTGATTTATCAGACACTACTGGGCGCCTGGCCGATCGAGCCGGATCGACTCAAGCAATACGTCACGAAGGCGCTGCGGGAGGGAAAGACACATTCGAGCTGGATCGACATCAATGAAGAGTACGAGCGCGGCGTGCTTGCTTTTGTTGACGGGTTGTATGAACACGAGGCGTTTAGGGAAGATTTTGCTCGACTGCACAGAAAGGTCGCGTACTTCGGTGCCTTGTCGTCACTGTCGCAACTCGTCCTGAAGATTGTGTCACCCGGAGTCCCCGATATTTATCGTGGGACGGAGATGTGGGATTTCAGCCTCTCAGACCCCGATAATCGCCGTGCCGTAGACTTCACATCACGAGTTCAATTACTCGGAGACTTGCAGAAGCGCGCGAACCCCAAGTCATTACTGAAAACCTTGGCCGATGGCCGGCTGAAAATGTATGTCATCTGGAAGCTACTAAGCTTTCGCCGCACGCACGCGGACTTGTTCTCGCAGGGAGATTACATACCTCTTCGCGTCGAGGGCGACCGCTCGAGCCACATCATTGCTTTCCTTCGCCGGCTTCATGATGACTGTTGTCTGGTAGTTGTGCCCCGCCTCTGCGCCTCGCTCACGCGCGCCGGTTCGCCCCCGATCGGCGATGCCGTCTGGGGAAACACACGAGTGGAGCTGCCGAGTGAAGTACCTTCACAGTGGACGAATGTATTGACCGGTGAGGATCAGTCGTCAGGACTCGTTGCGCAAATGTTGCGAACCTTACCCGTAGGCGTGCTGTCGAAGGTCCGCAATAGCAACGCGAATTAAGTCTGTCGGGCGCGCGGATGAGAATTGGGAATTGAGAATCGGTCAGATCAAAGCTGACCAATTCCCCAATTCCCCAATTCTCAATCCCCAATTCCCATCTGAGACGGCAGGAGGGACCAGTCCCTAAAAGTTAAACCGCACCGTTGCCTTGAACTGCCGGTATTTCTCCGACCCCATCAGGTTTGGGTTTCCCTTGTCCTGAATGAATCCAAATGGAACGGTGCTGTTGATATTCAACCCGGCCGGGGGAGCGTTGGTCACAAGCGCGAGGTTCGGCTGCGGATGATTGAATACGTTTGTGGCATCCACGCGAACTTGGACGGTCTTGGCTTCCGCCACACGGATCGTCTTGCTCAGAGCCGCATCGAACCCCCAGGTGGCGGGCATCTCGAGTGTTTGCCGGCCCAGTGTCCCTCGTTTTCCAGGCAAAGGATTCTGGAGAACAATCTGGCCCGTTGTTGTGTCTGTGACAGCCTGCAGCGTACAGAACTGGCGCAGGGTCGTTTCCACGCCGGCGCACTGAGGATCGGCGGTTTTGCCGTAGCGGTTGCCGAAGAAGTTACCGAAATCTCCGTTCCAATCCACCTTTCCAAAGCCTTTTACCGGAAATGGCCCGACGACGTCAGGAACAGAGGCGGCATATAGCCCGGTCGGACTCACTGTCGTACCATTCAAATATGTGGATGCGATGCTGACCGGCTGACCCGTGCTGAGATTGACGATAAAACTTGTCTGCCAACCTTCGGCAATACGTGCCAACGCACCCGAGCTATCGCGGAACAGCAGCTTGCCGGGACCAAGGGGTAGTTCGTAAGTCCCGAAACCTCGGAAGTCGTGCGTCACATGATTCGGACTAAGGCCATAATCTTTCTCTCGCTCTGCCGGATTCGTGAAAGCTGGCGTCGTGCTTAGACCGTTCGCCAGGTTCGATCCCACGAGTGGAGTCTCCAATGACCTCGACCAAACGTACGTGCCCTGAACGTTGAGACCATGAGACGGCCGCAATGTTCCCTGCACCTGCATCGAGTGGTAATTCGATTTACCGGAGTTCGTCCAATAGTTCGACTGCGCGAACTGAGGATTTGCTGAAATGTAATTCTCCGGGAACAAGCCCGCTGGTACCGCCGGTACGCCGGCGACCGTTGCGCCTCCAGCGACATTGATACCTTTGTTAGCCCGACGAAGAACCGTTCCACGCTCACCGGAGGCACCTGTCACAACGCCGGTCCCCGTCCCGTTAAAGACGTTGAGTGAATTGGCGAGCGTGAAATAATCGCCGTTGGCCAATGCATCCCGGAATGTCGTGCTCTGCCGCAGCTGGGCCGACCCTCTAGATGTCGTGCCGTTGACGGGCTGGAGCCCCGTCACGAAATTCAAGCCCATAAACATTTGGTCGAACAGCTCCACGTCTTCACCGCGCCGCGTGCGTTCAAAGGCGTCAAACAGGGGCTGGTTGTAAAAGACGTTGGGAGCATTGAGGTCGTAGAAACCGGTGAGCGCGATGCCGCGCGTTCCGATGTAGCGAACATCCAAGGTCAGGTTGCGCGTGACTTCCCGCGTTATCGACAGTGTGTAGTTCTGAATGTAAGGCGTGCGATAGTTCGGATCAAAAGCCGCAGCGTTAAAATTCTGTTTTTGAATCGGGATCGGCTGCATCGGCAGCGAACTGGGAGCTATGGGAATCTGGCCCGGAAGACTTCGAGTATCGAACGGTGTACCGTCTATTGGCCCTTGCGTCTGCGCATTGTTCACAAATCCCGGCGTGTTGAAGATGAAGTTGCTGAGATTGCCGGCATGACCGCCACCAATGTAGCTGATTTGATAACCACCGCGTATGTTGGTCTTGCCTTCGCCGAACCAGGGGAGAGCCCAAGCGAAACCTACGGCCGGACCGATGTTGTTCCAATCATTCGGGTAGATCGATTGATCCGGTTGTGATGTTTTCGGACCGACAAACTCGATTTGCGTTACCTGGTTGAAATCCGGTGGAATACCGGGCTGCAACCATTGGTCGAAGCTTCGGCCGGATACGCCGAGCAGAGCCATGCCGCCTCCGACAGGCCTG
>Ga0114129_10001820_pt1 | contig 29050 bp, 28 predicted proteins | sample RhiMetdeltSRZDD1_FD_80071 | JGI IMG/M metagenome (GOLD analysis project Ga0114129, IMG submission 80071) | Populus rhizosphere microbial communities from Tennessee, USA - Rhizosphere MetaG P. deltoides SRZDD1 (version 2) (version 2) | ecosystem: Host-associated > Plants > Roots > Rhizosphere >... | reverse complement strand
GCACGTTGATGGCGGGAACCGTGAAGCCGCCCGTGTCACCGCGGCCCATGGCCATGTAGAGATCGTGAATCGACGCCGGGCGGATGCCAGCCGCGGCGGCGGCGGTCCGGATGTTCCAGCGCGCGGTGCCGCGGGTTTCCGCGTCCTCGCCGAACACCGCCGTCCAGACCAGGCGATCGATCATGTCGGGGCTGAGCGCGCCGACGTTCGTCATTTCCTTCGCAGACAGCAGCATGGGGCTCCCTCTCTCTCGGTCAACGGCGCGTTGGGCCAGCCGGTAATTCTAGCATCGGGTATTTCAGGTCCACGAGTTCGGCCGCGGTGACGGCGCTCGCGATCATCGCGTCGATCGCCAACGATTGTTCAGCCGCCGCGATGTCCGCCGGCCGCGCGCGCGTCGCCGGATGGCGCGGCGTGAACAACGTGCAGCAGTCCTGGTCCGGCACGATGGATATCGGAAACGTCCCGATCCGCTGCGCCTCGGCCGTGATCTCGTCCTTGTCCATGCCCACGAGCGGCCGGAGCACGGTCATCTCGGTGGCCGCGGCGATCGCCGTCATGTTCTCGAGCGTCTGCGACGCCACCTGACCGATCACTTCGCCCGTGACGAGCGCGCGCGCACGCCACCGTTTGGCGAACCGCTCCGCGATCCGCAGCATCAGCCGCCGATAGACGACGACGCGCAGCTCGGGCGGGACGGAGAGGACGACCGTCTGCTGGAGGTCGCCGAACGGGACGAGCAGCAGCCGCGTCTGCAGCTGATAGCGCGTCAGCAGCGCGGTAATCTCGCGGACTTTTTCCTGCGACGCCCGCGACAGGATCGGGTAGCTGTGAAAATGAATCAGCAGCACGGAGCAGCCGCGCCGCATCACCCGGTACGCCGCGACCGGCGAATCGATGCCGCCCGAGAGCAGGCACGCGACGCGGCCGCCGGTGCCGGTCGGCAGGCCGCCCGCGCCGGGCTCCTTCCCGAAGTAGTAAAAAGCGCCGTCGCTCAACATCTCCAGATGAATCGTGAGCGCCGGGCGGTCGAGATTCACCAGCCAGCCCTTCGCGTCCTTGATGCGGCCGCCGACTTCACGCTCCGCCTGCGGCGACGTGAACGGCAGCCGCTTATCTGCGCGCGACGCCGAGACGCGGAATGACGGAGCGGTCCGGTCGCCGAGGTCCCTCAGAATGGCGCTGGCAAGCTGGTCGAAGTCGTGGGGCCCGCGGTTCGCGAACGAAAAGTTCGCGATGCCAAAGACGCGTCCGAGCCTCTGCGCAACTTCATGGCTGATCGCTGATGGCTGATGGCTGCCGGACTGATCGAGCTCGACCTCGATGCGCCCCACGATCGACCGGACGGCGCGGACGTGCAGCCCTTTCAACGCCTCCCTGATGTTGCGGACGAGCATCTGAATGAACCACGAGCGGTTCCGGCCCTTGAGCGACAGCTCCTTGTAGTGGACGACGATGGACGTCATTTTCCTCACGGTCCGCCTAAAGGCGGACACGACGACTGGCGAGCTTCAGGCGGACCGTAAATGAGCCGCGGCACGGTGGCCGCTGCGGACCGCGCTTTCGATCGTAGCGGGCAGGCCGGTGTCGATCCAGTCACCCGCCAGGAGGAAGCCGCGAAGCGGCGTTTCGGTGACCGGCCGCGCCGGCTGCCCCGGCGCCAGCGAAAAGGTGGCGCGCGGCTCGCGAACCACCGTCGCCCGCAGCAGCCGCGCGTCGCGGACCCGCGGGATCGCGTCGAGCAGCTCGCCGTGCGCCGTCGCGATCAGCTCCTCGTTGGCCGCGCGGAGGATCGCATCGGCGCCGCTGGACACGAGCGAGACGAGCCACCGTTCGTCACGGGTATGGACCGGCTCCTCCGGGCGACGATTGTCGGCCGGGTCCTCCGGACCCGGCGTGAAGAGCGCCGTTTTGTTGAACGCCCACTGCATCACACGCCCGGGCAACCCCACGAACGGCTCGTCGAGCACCGGCCGATCGAACCAGAGATTCACCGTCACGATCGGCGACGCGGCCATGCGATCCGCATCCGCGACGATCCCACTCAACGCCTTGGGCACGTCGTCGAACAGATCGCGCAGCGCGAACCACGGGACCGCCGAGATCACGGCGTGCGGCGACCAGCGTTCGTTGCCGCCGAGCACGTCGCCGACCCGCTCGCCATGCGTCGAGACCTTGGCCATGACGCCGGCCGCCACCCGGCCGCCTCGTGACTCGATGTACTCACGCGCCGGCTCCGCGTACATCTCGTGCAGCGGCCGGATCGGCAGCGCCAGCGCGGCGGCTCGCGGCTCGGGGCCGAACATTTCCGCCAGCACGCGCGCGAACGGCGGCGCGGCGGCGCGGCCCGGGTGCTGATTCAGCGCGGCCAGCGCGAGCGGCGTCCACAGCATCTCGCGCAGCCTCGGCGTCTGACCGTTCCGGATCAGCCAGTTCTCGACGGTCTCGCCCGGCGAGGCCGCCTTCGCCGACCCGTCGCCTCTCAGCTCACGCTGCGCGTTCTGCAGCGGCCGCAGCATGCCGAGCAGCGACAGGCGATCGCGCCAGGACAACACGTCCCAGTCGAACACGCCGGCGAGCAGATGAATCGGCGGCGGCAGCGCCGGTATGGCGAGCCGCGACGCGCGGCCAGACCGATCGATCATCGTGACCGCCAGCTGCGGCTGCACGCGGACGTTTGCCGCCGCGCCGATCGTGTCGAGAAACGCGAACGTGTCGTGGTAGCAGCCGACGAGGATGTGCTGGCCGTTGTCCACGGTCTCGCCGGTCTCGCGATCCTGAAACGCCGTCGCGCGGCCGCCGAGTCGCGCACGCGCCTCGAGGACGAGCACGCGCGCGCCCGACTCCGTCAGCCTGACGGCCGCGCTCAGGCCGGCGAACCCGGCGCCGATGATGACGACGTCGTAGCTTGTCACGCCGGCCATACGAGCTGCCTCAAGGCGATGAATGCCTGATGTGGCCGCGGCACGCGCGTCCGCCTGGTGAACACGTCGTAGCCGCAGCGCTCGATTCGCCGCAGCGTTTCGAAATAGACCGCGCGCATGATCTCGGCGGCCACCAGCCGCCGGCGATCCTCGTCGGGGCGCGCGTCGACGGCACGGCGGTAGAACTCACGCGCCCGCGCGCACTCGAACGCGAGCAGCCGGTGCACCGGCTCGCTCACGATGCCACGCTCCAGGTCGTCGACGGTGCAGCCGAAACGCGACAGATCTTCCAGCGGAACGTAGACGCGGCCGCGCTGCAGATCGTTCCTGATGTCGCGCAGGATGTTCGTGAGCTGCAGCGCGACGCCGAGGTTGACGGCGTACTCTTCCGCGCGCGGGCTCGTGCAGCCGAAGATCCTGATGCAGATCAGGCCGACGGCCGACGCTACGCGCCGGCAGTACCCGAGCAGGTCGTCGAACGTCGCGTACCGCGTCGTGTCGAGATCCATCGCCACGCCGTCGATGACATCGTCGAACGGTTTCCGCGGCAGGCCAAACAGCCGTACGAACGGCTGGAGCCGACGCGCCTGCGGCGTGTGAAGCTCGCCCCCGGCGTACAGCGCCGCGAGCTCGCCGCGCCAGAACGCGACCGCCTCGCGGCCGGCCGGCGATTCGCCGGCTCCCTCCGGCGCTTCGTCGATCGAATCGTCGACCGCGCGGCAGAAGTCCCACACCGCGACAATGGCGCGCCGCTGCGATGCCGGCAGCACGAGAAACGAATAATAAAAGCTGGTCTTACGCACGGTCGCCGAATGTAGGCCGGGGCCTTTCGGACCAGGCCGACGTCGTCAGCTGCCACCTCATGGCCTGCCACAGCAGCACCGGAACGTCGGCGGCCCCGAGCGTCGGGCGGTCGGTCAGCAGCCGATGCCGCAGCGTGTACGCCCGATCGAGCATGCGCCGGCCGCCGAGCCACGTGAAGCGCAGCTCGTAGCGCAGGCGGCCCGCGACGCGATCGCAGACGGCACGTCCGCGATCGAAGAGGCTTCGCGTGACGCCGACGCACTCGGCGATCGCCGCGGCCCACGCGCCGGTCATCGCACCCGCGCGCAGATCCTCTTCCGCCGCGCCGCGCGCCTCGTACACTTCGCGCGGCACGTACAACCGGCCGGCGCGCCAGTCCCGACCGAAGTCCTGCCAGAAATTCGTCAGCTGCAGGGCGGTGCACAGCGCATCGGAGGCGCGGTCGTCATCGGGATCGTCGCGGCCGGCGATGCGCAGCACGAGCCGGCCGATCGGATTCGCGGAGCGCCGGCAGTAATCGAAGACGTCGGCCCACGAGGCGTATCGAGTCGTCATGGTATCCTGACCGAACGCGCTGATCAGATCGTCGAAGAGCGACACGGGCAGGCCGAGCGCGTGAATCGAGTGGGCCACGGCGACGACGATCAGATCTTCGTGCTGGTGCGGCGGCTCGTGCAAGGCGTCGACGGCGAGCGCCGCGTGCAGCCGGCGCTGCCAGGCGTCGAGGCGCGTCATCCGCTCGGCCGCCGGGACGCTCCCCTCGTCCGCGATGTCGTCGGCAATCCGCGCGTACGCATACACCGCGGCGATGTGCGGGCGCATCGCGGCCGGCAGCAGGCGTGACGCGACCGGAAAGTTCTCATAATGTGACCGCGCCAGCGCTTCGCACGCCGCGTACGCGCGCGCGAGCGGCTCGGGCCAGTGAGTCACCCGCAGATGATACGTGACCTCTTCGCGGCGATCATCGCGATCGCCCTGCTCTACCTCGCCGCGCGGCTCGCCACCCGGCTGCACCAGTTCCGCCGCCAGCGCCAGCGCGCGCGCGACTCGGAGCGGGCGCTCGGCCGCACGGTCATCGCCGAGATTCCGGGCGGCGAGGATCTGGTCCTCTTCAGCGAGGATGCCGCGCGCTTCCATTACGGCGAGCGCGGGATCGACAAGGACCTCATCGTCGCGGCGCGCGTGCTGATCAACGGCGCGCCGATCGCGGCGTCAGTGTCGCGGCGGCACCCCGCTGCCGAGCGGCGGCAGCCGACGACGTTCGAGGATCGCCCCGACGGCATCGCGCGCGATCGGTGGGACGTCGCGATCGAGCTGGTGAACGGAACGATCATCGTTGAATGCGGCGCGATTCGCGAACGGGTGTCACAGGAGCTGGCGCGATCGGTGTTCGAGGCGGTCAAGCGTGAAATCGAACGCCGGGACAATTCCCATCGCTGAACGTCTTCGCTCACCATTCGACATCGGCGACGCCACCGCGATGATTCACCACGCGCGCCAGCACAAAGAGCAGATCCGACAAGCGGTTGATGTAGCGCAGCAGGACCGGATCGATTGGCGGATCCAGCGCGACCATACGCCGCTCGGCGCGGCGGCACACGGTGCGCGCGAGGTGCAGCGCCGCCGCCGGCTGCGTGCCGCCGGCGAGCACGAATCGGCGCAGCGGCGCGAGCCCGGCGTCGAGCCGATCGATCAGTGCCTCGAGCCGCGCGACATCGTCGTCCGCGATCACCGCCTTCTCGACCCGGGACGACAGCTTATGTCCCGGGTCCGCGAGCTGCGCGCCGAGCGCGAACAGATCGCGCTGGATGCGTTCGAGCTCCTTGTCGAGATCGGGGTGCAGGCGTGAGGCCCGCGCGAACCCGAGCCACGCGTTCAGCTCGTCGACGTCGCCGTAGGTGTCGAGCCGCGGATCGTCCTTGCGAACGCGCGTGCCGTCGAAGTACGACGTCTCGCCCGCATCGCCCGTTCGCGTGTAAATTTTCACCGTCCGGATTATATCGACATGAGCCGAACCGCGACCCCGCCCGTTCCTCCGCCGTCCGATCGACGACGGTTCCGTCAACGTCTGCTGTCGTGGTACCGGCGGCACGGGCGGGACCTGCCGTGGCGGAAGACGGACGACCCGTACCACATCCTCGTCTCGGAGATCATGCTGCAGCAGACGCAGGTCGATCGCGTCCTGCCGAAGTACGCGCAGTGGCTCGCGAAGTATCCGTCGCTGCACGCGCTCGCGGCGGCGCCCGAGCACGAGGTCGCCGAGACCTGGTATCCGCTCGGCTACAACATCCGGCCGAAGCGTCTGCAGTCGATCGCGCGTGAAACGGTCGCGAAATACGGCGGCGAGCTGCCGGCCGACGAGGACACGCTGCGGTCGTTCAAGGGCATCGGCGCGTACACGGCGGGCGCGATCCGCAGCTTCGCCTTCGGCGAGCGCGCGGCGATTCTGGACACGAACGTCGCGCGCGTGCTGTTTCGCGTCTTCGTCGGCCGCGGCGATCCGAAGAGCCACGCGATGAAGCGGCATCTCTGGGCCGTCTCCGAAACGCTCGTCCCGCATCGCCACGTCTTCGACTTCAATCAGGCGCTGATGGACTTCGGCGCGATGGTCTGCGTCGCGCGCAATCCGAAGTGCCTGGTGTGCCCGATGTCGAAGAGCTGTCGCGCGTTCAGGAACCCCGGGAGCAACGTCGCGCGATGAAGATCGTCGTCACGGCCGCCATCATCGAGCGCGACGGTCGATTGCTCGTGACGCGCCGGCAGCCGGGCGTGCACCTGGCGGGCCTGTGGGAGTTTCCCGGCGGGAAATGCGACGAAGGAGAGCCGCTCCCGGCGTGCCTCGCGCGCGAGCTGCGCGAAGAGCTCGCCGTCGACGCGCGTGTCGGCGACGAAGTCTTCGCGACGACGCACGCGTATCCCGAGCGGACGGTGGAGCTGCACTTCTTTCGATGCGACTTGATCGGCGAACCGGTGCCGCAGATCGATCAGGAGATGCAGTGGGTGGCCCGCAGCGATCTGCCGAGGCTGAAATTTCCACCAGCGGATGCAGAACTCATCGCGAGGCTAACGCGGCCATAACCCCTGGCGCCCCGCGTTGTCCATGACCCACAAAGCCCACGAAGACCACGAGGAACTAAGGGCTTTCGTGTGTTCTTTGTGAACTTTGCGAGCTTTGTGGTTCGTTGTGAACCGCGACAAATGGCAACGCACTCACGACGGCCAGAGCCTGTCCAATCTGAACCTGCGTTCCTGGTTCGACGAACTCGCGACGCACGTAGCCGAGCGCAATCGGCTGCTCGAGCGCCGGCGATCGCGTGGCGCTCGTCACGTGGCCGATCTCGCGTTCGCCGGATCGGATGACGGCGCCGGCGGCCGGCACGTCGCGCGAATCTTTTACCGTCAGGCCGACCAGTTTGCGCGCGACACGCCCGTGCCCGCGATGCAGCACGCGGATGATCACTTCCTGGCCGACGTAGCAGCCTTTGGTGAAGCTGATCGCACGCGACTCGATGCCCGCTTCGAGCGGAATCGTCTCCTCATCCATGTCGCGATGAAACCGCGGGACGCCGGCCTCGATGCGGATGGCATCCGCCGTCGGCGCGTCCAGCTCGATTGCCTGCTTCGCTCGCAGGGCGCTGACCAGCGACTCGACGCGCGCTCGCTCGACGTACAGGTCGAACCCCGGCTCGCCGGCGTCGGTGATGCGAGTCACGATTGCAGGCGATCCGTCGAGCTCGGCGCGAACGTTATCGTGCTCGCGCATCGCGCGCAGCACTTCCATATGCAGGCCGGGTGCGTCCGCCTCCACTGGCGCGAAAGCCTCGCGAGTTTCGGCGGCAATCGGGGCGAGCAGACCCGCCACGACGTCGGCCGCCCGCGGGCCGACGACGGCGACCTGCGCGAATGTCGCGGTGACGTCACCGAGCTGCACGTCCTCACTGAAGATGAACTGATCGAGCTTCGCGAGCAGCGTGTCTTTCACGCCGCCGTCCATCGTGAGCAGGATGACGTCGCCGAGCTCGTAGACCCAGAGGTCCGCAATCATCCGCCCCTGCGCGGTCAGATAGGCCGCATAGCAGCCGCTGCCGGGGGTCAGCGCCGTGATGTCGTTCGTCAGGAGACCCTGCAGAAACGATCGGCGGTCCGGGCCGGAGACGACGATGCGGCCGCGATCGGAGCGGTCGACGAACGCGGCGCGGCGGCGCGCGGCCTCGTAGCCAGCCTCGGAAACCGCCGGAATCAAGATGCTATGCTGAGACATGCGCTCGCCTCATTTTATCCGCGCGGTGGCTGCCGCCGCGGCGCTCGGCCTCGACGGCCCGGCGTTCGCGCAGGCGCCCGTGCGGCCGGCGTTGCCCGAAGCGAGCACAGCGACGCTGACGATCTTCGTCCGCGGCGTCCCGATCGGAACCGAGCAGGTGAGCGTCTCGCGCAGCGCCGACGGCTGGACAATCACCTCGTCCGGCCGCATCGCGCCGCCGATCGACGCGACGGCGCGCCGGATCGAAGCGCGCTACACGCCGGACTGGCAGGCGCGCGAGCTGACGGTCGACGGGACCGTTCGCGGCGTCCCGCAGTCGATTCACACCGTGTTGTCCAGGAACCAGGCAACGAGCCAGATCGGCACCGGCGCGCAGGCGACGCAGAAGACCGACACGATCGATCCCGCTTCGGTCCTCGTCCTGCCGAACACCTTCTTTGGCCCATTCGAAGCGGTCGCCGCGCGGCTGCGGACCGTCGCGCCCGGCGCCGACATTCCCGCGTACGGCGCGCCGGCGGTCGCGTTCACGATTCGCGTGGGCGAATCGGGCGCGCAGCAGATCGAGACGACCGTTCGCGTGATCAACGCGCGGCGCACGCATCTCACCCTCACGTTCCCGGCCGCGTCGCTCGAGGCGGATTTGTGGACGGACGAGGCGGGCCGGATGATCCGCTTCAGCGTCCCGGCACAATCGCTCGAAGTCGCGCGCGAGGATATCGCGTCGGTCTCCTCGCGCAGTGTGACCATCTCCAGACCGAACGATGAGGGCATCAAGATTCCCGGCAACGGGTTCGTGCTCGCCGGCACGTTGTCGAAGCCCGCGGCAGCATCGGCGGCGCGCCTGCCGGCGGTCGTCCTCGTCGGCGGCAGCGGCCCCGCGGATCGCGACGGCGTCGCCTTCGGCGTCCCGATTCTCGGTCAACTCGCCGGCGCCCTCGCCGACGCCGGCTTCATCGTCGTCCGCTACGACAAACGCGGGATCGGGCAGAGCGGCGGGCGGCCCGAGTCGGCGGGTCTGGCCGAGTACGCGGAGGACGTGCGCGCCGCCGTGAAGTTTCTCTCCAATCGCAAGGACGTCGATCCGAAGCGGATCGTCGTCGTCGGGCACAGCGAGGGCGGCGCCGTGGCGCTGATCGCCGCCGCGAAGGAGAAAAAGATCGCGGCCGTCGCGCTGCTCGCCGCGCCCGGCACGACCGGCGCCGATCTCGTCCTCGCCCAGCAGCAGCACCTGCTCGGCCGATCGAAGCTCTCGGCCGAAGAGAAGCAGGCCAAGATCGACCTGCAGAAGCGGATCCACGAAGCAATTCTGACGGGGAAAGGCCTCGACCAGCTGCCGCCGGAGGTCCGGCGCGCGGCCGACAACGCGGAGTTCCAGAGCATCCTCGGCCACGATCCGGCGAAGATCATGCCCGACGTGCGCCAGCCGATTCTGATCGTGCAGGGCGATCTCGACACGCAGGTCGCGCCGTCGAACGCGGATCGTCTCGAGTCGCTGGCGCGCAAGCGCAAGAAACAGCCGGCCGTCGAGGTCGTGAAGGTTCCCGGCATGAACCATCTGCTCGTCGCCGCCAAGACCGGCGAAGTCGACGAGTACGGTTCGCTGCCCGACAAGAACGTCAGCGCGGTCGTGACCGACGCGCTCGTGTCGTGGCTGAAGAAGACCGTCTGAGCCGGCGCGTTCGCTTCGACGCGTTCGAAGCGGATCTGGCCTCCGGCGAATTGTGGCGGGCCGGCGCCCGCGTCCCCATTCAGGATCTGCCGTTCCGGCTCCTCGCGGCGCTCGTCACGCGTCCGGGCGACGTAATCACCCGCTCGGAGCTGACCATGCGGTTGTGGGGAACAGAAACGTACGTCGACGCAGCGGCCGGTCTCAACACGGCCGTCGCCAAGCTTCGCGAGGCGCTCGAGGATGATGCGGAACAACCGCGCTTCATCGAAACCGTTCCAAAACGCGGCTATCGATTCATCGCGCCGGTCACAACTGATGCAGGCCGGCTCCTATCCGCCTCCGCTCGCTCGGAAGCCGCGCGAGCTGCGGCGAGACTCGCCGAAGCGCCGGAGCCGCGCCGCGTAAAGTCCGCGAGCCTGATCGCGGCGGCGCTCGCCGCATTCGCGATCGTCGGCATCGCCGCGTACCGCCTGCGCGCGGATCCGCCGCAGGTCCGCGTCGCCGTGATGCTCTTCGACAACGAAACCGGCCGGCCCGAGTTCGATCGCTTGTCGCAGGGCCTCACCGACGCGACCGTCTTCGCGCTGACCGCGAACCCGAAGCTTGCCGTGATCGGCAACGCCGCCGTCCTGCGGACCGCGCGTCCGTTCCGCGACATCGCGCTCGTCCGCGACGCGGTCCGCGCCGACTACATCATCATCGGCCAGGTCCAGCTGGTCGACGCCACGATCCTCGTCCGCACGCATCTCATTCGCGCGCCCGACCAGGCGCACGTGTGGGTCCACCAGTCGCGGCTCACTGCGGGCGAGGCCGCGCTGCAGAGCGACGTTGCCGGCCAGGTCCAGACCGCAGTCGGCCGGATTAGCGCTCCGAAGTAGCGCTGGATTTCCGGGCCGTCAGCACGACCTCCGGATCGTGAACGGTCAGCGTGATCTCGGACGCGGACTCCGCGAAGCGGACGCGCACGGCTTCGGCGCCGGCCGGCACGAACTCCCACGAGCCGAGATGCGTCAGGCCGCGGGCGAAGCGGCCGGGACGGCCGAACGACAGCTGACCCTTGTCGCTCGCGGTCATCTCGATCCGGTGCAACGGGGTCACGCCGAACGCGTAGACGCCCGTCAGCTTCTTCACCTCGTCCGCGGTCAGCGGCTTCTCGGCGGGACGCTCGTCGGCGCCGTCGATCGTTTTCAGGTAGTCGACGACCGCCTGCGCGCGCGGGCCCCCGGCCATCGCGTGCCGCAGGAGCGTGATGCTGTGGGGCCCTTTCGTGCGCTGAACGCCGGGCGCAGCGGCGATCGCCGCCTTGACGACGTCCAGCTGGCCGAGCATGGCGGCGGAGAACATCGTCGGGCGCGCGCCGTTCGCGATCAGGAACTCGGCAATCTCGCGGTTGCCGACGTGCGACGCGGCGTCGATCGCGGACTCCCAGTCGCCGAAGCCCCAGTCGAACGTCGCCTTCGCCAGCGCCGGCTGCCGGCCGACGAGCTCCCTGACGCGCGCGATGTTGTTGTGCGCGACCGCCACCATTTCCTGTACGAGCTCCGGCTCGTGCGCCGGGAAATCAGCGCGGACGACGTGGCTGGCGCGCGCGGCGGCGGGGACGATCAGAACTGACGCGGTGGACAGAAACGAACGGCGTGAAACGAGCGGCGTGATGCGGGTCATGGTCGACAGCTCCTTCGATGAAGTTCTGTCAGATTGACGCAGGCGGCACCGCCGCGCCTATCGACCGCATCTGAATTCACGCTGAATTCTCCCTTAAGATACGCGTCATGTGGATTCTCCGAAGCGCCGGCGCCGCGGACAACGGCTGGACGTTTCGACTGACGCCCGGATCGATCAAGACCGTCGGCCGCGCCCCGCGCGCCGACTTCATCCTGGACGCGGCACTGGTCTCCCGGATTCACTGCCGGCTCACGGCGTCCGACAGCGGTCTCGAGGTGCTGGACCTGAAAAGCACGAACGGCACCTACGTCAACGACAAGCGCGTCAGCAAGGCGACGCTCGCCGCGGGCGATCGCCTGCGCGTCGGCCGCGTCGAATTGCAAATCGCGAGAGATGAACGCGGGCAGCAGCCCTAAAGAGTGCGCTACGAGTTTAGAAACGGATTCGTCCGGCGCTCCTGACCGATGGTGGTGTCCGGTCCGTGCCCCGGGTAGACCACCGCATCGTCGCCAAACGCGAACAGCACGTTCCGGATCGACGCGATGAGCGTCGCGTAATCCCCTCCCGGCAAATCAGTTCGGCCGATCGACCCCGCGAACAACGTGTCGCCGACGAACAGGTTCTTCCCCGCTTCACCGGTTCGTCCGACTTGCAGGCAGACGCCTCCGGGGCAGTGACCCGGCGTGTGGTGCGGACGCGCGGCATACGACCCGAACGTGACGATCTGATCGGACGTGTAGAAGATGTCGACCGGCGGCGGCGCCTCGACCTCGAGGCCGAACGCCGCGCCCATCGTGACGGCGCGCTCGTAGAGGAACAAGTCGTCCCGGTGAAGGTAAATGGGCGCGCCGAGCGCCCGTTTCGCCGCCGCGACGCCGCTGACGTGATCGACGTGCGCGTGCGTCAGCAGAATATGGGCGATCGACAGACCGCGCCGCTCGGCGGCCGCGAGCAGCTGCTCCACCTCGTCGCCCGGATCGATCAGCGCGGCGTCACGTGTATCCTCGCAGCCGACCAGAAATCCATTCTTGAAAAACGGTCCGACGGCGGCGCGCTCGATTATCATGTCGGGCTCACGATGATCTTAGCTGTTCTCGACGACCTGATGTTCACGTCGAAGATCAAGACCACCGCGGGACAACTCGGCGTCGACGTCACGTTCGCGCGCTCGGCCGATGCCGCGCTCGCCGAAATGCGGAGGACGCCTCCCGCGATCGTCGTGCTCGATCTCAACAACCAGCGGATCGATCCGCTCGGGATCGTCGCGCGCATGAAGGAAGATCCGGCGCTGGCGTCGGTGCCCACCGTCGGCTACGCGTCGCACGTCCACACCGACGTCATCAACGCGGCGCGGCGCGCCGGCGTCGACGAGGTGCTGGCGCGCTCCGCCTTCACGCAGCAGCTGCCCGAGATTCTGAAACGCGGCCAGATCCAATGATCAATCACACGCCGACTGCCGCTCACCACCCGATCAGCCTCATCGACGTTCTGCGCGCAAGAAAGCGGATCGCGCCCTACATCCGGCGCACGCCGCTGATCGAGTCCGCGTGGTTGTCGGCGGCCGCCGGGTGCCGCATCTCGCTGAAGCTCGAGTCGCTGCAGGTCTCGAGCTCGTTCAAGGCGCGCGGCGCCTTCAATGCCGTCCTCGCGCGCCGTGAGGAGCGCGACGCGCTGTCGACGCGGCTCGTCACCGCGTCGGCGGGCAATCACGGCCGCGCGCTGGCGCTGGCGGCCGAGCGGTCCGGCTGGCCGCTGGTGGTGTTCACGCCCCGCGATGCGCCGCGAACGAAGCTCGACGCGATCGGCCGCCACGGCGCCGTGCTCCGCGCCGAGGGCCGCGACTACGACGATGCCGAGCAGATGGCGAAGGCATTCGCGGAATCAACCGGTGCGGCGTTCATTTCGCCCTACAGCGACCTCGACGTCATCGCGGGCGCCGGCACGATCGCGCCGGAAATCTTCGACGAGGCGTCCGACGTCGACACGCTGGTCGTGCCGATCGGCGGCGGCGGGCTGATCAGCGGCGTCGCCGCGGCGACGCGGCGGATCAATCCGGGATGCCGCATCATCGGCGTGGAAGTTGCCGCGTCATGTCCCTTCCAGACGAGCCTTCGCGCCGGGCGGCTGGTGCCGATCGTCCCCGGCCCGACGCTCGCGGACGGCCTCGCCGGCAACCCGGATCCCGAGACGATCACGTTCGCCTTCGTCCAGCAGTACGTCGACGAAATCGTGACGGTCTCCGAACCGGAGCTCGCCACGTCGATTGTGGAGCTCGCCGCGCACGAGCACCTGATCGCCGAGGGCGCCGGCGCGGTCGGCATCGCGGCGCTGCTCGCGGGTCACGTCACGTCGGCGAAGGGACATGTGGCGACGATCGTCACCGGCAGCAACATCGATTCGCAGCAGCTGATCCACGTATTGGCGTCAACAAGTCGCGGTTAAAGGCGTCACCACGGTGGCCGTGTCCTCGCTGTTGCCACCGTGTCCACCGTGGTACAGCCCGTGGACGCCACTAGGGTGTCACGTCGTCCAGGATTCCCGCGATCTGCTGGCGAGCACCGGAGTAGGCGCGGTCGAGCGCGGCACGCGCCTCGACGAATGCCGGCTCGTTGTAGACGTGGTTCCAGGGAAACATCTCGCGGCGAAGCAGCTTCGCGCCGGTCGCACCCGTAATCTCAATCGCCCAGAACCGCAGCAGGCGTTCGTCGGCGGCAATCCGATTCACAAGCGCTGACGCTGCGGCGACATCCCCGGCGGCCGCCGCTGACAGCGCGCCGCATCGCAGCGCGGCCGGATCGACGTCGCGCGACCCGGCCGCCGCAATCGCCGGCGCGGCGAGCGTCCGGGCCGCCGCCGCCTGCCGTCGCTCGTACAACAGGCCGGCGAGCGCCGCCCGCGCCTCGCACATGCCCGGCTGCCGCCTCACGAGATCTCTCGCCTCACGAAGGGCTTCGTCCCGGCGCTCGGCCATCCGCAGCGTGTTGATGTACGACAACCGGAAGATCGGCGCCTCGTTGATCAAGCCGGCGCGCAGCGCCGCGAGCGCCAGCTCGTACTGGCGCTGATCGAGCGCCAGCGCGAGCCGCAGCGGCGTCTTCCACGTCGCGGCGGGGCCGGCCGTCCCTTCGAGCTCGCGCTGCGCTTCCTCGTATCGGCCCAGCGCCGACAGCGCGCTGACGATGTCGGCGTGGTTGACGTCCATGTGGGGATCGAGCGCAAGCGCGCGGCGGTAGAACCTGATGGCGCGCGCAGGATCGAAGTCCAGAATCTGATCGCCGATCTGGTGGAAGCCTTCGGAGAACGTCGAGTCGCCGGAGATGGCCTTCTTCAGAAAGCCGAGCGCGTCGGCGAGACGCTCGGCCGCGAGGCCGGCGGCGAGGTTCGCCTGCGGCAGATCGGGATCGAGCTCGTACGCGCGATCGGCCGCGCGCTTCAGATCCGCGCGCCGCTCCGGACTGTCGGCCGCGCCGAGAAAGACCGATTCGAGATGAAGGGCCTCGGCGAGGCCCGCGTGCGCTTCCGCGAGGCCGTCGTCGATTCGAATCGCCTCGGCAAAGAACCGCTTCGCCGCCGGAATGTCCCGATTCGCCGCGGCCTGACGGCCGCGGAGGTACGCGTCGTACGCCCGTTGATCGACCAGCCGGGACGCGGTTCGGGCGCTCGCGGCGGTCGGCTGGAGCGTCAATCGCAGCGCGCGGGCGACATCCTCCGCGATCTGCGCCTGAACCGCGAAGATATCCTTGACGTCGCGGGTGTACTGGCCCGTCCAGAGGTCGGTGCTGTCGCCCGGATCGATCAGCTCGAGCGAGATCTTGACCGCCTCGCCGGCGGGCCGCACGGTGCCGGTCAGCACGACACCGGCACCCAGCTCGCGGGCCAGATCGCGGGGCGATCGGCCGCGGTAGTCGCGCGTCGCCGAGCGGCCGAGCACCTTGAGCCCCGCCGTTTGACCGAGCCTGGTAATCAGATCCTCGGTGAGGCCGTCCGCGAAGTAGGTATGGGAGGCGTCGGCGCCGGCGATCTCCAGCGGAATCACGGCAACGACCGGCGGCGGAGCCGACGCGATGGTGGTGCGCCACAGCCGCGACACCGCGGCGCGCTCGTACCAAAGAACTGCCGACGCGATGACGACAGCCGCCGCGAGGCCAACCCATCGGCCGCGCGATCGTCGTGGACCGACGACAATCGGCGCGCTCGTCTTGTGCGCCGACTCACTGCGGCTCTCGAGGGCGGCATCGACCGCACGCAGATCCGCCGCGAGCATTGCCGCCGATTCGTAGCGGTCCGGCGGGCTCTTCGCGAGCATCTTCGCCACGACCGGGTCGAGCTCCGGCGGCACCGTCTTGTTGGCCGCCGATGGCGCCGGCGGATGCGCCTGGACGATCTGCAGCGCCAGCGCCGTCGGCGTCGCGCCGCGGAACGGCGGTGAACCGACGAGCATCTCCCAGAGCACCACGCCGAGCGAGAAGATGTCGGTCCGCGCGTCGAGCGCCTCGCCGAGCGCCTGCTCGGGCGACATGTAGGCGACGGTTCCAAACACATCGGCCGCCGCCATGTCGATCATCGTCGTGCGATCGGCCGCCGCCTCGCGCGCGGCGCCGCTCGCGGTCCATTTGGCGAGGCCGAAGTCGAGGACCTTTGCATGCCCCTTCGGGGTGATGACGATGTTGTCGGGTTTGACGTCGCGATGGATGATGCCGCGCGCGTGCGCGTCGGCGAGCGCGTCGGCGATTTGGGACGCGAAATGGATCGCGCGGCGCGGATGCAGCGGACGGCCGGCGATCGTCGTCCGCAGCGTCTCGCCCGGCACGAATTCGAACGCGAGGAACAGGTGGCCCTGGTCCTCGCCGATCTCGTACAGCGCGGCGATGTTCGGATGCGATAACGCCGCGGCGGCCTGCGCTTCGCGCAGGAATCGCGCCCGCCGGTCGTCGTCGCCGGCAAGGGACTGCGGCAGCACTTTGATCGCGATCGTGCGTCCGAGCCGCGTGTCGCGCGCGCGGTACACGACGCCCATGCCGCCGGCGCCGATCCGATCGAGTATCTTGTACTGCGCCAGCTGCTCGAGCATCGGCGAAACGATTATACGTACGTGCCACTGACCGTTCTCAGGACGAACCGAAACTTCCGACTGCTCTTCATCGGCCAGGCCATCTCGCAGCTCGGCGACTGGTTCAACTCGGTCGCCGTCTACGCGCTGCTGCTGGACCTGACGGGCTCGGCGACCGCCGTCGCGTGGATGATGATCGTGCAGTTCCTGCCGATCGCGATCGTCGGGCCGGCGGCCGGGGTCGTGGTCGATCGCGTGAACCGGCGGCGCCTGATGATCGCCGCGGACATCCTGCGCGGATGTCTGATCCTGGGGCTGCTCCTCGTCCGCCGTGCCGACCAGGTGTGGATTGCGTACGTCGTCATGGCGCTGGTCATGGCGGCGTCCGGATTCTTCGAGCCGGCGCGAACCGCCACGATTCCGAACATCACGACCGCGGACGAACTGCTGCCCGCGAACGCGGTCTCGAGCGCGACCTGGTCGGCGATGCTGGCGCTGGGCGCGTCGCTCGGCGGTGTGGTCACCGCGGTCGCCGGCCGCGACAGCGCGTTCCTGATCAATGCAGTGTCGTTCTTCTGCTCCGCCGTCTTCATCGCGGCGACGCGCTACGACGCGACGCCGCCAAAAGCGGATCGGCGGCACGGCTTTCTGGCGATCGCCGGTATCACCGATCTCATCGACGGGATCCGCTACGTGCGCCGCGAACGCCATGTCGCGGCACTGATGTGCGTGAAGGCCGGCTGGGGCCTCGCGGGCGGCGTGCTCCTGCTGCTCACGGTGTTCGGCCAGCGTGTCTTCCCGGTCGGCACGGGATCGGCGGCGGGGATCGGCATCCTCTACGGCGCGCGCGGCATCGGCGCCGGCCTCGGACCGATCGCGCTCCGCTGGATGCTGGGCCAGGATCCGAAGACGCTGCGGCGGACGATCGGACCGGCCTTCTTCATGGTCGGCCTCTTCTACGTGGCGCTCGCCGGCGCACCGACGCTTCTCATCGCCGCGCTGTGCGTGCTGTTCGCGCACTTCGGCGGGTCGATTCTGTGGGTGTTCAGCACGGTGCTGCTGCAGCTCGAGGTGCCGGATCGCTTCCGCGGCCGGGTGTTTGCGGCGGAGCTCGCGTTCGTCACCCTCGTCACGTCGCTCTCGAGCTACCTGACGGCCCGCGCGCTCGACGCCGGCGGGCAGTCGCCGCGGATGTTGTCGTTCGTCCTCGGGGTGCTGTTCTGCCTGCCGGGGCTCGTGTGGCTCTCCGTGCTCGTGCATTGGGAAAACGGGCGTGAGATGAAAGTTCGAAGTGTGAAGTCTGAAGTCTGAAGTACTTCTGACTTCAGACTTTCGACTTCAAACTCTCGATGGCGCTCTGCACCAGCTGCTTTGCGTCGTTCAGCTGCTCGAGCACGAGCGCGATATCCATCTTCGGCTGGCCGGGCAGACGCTCGCTGCGGCAGTAGACGCCGTGCTGCCCGACGAGGGCGAGCGAATCGGTGAGCAGATCGAGCGCGACGGCGAGCCGGCCGCGCGTCGGCCCCATCATCGTCTCGTGGACTTCGAGCGCGTCGCGATGTTTGTCGAAGGGGGAGGTCATTTGCGCGGCCTCGACGGCCGGAGCTCGACGCGGCTGGCCAGGCTTCGCGGATTCAGGTGCAGCAGGTCCATCACGATCTCCGCGACCTCCTCCGGCGCGATCTTCCAGTCGGCGCCCTGGGAGGCGTCGCCGCTGTTGAAGCCGGTGGCGACCGACCCGGGCATCACGTAGCTGACGCGAATGCCGTCGTAGCGCACTTCCTGCATCAGCGACTCGCTGAACGCGTTGAGCCCCGCCTTCGACGCGCAGTACGCCGCCGCGGCGACGAACGGATTCTTCCCCGCGAGGCTGCTGATGTTGACGATGAAGCCGCCGCCCCGGCGCCGCATGTGCGGAATCGCGGCGTGGCACGCGTTGAACACGCCGCTCAGGTTCGTCCCGATCACCTGCGACCACTCGTCGGGCGTCATGTCGGCGACGTGCTTGAAGATGCCGACGCCGGCGTTATTGATCAGGATGTCGAGACCGCCGAACCGCGCGGCCGTCGCCTCCACCGCTCGCGCGACGTCGTCATAACGGCGGACATCGGCCTGCAGCGCTTCGACGGCGCCCGGACCAGCACGCTCGATCGTCGGCTTCGCGGACGAGAGATGCGCGGCGCTCAGGCCGGTAACCGTCACCTGAACGCCCTCGGCGACGAGCGCGCGCGCGATCGCCAGCCCGATCCCGCGCGATCCACCAGTGACGATCGCGACTTTGCCGGAGAGAGAGTGTGCCGACATAAACACTAGAATAGTGCAGCCGTCAGCGTCAGCCGCGCGAAGGTCCGCCTGAAGACGGACACTGCGTACGGCGCTGCTGACAGCCGAGAGCCGACAGCTGAAAGCTATGGTTCACTTGGCGGTGGTCGGCGCGGGTGAGCTCGGCGGCGCGTGCGCGCACGCGCTCGCGCGCGCCGATGTCGCGCGCACGCTCACGCTCGTCGACGATCGCGGCCGTGTCGCCGCGGGCAAGGCGCTCGACATCAGTCAGGCGGCGCCGCTCGAATGCTTCGCGACACAGCTCGCCGGCGCGACCGACACGTCGGCCGCGTCGGGCGCGGACGTCATCGTGATCGCGGATCGCTTCGGCGCCGGCGAATGGCAGGGCGAGGACGCGCTGATGCTGCTGAAGCGCACGGCTCAGATGGCGCCGCGCGCCGTGATCGTCTGCGCCGGCGCGTCGCATCGTGAGCTCGTCGATCGTGGCGTGCGTGAGCTCAAGCTGTCACGCGATCGGCTGATCGGATCGGCGCCCGAGGCGCTGGCCGCCGCGGCGAAAGCGATGACCGCGCTCGTGGTGAACGGCTCGGCGCGCGACGTGGCGCTGACGGTCCTCGGCGCTCCACCGGCGCACGTGGTCATCCCGTGGGAAGAGGCGACCATCGACGGCTTCGCGCTCACGCGCGCGCTGGATGAGCCGACACGCCGGCGGCTCGACGCAAAGGTCCGCGCGCTCTGGCCGCCGGGTCCCCTCGCGCTCGCCGCCTCGGCGTGCCGCGTCGTGGCCGCGCTGGAGGGCCGATCGCGTCATGTCGCAAGCTGTTTCATCGCCGCGGATCAATCGATGGGCAGCCGTACCCGGACGGCCGCGCTGCCCGTCCGGCTGGGCCCCCGGGGCGTTATCGATGTGAAAATTCCTGAGTTGTCGGGAGCTGAAAGGGTCGCGCTCGAGAACGCGATGAGTCTTTAACGGGTAGGGCAGGTAGGCACATTCCTGCCCTTCCTGGCTTAAGTTCCGTAAACGGGCCGGTGCATCGTCAGACCGCCGGCGAAGTCCGCGAGCTGCTTGCGCAGGATGAGACGGCCGCGATGCAGCCGCGACTTCAGCGTCTGATCCTTCACGCGCAGCATCGCGCTCGCTTCCTCGGTCGACATTCCCTGAATGTCGCGCAGCATCACCGGCGCCCGGTAGATCGCCGGGAGCGCGAGAATCGCGCGGAAGACGCGTCTGCGGACCTGCGACCTCAGCACCTGCTCGTCCGCCAGATTGCTCCAGTCCGCCGGCTCGGGGCGCGACACCGGCAGCGTGTTCTCACCGTCGCCGTTGGACGCCGTCAAGCGGTCATCTTCCTGCGACCGCTGATACTTCGCAGTGCGCAGGCGCGACATGGCGGCATTGAACGTGATGCGGTAGATCCAGGACGACAAGGCCGCATCGCCGCGAAACGCGCCGACCTTGCGATACACCTTGAACAACACGTCCTGGGTGACTTCCTCGGCGTCCTCTTTATTGCGCAGGTATCTGAACGCGAGTTGATAGATCTTGGAGCTGTAGGTGTCCGCCAGCTCGGCCATGGCCTGCTCGTCGCCGCGCTGGAGTCTTTCTAGAAGTTCGTGGTCCCTCGGGTCCCGCATGAGTTTTCCTCGTTGCGGTGTAGAACCCCAAGGTTTGCAGAATTATTCCGCGCCGCGCCTAAGTTCTTTCGTCTCAACAGTAAGGTGACACGTGGAGGGTCCTTCTGGACCCGGCAGATGCGGCGAGCCCGCCGTCATACCCCGGCAGCGGTCAAGACCGGTTCGCGATCGAAAACCCGGGCGAAGTGCTCCACGACCCGCTGTTCAACGTCGGCGCGGGTAATCGCCCCACCGCTCAGTTGTTCGAGAGACGTGACCCCCCGATCGGCAATTCCACACGGCACGATCAGGCTGAAATAGTCGAGATTCGTCGACACGTTCAGCGCGAAGCCGTGACTCGTCACCCATCGAGCAATCCGGACGCCGATGGCGGCAATCTTTTGACTTCTATCCGACCCGGCCCAGACGCCCGTCAGCCCATCGACCCGGCCGGCGTCTATGCCGTAATCGCCAACGGTGCGGATCAACATTTCTTCCAGGTCGCGGACGTAGCGATGCACGTCGCATCGATCTGGCTTGAGATTGACGATCGGATAGCCGACGAGTTGGCCGGGACCGTGATACGTGATGTCGCCTCCGCGGCCTGCCTCGACGACTTCGATGCCGCGCGCCGCGAGCACGTCGGGTCCGGCGAGCACGTGCGAGCGGCCGCCGTCGCCGCGCACGCCGAGCGTCAGGACATGCGGATGCTCGAGCAGGAGCAGCACATCGTCGATGCGATCGGCCTGCCGCTGCTCGACGAGTGAGCGCTGAAGGGCCAGCGCGTCGGTGTATGGCACGACGCCCAGCCGCCGAACCTCGATCCTCCGGGTCATCTAAACCGCGTTCGGATCCCAGTTCTCCAGCGAGCGCTTCAGCACCGACATGAAATGATCGGCGACGGCGCCGTCGATGACGCGATGGTCGTAGCCGAGCGTCAGGTACGCCATCGGCCTGATCGCGATCGCATCGTCGATCACGACCGGCCGCTTCTCGACGTTGCCGACGCCGAGGATCGCGACCTGCGGCTGGTTGATGATCGGCGTGCCGAACAGCGCGCCGAACACGCCGGGGTTCGTGATCGTGAACGTGCCGCCCGCGACTTCGTCGGGCTTGAGCTGCTTCGCGCGCGCGCGGGACGCGAGGTCGGCAATGGCGCGACTGAGCCCGAGGAGGTTCTTCTCGTCGGCGTGCCTGATGACGGGCACGATGAGGCCCCAGTCGAGCGCCACGGCGATCCCGATGTTGATGTCCTTGTGATACACGATCGTCTCGCCGTCGACGGATGAATTGACGATCGGCACTTCGCGCAGCGTGTCGACCACGGCGTTCGTGATGAACGACATGTAGGTGAGCTTCGCGCCGGCCCGCTCGAACTCCGCTTTGCGCGCCTCGCGAATCTGCGCGAGCCGCGTGAAGTTGACCTCGAACACGGAGTGGACATGCGCGGACGTGCGCCGGCTGAGCACCATGTGCTCCGCGATGCGCTTCCGCATCGGCGACATCTTCTCGACCACGTCACCCGCGCCGGGCGTGAATTTCGGCGGCGGCGGCACGGGCGCGAGCGCCGGTTCGCGTCGCTGCTGCCGTGCTTCCCCCACCTGCGCTACCTGCCCTACCTGCCCTACCTGCCCTACGAAAGCCAGTATGTCGTCCTTCGTCACCCGGCCCGCGAGGCCGGTTCCGCGAATCTGACCGATGTCGACGTTGTGCTCTCGCGCGATCTTTCGGACCAGCGGAGACGAGCGCTGCCGGAGCGCGTCTTCGGGCGTCTCAGATCTCAGTGCGGAACCCGCCGAACTCGCGGAACGATGATGTTCTGCGGTCTCTGCGGTTTCTGCGCTGCCGGCAACTTTTTCCGCGTCACGCGGTGGTGCCGGCGGCGTGGCTTTCGGCGCCGGCAGTGAGGGAGCCGCTTGCGATGGAGCCGACGACGATCCGTCGGCCTGCGGCGACGGTTTCGGCGGCTCCGGCGCTTTGCTGACCGCAGCGGGAGGCGTTTTCGATTCGACAGTAGCCGCCTGTGCCGGCGCGCCGCCGATCACGGCGACGACGCTGTTCACTGGCACCGTCTCGCCTTCCTTGACGCGGATCTCGGAGACCACGCCGGCCGCCGGCGACGGGATCTCCGCGTCGACCTTGTCCGTCGAGATCTCGAAGAGCGGCTCGTCGCGATCGACGTTGTCGCCGACCTTCTTGATCCAGCGGACGATCGTGCCTTCGGCGATCGACTCGCCCATCTGGGGCATCACGACATCAGTTGGCATAAAGACCTTCAGTTGGCGAATTGGTAAGTTGGTGAGTTGGTGAGTTTTCGCTCGCTCGCCAATTCACCAGCTCGCCAACTCGCGAATTCACAGGTGGATGGCGGCGCCGTGCGCCGCGTGCGCCGCCTCGCCAATCGCTTCCGACATCGTCGGATGCGCGTGGATGGTTCGCAGCAGCTCTTCGACCGTGCACTCGAGACGAAGCGCGACGGTCGCCTCGGCCACGAGCTCCGTCGCGCGCGGACCGATCATGTGGACGCCGAGCACCGTCACGCCCCATTCTTTCGCGCCCTTGACGATTTTCAGCGCGTGCGCGTGCTCGAGCAGCGCTTTCGTCGGAATGCAGCCCCAGTTCAGGCACGTGCCACCGAGCGCCTTCTGCTTCTCGACGACCGCCGTCCGCAGACCGAGCCGCGCGGCGCGAATGGCCGCCACATAGCCGCCGGTGCCCGAGCCGATGACCACCAGTTCGTAGTCGCGGGTCATGGGCGGCTCCGTCGTGATTTGGGAATCGGGATTTGGGATTCGTCAGTCCGACGTCGAATCCCGAATCCCAAATCCCAAATCACGACCATGCTCGCGGCTTTATCGTTTGAGGGAGGAGAGCGGGACGAAGGCAGTCGCGCCGGCCGCACGCGCCGGCTCAGGTTCCGATCCGGCGTCTTCGGGGTGGAGACGATTGAGGCGGGCGCGCAGCTGGCCGTGCTCGTACCGCAACTCCCAATACGACTCTGTGAGCCGCTCCAACCGCCTGGATATGCGCCGGACCGTGGCCCAGGCCGCGGCGGCCGCGATGAGCGAGGCTCCCGTCAGGATCCAGTGCAAGGTCGCCAAAAAACGTACCTTATCGAACGGCTTGCAACAGTGTCAACCGCCTGACACAATACGCGCAATCCCCGATCCTCCGTCATGCGGCCAGATCCTGGCGCGCGAGCCGCATGAACGGCGGCGCGCAACGCGCGCCCGCGAGGGAGCGGCGCGGGGCATAGGGTCCCCGCAAGCGACCGAGCCGGGGTGTGGGGCGGAGCCCCACGTGAAGATGAGTCCGAAGCCGAAGACCGTCCTGATCGTCGACGACGACGAAGGGATGCGCGACACGCTGACCGCGATCCTGAAGCGGGAGTATCGCGTGCTGCGCGTCGGGACGGGCGAAGCGGCGCTGCCGATCCTCAATCGCGAAGACGTCGACCTGATGATGCTCGACGTGCGGCTCCCCGGCATCAGCGGGTTCGAGGTGCTGCGCATCGTCAAGGAGAACTACAGCCTGATCGAAGTGCTGATGATCTCCGCGATCAACGACATCGAGACCGCCGTGCAGGCGATGAAGCACGGCGCGTATCACTACATCACGAAGGACTTCGACTACGACCAGCTGCGATCGCTCGTGCGCAACGCGGCAGAACGTCAGGACCTCAACCGCCAGGTGCTGACGCTCTCGGCGCAGGTCGCCGACCAGACCGAGCGCGAGTTCATCGTCGGTCCCAGCAAGGTCGCACGCGACATCGTCGACCTCGTGCAGAAGATCGCGAAGCTCTCGGCGACGGTGCTGATCCTGGGCGAGAGCGGCACCGGCAAGGAGCTGCTCGCGCGGCTGATCCACCGCGAGTCCGCGGATCCCGATTCGCCGTTCATCGCCGTCAACCTCTCCGCGATCCCGCGCGAGCTGGCCGAGAGCGCGCTGTTCGGTCACGAGCGCGGTGCGTTCACGGGCGCCCATCGCCAGCAGCTGGGCAAGTTCGAGCTGGCGTCCAACGGCACTCTGTTCCTGGACGAGATCGGCGATCTGCGGCTCGACCTGCAGGCGAAGCTGCTGCGCGCGATTCAGGAAGGCGAGATCGAGCGCGTCGGCGGGACCAAACCGATCAAGACCGAGTTCCGGCTCATCGCGGCGACCAACGTCGACCTCGAGAAGGCGGTGAAGGAGGGCCGGTTCCGCGAGGACCTCTTCTATCGGATCAACGTCATCCCGATCAAGATGCCGCCGCTGCGCGAGCGTGCCGAGGACATCCAGCAGCTCGCCGAGTTCTTCCTGAAGCGCTACAACGGGCGGTTCCGCAAGCGCATCCAGAGCATCAGCGACGGCACGATGACGATGCTCAAGAAGTACTGGTGGCCGGGCAACATCCGCGAGCTCGAAAACCTGATCGAGCGGCTCGTGGCGGTCTCCGACAAGGACTACATCGCCGAAGAGGACCTGCCGCTCGAGTTCCACTTCGCACAGCTCGAGCCGACGAACGGCCCGCGCACCGCCAACCTGTTCCAGGACGCCACGAACACGTTCGAGCGAAACTTCATCCTTCGAGCGCTCGAAAAGAACGTCTGGAACGTCACCGGAACGGCTGAATACCTCGGCATCCCCTTGAGCACGTTGAAATACAAGATGGATCGCCTCGAGGTCAGGCAGCTTGCGAAACGGCTGCGCGGCGCCTGAAGACCAGCCAATTAATTGGCCGACCGGCCAACTCTCTGGCCAGCACCCGCAATTCGTTGATTCTTAACTGACAACTTCCTCGCACGCTGATGCCCTGTGCCGGCCGGGCGGGCAATTCTTTGGCCCCACGGCCGTGCGCCGCGCGCGCGCGGACCACGCAGCGATCGGGCGCTGCACGCTCCGATCGTTCCGTTTCTCACGAAAATCGCCACGGCACGCGCTCGCGTGCATCTCTGGAACACCAGTTGCAATTTCGTGAGGCGGCGCAGTGCTCGCCTGCTTCGCGCCCGTTCGGGTCTTCTTTCTCCACCGCAGAGAGATGTTCGCGGCTGGCTTGGGAGCGTGAATGCGGCCTTCCATGTTCAACCTTCGTGTCCCGCTCGGTCCGGATGCCGGCGGCAACGTGTTCCTGATGAACACGCTGACCGACGCGCAGCTGATCGTGTCGAGCGACGTCGCCGCGCTCCTCGATCGCTGCTCGGGGGCCGGCGTCGGCGAGCCTGGGGACATCGACCGCGAGGCGGCCGAAGCCCTGTCGGTGCTGACCGACAACGGGTTCCTGGTTCGTGACCGCGAGGCCGACCGCGAGGCCCTCGAACATTTCTTTTCGACCATCCGAAACGACGGCGCCGAGCTGCACATCACGGTCCTGACGACGCTCCAGTGCAACTTCGCCTGCGACTACTGCTTCCAGGGCGACCACGGCGACTACAACAAGTTCGCGGACAAGATGTCGCCGGAGACGGCGGCGCGCGTGTCGTCGTGGATCGAGCGCGAGCTGGATCGCGTGCGGCCCGAGCGCCTCGTCGTGATGTTCTTCGGCGGCGAGCCGCTGCTGAACCTGCCGGTGATGTACTCGATTGCCGAGCGCGCGTCGAGCGCCGCCGGGGCCCGCGGCGTGCGGATGGCGGCGAGCATCATCACGAACGGCCTGCTGCTGACCGCGGATGTCGTCGACCGCATGCTGCCCTTCGGCCTGAAAGGCGTGAAGATCACGCTCGACGGCGACCGCGACACGCACAACCGCATGCGGCCGCTGCGCGGCGGTCAGGGCACGTTCGATCGCATCATCGAGAATATCCGCGCGGTCGCCGACCGCGTGCCGATCTCCATCGGCGGCAACTTCGACGAGTCGTCGGTCGACAGCTATCCCGCGCTGCTCGAGTTCCTCCGCGAACAGGAATTCGCCGACAAGCTGGCCAAGGTCAACTTCAAGCCGGTCATCCGCGCGACGCCCGCGACGCCGAAGGGGATGCTGCCGCTGATTCCGGTGAACGGCGACGGCAAGCCGCTCGGCGGCACCTGCATGACGTCGGCCGGCAAGGGCGCGCCGAAGGGCTGCGACTCGTGCGGCGCGCTGGACGACAAGCTCGGATTCCTGCGCGAGGAGACGAAACGGCGCGGCTTCCCGACGCCGAGCGGCGTCCCCACCGGTCCATGCCACGTGCACATGAAGCACGCGCACACGATCGGTCCGGACGGATCGCTCTACGCGTGCCCGGGCTTCACGGGCGACAAGACGCAATCGACCGGTCACATCGACGATCGCCGCGAACCGTGGCGCGAGAGCGCGCGCGAGCGGTTCGATCGGCTGCATCCGTGGGATGAGTGCGGGGAGTGTTCGTACATTCCGGTGTGCGCCGGGGGCTGCCTCGTTGCGTCGCACACCGAGCTTGGCGACATGAACATGCCGACATGTCACAAGCGAAGCTTCGAATCGGCAGTGATTGCGCTGGCGCACGAGGCGGCCAGCGCCGCCTAGGAGAGTAGAATGAAGATTCAGATCGTGAAGAAAGCGACCAAGGCAAAGAAAGCGCAGAACTCGTGCGATTTCATGGTGGACGAGGCGCTCATCGTCAACAAGTAGGCGTGCCTGAAAGCGAGCAGCCGGTCAGTTCCGTTGCGCGGCTCGCGACGGTGCTGCTCGCTTCACTCGTGGTCCTCGCGTGCAACGCGCGCGGAAATGCCGATCCGAAGCCGGACGGTCCGATCGCTATTCGTGTCGGGATTGGCGGCCTGCCGTCGCAGTCACCGGAGCGCGGCCTTCAGCAGCTTCTCGGCAACATCTCCCAGGAAGGACTGTTACGGGTCAACCAGGAGGGGCGTGTCGAGTCGTGGCTCGCTCAAGGTTGGGACACGTCGGCAGACGGACTTCGAGTGACCCTTCGTCTGCGTCCGAATGTGTTCTTTCATGATGGTTCGGTCGCCGATGCCGCGGCGATCGCCGCGTATCTCACCGAGAGTCTGCCCAAGTCGCTTCGGTCGGCGTTCGAAGACGTCAAGAGTATTTCGGCCGCCGACAAGTCCACCGTGGTGATCGATCTGCAGCGTCCTTCGACCTTCGTCACGGAAGTCATGACCGACGTGCCGATCCAGAAGCCCGGGAATGCGTCCGTCGGGACCGGACCGTTCCTGGCGCCGAAAACCTCGGCATCCTCGCAATCGGCCGAAATGGCCCGCAACGAAACGTACTATCTCGGGCCTGCGGAGATCCACCGAATCGCCGTCAACACGTACGCCAACACGCGCGCCGCGTGGGCGGACATGCTTCGCGACAAGCTGGACGTTCTGTACGAGATCGACATCGACGCCATCGACTCGATGCGAGCCTCGAGCAAAGTCGCCCTCTACACCTTCGACCGGCCGTACCAGTACATGGTCGTCCTGAACGCACAGTCGCCGAAACTGCAGTCTGCGCAGGTGCGCCGGGCGCTAAATCAGGCCATCGATCGGGCCGCCGTGGTTCGCGACGGTCTGGCGGGACAGGGAACGCCGTCCGCGGGCCCGGTGTCGCAGCATCACTGGGCGTTTCACGAGTTCGGGACGACGTTCACGTTCGCGCCCGAGTCGACCAAGCTGGCGCTCGCGCCGCTCCGTCGAACAAACGGGCCCGGCTCGCCGACGATCAAGTGTCTGACGCTGCCCGGTCTGGCCTACGAGCGCCTCGCGCTCGTCGTCAAGAAACAGCTCGAGGCGGTCGGCGTGGATATGGAAATCGAAGAGGTGCCTCCCGATCGACTCGCCAGTACGTTGCGGAATCATGAGTACGAGGCGGCGCTCCTCGACCCCGCGAGCGGGCCGAGCATGTTCCGGCTGTATCGCGCCTGGACGCAGACCGTGAATTTGTCGAACCCGCGCGTGACAGCCGCGCTCGATCGCATCCGGCACGCGGTCGGGACGGACGCGTACCGTGACGGGGTGATGGCCTTGCAGCAGACGATGGCCGACGACCCGCCGGCGATCTTCCTCGCGTGGGGCAGTCGCACGCGCGCCGTGACCAGAAAGTTCGACGTCCAGGCGGAACCCGGTCGGGACATCATGTCAACCCTGCGGATGTGGAAGCCATCGGCCGATAATCGGAACGCCACCGATAACTGACGCGATGCCGTTCAAAACCCGCCCCATCGCGACACGATTCGCCCTGCTGCTGGCGCTCGCGGCGGTGGCGCCGCTGATCGCCTACGGCGTGGTCTCGATCTTCTCCCTCCAGCGCGGCACGCGCGAATCGGTCATTGCCGGCAACCAGAACGTCGCGACGCGGGCGGCGGAGGAAATCCGGCGTTACGTCGTCACGAACGCGGATCTCCTCAAGGCGCTCGCGGCCGACCTGCAGAACACCGGTCTCGACAAGCGCCAGCAGGACCAGATCCTCAAGAACTACGTCCTCGAGTTCCGCGAGTTCCGCGAGATCACCCTGTTCGCCGAGGACGGCATGCCGGTCGTCTCCAGCCGGGTCGGCAAGCCGCGCATCGCGGCGCCGAAGGCCAACGACGCCGACGGCGGAAGCGTCACGCTGGACGGCGTCCGCATGTCAGCCATCCGGGTCGACGACGACCTGCTGCCGACGAGCACGTTCGCGATCCGCCTGCTGCACCTCAATCAGCCGGCGGGCTGGCTCGCCGGCGAGATCAACCTCGAGGAAATGTGGCGGATGGTCGATCAGATCCGCATCGGCAGCAGCGGCTTCGCGATGGTCATCGGGCCGCGCGGCGTTCTGATCGCGCACGGCGACGCCGACAAGAAGGCGCTCGTCGCGAAGACGGAGAACATGGCGCAGCACCCGCTGGTCGCCGCCGCCCGCG
>Ga0114129_10001819_pt1 | contig 29052 bp, 32 predicted proteins | sample RhiMetdeltSRZDD1_FD_80071 | JGI IMG/M metagenome (GOLD analysis project Ga0114129, IMG submission 80071) | Populus rhizosphere microbial communities from Tennessee, USA - Rhizosphere MetaG P. deltoides SRZDD1 (version 2) (version 2) | ecosystem: Host-associated > Plants > Roots > Rhizosphere >... | reverse complement strand
TCGCAGAACGCGCTGCTGGAGAGCAGCACGAAGTTGATGTGGCCGTGGATCCACCACTGGTGCCGCATCTGGTCGGTGAGCTCGTCGAGCTTGGCGACGAGCTCGCCGTCGCTCAGCGTCGACCAGTCGGCGGTCTTGAGCGGGACGTTGCTGGCGATCACCGCCGGCTTCCACTCCTCGTCCCACGTCTTGCCGACCGTGGGCACCATCTCGGCGAGCTTGCCGTGGTAGCGGGTCATCCTGTCCGCGATCTCGGCCTCGTCGGGAATCGGGTGGAACGCGACGTAGAAGTAGTGGTTGACCTCCTTGGTGCTGACCATGATCGGGCAGTCGTACTCGGCCTGCGCCTTGGTGAACCCCTCGGCCAGCGTGCGCACCACCAGATCGAACGACAGCGGGGTCACCGGCCGGGGCGCGTGCATCTTGTCGAGGTTCCAGAATCCCTCGATCTCGTCCGGCCCAGGAAACGTGATCTCGTCGGTCGTCGTCACGGTCGATCCCCCTCGCGGTGACTGACCCGCCCATGCACGGGAACTGTCCTCGCACTGTACAGACGCGTCAGGGTCCCTGATGTGCGGGTGAAACCGCGGCGGCGTCCAGTCGTCCGAGGAAGGCGACGGCGCGCTCGAGAACGGCCTCGACGTCGGGCGCGCCGGCGAAGAAGTGGTCTGCGCCCGGGACGCTCTCCAGCTCGACCGGCGCGCCCGTGGCCCGCAGCGCCTCGGCCAGGCGGACGCTCTGGTCGTGGGGCACCCACGTGTCGTCCTCGCCGTGCTGCAGCAGGAACGGCGGCGCGTCCCCGCGCACGTGGGTCACCGGGCTGGCGGCGCGTGCCAAGTCGACGTGCTGGCCGATCGGGCCGCCGACCAGGTGGGCCTCGAAGGTGTCGTCGGCAGTCTGATCGAGCGCGAGCAGGTCGGTGATCGGGTACCAGCAGACCACCCCGGCGACCGGGGGCGCGCCGGCGACCAGCGCGGCGAGCGCACCCAGGAGACCACCGGCGGATGCGCCCCACACGTAGGTGCGGCCCGGCACGACGCCCAGCGAGCCGGCGTGCTCGTGGAGCCAGCGCAGCGCCTCCACGACGTCGTCGATCTGGGCGGGGAAGGTGGCCTCGGCGCTCAGGCGGTAGTCGGGCGCCGCGACCACGAAGCCCACGTCTGTCAGGCGCTCGAAGAAGCCCCGGGCCCAGTCCCGCGTCTCCCGCGGTGGCCGGCTGCGATGGCTGACGCGCCAGCCGCCACCGTGGACGTAGACGAGCAACGGCCGTGCCCCCTCGGGGGACGGGCCGGGCCGGTAGACGTCGAGCTCCAGGGCCCGGAACCCTTCCCGCTCGGCGTAGACGATGGCCTTGGAGACGTGCACCCCGGTCAGTCAACCACGATGGCCCCGGGGGCATGGGAGCCTGGGGAGCATGACGGCGACCACGGACGGGTTCCTGGACGGGGCGATCGCCGCGGCGCGTGCCGGCGGTGCCGTCCTGGTCGAGGGCCTGGGCCGGCCCCTGCAGGTGTCCCACAAGAACGAGCGGACCTCCATCGTCACGTGGGCGGACCTGACGGCGCAGGAGGCCATCGTCCGCGTGCTCGGCAAGCGGTTCCCGGAGCACGCGATCCTCTCGGAGGAGGGGGACGCCGAGGTCGGAGACGCGGTTGCCACCTGGCTGGTCGATCCGCTCGACGGCACCTCGAACTACGCCCACGGGATCCCGTTCGCCTGCACGTCGGTGGCCGTGCGCGACCGCGACGGGCTGGCCGCGGGCGCCATCTTCGACCCCTTCCGAGGCGAGCTGTTCACCGCCGTGCGGGGTGGGGGAGCGTGGCTGGGCAACGAGCCCCTGGCGGTGTCGGACACCGGCGCGCTCGACCGGTCCCTCGTGTGCACCGGCATCCAATCGGACGATCGGGACGCGATCGCGGCCTTCGGGCGGCGCATGGTGGCTCTCTGTGGCGAGTGCCGGGCCGTGCGCTGCGTCGGATCCCCGGCCCTGTGCCTCGCCTACGTGGCGGCCGGCCGCGTCGACGCCTTCGTCGAACGCGACGCCACCTTCGCCTGGGACGTGGGCGCCGGCGCGCTGCTGATCGCCGAGGCGGGCGGCCACAGCGAGGACCTGGACGGTGGGCCGCTCAACCTCGGCCCGGGGCTGGCCAACGTGCTGGCCAGCAACGGCCGCATCCACGCCGGGCTCGCCGATCTCGTCCGCGCCGCCGAGGCGGCCCCGTGAGTGGCGGCGTGCGGGGCAAGCGCGTCGTCGTCACCGGGGCGGCCCGAGGGATCGGCGCGGCGCTGGCGGCCGAGCTCCGGTCCCGCGGTGCCGAGGCGATCACGGTGGACGTGGCCGACGGTGCCGACGCCGTCTGCGACGTGAGCGACCCCGACCAGGTGGCCGGCGTGTTCGCGGACGCCGGTGTGATCGACGGCCTGGTGAACTGCGCGGCGCTGCTCGTCGGCCGCCGGGCTTACGACGAGATCGGCCTGGACGAATGGGACCGGATGTTCGCGGTGAACGTCCGGGGCTCGTTCCTGTGCGCACGGGCCGCCGCCGCGGCGATGGCCGACCGGGGAGGCAGCATCGTGAACGTCGCATCCGAGACCGCCGTCACCGGGTCCCACGGCTTCGTGCACTACGTCGCGTCGAAGGGCGCGGTGATCGCCATGACCCGCGCGCTGGCCAACGAGCTCGGGCTCCGTGGCATCCGCGTCAACTGCGTGGCCCCCGGCTTCACGCCGACGCCGGGGTCGGGGGTGCTCGGCGCCTACGACCCGAGCCGCACCCCGCTCGGCCGCGTCATGCGCCCCGACGACCTGCTCGGCACATTCTGCTACCTCCTGTCCGACGACTCCGAGTTCGTGTCCGGCCAGACCCTCCTGGTCAACGGCGGGCGCGTGCCCCACTGACCTGGACCCTCGCGCGGGCGGGCCGTCACGAGCGCCGGCGTGGTGGTTCACTGGGCAGGGTGAGCGCGCTCGGCGAGGACCGTCACCCGGACGACGGCGACGAGGACGGCGCCGGCGCGCCCGGGCCCGGGCGGCCCGCGCTGCAATCGGTCGGCATCGCCCTGGACATCATCGACGCCCTGGCCCGGGCATCCGAGCTGAGCCTGAGCGAGCTGGCACGGCGGGTCGGCGTGGCCAAGAGCACGGCCCACCGCACCTGCGCGGTGCTGGCCCGCAGGGGCCTCGTCGATCGCACCGCAGGCCGGGGGTACCGGTTGGGGCTCCGCTTCGTCGAGTACGGCCACGTGGCCACGGAGCGCACGGCGGTCCGCGACCAGGCCCTGCCCCTCCTGGTCGAGCTGCGCAACGCCGTGGGGGAGACCGTGCAGGTGGGGGTGCCGGCCGGCGCCGACGTCGTCTACATCGAGCGCGTGGAGGGCCAACGCGCGCTGCGCTACTCGACCAACTCCCGCCGCTCGCCGCTGCACCGGTCGAGTGCCGGCAAGGTGCTGGCCGCGTACGACCCGGCGTTGGCCGAGGCCCGGTTGCGGGCCGGCCTCCCGCCCAGCACCGGCTACACGATCGTCGTCCCCGACCTGCTGCTGGCCGAGCTCGCCCGGGTCCGCGAGCGCGGCTACGCGCGCAGCGTCGACGAGACCGAGCTCGGCATGTCGTCGCTCGCGGTGCCGGTGCGCGAGTCACCCGCAGGGCCCGTCGTGGCGGCGATCTCCATGGTCGGGCCGACCGGCCGGGTGGTGGGCGACCACGAGAGCGACCATGTCCGCGTCCTCAAGGCGGGCGCCCGCCGGCTCACCCTGGCCATCGCCGAGGGCGGATACACCGTCGGCGGGGAACGGTCGGGCTGACGGCCCCGCAGCACCCGGTGTGGCGTCACGCCGGGAGGTGGAGGAGCGCACGGGCCCGATCGAAGGCCGGGGTGCGGTCGAACGGATCGACCAGGATGCCGTGCATGCCGACGCGGCGGGCGCCCTCCACGCACTCGGGGGTGTCGTCGAGGAAGACGACGCCCTGCGGCACGACCGCGAGGGCGTCGGCCGCGGCGAGGTAGGCCTCGGGCGCCGGCTTGCGGACGCCTACTTCCGTCGCGTCGACGAACGCGTCGAGCTCGGCGAACTCCGGTCGCCCGGCGAAGAAGTCCCTGCCGATGAAGGTGTAGGCCTCGTTCGAGAGCACGCCGACGCGGCGCCGGGCCTCGCGGGCGTCGCGCATGAGGGCGACGGCGGCCGGATCGAACAGGTCGTCCGGCACGACCTCGGCGAGTGCCCGGAACAGGCCCGTCATGCCGTCGAACCCCCGGGACCTCGCGACCTCGTCCCAGTACCGATCGGCGGTGATCGTGCCCGCGACGTGGGCGCGCCACCGGGCATCGCCTTCCCGCTCGACCGGCGGACGCCCGGGCGGCCCCGTCCCGGTGGCCTTCTCGTAGGCGTCGACCGCGGCCCACGTCACGTCGATGATCACGAAGCCGATGTCCAGCAGCAGCGCCTCGTACATCGTCGGCATCCCGGCCCGCCCCGGAACGGGCCGGGATCAGCCGCCGCCGTCGCAGAAGCGGGCCACGGCCGCGCTCGCGTCGGCCGACTCGTCGAGCACGAGGTGCCCGGCATCGGGGAAGCGGGCGACGGTCGATCGAGGCAGCAGTGCGGCCCAGCTGTCTGCGAGGTCGACCGGGAGCAGACGGTCCTCGGCACCCCACACCACGAGCGTGGGGATGTCCACGCGACCCAGCCAGCGGGGGAGCACCCGGTCGTACGGCTGCTCCCACAGCATGATCGCCGTCGTGCGGATCTCCCGGTAGCGGTCGACGGTGAAGTCGACGTCTCCGGGATCGCTGGGCAGGTACGGCAGGAGCGTGTCCATCCGGTGCACGAGCCGGCCCGGGAGCTCCTCGGGCGGGATGCGGAACAGGTCGTCGACCGCCAGGCCGGGCACCCGCAGCCCGGCCGGCGCGACGAGGACCAGGCGCCGCAGCCGGTGCTTCTGCTCGATCGCGAACCGGGCGGCGATCAGCCCGCCGAGCGAGAAGCCGACGAGGTTGACGTCCGCGGTCAGCCCGAGCTGGTCGAACAGCTCGATGTAGTGCAGCACCAGGTCGTGGATGTCGCGGAGCCCGTCGAGGTCCCCGGAGTCGCCATAGCCGGGGTGGTGGGGGATGAGCACCCGGTATCGCTCGGTCCAGCGCTCCGCGAACGCCCAGCCGTGGAAGGTGCCCGCGCCGTGGAGGAACACGATCCGGGGGGCGTCGGGGTTCCCGGCCGCCAGCACGGTCGTGGGGGTGCCGTTGACGTCGTAGTCGAGCTGATCGAAGAGGACGCGCGACCCTGGCCCGGCCGGGGTGACGGGCGTCGCGGTCATGCCGCCGCCTCCTTCCTCGCCCGCAGCCGGGGGATGACCTCCTCGGCGAACAGCGTGGTGTTCTTCACGACCTTCCAGTGCGGCATGTCCCCGAGGGTGAGGTTGAGGGTCAGGCGGTTGCTGCCCGCCTCCTCGATCCAGCCGCCGATCGCGTCGGCCACCTTCTCCGGCGTGCCCGCGACGATTCGGTTGATGGCGACGAGGTCGTCCCAGTTGGCGGAGCCGTGCACGTCGGCGGCCTGGATCCGCTTGCGGAACTCGGGCACGGTGACGTAGCCGGGTGGGTTCAGGTAGCGGGGAGTCGTGCGCAGCGCGTTCTCGAAGAAGTACATGACGTGGGGGAGGAACTCCTCCTCCGCCCGGGCGTCGCTCTCGGCCACGTACGCCATCACGCCGATGGCCACCTTCTCGGGCGTTGGCTCGTGACCGTGGTGGGCCAGGCGCTCGCGGTAGCGGTCGAACACCTGGAGCTGCACCGTTCGGGGGATGAACACCACCGAGTACCCGAACCCGAGCTCGGCCGCCAACTCGATCGTCTCCGGCGAGCCGGTCCCGACGATGTAGCACTCGGGGTGGGGCTGCTGCAGCGGCCGGGGCCAGGGATTCAGGTAGCGGTACGTGTAGAAGTCGCCCTCGTAGCTCCGGGGGCCGTCATCGGTCCAACAGTGCAGGATGATGTCGATCGATTCGCGGAACCGGGCCCGGGCCGTCGCCGGGTTCACGGCGTTGGCCCAGTACTCCATGCCCGTGCCCAGGGGGAACGCGACGCGCAGGCGCCCGCCGGACATCACGTCGAGCATGGCGTACTCCTCGGCAAGCCGGTTCGGGTAGCCCAGGTTGGGCGGTGTGCCGAACACACTGATCCAGCCGCTGGTCTGGGGGATCAGCGCCGCCGCCGTCAGGTTGGGCGCGGGGTTCATCGAGTACTGGGTGTTGTGGTGCTCGTTGAGGACCAGCCCGTCGTAGCCGAGCTTGTCGGCGAGCAGCATCTCCGACAGGTAGCGGTTGTACAGGTCGTGGCCCACCGTCGGGTCGTAGTTGGCGTTGGAGAAGTCGACCCAGAGCGACGCGCGCTCCCGGTGGTCCGCCGGCAGGTCCGTGTAGGGGAAGAAGTGGAAGAAGTGGAACTCGGCTTGATCGACCAGACCCATCGGACCCCCTCAGCGGATGACGCTCGCCAGGAACTCGACCAGGCGGCCGGCGACGCCGTCGGGCTCGTCCCACTCGAGCAGATGGCCGGCGCCGGCGACGACCTCCACCGGCACGCCGCGGTCGGCCCACGCCTGCGACGTGGCGACGGGCAGCAGCTCGTCCAACTCGCCCCAGAGCGCCAGTGCCGGGCAGGTGAGGCGGTGGAGACGCCCGGCGTGCCCGCGATCGCCGAGCGGCCACAGCAGGCTCGCCGCCGCCGCGTCGCACAGGTAGCGGGCCACCGGCCCGTCCTCCGGGCCGAGCTCGGCGAAGCGTTCGACGAACGGTTCGGGCACGCCTTTGGCGAAGAGATGGCCCATCCGCTCGGCCGTCGGCACGGCGTAGAGGTCGAGGCCGGGGTGCGACTCGTCGAAGATGCCGAACGGCGCGAGCAGCACCGACGCGGTCACCGCCTCGGGCCGGAACACGGCGAGATCGGCCGCGAGCATGCCGCCCAGCGAGGCGCCGACGACGGGGCACGGCAGCGCGCCGGTGGCGTCGAGCGCGTCCCAGACGACCGCGAGCCAGCCCAGGTAGTCGTCGGGCGCCCAGAAGCCCGATCGCCCGTCGAGACCGGGGATCCGGGGAACGACGACGTGCCAGCCGGCGTCGCCCAGGGCGTCGAGCGCCGGCGAGCTTGCCGGGTGGCCGGCGATCCCGGGAAGGTAGACGAGCGTCGCACCGTCCGCGGCCACCGGCGCTGCCCCGCTCACTGGTGCACCCTTCGGGCTCCACGCAGTGAGCGATCGGCACTTCGTGCCGAGTAACGCACTGTGCCTGTGACTCGCTCGCTCCGCTCGCTCATGCCGCCACCGCGTTCGTCGGCCACCAGTGGTCCTCGGCATCGGCGAAGAGGCCGCGCAGGCCGGGCGCGACCATCTCGCCGAACAGCTTCGAGTTGTGCCGGGTGAGCTCGTCGCTCATGTTGCCGAACTGCAGCATGGTGAGCAGGTGCCCGCAGTTGAAGGTCTTGGCAACGTCCTCGAGCGTCTCCCGTACGGTGTCGGGGCTGCCGATGACCACGTAGCCCTTCTCCAGCATCTCGTCCCACGTCAGATCGTGTCGGGCCTGCTTGGCCCGCACCGTCGCCCGGACCCGTGATGCGAAGCGCGCCCGGGCGGATGCCTCCGTCAGATAGCCGGGGGCGTCGGCATAGCCCGGGTACACATGGAGCGAGCGGTTGAAGAAGTATTCGGCCGGCTCCTTGTACAGCCGGTACGCGTCCCGGTCGGTGTCCGCCACCCCGATGAACTGGAGGAACGCCAGCCGGTACGGGTTGGCGTCCTTGCCGTTCTCCTCGACGGTCCGCCAGTAGCCGCCCACGGTCTCCTTGGCCATCAGGTGGCCGTAGTACGACAGCGCGCCGTAGACGTAGTCGTTGGTGGAGCAGTAGTCCCACGTCTCGACCGAGCCGCCCCCGGGGATCCAGATCGGCGGGTGGGGGCGCTGCAGCGGCCGGGGGAGCACGTTCACGTAGCGCATCTGCGTGAAGCGTCCGTTGAAGGCGAAGGGCTCGGTGGCGGTCCACGCCTTGAGCACCAGGTCGACGCCTTCGCGGTACTTCTGGCGCAGCGACGCGGGGTTCACGCTGTAGGCGTATGCGGTGTCCATCGACGTGCCGACCGGGAACCCGCTGATCAACCGGCCGTGGGACAGCAGGTCGAGCATTGCCATCTCCTCGGCGACCCGGATCGGGGGATCGTAGAGGGCGACCGAGTTGCCGAGGACGGTGATGGCCGCGCGGGTGGTGCGACTGGCCAGGACCGATCCGATCACGTTCGGGGACGGCATGAGCCCGTAGCCGTTCCCGTGGTGCTCGTTGATGCAGATCCCGTCGAAGCCGCACTGCTCCGCGAACACGAGCTGGTCGATGTAGCGCTCGTAGCAGGCGGCCATCACCTCCGGGTCGAACAGCGCGGGGTCCACGTCGACCCAGACGCTGCGGTGCTTCCGGTTGAAGTCTTCGGGCAGCTCCGGGTACGGCATGAGGTGGAACCACAGCAGCTTCACGGTCCTACGCTCGCCGAGCAGCTGCCGAAAGTCCACGACCGTCTGCAACACGGATCATGTCCGAACCGATAACGTTCGGGCCGTGGGTCGGGGGGTCGGCGTGCGACGCCTGCGCTACTTCGTGGCCGTCGCCGAGGAGCTTCACTTCGGGCGAGCGGCGGCCCGGCTCCACATTTCCGCCCCGCCGCTCTCGCAGCGCATCCAGGAGCTCGAACGCGAGCTCGGCGTGGCCCTGTTCGAGCGCACGAGCCGCCGGGTGGCGCTGACCCCGGCCGGAGAGCGGCTGCTCGTCGAGGCGCGCGCCGTTCTCCGCGCCATGGACCGGTTCGAGGTCGCGGCGGCCGAGGTCGCCTCGGCGCCCGCCGCCTGGACCGTCGGCTACTGCCACGGCAGCGAGGACGGCATGATGCGGACCGTCCGGGCGTTCCGGGCCGAGTATCCCGACGCCGTCCTCCGGCCGGACGGGCTCACCTCGCTGCTCATCCTCGACGGCCTGCGCGCCGGTCGGATCGCGGTCGGCATCGTGCGCGGGCCGGTGGCCGAACCTGGTCCCGTCGCGTCCGCGTCGCTCGCCCGAGTGCCCGTCGACCACGTGGCCGTCCCCCCGGACCATCGGCTGGCGGGCCGGGAGGTGGTCCGGGCGCGGGACCTCGACGGCGAGCCGGTGCTCGTCGTCGAGCGGGCCGACGCCCCGACGGCTCACGACGAGATCGAGTCCTACTGTGCGGCCATGGGCGCCCGGCCGCGGTGGATCACCCACGCCGCCGTCCAGGTGGAGCGCGTGCTGGACCTGGTGGCCCTGGGCACGGGGATCGGCTGGCTCAACTCGTGGCAGGCGGCCCGGGGACGGAGCCGCACGGACGTCGTCGTCCGGCGGCTGCGACCGGTGGCGCTGTACGACGAGTTCCGCGTCGCCTGGCGGACCGGCGACACCTCCGACCAGACCGCCGCGTTCGTGGCGGTCGCGCTCGCGACCTGCCGGGCCTGAGCCGGCGTGCCCTCGAGACAGGTGCCACCTCCTTCCGCGCCTTGATCCCCCATGGGACGACGCGGGGGAGGGCGGTGGTGCGGCGCGTGCGGCTACGACGCCGCGTCGTCGCTGCGGATGGCCGAGACGTCGAGGTCGAGGGTGACCTTGTCGCCGATCATGACGCCGCCGGTGTCCAGGGTGGCGTTCCAGTTGATGCCCCAGTCCTTGCGGTTGACCTCGGTCTTCCCCTCGAAGCCGACCCGGTTGTTGCCGAACGGGTCGGTGGCGGCGCCGGTGTACTCGAAGTCGATGGTGACCGGCTTGGTGACCCCCCTGATCGTCAGGTCGCCCGTCACCAGGAAGGCATCGTCGCCCTTCCCCTCGACGGAGCTCGAGGTGAACGTGATCTCCGGGTAGTTGTCCATGTCGAAAAAGTCGTTCGTCCGGAGGTGGGCATCCCGGTCCGGGTTGCGGGTGTCGATGCTGTCGGCCTTGATCGTCAGCTGCAGCCGCGAGTTCGACGGAGTGTCGGCGTCGAAGAAGCCACTGCCGTCGAAGTCGTTGAACGAGCCGCGGATCTTGCTCACCATGGCGTGGCGGACGGCGAAGCCGATCCGGCTGTGCGCGGGATCGATGGCGTACGTCCCGGTGAGGTGCGACTTTGTCTCGGCCATGTTCGCCTCCTTGTATGCAAGGGATCCTGAGTGTGCCACCACCGAGGGAGGCAGTGTGACCGAGCGCATGATCACGGCCAACGGCGTCCGCCTCTGCACCGAGCCGTTCGGCGACCCCGCCGACCCGCCGGTCCTGCTGATGCACGGGAACGGCGGGTCCATGGTCTGGTGGGAGGACGACTTCTGCCGGATGCTGGCGGGCGCCGGCCGGTTCGTGATCCGCTACGACCAGCGGGACACCGGGCTGTCCGTCACCTATGAGCACGGCCGGCCCGGGTACACCGGCTCGGACCTGATCGACGACGCCGCCGGGGTGATCGAGGCGTACGGCCTGCCGGCGGCGCACGTGATCGGGCTGTCGGCAGGAGGCGGGGCCGCCCAGCTCCTGGCGCTCGACCACCCCGGGCGGGTCCTGTCGCTCACGCTGATCAGCACGTCGCCGGCCACGAGCGAGGGCCGGGCGCCGCTGCCGCCGCCGACCGACGCGTTCATGCGCTTCGTGTCGACCGCCACCGTCGACTGGTCGGACCCCGAATCGGTGGTCGAGTACCTCGTCGACTTCTACCGGGTGCTGGCCGGCGACCGGCGGCCGTTCGACGACGCCGGCTTCCGGGACCTGGCCCGGCGGGACGTCGCGCGGGCCGACGACCCCGGGGCGGCGCAGAACCACGATGTGATCCCCGACGACGACCGGGCCCGCCGGCCGCTGTCGTCGATTGCGGTGCCGACGTTGGTCGTCCACGGCACTGCCGACCCGATGTTCCCGCCGGCGCACGGCGAGGCGCTGGCCGCCGCGATCCCCGGCGCCCGCCTGCTGCTGCTCGACGCGGCGGGCCATGGCCTCTACCGGTCCGACTGGGAAGCGGTGGTGGACGTAATATCGGAGTTGACTTATATAAGCAGCACCTGATAGATAGGAGGCCGTGGAGGCGTTCGACGTGCTCGGCGACCCGGTCCGGCGGCGGATCGTCGAGCTGCTCGCCCGCGGCGAGCTGTCCGCGGGCGGGATCGTCGCCACGGTCGGGCGCGAGTTCGGCATCAGCCAGCCGGCGGTGTCCCAGCACCTGCGGGTGCTGCGGGAGAGCGGGTTCGCCCGGGTGCGGGCGGACGGCGCCCGCCGCCTCTACTCGGTGAACCCCGAGCCGCTCGACCGGGCCGGGGAGTGGATCGCCGGGCTGCGCCGGCAGTGGGAGCAGCGCCTCGACGCGCTCGGCACGGAGCTGGCCCGCGGGGCCCGGGAGCGGCGGGCCGCCGCGGGCGACAAGGCGGCCACCAAGGGATCGAGACAACCCAGGAGGAAGGCATGAAGGACCTCATCGACGAGCTGCACGCGACGGCGCGGGCGGTCGGCACCGGCCCGCTGCCGGCCGGCGAGGCCAAGGTCGTCGAGCTGTCCCGCAGCTACCCCGCCGACGCCGGCGACGTGTGGGACGCCATCACCAACCCCGAGCGGATCAAGCGCTGGTTCCTGCCGGTCAGGGGCGACCTCCGCCTCGGCGGCACCTACCAGCTGGAGGGCAACGCCGGCGGCGAGATCCGGGCCTGCGAGCCGCCCCGCCACCTGCAGCTCACCTGGATCTTCGGCGAGCCCCCGGGACCCGAGGACGCGTCGATCGTGGACGTCCGGCTCGAGCCCGACGGCGACGGCGGCACCCGCCTGACCCTCGTCCACACCGCGGTCGTGCCGCCCGAGATGTGGGACCAGTTCGGTCCCGGGGCGGTCGGCGTCGGCTGGGACCTGGCCGTCCTCGGCCTCGCCGCCCACCTGGCCGGCGAGGTGCTGGGCACCCCCGCCGAGCTGGAGGCCGACCCGGCGATGCGGGAGTGCATGACCGCCAGCAGCGGCGCCTGGGGCGAGGCCTACCGGGCGTCCGGGGTCGACGACGCCACGGCGAAGCGGGCGACCGAGGCCACCACCGAGTTCTACGTGCCGCCCTCCTGACCGCCCGGCGGGCGAGGGCCGCCGGGCGGGCACGACGGGGGCATCACCGGACGGCGTGCCGGGCGCGCCGGGCGGTCAGCGCGATCCACCGCCTGCGTGACCCGTTGTGGATGAGCCGTGTCGGCGCGTCGTGATACGCCCGGGTCGGCGTCAGAGGATGCGCTCGACCGCGTCCGCGAGCTGGCGGAGGGTGCGGACCTCGAACACGCCGCGGCAGTGGGGCGCGTACGCGTGGAGGACGGAGTCCGTGGTGTCCCACTGGGCGCGGGGCTCCGGGTTGAGCCAGTAGACGGCGCGGACCCGGGTGGCGATCTCGGCCAGGACGTCGGCGGATGCCGGCCGGTAGTTGGTGCGGGCGTCGCCCGTCACGATGACCGTCGAGCGGTCGGTGAGGCCGCGGCCGTAGCGGTCGCGGAAGTCGTGGAGGACGCGGCCGTAGTCGCTGTGGCCGTCGGGGCCGATGACGCGGCCGGCCTGGAGGATCTGCCACGGTTCCACCACGCCCGTGCAGGCGTCGACCACCGCCGTGATCTCGTCCACCGCGTCCACGAAGGCGAACGACCGGGTGCGGGCCAGCTCGTCGGCCAGTGCGGAGATCAGGGTGAGCGTGAAGCCGGCGAAGTCGGCGACCGACCCCGACACGTCGCAGAGGGTGAACACCTCCGGCTTGTGGGCGTGGGGGCGGCGGTAGGCGACGTCGAGCGGCACGCCTCCGGACGCCACGGAGCGGCGGACCGTGCGCTTCATGTCGACCGCGCCGGAGCGGATGCTCTGGCGGCGGCGCCGCAGGCGGGCGGCCAGCCGGCGGGCCAGCGGCCGGACCGCGGCCCGGACCTCCGCGAGCTGGGTGGCGGTGGCGGCGGCCAGCTCGACGTCGAACGGGTTGGCCGGCGTCGCCGGGACCGCACCGGCTGCAGGGTCCGCGGCGGCCAGGCGGGCCCGGACCTCCTCGGTGATCAGGCGGCGCAGCGCCTCGATCCGGGCAGCCACGTCGGCCCGGGACAGGTCCTCGCCCCGCTCGCGGGCCCGGCGCAGGGCGTCGTGCAGCAGGTGGGCCAGCTCCACCGCCCGCAGCACCCGGTACACGTGGTAGCGCTCGGTGCGGGCACCGTCCTCGAACCCGGCGTGCCGCCCGACCGCCTCCTCCGCCAGGATCCGCAGCTCCTCCTCGGTGCCGGCGTCGACCGCGGCCCGCACCCGCTCGCCCAGCGCGGGCGACGGCGACCCCGCCGAGCCGGAGGCCTCCGCGTCGGCGCCGGCCGCCGGCACCGGCTCCAGCGTCGCCGCCGGCCGGGCCGGGAAGCAGCGGTCGAACAGGGCCTCGAAGCGGTCCAGCTCGTGGGCGTGCTTGACCAGCGTGGCCCGCAGCGCGGTCCGCAGCTGGGCCCGGTCGGCCAGGTCGATGTGGCGCACGCCCTCCGCGGCGTCGAGCAGCTCGGACAGCGACACGTCGGCGCCGGCGCCCCGCAGCCGGGACGCCAGGTCGTGGACCCTGGCCCACAGGGCGTCGCCGGCGCCGGCCGCGGTCATCTCTTGGCCAGCGCCTCGCTGATCTGGCCGGCGGTGGTGACCAGCTCGGGGACGAAGCGCTCGTGCAGCTCCTCCATCGGGGTGCGGGCCACCTGCGTCGACACGTTCATGGCCGCCACCGCCCGCCCCGACGAGTCCCGCAGGGGGGCGGCCACCGACCGCAAACCCATCTCCAGCTCCTGGTCGACGAGCGCCCAGCCCTGGGCCCGCACCTGCTTGAGGACCACCGCCAGGTCCGCGACCGAGGTGACCGTGTGCTCGGTGTGGCGTTCCAGGCGCTCGGGCAGCGCGCCGGCCAGGTCCTCGGGGGCCAGCTCGGCCAGCAGCACCCGCCCCATGGACGTGCAGTAGGCGGGGAGCCGGCTGCCGAGCCCGAGCGAGATGGTCATGATCCGCTTGGTCGGCACCCGGGCCACGTAGACGATGTCGGCGCCGTCGAGCGCGGTGACCGACACCGACTCGTGGACACGCTCGGACAGCGCCTCCAGGTAGGGCTGCGCGATCTGCTGCACGTTCAGCGACGACAGGTAGGCGTAGCCGATGTCGAGCACCCGGGGCGTGAGCGAGAACCGCCGCCCGTTGGTCGCCACGTAACCGAGCTCCCCGAGCGTCAGCAGAAGCCGGCGAGCCGTGGCCCGTGTCAGCCCGGTGCGGGCCGCCACCTCGCTGAGCGTGAGGTCCGGATGCTCGGCGTCGAAGCTGCGGATCACGGCGAGGCCCCGTTCGAGCGACTGGACGAAGTCCACCCTTGACACGCCTCCCGCCCTAGGCAATCGTCGGAGTGTTCACAGTGCGCACGATCGTACGCTATGCGAACAGATCTCACCAGCACGAGGGGGACCCGATGGCGACGTACACGACGGCGTTCGCGTCGCTCGACAGCTACGACAAGGGTGGCGTCGAGGTCATCAACGACGATCCGAAGAACTACGTGTTCTCGAACATGTTCGACGTGGCCAGCGCGGCCCGGCCCTGGGAGAAGGTCGCGGTGGGCAAGAACATGGAGTACGTGCTGGAGGTGATCCGGGCCGAGGGCAGGTCCGAGTGGCGCTCCGCGCCCCACGACGAGTTCGCCCTGGTGGTGGACGGCGAGGTGGTCGTCGACCTGCTCGACCCCGACGAGCCCCAGGCCGACGCCACCGGCTCCGGCTCGGTCGCCCTCGACCGCGAGCCGTCCGGCACGCCCATGGGCCGCATCACCGCCGGCCGCGGGCACATGGCGCTGCTTCCCGCGGGCCGCTGCTACCGGTTCACCGCCGAGCGACCGGGCGTGATCCTGCTCCAGACCATCGAGGGGCCGGACACCGTGTACCGCTGGGCCGACATCTGCCAGACCGCCTGACCGCCGCCGAGGATCGAGGAGCCACGATGACAGCTACCGCAACCCCCGTCGAGACCGGCGAGCGGAACCAGCACGGCTACGCGACGTTCCGGCTCGGCGGCTTCACGTTCAGCCGCGACGAGCACTTCGTGCACATCGAATGGCCGACCGGCCGCCACGTCGCGTCCGTCGAGGCCTTCCTCAAAGCCCTCATGCGCGACGTGGCCTGGAACTTCTTCTACGGCATCGTCAACTTCGACTCGGTCATCGGGACGATGAACCACTACGGGACGGTCGACCTCTTCGCCGGCCGCTACAACGACGCCTACCGCAAGGCCGAGCTCGATCACCAGGAGACGTTCGACCACGACCAGATCATCGCCACGTTCAAGGCGATGCTGGCCGACTGGACGAACGACGGCTTCGACCCGTTCGCCGCCCCCCAGGAGACCGGGTCGGCCTTCGGTGCGAAGCGCGGCGACAACCTCGCCGCGGTGACCCGGACCCGGGTCACGGCCGAGCGCATGGTGGGCGTGCCCGGGGACGAGCCGCTGCGCAGCGACGAGACCGGCCACCCCGTCAACCGCATGTTCGCCGATGTCCCCCAGGACGAGCCGACCGTCGAGCCCGAGCCCGGCTACGAGGGCGAGGTGGCGGCGTTCAACCTGTTCGCCTACCTGTCCCGCAGCGACGTGACCTGGAACCCGTCGGTGGTCACGGTGTGCAAGGACAGCCTCTACTGCCCGACGACCGAGGAGTTCATCCTCCCGATCATCCACGGCAACGACCGGGTCGAGTGGTTCGTCCAGCTGTCCGACGAGATCCACTGGAAGGTCGAGGACCGCGAGAGCGGGGCGCCCCGGGCCAACGTGGTGATGAAGGCGGGCGACGTCGCGGCCATGCCGGCCGACATCCGCCACCAGGGCTACTCGCCCAAGCGGGCCATGCTGCTCGTCTGGGAGAACGGGTCGCCCGCGCTGCCCGACCTCATCGCCGAGGGCAAGGCTCCGAAGACGGCCGTCGAGTTCTGACGGTGCAGACGCGCCTGTTCATCGGGGGCGAGTTCGTCGACGCGCTGGCCGGCGGCACCCTCGAGGTCCGCAACCCGCACGACGGCTCGCTCCTGGCGGAGGTGGCCGAGGCGCGGGCCGCCGACGTCGACCGGGCGGTGGACGCCGCCCGACGGGCGTTCCCCGCCTGGGCGGCGACACCGGCGGCGGAGCGCGGTCGCCTGCTGCTGCGGCTGGCCGACGCGGTCGAGGCCCACGCCGACGAGCTGGCCCGGCTGGAGTCGACCGACACTGGCCACCCGCTCAAGGACTCGTCGCTGCTCGACGTGCCCCGCACCGCCGCCACTTACCGCTACTTCGGCGGCCTCGCCGACAAGTTCGAGGGCTCGGTGATCCCGGTCGACGCCGGGTTCCTCAACTACGTGACGCCCGAGCCGCTGGGCGTCGTCGGCCAGATCGTGCCGTGGAACTTCCCGATCATGTTCACCAGCTGGAAGCTGGGCCCCGCGCTGGCCGCGGGCAACACCGCGGTGATGAAGCCGTCGGAGATCGTGCCCTTGTCGACGCTGCGGCTGTGCGAGCTGATGGCGGAGGTCGGCATCCCGCCGGGCGTGGTCAACGTGGTCCCCGGCTACGGCCACGACGCCGGTGCCCGCATCGCCGCCCACCCGGACATCGCCAAGGTCAGCTTCACCGGCTCGACCCGCACGGGGCGCTCGGTGGTCGAGGCGTCGGCCGGCAACCTCAAGCGCCTCCACCTGGAGCTGGGCGGCAAGGGCGCCAACGTGGTGTTCGCCGACGCCGACCTCGACGCCGCGGTCAACGGCTCGGCGTTCGCCATCTTCCACAACCAGGGTCAGGCCTGCATCGCCGGCTCCCGGCTCGTGCTCCACGAGGCGATCGCGGACGAGTTCCTGGAGCGGTTCCTCGACCTGACGAGGTCGCTGCGCATCGGCGACCCGCTGGCGCCGGGCACGGAGATGGGGCCGCTGACCTCGCCCGAGCACCGGGACCGGGTCCTGTCCTACGTCAAGGTGGCCCAGGACGAGGGCGGCGAGGTGCTCTACGGCGGCACCACCCCGGACGACCCCGACCTGTCCGACGGCTGCTACGTGCTGCCGACGGTCGTGCGGGCCGACCCCTCGGCCCGGGTGTGCCAGGAGGAGGTGTTCGGCCCGTTCGTCACCGTCACCACGTTCGCCGGCGACGACGAGGCAGTCGCCGTGGCCAACAGCACCGACTACGGCCTGGGCGCCGGCCTGTGGACCCGCGACGTGTCCCGCGCCCACTGCGTGGCCCGGGCGTTCCGGGCCGGGATGGTGTGGGTCAACTGCTACAAGCGCGCCAGCCCGGGCTCACCGTTCGGCGGCGTCGGCCGATCCGGCTACGGCCGGGAGATGGGGTTCGAGGCGATCCGCGGTTACACCGACCCCAAGTCGGTGTGGGTCAACGTCGATGCCTCCATCCCGCCCTGGTACCCCCGGGGCTGACCGTGGCCACCATCACGACGCTGGCCGACGCCGTGGCCGCTCACGTCCACGACGGCGACACAGTGGCGCTGGAGGGCTTCACCCACCTGATCCCGCACGCCGCAGGCCACGAGATCGTCCGCCAGGGGCGCCGCGACCTGACGATCGTGCGCATGACGCCCGACATCGTCTACGACCAGCTCATCGGCATGGGCTGCGCCCGCAAGCTGGTGTTCTCCTGGGGCGGGAACCCCGGCGTGGGCTCGCTGCACCGGTTCCGGGACGCGGTCGAGAACGGCTGGCCCCACCCGCTCGAGCTCGAGGAGCACAGCCACGCCGGCATGGCCAACCGCTACGTCGCGGGGGCGTCGGGCCTGCCGTTCGCGGTGCTGCGGGGCTACGACGGCACCGACCTGGCAGCCTGCACGGCCAACGTCGCGACCATCGACTGCCCGTTCACCGGTGCGCGCCTGACCGCGGTGGCGGCGCTGCGGCCGGACGTGACGATCGTCCACGCCCAGCGGGCCGACCGCACCGGCGCGGTGCAGCTGTGGGGGATCGTCGGCGTGCAGAAGGAGGCGGTGCTGGCCGCCCGCCGGTCGATCGTGACGGTCGAGGAGGTCGTCGACGAGCTGGACGACCGGCCGGGGGCGATCGTGTTGCCGTCGTGGGTCGTCACCGCGGTGGCCGAGGTGCCGGGCGGCGCCGCGCCCAGCTACGCCCACGGTTACTCGGAGCGGGACAACGCGGCGTACGCGGCGTGGGACGCCATCAGCCGCGACCGCGACACCTTCCGGCAGTGGATGCAGGACCACGTGACCGGCGGCGTGCCGACCACGGCGTGACAGGGGGAGGACCCATGGCCGTAGCAAGCCAGACCATGACCGACGAGCAGCGCAAGAGCGTGGCGATCGAGTACCTGAAGGCGTTCGACCGGGGCGGGGTGACCTCCGACGGCAGCAGCATCCTCGACCTGTTCGCGGACGACGCCCAGGTGTACTTCCCGAAGTGGGGCATCGCCTCCGGGAAGGAGCAGATCGGCAAGCTGTTCGGCGACGTCGGCGGGACGCTCGAGTCGATCGAGCACCACTACTCCGAGTTCAACTGGGTGTTCTCGGGCTCGGACGTGCTCGTGTGCGAGGGCACCAGCCACGGCGAGCACCGCGACGGCCCGTGGCGGTCGGGCGTGCCCGACTGGGGCGCCGGCCGCTGGTGCGACGTGTTCGAGATCCGCGACTTCCTGATCCAGCGCGTGTTCATCTACCTGGATCCCGATTACGCGGGGAAGGACACGGCCCGCTACCCGTGGCTCGACGGGGGCGCCGGCACGTGACTGGCGGTTGGACCGCCGACGAGATGATGACGGTGGCCGCGGCGCGCCACCTCGCCGACGGCGAGGTGTGCTTCGTCGGGATCGGCATGCCGTCGTTGGCCGCCAACCTGGCCCGGCGCACCCACGCGCCGGGCCTGGTGCTCGTGTACGAGTCGGGGACGATCGGCTCGAAGCCCCGGACCATCCCGCTGTCGATCGGCGACGGCGAGCTGGCCGAGACCGCCGACGCGGTCGTCTCGGTCCCCGAGATCTTCAACTACTGGCTGCAGCCGGGCCGGATCGACGTCGGCTTCCTCGGGGCCGCCGAGCTGGACCGGCGGGGCGACATCAACACCACCGTCATCGGGGCGTACGACACGCCCCGGGTGCGGCTGCCCGGGGCGGGCGGGGCGCCCGAGATCGCCCGGTCGAGCGGGCGGGTGGTCGTGATCCTGCGCCACAGCCCTCGGGCGCTGGTCGAGCGGGTCGGGTTCCGAACATCGCTCGGCGACCGGGTGGCGACGGTGATCACCGACATCGGCGTGCTCACCCGGGACACCGACCTGGGCGAGCTGGTGCTCACCGGCCTCCACCCCGGACACACCGTCGGAGAGGCCCGGGAGGCGACCGGGTGGGACCTGGCGGTGGCCGAGACGGTGGCCGAGACCGCCCCGCCGGCCGGGGCGGAACTCGACGCCCTCCGCTCGCTGGCGGGCGCACCGGACAGGGTCGCATGAGGGCGTTCACGTACGACGCCACCCCCGGGCGCGTGGTGTTCGGGCCCGGCAGCCTCGGCGGGCTGCCGGATGAGCTCGACGCGCTCGGCGCCGAGCGGGTCCTGCTGGTGGCGGGCGACCGCCACGGCCGGCCGGTGCGCGACCTGCTGGGCGACCGGGTCGCAGCGCAGTTTCGCGACGTGGTCCAGCACGTGCCGCTGCCCGCGGCCAGTGCGGCCCGGTCGCTGGCCGCAGACGTCCGCGCCGACGCGGTGCTGGCGGTGGGCGGCGGGTCGGCCATCGGCTTCGGCAAGGCGGTCGCCCTCGTCCGGGACGTGCGCAGGCTGGCGGTCCCGACCACCTACGCCGGCTCGGAGATGACCGCGATCTGGGGCCTGACCGACGGCGGGCGCAAGCGCACCGGGTCCGACCCCCGGGTCAGGCCCGAGGTGGTGGTGTACGACCCCGAGCTGACCCTCGGCCTGCCGCCCCGCGTGGCGGGCCCGTCGGGGATGAACGCGGTGGCCCACTGCGTCGAGGGGCTCTACGGGCCGCGGGCCAATCCCGTCGCCTCGCTCATGGCACTGGAGGGGCTGCGGGCGCTGCACCTCAGCCTGCCGGCGGTGTCCGCCTCGCCGGGCGACCTCGGCGCCCGAACCGAGGCGCTCTACGGGGCGTATCTGGCCGGGGCGGTGCTGGGGTCGGCCGGCACCGCTCTCCATCACAAGACGTGCCACGTCCTCGGGGGCACGTTCGGCCTCGACCACGGCGACACCAACGCGGTCGTGCTCGGGCACGCGCTGGCCTACAACGCCCCGGCCATCGCCGGCGCGCTGGCCGACATCGAGGCCGCGCTCGGGAGCGGCGATGCCCCGGGCGCCCTGTTCGACCTGGCCGCGGCGGTGGGGGCGCCCACCAGCCTGGCGGCCATCGGGATGCCGGAGGACGGGCTCGACGAGGCGACCCGTCTGGTGGTGGCCGAGGCCGCCGCCAACGTCCGGCCGCCCGAGCCGGAGGGCATCCGCCGGATGCTCGACGACGCGTTCGCGGGGCGGCGCCCGGCCGCCGTCCCCGCCCATCGATAGCGACAGCACCCAGGGGGGCACCATGACCAGACACCAACGGAGAGGAGCCGTGCTCACGCGGCGCGGGTTCCTGCAGGGCGCGGCGGCCGCCGGCATCGGCGGCGGGCTGCTGGCCGGTTGCGGCGACGACGACGACAGCTCGGGCAGCAGCGGCGGCGGCGGCGGAGGCGGGGAAGGCGACATCCCGTCCGCCCGCATCGGCTACGTCACGCCCCGCACCGGGCCACTGGCGCCCTTCGGCGAGGCCGACTCGTTCGTGCTCGCCGCCATGGCCGACCAATACGGCGACTCGATCGAGATCCTCGACCGGGACAGCGAGTCCGACGCGGGGCGCGCCGGCGAGGTGGCCCAGGAGCTGATCAGCGAGGGAGTCGACATCGTCCTCGTGTCGTCGACGCCGGACACGACGGTCCCCGTCGCCAGCGCCTGCGACCTCGGCGAGGTGCCGTGCATCTCGACGGTGGCGCCGTGGCAGCCCCACTACCTCGGCACCGGCGGCGAGCTGGGGCCGGACGTCGAGGAGCCCGAGCAGGCGTCGGCCTACAACTGGCACTTCTTCTGGGGCCTGGAGGACGTCATCGAGAACTTCATCGCCCTGTGGGAGCAGGCAGGCGTGCCCAAGGTGGTGGGCGGGCTGTGGCCCAACGACCCCGACGGCAACGCCTGGAGCGACGCCAACGTCGGCTTCCCGCCCGCCCTGGAGGCCGCGGGGTTCACCGTGGTCGACCCCGGCCGGTTCCCGCTGGACACCCAGGACTTCAGCTCGCAGATCGACCAGTTCCGGGAGGCGGGCGTCACGATCGTGTCGGGAGTGGTGCCGCCGCCGACCTTCGCCAACTTCCAGAGCCAGGCGATCCAGCAGGGCTACTCGCCGCCGGTCGTCACGGTGGCCAAGGCGCTGCTGTTCCCGAGCGCGGTCGAGTCGTTCCCCCGAGGCGACGGCCTCAGCACCGAGATCTGGTGGACCGAGCGCCACCCGTTCACGTCGTCGCTGACCGGCCAGACCGCGGCCGAGCTGGCCGCCGCGTTCGAGGAGGAGACCGGCAACCAGCCGACCCAGCCGCTCGGCTTCGCCCACGCGCTGTTCGAGGTCGCCATCGACGCCCTCAAGCGGGCGGGCTCGGCCGACGTCGACGCCGTGAGCGAGGCACTGAACGGCACCAACCTGGCCACGGTGGTCGGGCCGATCGACTTCTCGTCCGGCCCGGTGCCCAACTTCTCCAAGACGCCGCTGGTGGCCGGCCAGTGGGTGGAGGGGCAGCAATACCCGCTGCAGCTGGCCATCAACGTCAACGCCCAGCTGCCCGACCTGCCGGTCGACGGGACCATCCAGCCGATCGCATGAACCTGCTGCTCGACGTCCGGGCGGTGTCGAAGTCGTTCGGGGTCAAGGTCATCGACGACCTGTCGGTGGCCGTGGCCGAGGGGGACGCGCTCGGCATCGTCGGTCCCAACGGGGCCGGCAAGACGACACTGCTGCACCTCATCGCCGGCGACGAGCGCCCGGACTCGGGATCGATCGTCTTCGACGGCCGGGACGTGACGCGGCAGCGGCCGGACCGCCGCTGCCGCGCCGGCCTGGCCCGGACCGCGCAGGTGCCCCGGCCGTTCGAGGACATGACGGTCTTCGAGAACGTGCTGGCGGCGGCGGTGTTCGGCTCCGGGTCGCCGCGGCGGGAGCGGGACGCGATCGGCCCCGCGCTGGCCGCCCTGGAGCGCACCCACCTGGTGGACCGGGCCAACGACCGGGCCGGGGCGCTGGGGCTGCTGTCCCGCAAGCGGCTGGAGCTGGCGCGGGCGCTGGCCACCAAGCCCCGCGTCCTGTTGCTCGACGAAATCGCCGGCGGCCTGACCGACGCCGAGGTGCTGGAGCTGATCGACGACGTGAAGGCCATCCGCACCGAGGGCACGACCATCGTGTGGATCGAGCACGTCGTCCACGCGCTGCTGGCGGTCGTGGACCGCATGGTGGCCATGAGCTTCGGGCGCAAGATCGCCGAGGGCGCGCCGGACGACGTGATGGCCAGCCCCGCAGTGCAGGAGGTGTACATGGGGGTGGCTCCCGAGTGACCACGCTGCTGGACGTGGCCGGGCTCTCTGCCGGCTACGGGGACTTCCAGGCCCTGTTCGACGTCGACCTGCGGGTCGCCGAGGGCGAGACCGTGGCGGTCATCGGGGCCAACGGGGCCGGCAAGTCCACGCTGCTGCGGACCCTGGCCGGGCTGGTGACCGCCACCGGCGGCACCGTGCGGTTCGCCGGGGAGGACCTGCTGGCCGTGCCCGCCCACCGGCGGGTGGCCGAGGGCATCGCCCTGGTGCCCGAGGGCCGGCGCCTGTTCCCGAGCATGACCGTGGCCGAGAACCTGCTGGTCGGCGCCCACGCCCGCCGGCCCGGCCCCTGGACCGTCGCCCGGGTGCTGGACGTGCTGCCGCTGATCGAGCCGCTGATGGGCCGGTCGGCCGACGTGCTGTCCGGCGGCGAGCGCCAGGCGGTGGCGATCGGCCGGGCCCTGATGAGCAACCCCCGGCTGATGCTGTGGGACGAGGCGTCGCTGGGGCTGGCGCCGGTGGTGGTGCGGCGCCTGTACGACGCGCTGCCCGGGGTGATCGAGGGGGGCACCACGGTGCTGATCGTGGAGCAGGACATCGGCCAGGCCCTGGCCGTCGCCGACCGGGTCGTGTGCCTGCTGGAGGGGCGGGTGTCCCTGGAGGCCCGGCCCGCGGAGGTCGACCGCGACGACATCACGGCCGCCTACTTCGGGACCGTGAGCGCATGAGTTGGGCCAACGCCGCGGTGCAGGGGGTGCTGCTGGGCGGGCTGTTCGCGCTGTTCGCCACCGGCCTGTCGCTGTCGTTCGGGGTCATGCGGTTCGTGAACCTGGCGCACGGCGACCTGGCCATCCTTGCCGCCTACCTGGCGGTGTCGACCACCGCCGCCCTCAACGTCAACCCGTTCGTGTCGCTGCTGGTGGTCGTGCCGGTCATGGCCGCCGGCGGCTACGTCCTCCAGCGGTTCGTGTTCGACCGGACGATCGGGCCGGACCCGCTGCCGGCCATCCTGGTCACGTTCGGGCTGGGGGTCGTGATCCAGAACGCACTCCTGGAGCACTACAGCGCCGATTCCCGGGGCCTGGACGCGGGGGCGATCGAAGACCGCAGCATCCGGCTCACCGACGGTATCGCGGTCGGCTGGCTGCCCCTGCTCACGCTGGTCACCGCGGTGGCGGTGCTGATCGGGCTCCAGGTCATGCTGTCCCGGACCCGGGCCGGGCGGGCGTTCCGGGCCACGGCCGACGACCCCGACACGGCCCGGCTGATGGGCATCGACGACCGCGGCGTCCACTCCCGGGTCATGGCGATCTCGTTCGCCACGGTGGCGCTGGCGGGCGTGTTCCTCGGCATCCGGGGGACGTTCGGGCCGGCCGAGGGGACGGCGGTGCTGCTGTTCGGGTTCGAGGCGGTCGTGATCGGCGGGCTGGGCTCACTGTGGGGGACGCTGGTGGGCGGGATCATCCTCGGGCTGGCCCAGGCGCTCGGGAACCAGGTCGACGTCCGCTACGACCTGCTGTCGGGGGTGCTGTTCGGCCACCTGCTGTTCCTGGTGGTGCTGGCGTTCCGGCCCCAGGGCCTGTTCGGGCAGCGGGGGCGGACGTGAGCGAGCGCAGCGAGCGAACCATGGGCACGGTGCGTTGCCCGGCCCGAAGGGCCGATCGCTCATTGCGCGCATCCCGAACGGTGCGCCAATGAGCGACGCGGCGCGCATCCGGCGGTCGTCGCGGGAGTCGACCGTGGGGCTGGTCGTGGCGGCCGGCCTGGTCGTGGCGCTGGTGACCCTGCCGATCTGGGACCCCGAGCGCACGCTGCAGACGCCGCTGGTCGTCGTGCTGATCTACCTGTCGCTGGCCCAGATGTGGAACCTGCTCGCCGGCTTCGCGGGGCTGATCTCGATCGGCCAGCAGATGTTCGTGGGCATCGGCGTGTACTCGCTGCTCACGCTGGCCGAGGACCGGGGCATCGACCCCTACCTGTCGGTGGCGCTGGCCGGGCTGGTGGCCGCGGTGCTGTCGATACCGGTGGCGCTGTTCGCCTTCCGGCTCAAGGGCGGCTACTTCGCCATCGGCACCTGGGTGATCGCCGAGGTCGTCCGCCTGCTCGTGCTGGAGAGCGACTCGCTCGCCGGCGGCGACGTCCGCAGCCTGACCCGAGCCTCGCTCGGCGGCTACTCCCGCGACGCCCGGGACGACATCACCTACTGGCTGGCCGTCGGCCTGGCCGTGGGCGCCACCGCCATCGTCGTCCTCGTGCTGCGGTCCCGGCTCGGCCTCGGCCTGCGGGCCGTGCGGGACGACGAGGGCGGCGCCCGCGGCGTCGGCGTCGACGTGACCCGCACCCGGCTGGTCGTGTGGGTGATCGCCGCGTTCTGGACCGGGGCCACCGGGGCGGTGATCCTCCTCAACAGCCCCTCCGCCCGGGCGGACTCGGCGTTCAGCGTGCTGCGCTGGACCGCGCTGGTGATCTTCATCGCCGTCATCGGCGGCGTGGGCAGCACGACGGGGCCGATCCTCGGCGTGCTCGTGTACTGGTTCATCGACGAGCAGCTGGCCGAGGCCGACACCTGGCGGTTCATCATCCTCGGCACGGTGGCGGCGGCCATGGCGGTCGTCGCTCCCAAGGGGATCTACGGCCTGATCCAGCGGTGGCGGCCGGTGCAGTTCTTCCCGGTGCGCCGGCGGCTGGTGATCCCGGAGGAGCCCTCGTGACCGACGTTGTCTACGTCCTCGACGCGGTGCGCACGCCGGTCGGCCGGATCGGCGGCGGGCTCGCCGGCATTCGCCCGGACGACCTCGGCGCGGCCGCGGTGCGGGGCCTGCTCGACCGCGTCCCGGGGCTCGACCCGGCCCGCATCGACGACGTCCACTTCGGCAACGGCAACGGCGCGGGCGAGGACAACCGCAACGTTGCCCGCATGGTGGCGCTGCTGGCCGGGCTGCCGACGTCGGTGCCGGGGGTGACCGAGAACCGGCTGTGCGGCTCGGGCCTGGAGGCCGTGGCCACCGCCAGCCGGGCGATCGCCTGCGGCGATGCCGCCGTCTGCGTCGCCGGCGGGGTCGAGTCGATGAGCCGGGCGCCGTGGGTCGTGGCCAAGCCAGAGGCCGGCTACGAGCGCACCGACCGGACCATGCACTCGACCACGCTCGGTTGGCGGCTGGTCAACCCGCGCATGCCCGAGCAGTGGACGGTGCCGCTGGGCGAGGGCGCGGAGATCCTGGCCGAGCGGTACGGCATCGCGCGCGCGGTCCAGGACGCGTTCGCCCTGCGCAGCCACCAGCGGGCCGCGGCTGCTTGGCGTGCGGCCCGGTTCGCGGGCGAGGTCGTCCCGGTCCCCGGCGCCGAGCTCGACCGCGACGAGTCGGTGCGGGACGCCACCAGCCTCGACGCCCTGGCCCGGCTGCGGCCGGTCTTCCGGGCGGAGGGCACAGTCACCGCGGGCAACTCGTCGCCGATGAACGACGGCGCCGCCGCCGTGCTGCTGGCGGGGGAGCGGGCCGCCGCCGAGATCGGGGCCGAGCCGTTGGCCCGCATCGCCGGCCGGGCCGTCGCCGCCGTCGACCCCCACCTGTACGGCATCGGCCCGGTGGAGGCGGCGCATGCGGCGCTGAAGCGCGCCGGCATCGGCTGGGGCGACCTGGCGGCGGTCGAGCTCAACGAAGCGTTCGCCGCACAGGCGCTGGCCTGCCTGGCCGACTGGCCCGACCTCGACCGGTCGATCGTCAACCCCAACGGCGGCGCCATCGCACTCGGCCACCCGATCGGGGCGTCGGGTGCGCGGATCCTGACCACGCTCGTCCACGAGCTGCGGCGGCGGGGCGGGGGCTGGGGCCTCGCGACCATGTGCATCGGCGTGGGCCAGGGGATCGCGCTCGTGGTCGAGGGAAGCTGAGACGGAGGACGCGATGGGCGAGAAGTTCACCCCCGACGACCACGGGCGGTGGGGTCGCGGCGTGCCTCAGCCGGGGGTGGCGGTGGGACGCAGCATCAGCGCCAGGGCGGCCACGAGCGGCGTGGGGTCGACGGCCCCCTCGTCGTCGAACGCGGCGGCGAGCGCGAAGCCCTCCAGCAGGGCGAGGACCCCGGTCGTCAGCGTGGGGATCGGCAACGGGAAGGCGATCCCCAGCTCCACCTCCTGCTGGCGGAGCAGGTCGGCGACCGCCTCCCGCAGGGCACGGCGCTGGTGGCGCAGCCGGGTCTGGGCGGCGTCGCCCCGGCGGCTCGACAGCGCGATCTCGGCGACCGCGCGCGTGCGCCGCTGGCCGCGGCCGGCGCTCGACGCGTACCAGCGACCGACGACCTCGAGCCGTCCGGCCACCGTCGGCTCGGCCGACAGCTCCGCGCGGAGCGCCGCGGTCTCGTCCGCCATCTGGTGCTCCAGCACCGCGAGGAACAGGTCCTCCTTGTTGGCGAAGTTCGAGTAGAGGGCCCCGGTCGTGTACCCGGCCTCGTCGGCGATGTCGCTGATCGACGTGGCGCCGTAGCCCCGGGCGTCGAACAAGCGCCCGGCGGCCTCGACGAGCGCGGCCCGCGTCTGGGCCTGGCTCTCGTCGCGGCGGAGGCGCCGGCGAGGCTCGGAGTTGCGGGGCGCGCTGGATAGTGAGATGATCCGAATAGTACCAATATTTGGTTCTCACAGGCAGACATGCCCGGGAGGGGAGACATGCCCCACGTGTTCTTGTCCGACGACTGGTTCGACGCTGTGGAGGAGCTGCGGGACGAGATGCCCGAGCCGCCCGCGGCCGCGAAGGACCTCAAGATAAACATCGTCGTGGCCGGTGGCCCCGAGGGCGACCGCGAGATCCACATGGACGGCGGCCGGTTCGAGCGCGGCCTCGCCGAGGGCGCCCCGACCAAGCTCACCGTGCCGTTCGACGTCGCCCGCGCGATGTTCATCGACGGCAACCAGCAGGCCGGGATGCAGGCGTTCATGTCGGGCCAGATCAAGGTCGAGGGCGACATGACCAAGCTCATGGCCATGCAGGCCGGCGGCGGGCCCACGCCCGAGCAGCTCGCCATCCAGGCCAAGCTGAAGGACCTCACCGCCTGACAGGCGGCACCCACCGGGTCTGTCGTCTCTGACCGCGCCACGCTGCGGTGGGAGACGACAGACTCGCGTCCGGCTACGACCCGACACGCACGTCAGCACCGTCCCGAGGGCGGCGCCAGGTCCGGCTGCAGGGCGGCCAGCTCCCGGCGGCGGTTCTCGTCCGGGATGCTCACGGACCGGCGCCCGCGGATGTCGAACGCCAGGCTCACGATCTCGAACCCGGACAGCAGCTCGCCCCGGTCGAGGTCATAGGTCCAGTGGACCCGGTGGGTCACCTTGTCGTGGACGGCGACGCCGGCGCCGAAGCTCTGGATGCGGTCGCCGGCGGCGGGCAGCCGACGAAGCTGGATGCGGCTCTCCATCGTGGCCCACGCCAGCAACGTGCCGTCCGGCTGCTCGGCCAGCATCGGCCCGGTCTCCGGCCGGAGCGGCTCGCCGGCCCACACCAGCATCGGGGCCAGCTCCGGCCGGTAGTGGCCGGCGGCGTCGCACTCCTCCGGGTAGATCTCGCGCTCGCGGCGGATGGCCAGCCCGCGCTCCCGCAGCGTGTCGAGTGACGGGGCCGTCCCCATGAGGTCCGCGTCGAGCAGGATCGTGCGGCTGGCGGCGTACGGCGGGACCGGCACGGCCAGGTCCTCGGCCGCGGCGGCCAGGCGGTCGGGCACAGGGGCCCGGCCGCCGCCCTCGTCCAGCGGGCTGATCCCGTGGACGAACGTGGCGGCCAGCTCGCCGGTGTCCTCCGCGGCCAGCTCGTGGTGGAGGCGCAGCCCGTCGGCGCCGGCGCCGAGCACCGCGCTGCGGACCACCAGCGGCGTGCCCACCAGCTGCTCGCGGTGGTGGCGGGTGTAGACGTCGTGGACCGCGTACGGCCGCCCGCCCCAGCCCGGTAGGCCGGCGAGCATGGCGGCCGTACCCGCCTGGGCGTTGACCGCGTAGAAGCGGACGTTCATGTGCCCAAGGTGGTCGATCTGGTCCTCGGTGACCTCGCTGCGGTGGGTGATCGGCAGCAGCAGCTCGCTCATCGCGTCGTCCGCCCGTGTCGCATCCGGACGACGCTACCGGCGCTAGAGCGGGGTCACATAGGCGCCGGAGATCCCGCCGTCGACCAGGAACGTCGACGCGGTGATGAACGAGGCGTCGTCGCTGGCCAGGAAAGCCACGGCGCCGGCGATCTCGTCGGGCTCTGCGAAGCGGCCCATGGGCACGTGCACCAGCCGGCGGGCCGCGCGCTCGGGATCCTTGGCGAACAGCTTGGCCAGCAGCGGGGTGTTGACCGGGCCGGGGCACAACGCGTTGACCCGGATCCCCTCGCGGGCGAACTGGACGCCCAGTTCGCGGGTCATGGCCAGGACCCCGCCCTTCGACGCGGTGTACGACACCTGCGACGTCGCCGCCCCCATCACCGCCACG
>Ga0114129_10001818_pt1 | contig 29079 bp, 25 predicted proteins | sample RhiMetdeltSRZDD1_FD_80071 | JGI IMG/M metagenome (GOLD analysis project Ga0114129, IMG submission 80071) | Populus rhizosphere microbial communities from Tennessee, USA - Rhizosphere MetaG P. deltoides SRZDD1 (version 2) (version 2) | ecosystem: Host-associated > Plants > Roots > Rhizosphere >... | reverse complement strand
GCCGCGCCGCCGGCCAACTGCGCCGCGTTCACGGTCAGCGGCAACCCGCGTACCGCCACCGGAGCGACGTGGACGTACCAGTCGACCGACCTCGGGGTGCGGTACGCGCTCGAAGGTGTGCTCTTCATCCCCAGCGGTACGGGACCCTTCCCGGCCGTCGTCGTCAGCCACGGCAAGGGCGGCACGCCGCGCGGGTACTCGGCCACGATCGCCCGCACCATGGTGACCTGGGGCCTCGTCGCCATCGGGCCGATGTACACGCACGCGCCCGACGCCGAGGACGCGGGCAACGCCCCCGACGGGGCGGACGGCGCCTCGACAGCGAACGTGCAACGCGCCCACAAGGCGCGCGACCTGTTGACCTGCGTCGCCGGTGCCGACCTGACCCGCGTGGCGGCCCACGGGCACAGCATGGGCGCGTTCGTCACCGGGCAGCTGCTCGGCACGTACCCGGTCGACTTCCGCGCGGCCTCGCACACCGCCGGCGGGGTCAGCAGCGGACCCAACGCCACGAAGCCGGCCGCCGCGCAACAGATCCGTACGCCGTACCAGCTGCACCACGGCGACGCCGACCAGGTCGTTCCGCTCGCCCTCGACCAGACGCTCGACGGCATCCTGGCGGGCAACGGCGTACCGCACGTGCTGCACGTGTACGCCGGCTACGACCACCAGCGGATGGCCTTCGACGCCACCATGCTCGCCCGCGTGCGTACCTGGTACCAGACGCACGGCGTGCTGTGACGGATCCCTTCACACGCCGAGGTAGACCCGCCGGACGCGGGCGTCGTGCTGCAGGTCGCGGGACGCGCCGTTGATGGCGACCTCGCCGTTCTCGATGACGAGGCAGGTGGAGGTCGCCTCGAAGGTGAGCTTCGCGTTCTGCTCCACGAGCAGCATGCTCAACCCGTCGCGGCTGAGGCGTTGCAGGACCGCGACGATGTCCTCGACCAGCTTCGGCGACAGGCCCATGGACGGCTCGTCGAGCAGCATGAGCCGGGGCCGGGACATCAGCGCCCGGCCGATGGCGAGCATCTGCTGCTGGCCGCCGGACAGGGCGCCCGCCAGCCGGGTACGCATGTCGCGCAGCATCGGGAACAGGTCGTACACCTCGTCGAGCGTCTGCCTGGTCTGCGCGTTCCACGGACGGGCGTACGCGCCGAGCATCAGGTTCTTCTCGGTCGACAGTCCCGGGAAGACGTGCCGGCCCTCCGGCACGTACCCGATGCCGTGGCGCACCATGTCGCGAGCCTTGACCCGGGCGAGATCCACGTCGCCGTACCGCATCGCGCCGACCGTACGCTCGACCAGCCCGAGCACCGCCTTGAGCGTGGACGTCTTGCCCGCGCCGTTGGCGCCGATCACTCCCACGGCCTGCCCGGCCGGAACGGTGAAGCTGATGTTCCGGACCGCGTAGACGCCTCCATAGTGGACGGACAGGTCCTCGACCACGAGCGCGCTCACCGGATCACCTCCGAGACGGCCGGCACGTCCTCGGACATGGCCGAGTCACCGAGGTACGCCTCGATCACCTGGGGGGCCGTGGCCACCTCGGCCGGGGTTCCCTCGGCGATGACCTCGCCGCTGGCCAGGACGGTGACGCGTTCACACAGGGACATGACGAGCCCCATGTTGTGCTCGATGAGAACGACCGTGACGCCACTCGACCGGATCGACCGGACGATCTCGGCGAGCTGCCGCACCTCCTCGCCGTTGAGCCCGGCCGCCGGCTCGTCGAGCAGCAGCAGGCGCGGTGAACGGGCCATGGCGCGGGCGATCTCCACGCGCCGCTGGATGCCGTAGGGCAGCGCCCGCGGGCGCAGGTGGGCGAAGTCGGCCAGCCCGAAGCGCTCCAGCACCTCGTCGGCGGCGGATCGCAGGGCGCGGTCGTGGCGCAGGACGCCGACCTGCCACAGCGCGTACCGCCACGTGTCGATCGTGCGCGTGCGGTCGAGCGCCACGAGCACGTTCTCGCGTACGGTCAGGTCGCCGAAGAGTCGCAGGTTCTGGAACGTACGCGCCACACCGGCCTGCGCCAACCGGTACGAGCGGGCACCGGTCATCGGCCGGCCGGCGAGGCGTACGCGTCCCGCGCTCGGCTTGTACAGGCCGCTGATCACGTTGAACAGCGTCGTCTTGCCCGAACCGTTGGGCCCGACGATGCCCCGGATCTCCCCGTACGCCACGGCCAGCGAGACGCCGTCGAGAGCCCGCAGGCCGCGGAAGTGCTTGCTCACCCCGTGCACCTCGAGAATCGGCCCCACGGGTGACTCCGTCGCGGCGGCATCGGGCGGTTCCGCGTACCGCTGAAAGGGTTTCAAGGCCGGCGCGGTGGTCGCGGCCCCGCCCCACCGCCAACCCCGGCGGCGCAGGGCGGCGGTGACGCGGGAGGGCAGGCCCGCGAGGCCGGTCGGCGCGAAGACCACGGTCAGCACGACGATCGTGCCGTAGGTGACCTGTGCGTAGGTCGGGTAGTCGATGAGCAGCTCCCGCAGCAGGGCGAGGCTCACGGCGCCGACGACGCAGCCGATCAGGTTCTGCCGGCCGCCGATGATGACCATCGCGAGCAGCAGGAACATGTTGGCGATGCTGAACGTCTCGGGGGCCACGTACCGGATCAGGCCGGCGTAGAGCACGCCCGCGACACCGCCGAAGATGCTCGCCAGCAGGAAGGCGGTCATGCGCAGCATCGGGACCTCGACCCCGACCGCGCCGGCCGCGAGGGCGTCGTCGCGCATAGCCCGCATGCGCCGGCCCAGCGGCGTGCGGACGACGAAGAGCCCGAAGGTGAGCGCGATCGCGAACACGATGAGCTCGACGTAGTAGAAGAAGTACTCGTTCGACAGGTCGATCCCGGGCAGCGGCGGGGCGGGGATGGCGGAGATGCCCTCGGCGCCTCCGGCGACCTGCGAGTTCGTCACCCAGTTCGTGAACGCGAGCGCCAGGCCGAGCGTCACGATGCCCAGGTAGTGCGACTGCATTCGTAACGCGGGCGTACCGACGAGCAGGCCGACGGCGGCGGCCGCGGCCATCGCGATGGCGGCCGCGGTCCAGAAGCCGAGCCCGGCCCGCGTAGTGAGGATCGCGGTCGTGTAGGCGCCCACGCCGAAGAACGCGACCTGCGCGAGGTTGATCTGGCCGGCGACGCCCATCGCCAGGCCGAGCCCGATCGCGAGGAGCGCGAACAGGATCATCACGTTGACCACGTGGATGGAGTACGAGTCGAGGCCGTACGGGAGCAGCCAGGCGGCGATGCCGAACCCGGCGATGACGGCGATGCGGACCTTCATGCGCGGTTCACCGTCCGCTCGCCGAAGAGACCCGTCGGGCGCACCATGATGATCACGGTGAAGACGAGGAACGTGACCAGCTCCGAGTACCCCTGGAAGTGACCGGCGGTGAACGAGTCGAGCACGCCGATGGCGACCCCGCCGACGATGGCGCCCGGGATGCTGCCGAAGCCGCCGAGGATCGCGCCGGCGAAGCCTTTGATGCCCAGCGAGCCGCCCATCGACGGGCTGACGTACAGCAGCGGCCCGACGAGCCCGCCGGCGAGCGCGGCGAGGGCGGCGCCGATGACGAACGCGATCGCGTTGCTGCGCCCCACGTGGATGCCGACCGCGGTCGCGGCCTCGTGGTCCATCGCGACGGCCTGCATCGCGGCCCCGCGCTTGGTGCGCTGGAGGAACAGCACGAGCAGGATCGTGGCCGCCGCGGCGATGGCCAGCACCATGAGATCGTACGTGCGTACCCGGATACCGACGATCGACAGCGGGGCGGCGGGGACGGGCGACGGGACGGCCCGCCCGGTGGCGCCCCAGATGATGATGGCCAGCGCCTCCAGGACGATGCCGAACCCGATGGTGCCGATCAGCATGAGGTCGAAGTCCTTGTTCTCCAAGGGTCTCAACACCCGCTCGATGATCACGCCGACGATCCCCGTGACGACGATGGCGACGACCATGGCCAGCGCGAACGGCAGCCGCACCGACAGGTAGAACGTGGACGCCAGGTACGCGCCGATCATCACCACGTTGCCGTGGGCGAAGTTGACGAGCCCCATCGTGCGGTACACGAGGGAGAACCCCAACGCCACCAACGCGTAGATGGCGCCGAGGCTCACACCCCCGATGAACGTCTGAAAAAAGACCTGCATGGTTCTCCCTGTACCTGGACCGCGGTCCGGGCCGACATGTGTCCACCCGGGACGGTCGGCCGACCGTCCCGGGTGGACGAACGGGCTCAGCTGCTGACCGCCACCAGCTTCCCGTTCGTGATGGTGCCGATCGAGGTGGCGAAGATACCGACCCCGGTGTCGTCGAACGCGAAGTCGCCGAGCAGACCCTTGTGCTTCGTGGCCCGGATCGCGTCCGCCAGCGCCTTGCCCGTGGCCACGTTGCTGTTCTTCAGCGCGGTGAACACGATCTGGGCACCGTCGTACGCCTTCGCGCCGTGCAGCTCGGCCTCCTCGCCGTACGCCGCCTTGTACGCGGCGGCGAACTTCTTCGTCGCGTCGTTCACGTCGTTGCTGAGGTACGGCGAGCTGACGATGGTGCCTTCGATGTTCGCGACGCCGGCCGTGTCGGCGAACACCGGCGTACCCTGCGGCGCGGCGCCGGCGAACGGCACCGTGATACCGAGGGATCGGGCCTGCTTCACGATGAGCCCGGACTCCACCTCCTCCGCGCCGAGGAAGATCAGCTGCGGGTTCTTCTGCCGGATGGTGGTGAGGGCGGCGCTGAAGTCCTTCTGGTCGGTGGTGACGATCTGGTCGGCGACCGGAGTCACCCCGCGGGTCGACAGCGCCTTGGTGAACGCGTCGTGCTCGCCCTTGCCGAAGGACCCGTTGTTGGTGATGAGGGCGATGGACCGGATGCCCTTGGTCTCGACGATGTACTTCGCGAGGGTCTCGTCGTACGTGGTGCTGGTCGGTCCGTTGAGGAACAGGAACGGGCTCTTCACGGCGACGAGACCCGGTGACTGGCCGGAGGTGATGTTCGGGATGCCGGCCTGCTGGAGCGTCGGCGCCATGGCGATGGTGACCGCGCTCTCCGCCGTACCGATCATGGCGATGTAGCCCTCGGCGGCGATCTTGCGGGCCACGGTCGTCCCCACCGTGGGGTCGCCCTGGTCGTCGAAGACATCGAGCTGGATCTGGCGGCCGTTGATGCCGCCGGTTTTGTTCCACTCGGTGACCGCGAGCTTCGCACCCTTGAGCTCCCAGGCGCCGAGCGAGCTGAGCTGCCCGCTCTGCGCGTCCACGAGCGCGATCTTGATGGGACCGCCCTTGTTGGTGGACGAGGAGTTGTCGTTGCTACCGGGAGCCTTGCACGCCGCCAACGCGAGCGTGGTGACAGCGACGAGGGAGAGGACGGCGACACGTCGCCGCGCGAACAGGGACATGAAAGTTCACCTCAGTTTCGACAACGACGGGTTCAGGTGGTGGGCAGCTCGCCGTGCGGCCCGTAGACGAAGACGAGCCACAGGGGCTCCCGACCGGTGTTCACGTGCTGGTGGCGTACGCCCTTCGGGATGAACATGAAGCTGTGCTCGGCGAACGGGATCGGATCCCGGCCGTCGGTGATGACTTCGCCGCGGCCCCGGACAATGAAGTTGATCTCTTCCGAGTCGGGGTGGTTGTGCAGCGAACTGGACTCCCCGGGCTCGAAGATGGTCAGGCCGGACGTCAGGAACTCGCTGCCGAGGAGGTGCTCGTCGACGATCTTGAACACCTTCCGGCGGAAGCCGGGTGCGTCCAGGCCCAGCCAGAACGGGTTGGCGTCAGAGAACGGATCGATCACTTGCACCATGCGATTCGCCTCTCACTCGAATACACCGCGGTAGATGTCTTTGATGTTCCAGTGCCCGGGTGTGGGTACCGGCTCGTTGACCATCGGCACGTCGAGTACCGCCGGCCGGCGCAGCCTGACGGCCCGGCGCAGTGCGGCCGCCAGGTCAGCGGGTTGCTCGATCCGGTAGCCGTCGGCGCCGCACGCGACCCCGAACGCGGCGAAGTCCGGGCTGTACGGATGCCCGTCCGGATCGCGGAACTCGCACCCGTACCCGCGGCCGAAGTTCGCCTCCTGGAGATCGGCGATCGTGCCGTGGGCACGGTTGTTCATCACCAGGAAGATGACCGGTAGCCCCCGCTCCACCGCCATCGGTACGGCTGGCAGCTGCGCGCTCATCCCGCCGTCGCCGATCAACGCGACGACGACGCGCTCCGGTTCCGCGATCTGTACGCCCAGCGCGGCCGCCGGGCCGAAGCCCATGGTGGACAGTCCCCCGGGCGTGATGAACCGGCCCTCGGCCGGCAACGGGTAGCACTGGGCGACGCCGTTCTTGTTCCACCCGACATCGGTGACGAGTACGGCGTCGGGGGGTACCACCGCCCGGACGTCGGCGAGGATCCGCTCGGGGCGCAGCGGGAACTGGTCGTCCCGACCACGTTCCGCGCTCCCGCCGAATGCAGCGGTGCGCGCGGCGTGGATCTGGTCCCGCAGCGCCTGCCGGACCACCGGCTCGGGCGCGCTGGCCCGGACCTCCCGCAGGATCGCGCGGATCGCGAGCCCCGCGTCGGCGACCGCACCGATCTCGACGGGATAGTTGCGACCGATCTCCGCGGGGTCGATGTCGATCTGGATCAGCGTGGACGGCGGGAAGCGCCACGTGTACGCGGGGTCCCACGAGCTCGAGTCGGTCTCCGCGAAACGGGTCGCCACGGCGAGGACGACATCGGCTTCGAGGGCGTAGGTGTTGGCGACCTCGAGACCCCAGAACCCCGTCATGCCGAGGACGAGCCGGTGCTCGTCGGCCACGGTCCCCTTGGCCATCAACGAATGGGCGATCGGGATGTCCAGGTGCTCGGCGAGCTCGACGAGCGCGTGCCGGTCCGTACGCAGGCCGCCGCCGACGTAGATCAGGGGTCGTTCGGCCGCCACGAGCAGCCGCGCGATCCGCCGCGCCACCTCGGCCGGCAGGTCGGGCGCCACACCGTGGGCGGCCAACGGGTACGCGAGAGCCAGCTCCGGCGCCAGCGGCCGGGAGAACAGGTCCATCGGGATGTTGAGCAGCACCGCGCCGGGCCGGCCGGAGGTCGCCGTCCAGAACGCGCGCTCGGTGAACCGCGGCAGGTCCTCGACGCGGTGCGCATGCCAGGCCCGCTTGACGAACGGTCGGAAGATGGCGGTCTGATCGGCGTCGGCGTGAAGGTTCACCTCCTGATGCGGGTGTCGACCGTACAGGTAGGACGGTATGTCGCCGGTGATCGTCACGAGCGGTACGGAGTCGAGCGCGGCGGTCGCGACACCGGTGGCCGCGTTCGTCAGCCCGGGGCCGACGTGGGTCAGCAGTACGCCCGGCTTGCCGGTGGACCGGGCGTACCCGTCGGCGGCGTGCGCGGCGGTCTGCTCGTGGCGCGCGATGACGAACTCGATCGAGCTGGGACCGAGCGCGTCCAGCAGGGCGATGTTCGTGTGCCCGCACGTGCCGAAGACGTACTCGACGCCGTACGACTCCAGCTGGGTCACGAGCGCCTCGGCACCGGACTTGGCGGTGCTGCCGAGAGGGGTCGCCCGCTGGGGCCCGCTCATGCGTCCTCACCCCAGATCGACAAGCCGCGCAGCATCAGTGTCTTGATCACCGTGTAGTCCTCGATCATCCAGCGGGGCGACTCGCGACCGAAGCCGGACGCCTTCACGCCACCGAACGGCACGTGGTCGAGCCGGTAGTTGGACGAGCCGTTGGCCACGAGGCCCCCGACCTCCAGGTCGCGCCAGGCGGTGAGAATCCGACCGACGTCGCGGGTGAAGATGCCCGCCTGCAGCCCGTACGGGCTGTCGTTGCACGCCTGGACGACGCCACCGAAGTCGTCGTAGGGCAGCACCGCGACCAGCGCGCCGAAGACCTCCTGCGTCACCACCTCCGCGTCGGCCGGCGGGTCCGCGATCACGGTCGGAGCGACGGTCGCGCCGTCCCGGCGGCCGCCGAGGGTCACCACACCGCCGCGCTCGGCGGCCCGGGCCGTCCACGAGACCACCCGTTCGGCCGCCGCCTCGTCGACCATCGAGCCGACATCGGTACCGGGGTCGAGCGGGTCGCCGACCGCGAGCGTGTCCACCTCGGCGGTGAACGCGTCGACGAACTCCGCGAACCGGGAGCGCTGGACGTAGACCCGCTGCACCGAGATGCAGCTCTGGCCGGAGTTGCTGTACCCGGTACGGGCGCACACCCCGGCCGCCTGCGCGACGTCGGCGTCCTCGCACACGATCGTCGCCGCGTTGCCGCCGAGCTCGAGGACGAGCCGCTTGGCGCCGGCCGCGCGGGCCACGGCGTCCCCCGTCGCGACGCTGCCGGTGAAGCTGATGACCCCGACCTCGGCGGCGGCGCACAGTGCGGCGCCGACGTCGCCCCCGCCGTGCAGCAGCTGTACGGCGTCGGCGGGCGCACCGGCCTCCAGCAGCAGGGCCACGACCGCCGCGGAGACGGCCGGGGCCTGCGGCGGCGCCTTGACGATCGTCGTGTTGCCGGCGGCGAACGACGCGCCGAGCTTGTGTGCCAGCAGGTTGGCGGGGGCGTTGAACGGGGTGATCGCCAACGCCACGCCGACCGGTGCGCGGTACGTCAGTGCCGTATTTCCGATGCCGCGGGCCCACCCGGCCACGGGCAGCACCTCGCCGCCGATCTGCCGGGCCTCGGCGGCGCAGACGCGGAAGGTGTCCACGACCCGGTCCATCTCACCCCGGCCGTCCTTGAGCGGCTTGCCCAGCTCCAGGGCGATCAGCCGGGCGAAGTCGTCGCGCCGGCCGGTCGCGACCCGGGCGGCCGATTCCAGGACATCGGCCCTGGTCGCTGGCGCCATCGCGGCCACCGTCGCCGCGCCGGCCCGCGCGCGCGCCGCGGCCGTACGCACGTCGGCCGGCTCGGCGGTACGCGCACGGCTGACGACCCGGCGGACGTACGGCCCGCGCCGCTCCCGCACCGGTCCCTCGGTGGTCCACTCGCCGGCGAGGAACGCGGGTGCGGTCGCGACGTCGCCGTCAACCGGCGGCTTCAGGATCGCATCGAGCATCGCGTACTCCTTTGGGCAAACCACTTGGTGGAACATATGGACCGCTCTGCGGACTAGGTGTAACGTACGGTGGTCCACAGCTCCTGGCAATAGGCAAAGTCCGGGAAAGTCATCCGCCGAAACGGTCGCCATGGCCGGAGAATCGGGCTGCGACAAGGAGGTGTGGCGGCGCCGGTACGGGCCACCACCGGCACACACGAGGAGGGAGGCGCGGTGAACTCGGCGACGAGACAGACCGCCCCACGCAGCAGGCGCGAGACAGCCGAGGAAACGGCCGAATCCCATGGCGTACGCAGCGTCCAGCGGGCACTGGACATCCTGACGCTGCTGACCGCGGACCGTCCGTCGGTATCCATCCGCGAGATCGTCGAGGCGACCGGCCTCGCGAAGACCACCGTCATCCGGCTGGTACTGACCCTGGAACAGAGCGGGCTGCTGTGGGCGACGGCGAGCGGGTACATGGCCGGCCCCGGGCTGTGGCGCTGGGCCCACCTCGCGCAACGCAGCTGGGAGATGCCCCCCGAGACCCAGCGCATGATGCGCGACCTCGCCGCCCGCCAGCGCGAGACGGTCAACCTCTACGTGGCCCGCGACATCGTACGGGTCTGCATCGCGCAGCAGGAGAGCCCGCAGCCGCTGCGGCACGTCGTCCACGTGGGCGACGAGCTGCCCCTGTGGGGTGGCGCCTCGGCGAAGGTGCTGTTGAGTACGGCGTCGCCCGCGCTGCTGACGCGGGTGGCGCGCAGCTCCCCGTACGGCGAGACCCACGTGCGCCGGCTGCGCGAGTGGATCGACGAGGCGGTCCACCAGGGCTACGCGGTCAGCCACGGCGAACGCGAGGACGGGCTGTCCGCCGTCGCGGTGCCGGTCGTCGGCCGGTCGGGCTCGGTGGTCGCCGCGCTGTCGCTCAGCGGTCCGACCATGCGCTTCACCGACGAGCGTGTTGCCGAGTTCGCGGCCGACCTCAAGCAGATCGCGCAGCGCGTGTCGGAACGAGGGTTCGACCACCCCCTGTTGTCCCCGCTCTGACGAAGGGATCGACGCATGCAGGACCGCCCGCTCGCCGGCATCCGGGTCCTCGACCTGACCAACGTCCTCGCTGGGCCGTACTGCACGTACCAGCTGATGCTGCTGGGGGCCGAGGTCGTCAAGATCGAGGTACCCGGGCACGGTGACCTCGCCCGACATCTCGGACCGGATCCCGAGCTGAACGCGGCGGACCTCGGCACGTCCTTCCTCGCGCAGAACGCGGGCAAGAAGTCGGTCACGCTCAACCTCAAGGACCCGGACGACCGCGCGACATTCGAGCGGCTCGTATCGGGCGCCGACGTCGTCGTGGAGAACTTCCGGGCCGGCGTCATGGACCGCCTGGGCTACGGCTGGGCCAGCCTGCGGGAGCTCAGCCCGGCGCTCGTGTACTGCGCCATCAGCGGGTTCGGCCAGACCGGCCCGATGAGCCAGGCACCCGCGTACGACCAGGTGATCCAGGGTTTGTCGGGCATGATGAGCGTCACCGGTACGCCGGACACCGCGCCCCTGCGGGTGGGTTTCCCGATCTGCGACACGATCGGTGGGATGGCCGCGGCGCTGGCCATCACGTCCGCCCTCGTCGGGCGGCACCGGCACGGCCGGGGCTGCTTCCTCGACGTGTCGATGCTCGAGGCGTCCGTCTCCGCGATGGGCTGGACGGTGTCCAACTACGTCGTGAGCGGCGTCGCGCCGCAGCCGATGGGGGATCAAAACGCCACCGCCGCGCCGTCGGGCACGTTCGAGGCGGCCGACGGGCCGCTGAACATCGCCGCGAACCGGCAGGAGCAGTTCGTGACGCTGTGCGGCCTCGTCGGCCGGAACGACCTGCTGACCGACCCGCGCTTCGCCGGCCGGGAGGCCCGCATCCGGCACCGCGAGGACCTCAACCGCGAGCTGAACAAGGCGCTGGGCAACCGGACCGCGCTGGAGTGGGAGGAGATCCTGTCCTCGGCCGGGGTCCCGGCCGCCCGGATACTGACCGTGCCGCAGGTCGTGGAGCTCGACCAGCTCGCCCACCGCGGGTTCTTCGCCGACGTACCGTTCCCTGACGACAGCGGGCGGCGCGTACGGGTCAGCGGCAGCGGCGTGCTGTACGACGGCACGCAGTTGCAGCCCACCGGACGGCCGGCGCGGCTGGGCGAGCACAACGGGGACGTCGCCGCCCTCGTCGCACGGTGGCAGGAGGCGCGCCCGGATGCGGCGGACCCGCTCCCCCGCCAGCCCCACGCGGCCCCGACCGCGACGCCGGAGGTGACCGCGTGACCGGCCCGTCCGAGCCGCCGGGTCCGTCCACACAGGACGTTGCCGACTGGTGGAGCACCGCGATCTGCCGTATCGAGCCGGGGGTCGTGGAGCTGCGGGGGCGGCCCGTCCAGGACCTGATCGGCACGATCAGTCTGGTGTCGATGATCTGGCTCATGCTCCGGGGCGACCTGCCCCGGCCGCACGAGTCCGCGCTCCTCGAAGCCGCGCTGGTCTCCTCCGTCGACCACGGTCCGCAGGCACCGGGGATCGCCGTGGCCCGGATGGCGGTCACCTGCGGCGTCGGGCTCAACGGCGCCATGGCGGCCGGCACGGGCGTCCTCGGCGACGTGCACGGCGGCGCGGGGCAGCAGTGCGTCGAGCTGCTCACCGAGGTGGTCGAGCGCGAGGCCGCCGGCACCGACCTCGCGGCGGCGGTCGACGAGGTGCTCACCGCGTGGCGGGCCCGCTCGCCGTACATTCCCGGCTTCGGGCACCGCTTCCACCCCGTCGACCCGCGGCGCGACCCGCTGCTGTCCCTTGTGGACGAAGCGGTCGGGGCCGGGCTCGTCGGCGGGCGCCATCTCGCCGCGGCCCGGGCCGTCGAGGCGACGCTCAACCACGGCCGGACGAAGCCCGTACCGATGAACATCGACGGCGCCACGGCGGTCATCTACGCCGAGCTCGGCTTCGCGCCGCCGCTCGCCCGCGGGCTGTTCGTGTTGAGCCGGAGCGTCGGCATCCTCGCCCACGCGTGGGAGGAGTCGCAGCAGGGCCGGCGCAACAAGGGACCCATCCCGCCGAGCATCCTGCCGACGTACGTCGGGCCACGCTGACTCCCGCCGGATCCTCATGCGCCCAGCCCCGCCATCGCGGTGTGCCGGTACTGCGCCGCCATGCGTACGGGGGTGTTCGGGAAGCCGTACCCCGCGTACCCGTTCACCCGCTGGACGATCTCGAAGAAGATGCGCCGGCCGAGCATGCTCGTGTAGAAGTGGAAGAACTCGCCCTCCCCGTCACGGTCGTACAGCACGCCGTACGCGCGCAGCGTGTCGACCAGCGAGTCGTCGAGATCGGTGCGCGCCGCGAGGTCGTCGTAGTAGTTGCCGGGAATCGGGAGCGTCGGCAGGCCACGGATGCGCATGTCCACCGCGGCCGCGAAGATGTCCGCGCACGAGAACGCGATGTGCTGGAAGTCGGCCGTCTCGGGCAGCTTGCCGCCGCCCAGCGCGGGAACGGTCAGCAGGAGGCGGACGCGGTCGCCGCCGCCGACGACCGCGCGGCTGCGGACGAGCCCGTACGGGTCCGCGACGTCGACGCTGTCGCGCTGCCCCAGTCCGAGCACGGAGAGGTAGAACAGCGCGGCCTCGTCGAAGTAGTACGACGGCTGGGACAGCGCCACGTGGTCCACCGCGGCGAGGGTGCCCGTGCCGCCGGTCGCGCCGGCCGGCAGGGGCTCGAAGTCGCGGAGCCAGCTCGACGCGTCCGAGTCCTCCGTACGGCAGAAGAAGACCGCGGTGCCGTCCGGAGCGGCGGTCGCGAAGAGGTCCGCCTCGCCCGGGCCGTACCGGCGCGGGATCGCGGGGGCGAGCAGGGCCTGGGCCCGCAGGGCGGAACGCGCCGGATCGGGGCTCTCCACCGCGATCGCGGACACGGCAGCGGTGCCCCGCAGCCAGTCGCCGTTGGCCGGGCGCGTGCGGTTGAGCAGGACCCGTACGTCGCCCTGCTGCCACATCTGCACCGGCTTGGTGCGGTGCCGGCCGGCGTGCCCGAACCCCATGCCGGCCAGCAGGCGCTCGGCCACGGTCTCCGCGATGGGGTCGACGGTGATCTCGACGAAGGCGTACCCCGACAGTGGTTCGGGGGCGGGCGGCGCGGCCAGGTCGAGCCGCTGGACCGCGACGGTGGCCGGGTCGAGCCGCGCCCGCAGCGACTCCTCGAGCCAGAGCAGCGACCTCAGCGCGTCGGTGGCCGTACGCTCGGCGTCGGCCTGGCGGAAGACGTCGTTGAACACCTCGAGCGACAGCGGGCCACGGTATCCGGCGGCGAGTACGTGGGCCGTGAAGCCGGTGAGGTCGAACGCGCCCTGTCCCGGGAAGCAGCGGTAGTGCCGGCTCAGCTGCAGGACGTCCATCAGCTGGTGCGGGGCGTCGGAGAGCTGCAGGAAGAAGATCTTGTCGCCGGGAATGTCCCGGATGCCGGCCGGATCGAGGGGGCGGGACAGGACGTGGAAGCTGTCGAGGCACACCCCGACCGCCGGGTGGTCGGCGGCTGCCACGACCTTCCAGGCGTGCGCGTAGTCGTTGACGTGGCGACCCCACGCCAGGGCTTCGTAGGCGATCCGCATGCCGTGCGCGGCGGCCCGGTCGCCGAGCTGGTGCAGGTGGTCGGCGGCGAGCGCGTCGTCGTCGACCGCGTCGGGCGAGACGTTCGAGCAGACCAGCAGCGTGCCGACGCCGAGGTCGGCCATCACCGCGAACTTGTGCTCGGCGCGGCGCAGGTGGCGCGCCACCTGATCCGGCGGGCCGCCTTCGAAGTCACGGAACGGTTGGTAGAGCTCGATGGCGAGTCCCAGGTCGGCCGCGCGGGCGCGGATGTCGACCGGCGGGGTCGCGGAGCTGACGAGGTCGTTCTCGAAGATCTCGACGCCGTCGAAGCCGACCTGGGCGGCGGCGGTGAGCTTCTCCTCGAGGGTGCCGCTCAACGAGACGGTGGCGATCGACCTACGCATGGTCGGGCCCCTCGGTGAGCGCGACGAAGTGCCGGTACATCCGCTCCGCGTCCGGAGTGCGCCCCGTGAAGAGCCGGAACGCCTCGGCCGCCTGGAACACCACCATGCCGCCACCGTTGAGCGTCCGGCAGCCGCGGTCGGCGGCCTGCCGCAGCAGCTCGGTGCGGAGCGGCCGGTAGACGACGTCGGCCACCCACAGGCCGGGGCGCAGGAGAGCCGGGGGCACCGGCGTGCCGAGGTGCGGAGTCATGCCGACCGGGGTGGCGTTGATGAAGCCGTCAGCGGTGCGCAGCAGCTCCGGGAGGTGCTCGACCGCGCCCACCACGACTGTCCTTAGTGGAGTGTCGTGACCCAGGGCGGCCGCGATGCGGTGTGCCCGCTCGCCGTCGAGGTCCACCACGGTCAGCCGGGCCGCCCCGAGCCGGACGACCGCCCGGGCCACCGCGGCACCGGCGCCGCCCACCCCGAGCAGTACGACCTCGCCCAGCGGCGCGCCGGGCAGGCCCCGGGCGAACCCTTCCGCGAAGCCGAACCCGTCGGTGTTGTGACCCGTCGCGCGACCCCCGGTGAACACGACCGTGTTGACCGCACCCACCACCGCGGCCTCGTCGGACAGCTCGTCGAGGTACTTGACGACCGCCTGCTTGCAGGGATGGGTGATGTTCAGCCCGCGGAAGCCCATCCGGCGCGCCTGCGCCAGCAGGTCCCCGACGTCGTCGGCGGCCAGGCCGAGTGCATCGATATCGATGAGTTGATACGCGTACCGCAGACCGAGCTCGTCGGCCTCCCGCTCGTGCAGCTCGGGGCTGAGCGAGGAGAGGATCCCGGCACCGATGAGGCCGACGACACACCGCCCGGTCAGGCTGGACATGCGTGGCCTCCACTAATGTACGGACTAGTACGTTAGTTATGCGTCCGCCATGCCCCGAAGTCAAGACCCGTGCCAAACTCATCGTCGGGGGGCAGTCCGTCTGCTCCGGGAAGGAGCGCAATGGTCCCCCGGGTGTCACCCGAAGTAGCCGAACGCCGACGCGACGCGGAGCGTACGCGCACCGAGATCCTCGACGTGGCCACGGCCGAGTTCGCCGCCCGGGGCTACAACGGCGCCCGGGTCGACGAGATCGCCGCCCTCACCAGCACGACGAAACGGATGATCTATTACTACTTCGGCGGGAAGAAACAGCTCTACGTCGCGGTCCTGGAGCGCGCGTACGCCCGCATCCGGGCGGCGGAACAGGCCGTCAACGTCGATCACCTCGACCCGGTCACGGCGATCCGGCGGCTGGCCGAGGTGACGTTCGACCACCACGAGTCCCACCCCGACTTCATCCGGCTGGTCAGCATCGAGAACGTCCACCACGCCGAGCACGTCGCCGAGCTGGCGACTCTCGTCGACCTGAACACCCCGGTGATCCGGCTCCTGGACGAGATCCTGGCGCGCGGCCGCGCGCAGGGCATCTTCCGCGGTGACGTCGACGCGATCGACGTCCACATGGTGATCAGCGCGTACTGCGTCTTCCGCGTCGCGAACCGGTACACGTTCGGCGCCATCTTCGGTCGCGACCTCGTCGACCCCGCACGGCGCGACCACTACCGCACCATGCTCGGCGACATGCTGGTCAACCACCTGACCGTCACAGGGTGAGGCACTGGCCGTCGTACGCGACCGGCACGTCGGTCCGCGCCGGATCGGCCGCCGGGTTGGTGTTGTTGACGTGGGTGTAGAGGAAACGCCGGCCCGGGTGGCGGGCCATCTCGACCCGGGACGAGGCGATGGCGAGGTGCCCCATCGTGCTCGCCGTGGGCCCGGCGCCGGTCGCGCGGGCCATCTCGTCCTCCCCGAGGAACGTACCGTCCACGAGCACGACGTCGGCACTGTCCACAATGGAGGCGAACGCGCCGCTCCAGCCGGGTAGGCAGGGGGCGTAGACGAGCACGCCGCCGGTCCGCGGGTCCGTCAGGTGGTAGGCGACCGCCCAGTCCCGGCCCGGAACGCCGGCGCAGTAGCGGGGTGGCTTGGCGCCGACCGGTACCGCCCGCACCCGCAGCCCACCGTCGAGGTCGATCGGGCGGTCCGCGCCGATCGCCGTCCACGTGACGTCCGTGTACGGCGCGACCAGGCGGCGGACCGGGAACGGGCCGTCGAGCGCGGCGAGCACCGGGGCGCTGCCGTACACCGTGAGGCTCCCCGCCTCGCGCAGCGCCAGCAGGCCGAGCGTGTGGTCGAGCTCGGCCGTCGACAGCAGCACCCCGCGGATCGGGGAGTCCCGCGAGCCCGGCGGCGGCGCCAGCTCCGGCGCCGCGAGGATCTGCGGGCGGAGGTCGGGGGAAGCGTTGAGCAGGTACCAGGCCCGCCCGTCCGCGGTGACCGCCAGGCCGTCCTGCGTCCGCGACCACCCGCCGCTCCGGGCCCGGGTGCAGACGCCGCAGCCGCAGTTCCACTGCGGCACCCCGCCGCCGGCCGCGGTGCCCAGCACCCGTACCTTCACGGGCTTCTCCGCCGGCTCATCGGAACCGGCGAGGTCGTCGCCCCCACGAGGTCCGTGACGATGTGGTGGTACGGGGAGAGCGCGCACACGGGATCCGTCGCGCCCGCGTCCCCCGTGAGCTGGTACGCCTGGCACCGGCAGCCACCGAAGTCGACCTCGCGCAGGGCACAGCTCCGGCACGGTTCGGGCAGCCACGCCGTACCCCGGAAGCGGTTGAACGCCGGCGAGTCGTACCAGATACCGGCCAACGGTCTACTGTGGACCGACTCGGCGCCGAGGTCCGGGATCTGGCCGGCCGCCTGGCACGGCAGCACGCTCCCGTTCGGCGTGACGACGAGCTGCCGGCTGCCCCAGCCGGACATGCACGGCTTCGGGCGGCCGGCGTGGTGGTCGGGCAGGACGTAGACGATCTCGACCGAGTCGCCGTACCGCTGCCGGACGAGCCGGGCGTCCCGGGTGGCGTTCTCGATCTGGTCCGGCGTCGGCATCAGCGCGGCCCGGTTGCGCAGGCCCCAGCCGTAGTACTGCGTGTGGGCCAGTTCCAGCCGGTCCGCGCCGAGCCCGACCGCCAGGCCGGCGATGGCGAGCAGCCGGTCGACGTTGCCGCGGTGCAGCACGACGTTGACGGTCAGCGGCAGGCCGTGGCGCCGGACGAGACCGGCCACCGCGAGCTTGCGGTCGTAGGCGGGCGTACCGGCGACGAGGTCGGCCGCGCCGCGGTCACTGTCCTGGATGGACAGTTGGAGGTGGTCCAACCCGGCGGCGACCAGCGCCGCGAGCCGCTCCTCGGCCAGCGGTATCCCGCTGGTGACCAGGTTGGTGTAGAGGCCCAGCGCCCGGGCGTGGGCGAGGAGGGTTTCCAGGTCGCGGCGCAGCAGCGGTTCGCCGCCCGAGAAGTGCACCTGCAGGACACCCAGCTCGCGCGCCTCGGTGAGGACACGGCACCAGTCCGATGTGGACAGTTCCACGCGGTCGGCGTCGAGCGGGTTGGAGCAGTATCCACAGTGGAGCGGGCACCGGTACGTGAGCTCGGCGAGGAGGCCGGCCGGCACCGGTGGCCGCGGCGGTGGCGCGACGGCGGGCGCCGGGGGCGGCGCGCCCACCGGCCGGCCCGTCCCGTCGACTGCGAGCAGCCGGCGGTTCACCAGGTCGGCGAGCAGGTCGAGGACGTCCGCCACGGGCGCGGAGTCGTAGACCCGGCCCAGGTCGGCGGCGATGGCGGCGACCGTACGCTCCCCGTCGCACCGCAGCACGACATCGGTCGCCGTACCGTCGAGGAGCAGCACGCCCTCGGGGTAGAGCAGGGCCGCCTGACCGCGTACCGGATCACGGGTCAGGCGTACCCCGGGACGCAGGCCGGGCCGGCTGTCGACGGTGAGCGCGTTCATCGCACATAGCCGGCGTAGTCGATGGCGTCGAGCATGGCCCGGAGCACGTCGCACTTGAAGGCCAGCGCCGCGATCGCCCGGTCCTGGGCCTCCCGGGTGACGCAGTGCGTGAGGACCAGGTCGAGCGTGTACGCGCTGTCCTCGCGGACGACCGGGATCCGGGCCTCGAAGTAGGCGAAGCCGTCGGGTTTGATCCAGTCGTAGTGGCGGCGCCAGGCGACGATCCGGTCGGCCATGAGGTCGGGTGAGAACAGCTCGGTCAGCGCCGCCGCCGCCCCGTCGAGCCACGGCCGGTCGCGGCAGAACGCGAGGTACGCGTCGACCGCGAACCGCACGCCCGGCAGGACATGCCGCTCGTCCAGCACCTCGGCGCGGTCCAGGCCGACCGCCTCGGCGAGGACGAGCCAGTCGCCCAGCCCGCCCTCGCCGTCGGCCGGCCCGTCCTGGAAGGCGATGCGGGCGATCCACCGGCAGCGGACCTCCGGCAGCGGGCAGTTCGCGATGATGGCCGCGTTCTTCTGCGACAGGATGCGCTGGTAGTACCAGCGGTTCGCCACCCACCGGCGGACGTCGTCCGGCGTACAGCCGCCCTCATGCAGCCGTACGTGGAAGCGGTGCTTGTCCCAGTACCGGTCGCCAAGCCCGCGGAGGGCCGCGGCGAACTCGCCGCGGCCGCGCGGGGTACGAGGGTCGGTCATCAATACACTTCGATCTTGCCGGTCGGTCGCGGGCTGAAGGAGTCGTTGAAGAAGTACTCCCCCTTCGTGTGGAACGTGTAGGTGAACGTCTCGCCCGGCGCGAGGCGTACGTCGAAGAGGCCCTCGAAGAACTGCGTGGCTCCGTGGACGTTGACGTTGTCGGCCGGGTTGACGAACGTGACCGCCGTCCCGACGGGTACCCGCAGGTGGGTCGGTGCCATCGCGTTCACCCCCGTCGACTCGACCGTGCCGATCTGCCCCGTCGCGGCGTTGTACGTCCGCGCGAGCACGACGGTGTTGTTGACGGCGCTGCCCTCGACCGGGCCGCCCGACACCGGCCGGCGGACCACCGGGGGCGGCGGGGTCGGGGCGGCGGGTACGGTGCCCCCGATCCGGAAGGCCCACAGGTAATCGCCCCGCGGGGCCGAGTTGCCGTACGGGATCGAGGTCCCGCCGGCGTAGACGGCCAGGTACTGCTGACCGTCCACTTCGTACATGATGGGGCTGCTGCTGATGGCGGCGCCGGTCTGGAACCGCCACAGCTCCCGGCCGTGGTGCGCGTCGAGGCACAGCAGGTACCCGTCGGGCTGGCCGATGAACAGCAGATCGCTCGCGGTCGTCAGGATCCCGTTGCCGTGCGCCAACGAGTACGGCATGCGCTTCTTCCACCGGACCGTGTTGGTACCCGGGTCGACGGCCACGATGCCGCCGGTCTGGTACTCCCCCGGCGGCCGCAGCCCGTTGCTGCTCTCGGTCAGCGAGTGGGCCGCGGCGACGTACCCGAAACCGGTGTACATCAGCCCGGTGCGGTGGCTGAACGAATGGGCGTTCCAGTCCGCGCCGCCACCGTGGCCGGGGATCGAGAGGATCGGTACATCCCAGTGCGCCGCATACAGCGGGCCCGTGACGTAGTTGGGCACCGCGCGGTTCGGGTCGCCGGGTACGGAGGTACCCAGCGGCTGTGCCACGACCTCGTTTTCGGTCCAGCCGCCCTGGCGCGGGAACGGCTGGGTGGGCCAGGTCTTCTGCCGCGGCTCCTGCGGCACCGGCAGCTCGTCGATGCCGAGCGGCGCCGAGCCGTCCTGGCGATCGAGGATGAAGTACATGCCGGACTTGCTGCCGTGGACGACCAGCTTGCGCAGCCGGCCCCGGATCTTCACGTCGACCAGCACGGGCCCCATCACGTTGTCCATGTCCCAGATGCCGTGGTGGATCGACTGGAAGTGCCAGCGGTACTCGCCGGTCCGCAGGTCCATCGCCACGATCGAGTTGGAGAACAGGTTCAGCCCGCCGCGCTGCGAACCGTCCTGTGAGGACCGGCTACCCCGCGCGTTTCCGAACGTCCAGTACACCATCCCCAGCTCGGGATCGATCGCCGGATGCATCCACGGGGTCGCTCCCCCGGACAGCCAGGAGTCGCCCTCCCACGTGTCGTTGCCGAACTCACCCGGACCGGGCGCACCCCAGAAGTGCCACAGCAGATCGCCGTTGCTGGCGTCGATGGCCAGGGCGGCACCGCGGTCGCCATCGTTCGTTCCACAGTGGAGCACGCCGTCGTGGTAGGTGACGGCGACCTTTTCCACGTTGCCGTACCCGAGGATCTGCTTCTCCCACACGACCTGGCCGGTCTCCTGGTCGAGTGCGATGACCCAGTTTCCCCGGCCGTGGGTGTAGACCCGGCCCTGACCGACCGCCACACCCCGGCGGGTGAGGGTGCCGCGGGTCTGGGTGTACTTCCACTTCGTCACGCCGGTCGCGCCGTCGACCGCGAACACGTTGCCCAGCGCCGACTCGATGTAGAGCACGCCGTCGACCGCGACCGCGGTGCTCTGGCTGTTGCCCTCTTCAAGACCTCCCTCGATCCGGTTCACCCAGGCCGCTCCCAGGCGACGGATGTTGCCCGGCCGGATGTCGTCGAGCGACGTGTAGTTCTGGTTGCCGAGGTTGCCACCGACCTTCGGGAAGTCACGGTCGCCCGGCGTACCACAGTGGGACAGCGACGCCGCCGACGCCGCGCCCGGTTCAGCGGCCGGCCCGGCGTCCGCGGCGGCGGTACGGCCCTGGGCCAGGGCGGCGCCGACGGCGGTCGCGGCCGCACCTTGCAGCAGCCTCCTGCGGTCCAACTTCGCCATCCGGACTCACCGGTCGCCGGTCGCGGGCCGGATCGCCGGCCACCACGGACCGCCGTCCCCACCGCCGGAGTACGCGGTGATCTCCGGCCTGGTCTCCAGACACTCGACGTGCGGCCGGGACCAGGCCCGCGGAGCCGACGCGGCGTCGGGTACTCGTGTCGTGTTCGGCATTGCCGCCACCTCTCCTGAATCCATCTAGCGGTCAAATCGATCCATCTGATGGCCGACCATAGGCGCAGTGCACCCCGCCTCACAAGAGCTATGAACTCTTGCCCGGTGGCGAAGGCGGCGGTATGTTCGGCACGCCTAAACGGCTCATGAGGTCCATCTAGTGGACCAGCGGGTCGGCCGCCGTGTACAGAAGGGAACCCCCGCATGCGCAGAAGACATTGGGCGGTGTACGCGATAGGGCTCGTGACCCTCGCCGTGGCGCTGACCGGAGCGACGCCCAGCACGGCCAAGGACCGGGACGACCGCGGCGCACAGGAGCTCGGCAACCCCGACTATGGCGTGTGCCGTGGCCCGAACCCCAAGTGCTACCACGACTGGGGCAACTTCGACCCGGCCGCGGGCTACCGCGTGCTGGTCTACTCGCGTACCGCCGGACCACGCCACGCGCACCTCGGTCCCGTACTGCCCCCCGGCTTGAACCCGCCGCTGACCGACGCGCATGTCGCCGTCAAGGCCGTCATCAAGCTCGGCGAGCAGAACGGCTTCACCGTGGACTGGACCGAGGACGTCACCCATCTGTCGACGCCGTCGCGGCTGTTCCGGTACAACGCGGTGATCTTCCTCAGCACCACGAGGGACACGCTGGACGACCCCGCGCAGACCTCGCTACGGCAGTACATCCGGGGCGGCGGCGGGTTCGTGGGCATCCACAACGCCTTCGGCACCGAGTACAACTGGCCCTGGTACGAGGGCCTGCTCGGCGGGGCCAACTACTACGACCACGGGCGCTACCAGCCGGGCACTGTCATCACGGTCGACCGTAAGGACGCGTCGACCGAGGGCCTGCCGTTCCGGTGGGACTTCGCTGACGAGTGGTACAACTTCGTGCCCTTCCCCACCGACGTCCGCTTCCTCGCGAAGGTCGACGAGAGCACGCTGCCCAGCGGGGTCGTCGGCGGCATGGGCCATCCCGGGCACGGCAACAACCACCCCGTGTCGTGGTGCCAGTACTACGACGGCGGACGAGCCTGGGTCACCACCCTCGGCCACGATGTCGCCGCCTGGACCGACGCACCGCTGACCGGCGACGAGTTCTTCCTCAAGCACATCCTCGGCGGCATCGAGTCCGCCATGGGCCGTAAGCCGTTCTGTCTCTGAGCGCGAAGCCATCGGGTTGGCCCGGGCGAGTGGCCCGGGCCAACCCCCCAACACTCGTTTGACAGTTACCGGCGTGGCGGCCTAGACTCCCAAACATGTCTTTGAGGGTTGGTCGCGACGCGGTGGTCGACGAGCTCCGGGCGATGGCCCACCCCACGCGTCTGCGCATCCTCTCGCTGCTCACCGGCGCCGCCCTGACCGCCGCCGATGTGGCGCGGGAGCTGGACCTGACGCACGCCAACGCCAGCTACCACCTGCGGCAGCTGCGGGCGGCCGGCACGATCCAGGTGGCCGGTGAGGAGCGCATCCGGGGCGGGATCGCCAAGCGGTACCGATACGACCCCGACCGGGAGTCGGCGGCCACCTCGCCCGGGACGGCCGGCCGGCGGGCCGTCTTCCTCGCCTACGCCGCCGAGCTGCGCCGGCGATCGGCGCACCTGCGCGACGGGCCCGGCCACACCCACGGCACCGACGCCGAGCTGTGGGTCGATCCGGCCACGTGGACCGCGTTCCGGGCCCAGATCATGGAGGCGTCCCGGGCTCTCCACCGGGCCGCGCAGGCGCCCCGTACGGCCGGCACGATCCGGACCAACACCACCATCGCGCTGTTCGAGATGGACCCGCAATGACCGCCGGGGCCTGGGCTCCGCTGCGGTACGCGCCGTTCCGGTTCCTGGCCGGCGGTCGCTTCGCCACCATGCTGGGCAACGCGGTCGCTCCGATCGCCCTGGCCTTCGCCGTACTCGACCTGACCGGATCCGCCCGCGACCTCGGCCTCGTCGTCGCCGCCCGTTCGGCGACCATGGCGGTGTTCCTGCTCGTCGGCGGCGTCGTGGCCGACCGGCTCCCCCGGCACCTGGTCATGGTCACGGCCAGCGTGCTGGCCGGACTGAGCCAGGCGGTCGTGGCCGTCATGGTGTTGACCCACACCGCCACCATCGGCCGGCTCATGGTCTTCGGCGCGATCAACGGAATGGTCAGCGCGTTCGCCTTCCCGGCCAGCGCGGCGCTCGTCGCGCAGACGGTGCCGCCGGCGATCCGGCGGCAGGCCAACGCGCTCAGCCGGCTCGGTACCAACACCGCGATGATCGCCGGTGCCTCGATCGGCGGTCTGCTGGTCGTGAGCTTCGGCCCGGGCTGGGGGCTCGCCGTCGACGCCACGACGTTCCTCGGGGCGGCCGCGCTGTACTCCCTCGTCCGCGTGCCCGACTACCGGGCCGCCGGTGCTGCGCGCACCACGCTGCTGCGCGAGCTGCGGGTCGGCTGGCGCGAGTTCACCGGACACACCTGGGTCTGGGTGGTCGTGCTCGGCTTCTGTTTCTTCAACGCCGTCCTGGCGGGTGGCTTCACCGTACTCGGACCCACCGTCGCCGACGCGACGTTCGGCCGTACCGTCTGGGGGCTCGTGCTGGCCGCGCAGACCGCCGGCATGGTCGCCGGCGCGTTGGTGGCGATGCGGCTGCGGGTCCGGCGGCTGCTCCGGCTCGGCGTGGCCTGCTGTGCACCGAGCTGCCTGCTGCTGGTGGCGTTGGCGGTGACGCCCGCCACCGCGCTGCTCATCGCGGCATCGTTCCTGACCGGCCTCGCGACCGAGCAGTTCGGCGTCGCGTGGGAGGTGTCGCTGCAGGAGCACATCCCGGCTGACAAGCTGGCCCGGGTGTACTCGTACGACGCGCTCGGCTCGTTCCTCGCGATCCCGGCCGGGCAGGTCGTAGCCGGCCCGCTCGCCGGCGCGCTCGGGGTCGGGACCGCCCTCCTCCTCGGCGCCGGTGTCGCGGCCCTGTCCGTCATCGGCATGCTGGCGAGCCGGAGCGTACGGCGCCTGACCCACACCCCCGCCCCGGCGCCCACCGTTCCCGTGCCGGCCGCGACCGCCCCCAGAATGTCTACTGTGGACGATGCCGTGCCGTCGGGTCACCCCGCACCCGCCCTTGCCAGAAATGTAAGCTAGCGCCTACGCTTTCGGCGTGGACGCCGCCCCCGACACGCTCGGCCCGGCCCTGTTCGCCGTCGCCGACCCGTCCCGACGCGCGCTCCTGCACCGGCTCGCCCAGGGCCCGGCGACCAGCGGTCAACTCGCCGAACTGCTCCCGATGAGCCGGCCCGCCGTCTCCCAGCACCTGCGCGTCCTCGCGGATGCCGGTCTCCTGTGTACGACCGTCCGCGGCCGCCAGCACTGGCACGAGCTCGCGACGGCGCGGCTGTCCGAGATCGAGCGGTGGGTCCACACCCTGGTCGACACCTGGACGGCCGCGCCGGTGCTCAGCCAACGCCGTCACCGCGACTCGGGAGCGGCATGGACCCGCCCGTGAGCCCGAGCGTGTCACGCCGGCTTCGACGGTCGGTGATCGTCGCCGTCTGCCTGGTCGCCGCCGGGGCACTGAGCGGGTCGGCCACCCCGCGCGAGGTGACCCACCAGTCGATCGGGGTGCTCCAGCTGAACCTGTGCAACAGCGGCATGGCGGAGTGCCACACCGGCCAGGCGGTGACCAAGGCCGCGGCGGTGATGCGGATCGCCGTACCCGACGTGGTCACCCTCAACGAGGTCTGCGAGAACGACGTGTACGCCCTCGCGCGGACGCTCGACGGGATCCACCACGGTCACGTCGTGTCGGCGTTCGCGGCGGCCACGAGCCGCCGTACCGGGCGCACCACCCGCTGCCGCAACGGCCAGCCGTACGGGATCGGCGTGCTCGTGCACACCCCGAACCCGCCCGAGGAGTCCCGTACCTACCGGGGCACGTACCCGACGCAGGGCGCGCGCGACCCCGAGAACCGGGTCTGGCTCTGCGTCCACGCCCCCGGCGCCTTCTACGCCTGCACCACCCACCTCGCGAGCAGCAACTCGACGGTCGCGCTCGCCCAGTGCGGCTACCTGCTCACCACCGCCATCCCCGCGCTGCACGCCGAACACGAGTACCAGCCGACGGTGCTGGGCGGTGACCTCAACCTCCGGTACGGCGCGGCACCCGACCTGCAGCCGTGCCTGCCGTCAAGCTACCGCCGTCTCGGCGACGGCCACCTGCAGCACATCCTGGCGACCGCCGACTTCACGCTGGCCTCCAGCCGGTTGATCGACATGGCCGGTACGACCGACCACTCCGGGCTGCTGGCCTCGATCTCGTTGCCCAGAGCCAGGGACCGGGCCTGACTAGTCGACGAGATCGGCGCGGAATGCCGCGATGGCGAGCTGGACGCGGTTGGTCGCCGACAGCTTGTCGAAGAGGTGCGTGACGTGGCTCTTCACCGTGGCCTCGCTCATGTACAGGCGTGCGGCGATCTCGGCGTTCGTACGCCCCCGACCGATCTCCACCAGCACCTCCCGCTCGCGCTCGGTCAGGACCTCGAGGCGGTGGAGCGCGTCGCGCCGGCGCCGCGTACGGTCCTCGGCCGTGAAGCGGTCGATGACCTGACGGGTCACCGCCGGTGAGAGCATCGAGTCGCCCGCGGCGGCCACGCGTACGGCGCGGAGCAGCTCGCCCGGCGGCGTGTCCTTGAGCAGGAACCCCGTCGCGCCCGCCTCCAGCGCGCGGAAGACGTAGTCGTCGGCGTCGAACGTGGTGAGCACGATCACCGCCGGCGGATCGGGCAGCGCCCGCAGGGCCGCGGTCGCGCTCAGCCCGTCCAGACCGGGCATGCGGATGTCCATCAGGACGACGGCCGGCGCGTACCGGCGCACCGCCTCGATCGCGGTGTGCCCGTCCTCGGCGTCGCCCACCACGGTGAGGTCGTCGGCGGACTCGAGGATCATGCGCAGTCCGGCCCGTACCAGCGCCTCGTCGTCCACGAGCAGAACGGTGATCACGACTCGTCCTCCAGCCGGTGGTCGAGCCACGGGACGACGGCGTACAACTGCCAGCCGTCGGCGTCGAGCGGGCCGCTGTGCAACGTACCGCCGACGAGCCGGATCCGTTCCGCGAGCCCCAGCAGCCCGGAGCCCGATCCGGGCAGGTCCATCGCCTCGCCGCCGGCCGCGTTGCGGACGGTCACGGTGACGTCCCCGTCCTCGCCCCGGTCGACCGCCACCGTGGTCGCGGCACCGGGTGCGTGCTTGCGCGCGTTGGTGAGACCCTCCTGCACGACCCGGTGGACGACGCGCGCGGTGGCCGGCTGCAGCGGGCCGGCCTCGTCGTGCAGCTCGACGCGCTGGCCGGCGCCGGTGGCCGCGCGAACGAGCGCCGCCAGGTCGGCGAACGGTCCGGGGACAGCACCGTCGCCGTGCTCGGCGTCGAGGACACCGAGCACGAGGCGCAGCTCCCGCAACGCCTCCCGCGCGGTGACCCGGATGAGTGCCGCGCCCTGCCGGACCGCGGCCGCGTCGCCGGTCGCGGTGACCTCCAGCGCGCCCGCGTGCAGCGCGATGAGCGACACCTTGTGGGCGAGGACGTCGTGCATCTCCCGTGCTATCCGCGTACGTTCGGCGCTGCGCGCCTGCCGGTCGCGGAGGTGGCGTTCGGCCTCGGCCCGTTCGGCCCGCTCCCGGAGCGACGCGAGCAACGCGCTCCGGGTGGCCATGTACACGCCGACGGCGAGGACCAGCGCGGTCGGGAGCGTCGCGTACACGGCATCGGCCACGGTCACCCGGCCCGCGTCGATCCAGGCCCACGCCGCGAACCCCGCCCACCCCGCCAGCGCGACGGTCCACATCTGGCGTCGCGGCGCGTACGCGGCCCCCGAGTACACGCCGACCAGCCATGGGCCTGGGTTGCCCGACAGCGCGTACGCCCCGGCGCCGAGTACGGCGGCCGCCCGCGGCCACCGCCGGCGCGGCCACTGCGCCACCGAACCCGACACCCCGGCCACGGCGATCACCGGAAGTGGCAGCGACGACCATGGCGCTTTCACCGCGAACCCGGTGAGCACCAGGCAGGCGAGGACCGCCGCCGCGTCGACCGCGCGCCGGTCGCCGACCAGGGCGTGCCAGGTCGCGCGGCGCGTCAGGTTCATGGCGCAAAGCCTAGGCAGGCGCGCCGGCCAACCCCATACGACGTCCGTCGCCGGTTACCCGCGCGCCCCTGCGACTTTCGTCGGGGACAGCCGCCGACCGCGCGGCGATGTGCGCGGCCCCACCCCGCCGGCACGGTGGTCCCTGTCGATCCGACCGAACCGCCGAGGAGTGGTCATGCGCCAACGTCTGTCCCGTCTCACCAGCCGGTTGCTGCTCGGCGTCGTCGCCTCCGGGCTGGCCGGCGCCGTGGTGGCCCAGCCGGCCTGGTCCGCACCGTCCGGCTGCACCGACGCGGCACCCGCCGCCGTGGCCGCCTTCTTCGACCACGCGGTACCGGACCGGCTCACCCATGATCGGGTACCCGGTGTGGTGGTCTCGGTCGTGTCCGGCGGCGCCACCGTGTTCTCCCGTGGCTACGGTCTGGCCGACGTGGAGCACGGCGTCCCGTTCGATCCGGCCCGCTCGCTGGTACGGATCGCGTCCATCACCAAACTCTTCACGTGGACGGCCGTCATGCAGCAGGTCGAGGCGGGCCGGCTCGACCTCGACGCCGACGTGAACCGGTACCTGACGGCGTTCCGGGTCCCCGCCACGTACCCCGAGCCGGTGACCCTGCGCACGTTGATGGATCACACGTCCGGGTTCGAGCACCAGTTCATCGGTACGGGAGCCCGGTCCGCGGCCGGCGTGCCGGCGCTGGGCGAGTACCTGGCCGCCCACATGCCGGCCCGGATCCGGCCGCCCGGCGAGGTCTCCGCGTACTCCAACTACGGGGCCGCGTTGGCCGGATACATCGTGGCGCAGGTGAGCGGTGAACCCTACGACCGGTACGTGCAGCGCCACCTGTTCCAGCCGCTGGGCATGGCGCACAGCACGGCCAGCGAACCCGTACCGGACGCGCTGGCCGGTGACCTGGCCCGCAGCTACCACTCCGACGAGACCCCGGCCCCACCCGTACCGTTCATCTTCGACCCGATGGCACCGGACGGCTCGATCAGCACGACCGCGAACGACATGGCGAACTTCATGATCGCCCACCTGCGCCAGGGCCGCCTCGGCGACGCCCGCATCCTGGCGCCGGCGACGGTCGCGCAGATGCACGAGCGCTCGTTCTCGGCCGATCCGCGCCTCGACGGGTACGCCCACGGCTTCAAGGAACGCACGATCAACGGGCACCACGTACTGATGCACGACGGCGGCTGGGAAGGCTTCGAGAGCGCGCTGCTGCTCGTACCCGGATGCGATCTCGGGGTTTTCCTGTCGACCAACAGCACGGGTGGGACCGACGCCGCCTCCGCGGTCATCGACTTGTTCTTCGACGAGTTCGCGCCCGCGACGGCCGGGCCGGTCGCCGGCCAGGCGTCAGCGGTCGCCGCGCCGCAGGCGGGGTTCTACCAACCGACGCGGCACAACGAGTCGACGGTCGAGAAGCTCAACGGGCTGCTCGGACCGTTGCGGCTGACGGTGGACCGCGACGGCGTCGTGCACTTCCAGGGCCAGGCGTGGACCCCGCAGGCCGACGGGGTGTACCGCCGGGCCGACGGCGCCGACCACCTGACGTTCCTCACCGGTACGGGCGGGCGGCGCTACGTGGCGACCGACGGGCCCGCGTACGAGCTGATGCCCCGCAGCGCGACGCTGCCCGTCAACCTGCTGGTCCTCGGCGCGTTCGCGGTGGCCGCGCTGAGCGCGCTGGCGCTGCCGATCGCCGCGCTGTGGCGCCGGATCGTCAAGCGGTCCCCGACCGGGTCCGGCACCTGGCGGGCGGCGCGGTGGCTGGCGGCCGGATCAGCCGTCGTGGGCCTCGGGTTCCTGGTCCTGCTGGGGACGACGGTCTTCGGGGACACCGACGACTTCATCTACGGGGCGCCGCTGAGCTTCCGGCTGCTGCTGGCCGTACCCCTCGTCGTCCTCCCGGTGGCCGTCGCCGCGACGGCCTGCACCATCACCGGCTGGCGCGGATCCGGCGCGGGTGTGGTCGTACGGGTGCACCAGGTCGCCCTGCTCACCGGTATCGCCGCGCTGG
>Ga0114129_10001817_pt1 | contig 29087 bp, 30 predicted proteins | sample RhiMetdeltSRZDD1_FD_80071 | JGI IMG/M metagenome (GOLD analysis project Ga0114129, IMG submission 80071) | Populus rhizosphere microbial communities from Tennessee, USA - Rhizosphere MetaG P. deltoides SRZDD1 (version 2) (version 2) | ecosystem: Host-associated > Plants > Roots > Rhizosphere >... | reverse complement strand
GCGCCTTCACGGGGTGATCATCTCAGCTCTCCGCTACCGTGATGCGCGCCCGTGAAGCGGTCTCTCTTCATTGCGTGCCTCTGCGCGAGTGCGCTGGCGGGCCCGGCGGTGGGCCAGCCCACCAGCGTGCTCATGCCGGGCGTCACGTACGAGCGGGAGGTCGAGTTCACCCCGCACGGGCCTGTCGTCACCCACGTGATCCAGGCTCCGCGGCCGAGGGGTCTCTACTCGCTGCAACCGGTGACGGCGCGAGACGCCGTCCTGGGCAAGGACAGGCTGACGGCGATCGAGAAGCGCCTCTCACCCACGGCGACCGTCGCCGCTGTCAACGGCGGCCTCTTCACCGGGGCGGGACGGCCCGACGGTCTCTTCCTGCAGGGCGGGATCATGCATACGCAGCCCACCGGAGACCGCTCGAGCCTGGGCATCGACGCCGGCGGGACGCTTTCGGTCGACCGGGTCCCGTTCTTCGGCGACTGGCGTGGCGTCGGCCCGCGCCGGGGGCTGAGCGGCGTGAACGACCAGGTCGGCCCGAACGGCACCGTGCTCTTCACGTCGTCCTGGCCGGGCGCGACTCCGGCCGCCGGCGACGCCGTGGAGGCGGTGCTCTCCACGTTCCCCACCGCGACCCCGAACACCGACCTGACGGGAACCGTTTCCGCGCTCCTCCAGGGCGGCAGGCACACGGTCCCACCCGGAAGCGCCATCCTCTATGCCCGCGGGAATGCGGCCGCGCGCGTCGCCGCCGAGGCCGCTGTGGGAAGCCCGTTGACCGTCCGGATGATCCTCCCGAGCCCGTTCGCGACCGCGGTCGCGGGGATCGGCGGCGGGCCGCTTCTCGTCAAGAACGGGAGGCCGGTCTTCCGCGCCAACGAGGCTTTCCAGCCATCGTGGCTCATCCCTCGAATTGCGCGGACGGCCGTGGGGCAGCGGGCCGACGGCGGCATCCTCCTGGTGGCCGTCGACGGCGGCCGGGCCGCGTACAGCGTCGGGATGACGAACTTCGAGCTCGCGCAGGAGCTCGCGCGGCTGGGCGCGGTCACCGCGATGGGTCTCGACTCTGGCGCGTCGACGACGATGGCGTTCGAGGGCGATCTGCTCAACAAGCCATCCGGTCCCGAGCGGCCCATTGCGGACGCGCTCGCCGTCCTCTACTCGGGCGTGCAGGCGCCGCCGCCGACTCGTGATGTCCTGTCCCCGAACGGCGACGGAGCCGGCGACCGGCAGACGCTCGCCTACAAGCTCGTCCGGCCCTCCACCGTCAGCGCGGTCCTCCTCGGACCGGGCGGCTCGCGTATCGAGCTCGACAGCGGCGCACGGTCCCCCGGCTCGTACAGGTTCACCTGGCGCGGCCGAGACGACCGGGGCGCCGTCCTGCCCGAGGGTCGCTGGACCTGGAACGTGTCCGTGGTCGACGATCAGGGACGAACTTCGGAGGCCGAGCGCCCGTTCTCGCTGAACGCCACGCTCAAGGGGATCGCCGTGAGCGGGTCGAGGATCACGGTCGACCTGGCGCGACCGGCCAACCTGACCCTTCGGATCGAGCGATCCGGCGCCGTGTTGCGCACGCTTCTGAAGCGGCAGGTGGGCGGCGGCACGACGTCCGTGACCTGGGACGGACGGCTGAACGCCAGACTCCGCGCGCCCCGCGGCCCCTATGTCGTACGCGCAACCGCGACGAACTCGATCGGGACGATGGACCTGACCGCGACGGTACGGCGGTGATCGCATCAATCACCGGCTCCATCACCTCTGCCGTCGGCGACTACGGGCTGTACGCGGTCTTCCTGCTGATGGCCCTCGACGCGGTCTTTCCCGCGGCGAGCGAGCTCGTCATGGTCTACGCGGGCGCGGTGGCGGCCGGTGCAATCGAGGGAGCGTCGGTCACGCTCTTCGGCGAGACGATCTCCTCGGACGCGTGGGCCTTCGTCGCGATGGCCCTGGCCGGAACGATCGGCTACACGGTCGGATCGGTGATCGGGTGGGCAATCGGGATCTACGGAGGGCGGCCGCTGCTCGAGCGACACGGGAGCTGGTTCCACCTCGGGCCGGAGCGGCTGGAACGCGCCGAGCGCTGGTTCGACCGCTGGGGCGACTGGGCTGTATTCCTCGGGAGGTTGACACCGGTCGTGCGCTCGTTCTGCTCCATCCCGGCGGGCGTCTTCCGCATGCCGCTCGGGCGCTACACCGTTCTCACCCTGGCCGGATCGGCGCTCTGGTGCTTTGGCCTCGCGGGGATCGGGTACGCGATCGGAAGCAGCTGGCAGAACTTCCACGACGGCTTCCGCTACGTCGACTACATCGTGCTCGGCATCGTGATCCTGCTCGCCGGCTACGCCATCTGGCGCTGGTGGTCGTCGCGCGGCGCAAAACGGACGGCACCGGATGTGGATGGCTAACGCCGCGCTCTCGCGCGCTCGGGTGCGCGACCTGGCGCGTCCGGGCCGCTCCGGTGCGCTCATCGGCCGAGGCGTACGACCGTGCGGCGTCATCCATCTAGACTGACGCCGCTGTGGCCGTACCGCTGATAGACGTCAAGGCACAGTACGAACCACTGCTGCCCGAACTGAAGGAGCGGATCGCGGCGGTGCTCGAGGACGGGCGCTTCATCCTCGGACCGAACGTGCAGGCATTCGAGCAGGAGGCCGGCGCGTATCTCGGCGTGGAGCACACCGTCGGGGTGGCGAACGGGACGGATGCCCTGCTGCTCGTGCTCGAGGCGATGGGCATCGGGCCGGGTGACGAAGTCATCTGTCCCGCCTTCACCTTCTACGCCACCGCCGAGTCGATCGCCCGCCGCGGCGCCACGCCCGTCTTCGCGGACATCGACCCGGAGACGCTCAACCTCGATACCGAGGACGTCGCCGCCCGCGTGACGAAGCGGACACGAGCGATCATGCCGGTGCACCTCTTCGGCCGTCCGGCGCCGGTGGCCGAGCTGGCGGAGATCGGGCCGCCGCTGATCGAGGACGCGGCCCAGGCCTTCGGATCGCCGGGGATCGCGACCAGCACCGCCTCGACCTTCAGCTTCTACCCCACCAAGAACCTGTTCGGGCTCGGCGACGGGGGCCTGGTGGCAACGCCGGACGCCGAGATTGCCGATCGCGTGCGAATGCTCCGCTTTCACGGCTCCAGGGACAAGGCGGACTTCCACTTCGTGGGCTGCAACTCGCGGCTGGACGAGATCCAGGCCGCTGCGCTCCGGCTCTTCCTCGAACAGCTCGACGGCTGGACGCGCGACCGCCGTGCGGCCGCGGAGCGCTACCGCGAGCTCGGGCTGGGTCAGCACGTCGACACGCCCGCCGACGAGCCGGGCCACGTCTACCACCTCTTCGTCTGCCGCTCGCCGGAGCGCGACGCGATCATCGAGGTTCTGAAGGAGCAGGAGATCGCGAGCGCGGCCTACTACCGCACCGGGATGCACCTGCAGCCGGCACTCCGCTTCCTCGGCTACGCCGAGGGATCGCTGCCCGAGACCGAGCGCGCGTCGGCCGAGAACTTCGCTGTTCCCTTGTGGCCGGGGATTCCGACCGAGGTCCAGGAGCGGGTCGCCGAAGCAGTGAAAACGGCCGCCGCCGCGAAAATTACGAGTTAAGTGCACCGCCCGGCGAATACGGCGAGCTCCAGCGGCTGTAAAGCCGCTCCGGGCGGCGTCCTCGGTCGCGCCCGTATTGCTCCGCATACGAACGCTCCCTGCGTCCTGGCCCGGCGCGCTTTTCGCGCGCTGGAGCATCACCGTACCCACCGGACGGCGCACTCGTGATCCCGTCGCGGCATCGCGTCTGGCAGCTCGTCGCCGACGCGGCTCTCGTGGCGGCCGCCTGGTACCTCGCGTTCGAGCTCCGCTTCGACCACGGCGTCCGCCCCTACTACGCAACGCTGTTCGAGCGCACGATCCTGATCGTCGTCGGGATCAAGCTCGTCGTCTTCGTCCTCTTCGGCTTCTACAACCACTGGTGGCGCTACGTCTCGACTCGCGACATGTGGAGGATCGTCCGCGGCGTCACGGTCGCCTGCCTGGTCGCCGACCTGACCATTTACTTCGCCAGCCCCGTGCACGGGATCCGGCTCCCGCGCTCCGTCGCGGTCCTCGACTGGCTGCTGACGCTGGCCCTGATCACCGGCGCGCGCCTCCTCGTCCGCTCGATCATGGAGCGCCCCTCGCCACGCGGGTTCGTCTCGCGCGGGAAGGAGGTCCTCGTCGTGGGCGCGGGCGATGCGGCGCAGCTCATCGTCAAGGAGATGCTCAAGTCGCCGGCGCTCGGATACACGCCGATCGGCCTTGTGGACGACGACCCGCGCAAGAAGAACCTGCGGCTGCACGGCGTGCGCGTGCTGGGGACGACGGACGATCTCCCCCGGCTGTTGCGCGAGTCGAAGCCGGACGAAGTGGTCATCGCGATCCCGTCGGCGGCCGGCGAGGTGCGCCAGCGGATCGTCAACCGCGCCTCGGATGCCGGTGTCTCGGTCAAGACGCTCCCGGGCATCTACGAGCTGATCTCAGGCGACCACGACCTGGCCGCGCAGATCCGCCCCGTGCAGGTGGAGGACGTACTCGGCCGCGAGCCGGTCGAGGTCGATCTCGAGGCGGTCGCCTCGTATCTCGGCGGCGAGACGGTGCTCGTCACCGGTGCCGGCGGCTCGATCGGTGCCGAGCTCTGCCGCCAGATCGCCCATCTCGGTGCCGCTCGGCTCGTCCTCATCGACCACGCCGAGCCCGCGCTGTTCGAGATCGAGCGCGAGCTCGTAGACGAGCGCCGGTTCCCCGCGGCCATCCCCGTGCTCGCCGACGTGAAGAACGAGGCGAAGATGCGTCAGGTCTTCGAGCGCTACCAGCCCGGGGTCGTCTTCCACGCCGCGGCGTACAAGCACGTCCCGCTCATGGAGGCGAACCCGATCGAGTCGGTGCGCAACAACGTCCTGGGGACGAAGGTCATGGCGCAGGTAGCCGTCGAGTTCGGTGCGGAGCGCTTCGTGCTCGTCTCCACCGACAAGGCGCTCAACCCGCGGGCCGTCTACGGCCAGTGCAAGACGATCTGCGAGTGGGTGGTCGAGGCGTACGGCCATCGCCCCGATGTATCGACCCGCTTCGTCGCCGTCCGGTTCGGCAACGTCCTCGGCTCCTCCGGCAGCGTGATCTCGATCTTCCGCCGCCAGATCGAGAAGGGCGGCCCCGTCACGGTCACGAGCCCGAAGATGACCCGTTACTTCATGACGACGCCGGAGGCCGTAGCCCTGGTCGTCCAGGCTGGCGGCATCGGCGGCCGCGGTGAGATCTTCGTGCTCGACATGGGTGAGCCCGTGCGGATCCTCGACCTCGCGCAGAACATGATCCGCCTGTCTGGGAAGGAGCCCGGCAAGGACATCGCGATCGAGTTCATCGGGGTAAGGCCGGGGGAGAAGATGCACGAGGAGCTGATCGGCGAGGGCGAGACCGCCGAGTCGACCTCACACGCGAAGATCCTCAGGGTGACGCGCCCGACGGTGGACGCCGCCTGGGTCGAGGAGCAGATCGTGGTGCTCGAGCGTCTGGTCGAGGAAGGCGATACGCTGGGGCTGGTCTCGCTGCTGACCGCCATGATGCGCGACCCACAGTGGGCCGCCACTCCCATCGTTCCCGCCTAGAAATCTTCCTTTCGTCTGTGCCAATGTTCGTCCTACCCCACAAGGAGGACGCTTGCCGAAGACGTTGACACCAGTCGCCGCGGCGGCGCTCATGCTCGTCGTCGCGGTTGCCGCGCTTGCCGGCCCGGCCCCATATCCGCAAGCACTGATCAACAAAGCGACGAAGACCGTCCGGTCGAAGGCGGTCTTCAAGAAGGCCATCCTGCTGGAGGCGGACGGGACGCCCAAGGCCGGAACCAAGGTCACGACCGCGGCAGGGATCGTCAACTGGCGCTTCGTCTACGACAACCAGGCAAGCCGGACGCGGTTCAAGACGGTCTTCGTCAAGGCCGCGAACGGGCGCCTCGGCCAACCCGTCGGCAACAAGTCGGTCTTCGTGGAGGACAATCGCATCCCCACCCTTCCCAAGATGACGCTTGCCGCGGCGATCACGAAGCTCCGCGCGGCGGGACACAAGCAGCCGTTCGGAGCGGTCACGCTGCGCTATCCCTTAGGGCCCGGATTCAAGGAGCCGCTCTACATCTTCACCATCGGCAGCCGGTACTGGTCGGTAGGGATGAAGACGGGCAAGGTGAAGCCCATCTCGTAAAGAGGAGTTACCGCAGCGCGGGGAGAGGATTCACCGCGGCGCCGCGCAGGTGCGCCTCGAAGTGGAGGTGCGGCCCGGTCGCGTTGCCCGTATGCCCCACGCGGCCCAGCGTGTCGCCTGCCGACAGCCGCTGGCCCTCGATGACCAGGATGCGCGAGAGGTGGGCGTAGTAGGTGGTGACGCCATGGTGGTGGGCCAGGATGACGAGCTGCCCGAAGCCGTCGTTCCAGCCGGCGAAGACGACGCGGCCCGAGCGTGACGCACCCACGGTCATCCCCTCGGGTGCGTCGATGTCGACGCCTTCGTGGAAGCGACTGCCGCGCGGCCCGAAGGGGCTGACGACGGCCCCATGAAGCGGCCAGCCCAGTCTGATCGGGCAGGAGGCGGGAGCCTGTTGCAGCGCGGTCCAAGTGGCTGGCCCGGCGCGGCCGTCTGCCCCGAGACCGGCCCACTCCTGGAATGCGAGCACGGCTTCATGCGTCCGCTCGCCGTAGACGGCGTCGAAGTTCCCCGATGCGAAGCCGTGCCAGGCGAGCTGGAACTGCAGGGCAGCGACGTCCCAGCCAAAGTTGCCGCGGTGGAGCACGCGGCTGCCGATCCTGTGTCTCGCGTAGCGGCCGAGGGCTCGCTTCGTCCGTATCCCGGCCACGCCGTCGGGCGTGAGGCCGACGTTTCGCTGGAAGCGTCGGACAGCCGAACGGGTCTGTGGGCCGGCGACGCCGTCGATCGTCCCGTCGTACATGCCTTTCGCGCTCAGCGCCGTCTGAAGGGCCGCAACTCCTGCGGTCCCCTTTCCCCAGGCCGGCCCCGCAACGAGGGAGAGGGCGACCAAGGCGGCAAGTGCTGCCCGGACCGCCATGTCGTGCCTTTTCGACGGGACCGCGGGCTTCCCTCGCAATAGTTCGTAACGCCCTCGATAAGCTCCGCTTATGGACACGCGGCAGCTCGCAGCCTTCGTCGCCGTGGTCGAGAAGAGGAGTTTCTCCCAGGCGGCGGCGCGGCTCGGGGTGACGCAGCCGGCGATCAGCCTGCAGATCCGCTCGCTGGAGGAGCGCCTCGGCCAGACGCTCCTCGACCGCTCCGGGCGTCGGGTCGAGCCGACCGAGGCCGGGCTCCTGCTGTATCGCAAGGCCCAGCGCATCCTCCAGCTCGAGGAGCAGCTCGACGAGGAGCTTGCCCGTGAGGAGACCGGAGAGCTGCACGGGACGCTCGCCATCGGCGCGTCGACCGGGCCCGGAGGCCACCTCGTCCCCTTGCTCCTGTGCGAGTTCCAGCGCGAGCACGGCGACCTCACGGTCTCGCTCACCATCTCCGACACCGACCGCGTCATCGACCAGGTGGCCGAGCGCGAGCTCGAGCTCGGCGTTGTCGGCGCCTTCCGGCGCCACCGCGCGCTCAAGTTCGAGCCGCTCGTCCGGGACGAGATCGTCCTCGCCGTTCCGCCGAACCACCCCTTCGCGAAGAAGGACATGCCACTGGAGAGACTGCGGCAGGAGCAGTACATCGCCATGCAGGAGGGGGCCGGCGTTCGCTACGTGATCGAGGACGAGCTGCGCGCGGCGGGACTGCGGATGCGCGACCTCCGGTCGCGGCTCGAGCTCGGGCTGCAGGAGTCGGTGAAGAGTGCCGTGGCCGCGGGCTACGGGGTCACCTTCATCTCGCGGACGGCGATCGAGGACGAGCTCAAGGCCGGGACGTTGGCGGCGACGCGGGTTGCGGGCCTCGAACCCGCGCGGCAGATCTATGTCGTCCGCTCCTCGGGCAGGATCGCGTCGCGTGCCGCGGAGGAGTTCCTCGCCTTCGCACGCGTACACGCTCGATGATCGTGCGCTGGGGTCTCGGCGAGCTGCCGGGCCTGCTGGAGGAGATCGGAAGCGAGCGGCCGCTCCTCGTCTCGACGGAGCGCTGGCGCGAGCTGGAGCTCTCGGTCGAGCGGCGCTTCCACGGCGCGCGGGCGCATGCCGAGCTACGCGGCGTGCGGGAGGCGACGGCACAGGCGGCGGAGGCGGACGCGCTGGTCGCGGTCGGCGGCGGCAGCGCGATCGACACGGCCAAGGCGGTCTCCGCCGAGATCGGGCTACCGGTCGTCTCCGTTCCCACAACGTATTCAGGCGCCGAGTGGACGACGTTCTACGGCATGCGTGACGCGGAGCGCGGAACGAAGGGCGGCGGTGCAGGCGCCATGCTCGCCGGAATCGTCTACGAACCTCAGCTGACCCTCAGCCTGCCACGGGCCGACAGCGCCGGGACGGCGATGAACGCGCTCGCGCATTGTGCGGAGTCGCTCTACGTCCTCAACCGCACCGAGGAGTCGGACGCGCACTCGCTCGAGGGCGCGCGTCTGATCAGCGCCTGGCTTCCCCCGGTGCTCGAAGACGGCCGAAACCTCGAGGCGCGCACCGAGCTCCTGCGCGGCGCCTGCGAGGGGGGAGCGGCCCTGGGAGCTTCCGGCCTCGCGCTCGGCCACGCCATGGCTCAGGCGCTCGGAGGTCGCTACGGGTTCCAGCACGGTGCATTGAACGCGATCTGCCTGCCGCCAGCGTTGCGCTACAACGAGCCGGCCGTGCCGGAGGCGCTGGAGCGATTCGGGCGGGCCATGGGGACGGACGATCCCATCGGGCGGACGGTGGAGCTCGCGCGGCTCGGCGGCCACGAGCGGCTTCGTGAGCTCGGCGTTCCGCGAGACGAGCTGGACGAGGTGGCCGAGCTGACGGCGGCGCGTCCGGCAATGAGGCTGAACCCGCGCCCGGCTGGGCCTGCAGAAATTGCGGAGTTGCTTCGCTCGGTCTGGTGAGCTCGGACGTGTCGCGGTTCGATTAGCCTCACTAATCCCTTTCATTAGCGCTGGTAGAATGTCCGGCCGTGACGGTCTCGCGCGGCTTCGACGTGCTCGTGATAGGAAGCGGGGCCTCGGGCCTCGCCGCCGCGGTGTCCGCGGAGCGCGCGGGCGCTCACGTCGCTCTGATCACGAAGGGCGCTCTCCAGTCCTGCAACTCGGCCAAGGCGCAGGGCGGGATCCAGGCTGCGTTCGCGCCGGACGACTCGCCCGAGCAGCACGCGGAGGACGTCTGGACGAGCTCCCACGAGACGGCCGACCGCCGCCTGGTCGAGATCTTGACGGGCGAGGCGCCGGACGCGATCCACTGGCTCGAGGAGAACGGCGTCGAGTTCACGCGTGAGAACGGCGGCTACCGGCTCGCGCGCTGCGGAGGAGCATCGCGCAAGCGGCTGCTCCAGGTGGGCGACCGCACCGGGCATGCGATCACCCAGGCGCTGCGCGAGACGTTCGAGGCCTCGGCGGGAACGCCGCTCCCGCACCATCCGCTCACGTCCCTGCGGCAGGTCGAGAACGGCTGGAACGCGACCTGCCGCCTCAGATCGGGCGAGGAGGTGGAGATTCCCGCCACGACCGTCATCCTCGCCGCCGGCGGACGCTGCTATCGCGAGGCCGAGGAGCGCGGCGAGCTGTCCACGAACCATCCCGGCGCCACCGGCGAGGTCACGCGGATCGCGCGCTCGCTCGGGGCGGAGGCCCGCGATCTCGATGCGCTCCAGTACCACCCGAACGGCGGCGCCTGGCCGCCGAACATGCAGGGCTATTCGATCCCCGAGACGACGCGTGCGTATGGCGCCGTCCTCCTGAACGCCGAGGGTGAGGAGTTCACCGATTCGCTCGGCCCGCGTGACGCGGTCTCCGACGCGATCTTCGCGGAGGTGCAGGAGGGCCGGGGAGTTCAGACCGAAGACGGCCGGCCGGCGGTGTACCTCGACACGACCCGTATCCCCCGCGCGGACGCGGAGATCTCCCTCCCCTACATGCTGCGCCGCTACCGTGGAGCGGGAATCGACCCCCTCCGGCAACCGATCCTCACCTACCCAGTGCTCCACTACCAGAACGGCGGGCTCGTGATCGACGAGCAGGGCGAGACAACGCTTGAAGGCCTGTACGCGTGCGGCGAGATCGCCGGCGGGACGCACGGCCGCAACCGGATGATGGGCAACTCGTTGCTGGAGTGCACCGTGTTCGGACGCAGGGCCGGGCGCGCCGCCGCTGAAAGGGCAGCGGCATGAGCGAGATCACGTTCGACGGCCGGGTCGCTCTCGTGACGGGCGCAGGACGCGGCCTCGGCGCCGTCTACGCGCGCGAGCTGGCCGCCCGTGGCGCGACCGTCGTCGTCCATGACGCCGGGGTTGAGAGGGACGGAAGCGGCAGTGATCCGCGAGTCGCCGATGCGGTCGTCGACGAGATCGAGTGCGCTGGTGGGGCTGCGGCGGCCGCGTACCAGAACCTCGAGGATCCCGGCGCCGGAGCCGCGCTCGTGGCCGAGGCGCTCGAGCGGTTCGGCCGCCTCGACGTCGTCGTCCACAACGCCGGCCTCGTGATCTGGGAGGAGCTCGAGGTCGCCGACCGAAGCTGGGATCGCATGCGGCGCATCAGTATCGATGCTCCGTTCGAGACCACGCGAGCCGCCTTCCCGGTGATGAAGCACCAGGGCTACGGCAGATTCGTCTTCACGACCTCGGGCCGCGCCATGGCGGTCGAGCGCACGCGTCCTGGTCTGGCCGCGTACGCCGCGGCGAAGATGGCCAGCTTCGGGCTGATGATCGTGACTGCCGCCGAAGGGGAGGAGCACGGCATCCGCGCGAACGCGATCTCCCCCGCAGCCGCCACGCGCGTTCTCGTCCGCGAGGTCGCGCCCGGCGAGCTCGATCCCGAGCAGGTCGCGCCTGGCGTGCTGTTCCTCGCCTCGGAGCAGTGCACGTTCTCGGGAAAGGTTCTGGAGGCGGCCGGAGGCGAGTTCGACGTGGCGCGCTGGGTCTCGAGCGACGAGGTGGACCTCGGCCGGGAGCCGGTCACGCCCGAGGTCATCGCCGAGCGCTGGGACGAGATCGAGGGAGCGGTGCGCGCATGAGCGCGGTCACGACCGATCTTGCCCGCGTCGTCGAGGACGCCGCCGCACATCTGTACGTCTGGGCGTTGAAGGACATCCCTCAGGACCTCCGCGACGCGATCGCCGACGCGCGCGAGCGCGAGACGTCCGTCCCCGGCCGGCGCGTACTCGACACGATCGTGCGCAACGTCGAGGTCGCCGAGGAGGAGAAGAACCTCGTCTGTCAGGACACGGGCATCGCGGTCTACACCTGCCGCGTCGGCGAGCACTTCCCGCTCCACCCGGCGCGCATCTACGACGCGCTCAAGGCCGGCACCGAGCGCGCCACCGTCGAGCATCCGCTGCGCTCGAACGCCGTGCACACGATCACGCGCGAGAACACCGGGCCGAACACCGGGCACCGGCTGCCCATTGTCCACTGGGAGTTCATTCCGGAATGGGACGGCCTCGACGTCAAGTGCGTCCCGAAGGGGTCTGGCTCGGAGAACATGAGCTTCCTGAAGATGTGCACCCCGGCCGACGGCGTGAAGGGCATCAAGCAGTTCGTCCTGGAGTCGATCGTCGGCGCCGGCGGAAAGCCGTGCCCGCCCGGAATCGTCGGGGTGGGGATCGGCGGCTCGGCGGACTACGCGCTGTATCTCGCGAAGGAGGCAATCGCGCGACCGGTGGGCACGAAGAATCCCGACCCGATCGTGGCCGAGCTGGAGGCGGAACTGTACGAGCTCGTGAACCAGACCGGCATCGGCCCGATGGGGCTCGGCGGTGACGTCACCGCCCTCGCCGTCCACGTCGAGCACGCCGACACGCACATGACGCTCAACCCCGTTGCCGTCAACTACCAGTGCTGGGCCGCGCGGCGCGCAAGTGCGCACGTGTCCGCGGACGGCTCGGTCGATTTCGACCGGGAGTTTTGATGGCGCCCGCCGAGCACCGTCTGACCTTCCCGACCACCGAGGAGGAGATCCGCAAGCTGCGCGCCGGCGACCTCGTCACCGTGGACGGGCACATCATCGGCCTTCGCGACCGCACGCAGATCCGGATCTTCGACCAGGGCCACGAGCCGCCGCTCGACCTGACCGGCTCTTTCCTGCTGCACACGGCGCCCAACGTCCGCCGGCTCGGGCCCGGCAAGTACGAGCCGCTCTGCGTCGGCACGACCACGAGCGCGCGCATGGTGCGCTTCACCGAGCCGCTCGGCGAGCGCTATGGCGTGCGAGCGATCTGCGGCAAGGGCGGCCTGCCGGACGAGGCGATCGAGCCGATGCGGAAGCACGGGATGGTCTACTTCGCGATCGTGGGCGGGGCTGCGGCGCTCGAGACCACCCAGATCGAGGAGATCGAGGAGGTCGCGTGGGAGGACCTCATGCCCGAGTGCCTGTGGAAGTTCCGCGTCAAGGACTTCGGCCCGCTGTGGGTCGGGATCGACGCACACGGAAACTCGCTCTTCCACGACGTCCAGGAAGAGGCGCAGAAGAGACTGGAGGAACTGGTTGCAAACCTTTGACCTCGGGCTGCCGCCGCGCAACGGCGGGCTCACGCACGTGATCGACAAGGGCCTGGGGCCGCGCGCCTGGGAAGACGTCCTCGAGACGAGCGGCGACTACATCGACATCGTCAAGCTCGGCTGGGGTACCGGCTACATCACGCCGAACCTCCTGCGCAAGCTCGACGTGCTGAAGGAAAAGCGGGTCGTCATCGGCGGGACGTTCCTGGAGGCTGTCTGGTCGAAGGGCAAGGTCGACGAGTACAAGGCGTGGCTGACCGACCTCGGGCTGACGCACGTGGAAGTCTCGGACGGCGTGATCGAGCTGCCGCGCGAGGAGAAGCTCGCGCTCATCGACGACCTGTCGCGCGACTTCACCGTCCTCTCCGAGGTCGGATCCAAGGACGCGGACATCGTGTACCCGCCCTTCAAGTGGGTCGAGTGGATCAAGGAGGAGCGCGAGGCGGGCGCCTGGAAGGTGATCACCGAGGCGCGCGAGAGCGGGACGGCCGGGATCTTCCACAAGAGCGGCGAGATGAAGACCGGCCTGATCGACGAGATCGTCCACGACATCCCGTTGGATGAGCTCATGTTCGAGGCGCCGACCAAGTCGGCGCAGGCGTGGTTCGTCAACCGGTTCGGGCCGGGGGTAAACCTCGGCAACATCCCGCCGGAGGAAGTGATCCCGCTCGAGACGCTCCGCCTGGGGCTGCGGGCCGACACGTTCAAGGAGGTGCTGCTTGGCGACAGCTCCGCCACTTCCTGAGCTGGACTTCGAGGCGATGACGGCGGAGGAGCTCCTCCGCTGGTCGTACGAGAAATTCGGGACGCGCGTCTGCCTCACCTGCTCGTGGCAAAAGCAGTCGTCCGTCCTCCTGCACATGGTCTCCGAGCTGGGGCTGCCGATAGACGTGGTCGAGCTCGACACGCATCTCTTCTTCCGCGAGAGCTACGAGACGCGCGACCGGCTGCTGGAGCGCTACGGCGTCGAGCTGATCCAACCGGAGATCATCACCGTGGCGGAGCAGCACCGCCGCGAGGGCCCGAACCTGTGGGAGCGCGATCCGGACCGCTGCTGCCACATCCGCAAGGTCGAGCCGCTCGTCAAGGCGCTGGAGCCCTACGACGCCTGGGTCTCCGGCATCCGCCGTGACCAGTCGCCGAGCCGGGTGGGGACGCCGAAGCTCCAGTGGTCGAGCCGGTACGACGCGTGGAAGATCCACCCGCTCGCCGACTGGGACGAGAAGCGCGTCTGGGCCTACATCGCCGTCAACGAGATTCCCTACAACCCACTGCACGACGTCGGGTACCGGTCGATCGGGTGCATCCCTTGCACGCGGCCGACTCGGCCCGACGAGGAGGAGCGGGCCGGCCGCTGGGCGGGCTCCGACAAACTCGAATGCGGTATCCACCTCGACACCGAAAGGAACGAATGACCCAGAACATCCACCCTCACGACTTCCCGGAGTCCGAGCAGAGCCGGGACGGTGGCTTCACCGTGTGGTTCACCGGCCTGTCCGGATCGGGGAAGAGCACGATCACTCATATCCTCGGCCCGGCCCTCGAGCAGCGTGGCTGCATGGTCGAGTATCTCGACGGTGACACGGTCCGCACGCACCTCTCGAAGGGCCTCGGCTTCTCGAAGGAGGATCGCGACACGAACATCGAGCGGATCGGCTGGGTGGCGTCTCGATTGACGCGGCACGGAGCCGCCGTCCTCGCCGCCGCGATCTCCCCGTATGAGGAAGCGCGTCAAGAGGCTCGCGCACTGGTCGAGGTCTGGGGGCCGTTCGTCGAGGTGCACGTCTCGACCTCGGTGGAGGAATGTGCGCGGCGGGACGTAAACGGGCTGTACGCGAAGGCGTTCCGCGGCGAGATCACAGGCTTCACCGGGGTGGACGATCCGTACGAGGTGCCGACGAGCCCGGAGCTCGTGATCGACACCGAGGAGCACGACCCCGACGAGTCCGCGCGGCTGGTGCTCGAGAAGCTCGAGCAGCTCGGGCTCGTTCCGTCGGAGGTGCCCGCATGACCGCCACGGCGACGTCGCACCTCATCAAGCCGCACGGCGGCACCCTCGTCGACCGCACGGGGGAGCGGCCGGAGGGAGTCGAGTCGCTCGAGCGTCTCGAGCTCACCTCGCGCGAGCTTTCCGACCTCGACATGCTCGCCTCGGGCGGGCTGTCCCCGCTCGAGGGCTTCATGGGGCGCGCCGACTACGAGCGCGTCGTCGAGGAGATGCACCTGCAGAACGGCCTGCCCTGGGCGCTGCCGGTGTGTCTCGCGGTGGACGCCGCGCCTTCCGGCGACACCGTCGCGCTCGCCGACAACGGCCAGCTGCGCGCGGTGCTCGACGTGGGCGAGGTGTACGAGTACGACAAGGAGCGCGAAGCAGAGCTGTGCTTCCGCACCACCGACGACAACCACCCCGGCGTCGCTCGGCTGTTCGCACAGAAGCCGCTGTACCTCTCGGGCCGTGTGACCGTGTTCGAGCGTCCCCAGCCTTCCTTCCCGGAGCTGGCCATGGATCCCGCCGAGACGCGCGCGGCGTTTACCGAGCGTGGCTGGAAGCGGGTCGTCGGCTTCCAGACCCGCAACCCGATCCATCGCGCACACGAGTACCTGACCAAGGGAGCGCTCGAGACGGTGGACGGGCTCCTGATCCATCCGCTCGTCGGCGACACGAAGTCGGATGACGTCCCCGCCGCCACGCGCGTCGAGTGCTACCGCATCCTCATCGACGGCTACTACCCGCAGGACCGCGTCGTCCTGTCGGCCTTCCCGGCCGCGATGCGCTACGCAGGTCCACGGGAAGCGATCTGGCACGCGATTTGCCGCAAGAACTACGGGTGCTCGCACTTCATCGTCGGCCGCGACCACGCCGGCGTCGGCGACTACTACGGCACGTACGACGCGCAGCTGATCTTCGACGAGTTCGAGTCACACGAGCTGGACATCGAGCCGATGTTCTTCGAGCACGCGTTCTACTGCCGCGCCTGCGGCCAGATGGCGACGCCCAAGACCTGCCCGCACGGCGGCGACGACCACGTGTTCCTGTCGGGGACGAAGGTGCGCGAGATGCTCGGAGCCGGCGAGCTCCCGCCCGAGGAATTCTCGCGGCCCGAGGTTGCTGAGGTGCTCGTAGAGGCATATCGCGGATAGATGGACTGGAAGCTCTCCCTCTCCGGCCTGCTGATCGGGGCGCTGGTCGGTCTCACAGGGATGGGCGGAGGGTCGCTCATGACCCCGCTCCTCGTGATCGTGTTCGGGTTCAGCCCGACGGTCGCGATCGGCACCGACCTGGCCCACGGGGCGATCTTCAAGACGGTCGGGGCGGCGAGGCACCGGCGCCTCGGCACGGTCCACGCCCGCCTGAGTGGGTGGATGTTCCTCGGGAGCGCTCCCTTCTCCATCCTCGGTGTCTGGCTGGCTACGCGCATCACAGCTACTTACGGCGACAGCGCCCAGACGGTGATGGCCCGCATCCTCGCCTGCGCGCTGGTACTCGGTGCGCTTGGGCTCGCAGCCAAGAGCTTTATTCGCTACCACGAGCACAGCAACGCGCCGTTTCTCCTGCGCAAGCGGGATCGGATCGCGGCGGTCGCGATCGGCGCGGTCGGCGGCCTCATCGTCGGCCTCACCTCTGTCGGAACGGGCGTCTTCTTCGGGCTCTCGATGCTTGTCCTGTTCCCGCTGCGCTCGGCCAAGGTCGTCGGGACTGACATCTTCCACGCGGCGGCGCTCCTGTGGGTGGCCGGGTTCGGGCACTTCATTGCCGGGAACGTGGACATGAGCGCCGTGGGCTGGCTGCTCATCGGCTCGATCCCCGGAGTGCTGATTGCCAGCCAGTTCACGCTGCGCATGCCCGACCGCGCCCTGCGTGTCGCGCTTGCCACGGTGCTGCTCCTGAGCGGGATCAAGCTCGCCGACCTGCCGCAGCAGAATGTGCTGCTCGGGATCGGCGGCGCGCTCGGCCTGTCAGCGCTCGCGTGGGTGCTCCTTCACCCGCGCTGGCAGAAGCGCATCGTCGCGCCCGAGCAGGCCGAATCGACCTAGGATTTGCGCCGCCCGTGGCGCGCCTCTTCTCGATCCTGCTCGTCGTCGGCCTGCTCGGCGGGACGGCGGCCGCGTTCGCGATCACCGAGGGCCTGAAGCTCGAGAAGAGCCCGATCTACCGCACGCAGGTGGACAAGCTGTTCTCCCCGACGTGCAACTGCAGCAAGGACGTCTCGCATATCCGGTTCAGGCTCCGGCAGGGTGACACCGTCACCGCCACGGTGATCACGCCGCAGGCGGACGACGTCGCCACGCTGGCCGATCACTACTTCAAGCGCGGCTGGGTCGACCTGCAGTGGAACGGGCGAGACGCGGCTGGGGATGTGGTGCCGGATGGGCCGTACAAGCTCCGGATCCATCTCGTCAGGCGGCACCAGACGATCACGCTGCCGAACACGATCCAGGTGAAGACCAAGGCGCCGACGATCGCGATCACGAGCGTCGTGCCGCGCGTGTTCTCACCCGACCACGACGGCCGGCGCGAGTACGTCACGATCAGGTTCACCGTCTCCGGAACCGCGAGGCCGCTGCTCTACGCGGACGGGAAGCAGGTCGGACGGGGACGACTGACGCGGGTATCCGGAACCCTGCACTGGTTCGCGCGCGGGTACGCCGCGGGCGTCTACCGGCTGTCGCTGCGGGCTGAGGACCGCGCCGGGAACCTGTCCGAGGCGACGCGCGCCGTACCGGTCCTCCTGCGCTTCGTCACGCTCGGCCGGACGTCGCTCCATGTGCGACCGGGCGAGCGGTTCGCGCTTCGCGTCTCCAGCGACGCCAGCGTCGTCCACTGGCTGCTGGGGGGGCGGACGGGCGAGGGCGCGCCCGGGACACTGCGCATCACCGCGCCGAACGAGCCGGGGACGTACCGGCTATTCGTCACGTCCAACGGCCGGTCGAAGGCTGCCGTCGTGGTCGTCGGCGGATGACGGCCGAGCTGGCACGAGCCGGCGGCCCGATCGGGTGCGCGGGGCTGGCGCTCCTCCTGGTCGCCACCAGGCGCGAGCTGCGCCTCGCGGGGCTCGCGCTCACGACGCTCGGAGCGCTCCTGCTGCTCTCCTACCTTGCTCCGACAGGACACCGGCCGCTGCTCGCGGCCGCGGGCGTGATCGGGCTCGCCGCCGCGGTCGGCGGCGCCTGGCTCTTCCTGCGCTGGCCGTGGCTCGTCCCGCTGGCGGCCCTCGCCTGCGTCCCGGCCCGAATCCCGGTCAAGCTGGGATCGGAGTCGGCCAACCTCCTGATCCCGCTGTACGCGGTGGTCGTCGCGGCGGGGCTCGCGCTCGCGTGGCGGCTCGTGCGCGGGGACGAGCGGAGCCGGGAGCTCGGTCCGCTGGCCTGGCCGCTCGCCGCCTTCGTCGCCTGGACCGGCCTGTCGCTGGCCTGGAGCGAGGATCTGCGGCAGGGCGCGATCACACTGCTGTTCTTCTTCCTCCCGTTTGGGCTGCTCGCCGTCGTGCTCGCGCGCCTTCCCTGGAGCCGACGCTGGCTGGAGGGCGTCTACGGCCTGCTCGGCCTGATGGCGGTCGTGTTCGCGTTCGTCGGGGTGTACCAGTGGGCGAACCGCGACGTTTTCTGGAACCCGAAGGTGATCGTGGCCAACGCGTATGCGCCGAGCGGATTCTTCTACCGGGTCAACTCGGTCTTCTACGACCCGTCGATCTACGGCCGCTTCCTCGTCCTCGGGATACTGGCGTCGCTTGTGATCGTCCTGTACTCGAGGCGGCCGCGGCTGGCGATCTCGCTGACGGTCGTGATCGCGGCGACCTGGGTAGGCCTGTTCTTCTCGTTCTCCCAGTCGAGCTTCGTCGCGCTCATCTGCGGCGTGCTCGCCGCGGCGGCGTTCGCCTGGCGGCGGCGCGCGGTCGGGGCGACGGTACTCGCGGGCGCGCTCCTGCTCGCCGTCGGCGTCACCGGCGTCGGCGTGGCCGCGCCGAACGGCGGCATCAACCGAGCCTCGAGCGACCGGTACAAGCTGATCACCAACGGCATCCGGATCGCGCTCGCGCACCCGGTCCAAGGTGTCGGGATCGGCGGCTTCAAGCGCGCGTACGCGGACCGGTACCACCTGAAGGGCAAGGAGCCGAAGAGGGCCGCATCGCACGACACCCCGGTGACGGTCGCTGCCGAGACGGGTTTCCCCGGACTCGCGCTGCTCGGCTGGCTGTTCGTGGCGGCGATCCTGGCCGCGTGGCGTGGCGTGTCGTCCTCGTTTCGCGGGCAGACGAAGTTGATCCTCGGGGTACTGTTCGGGGCCATCGCCGTCCACAGCCTGTTCTACAACGCGTTCTTCGAGGACCCGATGATGTGGGGCGTGCTGGGATTGATCGCGCTCGTGTTCGCCGTTCCGGCCAAGGAGGAGCCGGCGTGATCGGCGCCTGGGAGCGTGTGCTCGTGCTGGCGCCGCACACCGACGACGGCGAGTTCGGCTGCGGCGGGACGATGGCGCGCCTCGTCGAGTCCGGCGCAGACGTCCGCTACCTCGCGTTCTCGATCGCGACGAAGTCGCTGCCGGACGGGTTTCCGCCCGACACGCTCGCCAAGGAGGTGCGCGAGGCGACCGCCGAGATCGGTATCCCCGAGGAGAACCTGACCGTCCACGACTTCGAGGTGCGGACGTTCCCCGAGCACCGTCAGGAGATTCTCGAGCTCCTCATCGAGCGGTGGGAGGAATGGAAGCCGGACGCCGTGCTGCAGCCGGCCACCTCGGACATCCACCAGGATCACCAGGTGATCGCCGCCGAGGGACTGCGCGCCTTCAAGCGCACGACGATTCTCGGCTACGAGATCCCCTGGAACAACTTCAACTTCGACTACCAGGCGTACGTCGCGCTCGAGCGCTCACACCTGGAGCGCAAGGTCGCCGCCCTGGCGAAGTACGCCTCGCAGCAGCACCGGCGTTACTCTGATCCGGAGTACATCTGGAACGTCGCGCGCACGCACGGGATCAACGTGAACCGCGAATACGCCGAGGTCTTCCAGGTCTATCGCGCGGTGATCTAGGAGGAAGAAGAAACGCCGATGTGCAGCGCGATCTCCTCGGCGATCGCATGCCGCTCGTGGCCGACGATCACCGTCAAAGGCCCACTGAGCGGCGCACGCTCCGCGACCGTGACGCGCGCTCCCGGCAGGAGAGAGAGCTCCGAGAGGTAGCGGAGCAGCTCCGGCTTGCCGTCGGGAATGCGGCGGATGGTCGCCTCCTCCCCGGCCTGCAGTGAAGACAGCGCCCGCAGGCTCGACGACTCGACATTCAGGCGCGCATCCGGGATCGGGTCGCCATGAGGATCGTGCGTCGGATACCCGAGCGACTCGTCGATCACGGCCTCGACCTCCTCCGAGAGGACGTGCTCCAGCCGGTCGGCCTCGGCGTGCACCGCGTCGATCCCGAGCCCGAGCGTCTCGGACAGGTACTGCTCGAGCAGGCGATGGTGGCGGATGACCTCGACCGCGACCTTCCGCCCCGCAGGCGTCAGCACCGCACCCCGATAGCGCTCGTGGTGGACGAGACCGAGCGCGGTCAGCCGCTTCAGCACTGCGGTCACGGACGGTGACGCAACCCCCATCCGCTCGGCGATGGCCGAGGTCGTCGCGCGGCCCTGCTCCTCCTGAAGCTTGTAGATCTCCTTCAGGTAGTCCTGGAGGGATTCGCTGAGCTGGCTTGAATTCAAGCTTCTCTAATATATAGTTTAGCTATGCCTAAACCTTTCACGAGGCGAAGGCTCCTGGTTGGCGCTGCCCCTGTCGCCGCCGCCCTTCCGGTGGCGAAGCTCGCGTGGGCCCGGGACGGCGACGGCATGGCCATCTCGCACCGCGGACATCAGCATCATGCGCTCGGCCACGCGGCGATGCATGGCCACGAGGTTCCCGCCCCGGGCAAGCCTGGAGCGCTCGACACGCTGACCTACCCTCCGAAGGCGGAGCCGCACCGGCCCGGGCGGGTGCGCGAGTACGCGCTCGTAGCGGTCGATCGCGATATCGAGGTCGCGCAAGGTGTGACGTTCTCGGCCTGGACGTACAACGGGAGCGTCCCCGGTCCCGTGATCCGGGCCACGGAGGATGACCTCCTGCGCGTCAAGTTCTCCAACGGCGGAAGCCACCCGCACACCATCCACTTCCACGGGATCCACCCCGCAGGGATGGACGGCGTCTTCGAGATCGTCGACCCCGGGAGGTCGTTCACGTACGAGTTCCCGGCGCGGCCGTACGGGATGCACCTCTACCACTGCCACGCCACCCCGCTGAAGAAGCACATCCACAAGGGCCTGTACGGCGCCTTCATCATCGATCCTCCGGAGCCGCGGACGCCGGCGCAGGAGCTCGTGATGGTCATGAACGGCTTCGACACCGACGGCGACGGAGAGAACAACTTCTACACCGTCAATGGGCTCACGTTCTTCTTCGCCAAGTACCCGATCCGCGTCTCGCGGAGTCAGACGGTGCGCATCTACCTCGCCAATCTGACCGAATTCGACCTCGTCAACTCGTTCCACCTCCACGGCGACTTCTTCCGCTACTACCCCACCGGCTCGAGCGACACGTTCGAGTACACGGACACGGTCATGCTCTGCCAGGGCCAGCGCGGCATCATCGAGATCGACTTCAAGAACACCGGGACGTTCATGTTCCATGCGCACCAGTCCGAGTTCGCCGAGCTCGGCTGGATGGGTTTCTTCGAGGTGGTCGACTGATGACGACCGGTTCACTGCCGGCCGGTGACAGACGCTCGGTTCGCCGGTCGCTGCTGGCGCTCATCCCCATCGTGCTGCTGGTCGGAACGGTGTCCGTCTTCCTCGCTACGGGCGGCTCCCTCGTCGGCCTGATCGGACAGAACCCGCCGCAGCCCGACGTGTTCGACATCCGGCGCGTCGAGTTCAAGCCCGGGGAAATTCGGATCAAGGTGACGAACCCGCAGTCGGACGAGCTGACCATCGCGTCCGTGACCGTGGACGACGCGATCGTCCCGTTCCAGGTGGACGGATCGCAGTCGCTGAAGCGGCTGCGGTCGGCGACGATCCTCGTCTCCTACGACTGGGTGGAGAACGATCCGATCTCCGTGGGCGTCACCAGCTCGACGGGCATCGAGACGACGCGGGAGGTCGCCGCCGCCGTCGAGACGCCTGGAGCGTCACCCGCCAGCTTCCTCGGGTACGGGATCATCGGCTTCCTGGTCGGGATCCTCCCGGTCGCGTTCGGGCTCGCCTGGCTTCCGTCGCTGCGGCGTGTGTCGAAGGACTGGCTGTCGGCGTTCATGGCGCTGACCGCCGGCCTGTTGACCTTCCTCGCGCTCGAAGCGCTGACCGAGGCGCTCGAGCTCCAGCAGGCGCTGCCGAGCGCCCTCGGCGGCACGGGGCTCGTCTTGCTCGGCCTGGCCGCGTCTTACCTCGGCCTCGTTCTCCTCTCGCGGCGCTTCTCGGCCGGCGGCGCGCCGATCGCTGGCGTCTCGCTGGCCACGCTCGTCGCGGTCGGGATCGGGGTCCACAACCTCGGCGAGGGGCTCGCGATCGGTTCGTCCTTCGCCTTCGGCGAGCTCGCGCTCGGGACCTTCCTGATCGTCGGGTTCATGATCCACAACGTCACCGAGGGCATTGGCATCGCCGCTCCGGCGGCGAGAGGATCGGCGATCTCGCTCGGCCGGCTCGCGCTGCTCACGCTCATCGCCGGCGGGCCGGCCATCGTCGGCGCGTGGATCGGCGGGTTCCTCGCCAGCGACCTGCTGGGCGTGCTCTTCTTCGCCGCGGCCGCAGGAGCGGCGTTGCAGGTCGTGATCGAGGTGGGCCGCTACGTCGCGCGAACGTCGCCTCGTGGGCTCTCCTCCCCGTATGTGCTCGGCGGGTTTCTCGCGGGTATCGCCGTGATGTACCTCACGGGGCTCCTCGCGGGCTAGGGTGCGACACGGCGGCTCAGCGAGCTGGAAGCAGGCGCCTGATTAGCCGGCGCTCGGCCGGCAGGTAGAAGCCGGCCAGCGCGAGGAGAAGCGGGTAGGCGGCGACGATCGCGATCGCCGCGCCGAGCGGCACGTCGAGCACCTTCCCGAGCACCGTCAGCCCGACCGCGAGCCCGCCGACGGTGACAACGCGCCGCCACTGGTACGGCACTGGGAAGAGACGATGCGCGTTCCAGGTCATTCCGGCGAACATGAGGGCGTACGAGGCCAGGGTGGCGATCCCCGCGCCGATCTGGCCGTACTCCGGGATCAACGCGACGTTGAGCCCGATGTTGAGTGCCGCCGCCGTCCCGGTGACGATCCAGTTGAAGCGCGTCTGGCGTACGCGTCCCACGCCGATCACCACCACCGCATAGCCGGCGTACGCGGTCGCCGCGAACGCGAGCAGCGCGACGACCTCGGCGCCCTCGTAGAACTGCGGAGTCGTCAAGAGCTCGACGATCCAGGGCGCGAGCAGCCCGAGCGCGAGCGCCAGCCACGAGCAGATGAAGATCAGGTAGGTGAGGACGAAGGGGTAGGTGCGCCTCGCTTCGCTGTCGTCCTCGATGGAATAGGCGAAGGCCGGCCAGGCCAGCCGGAACGCCATCAGCACGAAGACGATGACGGATGAGATCTGCACGCCGATCTGGTAGATGCCCGTCTCGCCCGTCCCGGCGAAATGGGTGAGGAAGAAACGGTCGGAGAAGTTGATCGCCCACAGCGCAAGGGCGGACGGCAGCAGCGGCAGGCCGAAGTGCTCCATCCGTTTGAACAGGTTCCAGTCGAACTGCAGCCCGAGCTGCTCTCGCCGGTAGGCCAGCAGGCCGAAGTAGACGGTGAGCGTCCCGAGGAAGTTGCCCACGATCACCCCGAGAGCTCCCTCGTGGAAGACGACGACGAGGACGATCGTGGCGCCGATCGTGATCAGGACGTTCGCGACGCTCGCGATGACGTATGAGGTCGAGCGCTGCTCGACGCGGAAGAGAGAGGTCAGCTGGCCGTAGTTCATCTGCGCCCACAGGCCGACGAAGGAGGCGCGCACGAGGTCGGTGTGGTCGGTGTTCCCGAAGATCCACTGCGCGATCTCCGACGCGAAGATCTCGCCGAGGACGAGGCCGATGGTCGAGGCTGCCATCGTGAACCAGAAGGCGGTGCGCACGACCACGAGCCGGCCGGCTCGCTCCTTCGAGTCGAAGTAGAAGCGGAAGAACGCGCTCTGCGTTCCCAGCCGCAGGAGGACGGAAAGGACGGCCGTCAGCGCGATCAGCGTCCCGATCGCGCCGAAGTCGGACCGGGTCAGGTAGCGCGTGTAGAGCGGAAGGAGGACGAGCGCGAGGACCCGCGCGAGCAGCCCTCCCACGCCGTAGATCGCGGAGTGGCGCGCGAGGCCGACGAGCTGGCGGCCCATGCCGCCCTTGCGGGCGCTCACTTCTTGCTGAAGAGCAGCACCTTCTGGTTCCGTGGGTTGTTCCACCCTCCCAGATACTCGACCATCAGGCTCGTCCCTTCGCACGCCCACTCGAATGTGCCGACGTCGTAGTGGTACGAGTCGCGGTCGAAGTAGGAGACGACCTGCGGCGACTGCCGGATCGGCTCGAGGTTCCGTTTGCCCTGCTCGTTCTCGTAGAAGGTCGCGAGGAACCTGCCTCCTGGCTCGAGCACCTTCTCGACATTCATGAGGCAGCGGACGATGCTGTTGACGGGCAGGTGCGTGAACACCGACTGCGCCCAGGCGAAGTCGAACTGCTGGCCGAGCGCCTGGAAGTCGAAGCTCTCGTCGGCCCGCAGCGTCGGCTGCTTGTCGACGAGCCCGTAGCGAGGAAGCTCGACCTCGCGGGCCGTTTCCAGCACGTCCTCGTTCTTCTCCACCCCGTAGTACCGGCCCGTCTCGAGGTAGCGGATGAAGTGCAGGCCGCCGCGCAGCGGCCCGCAACCGATGTCGAGGAAGTAGTGCTGTGGCGCGAGTCCCTGGGCCTTCAGGTAGTCGAACTGCGCCTGGCCGTGCTGCTCCCACTCCTCCACGTAGCCGATCGTGCGGCGGTGCCACTCGGGATCGAAGTAGTGGTAGTAGCGGGCGGGGACATGGCGCCGGACGGAGCGCTTGAGCGACACCGGAACGTACGGCTTGACCTTCACGAGCAGGCTCTGCACGGCGGCCACGTTACAGGCTCCCGTAGATCGCGATCAGGCGGTCCGCAATGGCGTTCGCGTCGTGGACGCGCTCGACGTAGGCACGGCTGCGCTGCCCGATCTCGTCGCGCCGCCCGGGCCGCTCGATCAGGGCGTGCAGGTCGTCGGCCAGCGTCTCCTTCGTCGTGGGGATGAGCGGAACGTCTACGCCGAACGCCGCCTCCGTTCGTCGTACCGCCTCTTCGTGCAGGAAGGTAAGGACCGGCTTGCCGAGGGCCATGCACTCCAGCGCGAAGACGCCGTACCAACCCGCGTTCAGCTGGTCGACCACGACGTCGGCCCGCTTGTAGCGCTCGACGGCCTCGTCATGTCGTGTGTTCTCGACGATGTCCAGCTCGACGGAGAGTCCCTTGCAGGCCTCGACGATCCACTCCGTCCCTTTCTTCTGGCGGCTCGTGGGCGCGTGGACGACGCGGATCGGCTTGTTGCGCGGCGGTTCGACCGGCTGGTACTTCGACAGGTCGAGCCCGTTCGGTACGACCTGTGCCTCCGGCACCCAGCGGATGGCGTCGTACGAGCCGACGATCTCGGCCGAAGCGCGTTTTCCGTAGGCGAGCTCGCCGGGTGTCTTTCCCCTGATGTCCGAGCCGAGGTAGTGGAAGACCGACTTCTTGCCGTACATGTCCAGGATCGGGAACTGGAGCCTCTTGGGGACGAGCGTCAGCCCGAAGTAGAAGTGGAAGACGTCGGTGGTGGGAAGGAGGTCGGCCAGCGCGCGGAACTGGGCGACCTGCCGGCGCCAGAAGTTGTCGGGAACGTCGAGGACGACGTCCACCTCGTAGGGCCGGAGCCGGCGCGGCTTGAAGAGGACGAGCCGCGCGTCGATGCCTTTCTTGCGCAGGAACTGGACGTTCGTCCAGCCGATCGAGCCCATGTTCACAGGGCAGTGGACTACGCGGAGGGGTCGTTCCATTCCACCTGGTCGAAGTAGCGGAGGGCGCGGCGCGTGGGGCGGATGCGCGCTCGCGCGGTCGCGACCTCCTCCTCCGTGAGCTCGCCGAGCGCGTGCTTGATCCCGAGGTACGGGAGGTTCAGATCCTCCTGGTAGACGATGGTCGAGATCCGTGGGTTGATCTCGATCACGTGGTCGCCGACCAGCTGGATATTGAAGAAGTGGTCGAGCTCGAGTTCTGCGACGATCTTCGCCGCGATCTCCATCAGCTCGGGGTCGTCCAGCGTCTCGAAGTACATGGCCAGCCCGGCGCGCATGGACTCGCGGGTCTTGGGATGCCCGAGCACGATGCGCCCCTCCTCGGCAAATCCGTCGATCGTCCGCTCCTTCCCGGTCGCAAGCTCCATGACAAGCAGCTCCGTCCGGTCGTCGCCGAGCAGCTCGAGCAGGTCCTCCAGACGGAGCGCTTCCGCAACGCCGGGCCGGTTCGTGAGCAGCTGCTCCCGCCGGTCGGCGGAGGACGAGAGGATGCGGAACCCGCGGGAGCCGGAGGAGAAGACCGGCTTCAGCGCGACGTCGGCGTCGGGGTAGCCCAGCTCCTCGGCTGCTTGCGCGACCGCCTCTCCGCCGCGCACGCGCCGCCAGGCCGGCCCGCGCACGCCAATCGCGTCGAGCAGCGCGTAGCTGTCCGCCTTGTCGTTCGAGCGGCGAATCGCATCCGGCGACGCGACCAGCACCGAAGCCTCGAAATGCTCCTTCGCCTCCGCCAATCCGAGCAGATCGAACGAGGACTGCGGGAGCACCGCATCGGCGCCCTCGCGCTCGGCGATCTCGGACATGGCCTGCCCGAACGAGGGGTCGGATCCCGGCGGCACGACGTGGAACGAGTCGCACAGGTGCCGACCGATCGCCTGCGGCGACATGTCCGTGCCGACCAGGTGCACGTCGCGCTCGCCGTTCCCGCGCAGGGCGCGGAGCAGCGCGGCCGTCCCGGGCGCGCCGGACGCGCTCACGAGGATCGTCAGCGGCTTCATAGGTCGATCCGGTCGTGGCGCAGCTGCTCGAGCCGGCGCTCGCGCTCGGCGTCGAGCATGGCCAGCATCGTCTCGCCCATCGTGTCTCCCTTGTGCACCCAAATCTCGGGATGCGTCAAGAGCTGCAGCCACTCGAATCGGCCCGCCGCGAGCTCCTCGTGCGGACAGCCGCTGCGCCAGCGCTGGTTCGAGTCCGACCGGTAGGCATCCGGTGAGAAGAAGCGAGGCTCCATCACGTTGATCGCGCCGTCGAGGGGCTCGCTCATGTAGGCAGCCTCCGGGTTGTGCCACGCGACCACCGGATCGAAGCGGCCGTCGAGCTCGGCCCGCGGCCAGACTGCGTGGAGACCGACGCGGTGCCCGAGCACGCGCAGCCGGTCGAGCGTACTCGACCCCTCCGGCGAAGCCAGGTTGTAGAAGACGCTCTCGGTCATGAGGAAATACGTTGCCGCGGCCTCCAGCTCATGCTCGAGCTCGGCCAGCTCGAGAGCCGCCGCCAGCGAGAGATCGACGTCGTGGCGGAGCAAGAGGTCGCCCGGCTGCGGCTCGTGGTCGAAGAACGCGAAGCGGTAGCCGCCGGCGCGTGCTGCCTCGACCAGCTCGCAATAGTGGCCGACGTCGAAGGTGCAGGTCACTCGATCTCCACGTCTATCAGGGTCGCGGCCGCCTGCGCTCGCTCGAGCGCCTCGATGTTGGTGTTGCCGAGGGCGATCACGAAGCCCTTTCGGTCGCCGTCGCGGGCGACCGGCTCGATGCGATCGCCTGGCTTGACGAAGACCTCGATCTCGGCGACGCCAGGGAATGCGCGGACGCGCTCCAGGCCGGTGACCGCTCGGACGCGGCCGACCGGAAGCGGCCCCGGTTCCGCGGTCAGGAACGAGATCGCGAGAGGCTGCTGGAACCGCGGCCGGATCAGCTCGTCCGGAATCGGCTCTCCCAGCGCCTGTCGGAGCGCGACCTCGACCAGGTCGACACCGACCGCCCTCGCCGCGACCTGGTCCATCTGACCCGCCGGGACACGGGCCGCGACCTCGATCAGAAGCGTCTCCCCGGCCGTCACGAGCATTTGCGGGTAGACGACCGCATCCCGGATACCAAGCGCCCGGACGACGTGGCTCGCAACCCGCTCGACCTCCTGCAAGCGATCGCCGAAGAGGGTGGAGGGGTACACGTGTGCGACTGCGACGCCGAACCCGGCGCCCTCCGGCCGGAGCCGGTCGGAGAGCGTGACGACCTCGGGTTCCGGTCCCCGCACGACCACGAGGCCGTTCACCTCGAGCCCTTCGTGGAAGCTCTCGACGATTGCCTCTTCGTGGGTCGACTCGGCGAGCGCGGCGTGCAGATGCGCCTCCAGGTCGTCGACGCTGCGGAGGAGGAAGAGGCCGCGCTGCCCAGCGCAATCCGCCGGCTTCAACACCGCGGGCAGGCCCACCGTCTCGAGCGCGTCCTTGCCTTCGTGGATGGTGCGGACGGCGGCGAAGGCCGGCTGCGCGACGCCCGCCTCGGCGAGCCAGCGCCGCATCGCCACCTTGTGGGTCACACGATGGGCCACCGCGCGGCCGATCCCAGGCAGGCCGAGCTCCTCGGCGACCGCTGCGACGACGGGCACCGCGCGGTCTGCCGCGACCGTGACTACCCCATCCACGGAGTGGCGCCGGCCGAGCTCGGCCAGCGCCAAAACGTCGAAGTCGGAGATCTCGGCCTCGTCCGCCTCCTCCAGCCCCGGCGCATCCGGGTTTCGGTCGACCGCGATGACGCGGATGCCGAGCTCCTTCGCTCTGCGGATCGCGCGGAGCTGGTGCCGCCCACCGCCAACGAATAGCACCGTCTTCATGGGAGGCAATGCTAAGTCCCGCTTGACATGTGACCATTTGGTCACCTATTATCTGGAACATGGACGACGACTATGTGTTCAAGGCCCTCGCCGATCCGACCCGCAGGCTCCTGCTCGACCGGCTCTACGAGCGTGACGGCCGCTCGCTCACGGAGCTGGAGTCGCAGCTGGACATGACACGCTTCGGCGTCATGAAGCACCTGCGGATCCTGGAGGAGGCCGGCCTGGTCGTCTCACGCAAAACCGGGAGGACGAAACAGCACTTCCTCAACCCGGTGCCGATCCGGCTGATCTACGAGCGCTGGATCGACAAGTACACCGAGCACCGCGCTTCCGTCCTCGCGGAGCTCAAGACGGAATTGGAGGCAGGATGACGACCGTGACCGAGATCCAGACGACCCAGATCTACCAGGTGTTCATCAAGGCGACCCCGGAGCAGATCTGGGACGCGATCACGAAGCCCGAATTCACTGAGCGCTACTTCCACGGCGTGCGCTCCGACTTCGACCTGCGCCCGGGCGGCCACTACCGGCAGACGATGGGCGACACGGATCAGCTCGCGACGCAGGGGGAGG
>Ga0114129_10001815_pt1 | contig 29103 bp, 19 predicted proteins | sample RhiMetdeltSRZDD1_FD_80071 | JGI IMG/M metagenome (GOLD analysis project Ga0114129, IMG submission 80071) | Populus rhizosphere microbial communities from Tennessee, USA - Rhizosphere MetaG P. deltoides SRZDD1 (version 2) (version 2) | ecosystem: Host-associated > Plants > Roots > Rhizosphere >... | reverse complement strand
TCTGTGAGCGCGCCGGCACCTACTACCTGCTGGCTCGGCCCGACGGGACGATCTGGTCGGGAGCCTCCGCGGCCCTCGTCGAGATCCGCGACGGCAAGCAGGCCTGCCACGTGGACAAGGACGCGGCCTCGCGCAACGACGTGCGGCATCTCTATGTCGACCACGACGGCGTGTTCTGGACCGGCAGCATCGGCGGCCTGTCGCGCTGGGTCGGAGGCAAGCGCGAGACGCTGAAGGGCAACGCCGGCCCGTTCAACACCGCCATCTACGCCATCATCGAGGACGACCGCGGGTCGATGTGGGTCAGCACGCCCAAGGGCCTTTTCGAGATCGTGAAGAAGGATATCGACCGCTACGCCGACGCCGACGCGGCGCGCACGCTCTATCACGCCTACGGCGTGAGCGACGGCATGGAGTCGAGCGTGGGCACGGGGGACGGACAACCGAACGCGTGGCGCGGCGCCGACGGCCGGCTCTACTTCACGACCGCCGCCGGCCTCGCCGTGGTGGACCCGAGGCAGATCGAGCATGGCACCGAGCCGCCTCCCGTCTACGTCGACCGCATGGTCGCGAACCGCGAGGCCGTCGATCTGCGGGGGGCGCGCCGTCTGGCCGCGGGCACGCGCGATCTCGAGATCGAGTTCAGTGCCCTGAGCTTCGTCGCCCCCGATCGTGTCACCTACCGCTACATGCTCGAGGGTTTCGACCGGTCGTGGGTGGAGAGCGGCGCGCGCCGCGAGGCGTTCTACACGAACCTCCCGCCCGGCCACTATCGGTTCCGCGTGAAGGCGGCCAACCACAGTGGCGTCTGGAACGAGCAGGGGTTCACCGTCGACTTCGAGATCCTGCCGCGTTTCTACCAACGGGCGTGGTTCGCGCCGCTCTGCGTCGCGCTGGCGGCGGCGGCCGCCGCCAGCCTCTATCGCATGCGCATCGCCGCCCTGCGCGCGCGGGAGAAGGAGCTGCGGCGCGCCGTGAAAGAGGCGGTCGCCAGCGTGCAAGTCATTCGCGGCATGCTGCCGGTTTGCGCGACCTGCCGCCGGGTCAAACAGGATTCCGGCTCCTGGCGCCAGATCGAGGCCTACGTCATGGAGCACACCGAGGCCACCTTCAGCCACACGATGTGCGACGAGTGCTACGGCAAGATGCGCGAAGAGGACCCCAACCTGCCCGAGCTCGGCAAGCTCTAGCGAACCACCGCCATCAGCTCCGTCTTGCGCTGGGCCATCCACTGTCCCAGCTCGGCCAGATCGCTATTCATCATGGCTTTGCGTGCGCGGGGGAACATCTGCCCTTCCTCTTCTTCGATGTGGTGCTCGATGATTTCCCTCAGCACCTTCGCCTTGGCCCCGAATTCGTCCGACGCGACGTCGGTCATCTCGAGCTCGAGTAGGAGCACGTGCACGAGGCGATGCTCTTCTACGGCCTCGAAATACATCGCCCGGTCGTGCTTTTGCCGTACCGCCTCGCGGTAGGCCGGGTAGAAGTGCGTTTCTTCCAGCTCGGCGTGCACTCGTATCTCCGCGGCGACCTGGGCGAGGAGCTCTCTCCGGGTCCTGATCGCGCGTTCGGTCGTCTGCTCGAGCTGGCCGAGCAGCTCCTGGAGGCGTTCGTGGTCGTCCTCGAGCATGGCAATCGCGTTTTCGGTCTCAGCCACAGGGGTTCTCCTTTGAAGGTGAGGACCTGGTACCGGATGGGGACTGGAGTGCAGGAAGCAGGCCAGAGGCACGCGACTTGCTATCTAACGCCGTATCGTGTGTTTTGCCGGCCCCGGCCCGGCCGAAGAGCGCCGGGCGGTGTCGAAACGGCACAGCGCCGTTGTAAGGAATACCGTCGAGGGGGGGAACGCCATGCCTGAGACTCCGACTGCGAGCCGGTTGACCATCGTCTACGTACTTCGGACGCCGCACCGTCGAGACGCTTTCCTCGCCTTGATGTCGGAGCTTCGCCAAGTGACAGTCGATCTCATGGCTTCGGCCGGTGCCGCCGCCGACGCGTACACGATGACGGAGGACCCCGCGCGCCCCGGTTGGTTCGTAGAGACGCTCCGCTTCCCGTCGGAGAAGGAGCACGTCAAGTTCGACGACTTGTATCACCAGGATCGACGGACGTCGACTCTCCAGGCCCTGCTGGACGAGCTGGTCGACGGCGCGCGAAGCGACTACGTTCTCACCCGCTCCGCGTAGGTGATGTTGTGGTTCGCGTCCCAGCCGCCCGGCTCATTGCGCAGCGATGTTCGGAGGGGCGCCTCGGTCGCGCCCTGCCCACCCTTCGGGTCCTGGGCCGGCGGTAGATCCTCGAGCCGATCCGTCTTGTTCTTCGAGTCGTCCTTCTCGGCTTTCTTCAGGGTCATGGACGCCGTCCTCGTGCAACGGCCGTGCCGCCAGCCGGTGAAGTAAAGGCCCGTGAACACGAGGTTTTGTCCCGCGGCCTCATCCGAAGCTGGCCTCGTTTCGAGGCCGCGGGTGCCAGATTGAACCCGACTACGGCCGCGACGTCACGACCAGCTGCGGGCGGTTGCCCGCCGCCTCCCTCGAGTTGAAGACGTCGGGACTGGCGTCGGTGGCCAGCCCCATTTCGAGGGCGAAGCTCGCCGACGTGATGCCCGCGGCCCGCTGGCTGCGCACGAAGGCGGTGACGTCGAACTCGTAGTACTGCGGCGTTGGACCGAGATTGACGCTGGCCCCCTGTTGCGCGCCCATCGCCGGCTTGTTGTTCCAGTTGATGCCGGTCTCCGACCAGCTGTTGCTGGAAACGGCGTTGGCGGCTGTCGAGATGCTGGTGTTGAACGCCGTCCGGCTGCCGTAGACGCGCAGCGTGGCCTGGGTGACGTCGGCGCCCACCGTCGTCAGCGGGAACCGCAGGTACGAGCGTCGGTTGTTGCCGCTGGTCGCCGTCTTCTTCACGTTGAGCACGGTCGCAGTACCGTAGTTGCTGGAGGCGCTGGCCCCGTCGCGCACGTAGGCGTCGGCGCTGGCGTCGAGGGTGACGGTGGTCGTGGGCGGCTCTTGCAGGGAGACGACGACGAGCTGCGGCCGATTGGCGGTGGCCACGCCCTCGCGCGAGGTGAAGTCGTCGACGGGGAAATCGAGGGGCCCCTCCATCTTGACGGCCAGCGTCGCCGTCGGCGCCCCCGCCGCCTTGCGAGCGGTGATCCAGCGCGTGACGTCGAACTCCCAGAACTGGAAGTTGCTGCCGATCATCATGGCGGAGTCGTAGTCGACGGCGAGCGGCGGTCGATTGTTCCAGGTGATGGCGGTTTCGTTCCAGCCGTTGGTGTTCGCGCCGTAGACTCCGTCGGGCATCTGATGGGCCGTGTTGCGGTACCCGTGCAGCCGCAGCGTCGCCGACACGACCTTCTGGCCGACGGTAGTGATGGGGAACATCAGGTAGCTGATGTGGTTCTGTCCCACCGTGTTCGTCGTCTTCACGAACAGGTGCGACTGCGTGCCGAAGTTGGTATCGGCGAATGCCCCGTCGCGGACGTAGGTGTCGGCGACCGGCGACAGCACACGGCGGGTGGTCGCGGCCACGGTGATGCTGGCGGTGCCGGTCAGGCCTTCCCACTGCGCCGTGACTGTGTGCGGCCCGCCCGGTGTGTTGCCGGCGGTGAAGTAGCCGGAGTCGACCATCGTGCCGCCGCCGGAGACGGTGAAGAACACCATTTCGAGCGGGCCGTCGTGGCCGTAGTCCACCTCCACGCCGAACTGGTCGTAGCCCCACGCGTTGAAGTTGGTCGTGCCGCCGACGGGGACGACGATCGTCTGCGGGCGCACCTGCATGGTGGTGACGGTCTGCGGCACCGGCACGTGGACGGTGGAGCCGATGGTCCGGCCGCTGGCGTCACGGATCACGACGCGCAGGTCGTAGTTGCCGATGGTGGAGAAGGTGGCGACCGTGTTCTTGGCGGCGTTGGTGCCGTTGGAGGAGAAAGTGACCGGCGCCGGCACCGGGCCGACGGCCGACCACGTGTAGGTGAGCGCGCCTTCCCCCAGATCGTCGGCGCCGCGCACCGAGAGCTGTGTCGTCGTGCCCGTCACGACGGCGGGTGAGGCCGCCGCCGGGATTTCTACAGTCGGCGCCGCTTCGTCGGGGACGAGGATGCGCAGCTCCGGGCGATTGCCGCTCGCTTCCCTGGAGTTGAACGTGTCCGGCGCGTCGTTCGTCGTCTGGTCCATGGAGACGGCGAGGGTCGCCGCGGTGGCGCCGGCCGCCTTCCGCGCGCGGACGAACGCGGTGACGTCCCACTCGTAGTAGCGCGCGGTGGGCGTGACGGCCACGCTCGCTCCCTGCTTGGCGTCGAGCGCCGGCCGGTTGTTCCAGGTGAGGGTGGACTCGGACCAGGCCTCGTTCGTGACCGCATAGGCGGAGTCGGTGAGGGCGGTGGCCGCCGAGCGGCTGCCATAGAGGCGCAGCCGCGCTCCCACCAGGCTCGAGGTGACGCCGCTCAGCGGGAAGCGCAGATAGCTGACGCGGTTGTTGCCGACGGCGGTGGTGGTCTTCGCCACCAGCGTGGTCGCGCTGCCGAAGATGCTGTTGGCGTAGCTCCCGTCGCGCGCGTACGCGTCGGCCACCGGCGCGACCGCCGCGCCGGTGCGCGTGTTCACGAGGGTGAAGGTGGTACTGGCGTCGACACCCTCGGCGAAGATGTTGATGGTGTGCGGCCCGCCCGCGACGGCGTCCGCCTGCAGGAAGCCGGTATCGCTCATCGTGCCGCCGCCGGTCACGTACCAGCTCGTGGGCAGCGTCCCCTCTTCGGTGGATCCGAGCACGGCGCCGAACTGGTCATAGCCCCGCGCCACGAACTGCTGCGTGCCGCCCGCGGCCACGATCGCGCCCGCCGGCTCGATCCGCGCGCTGGTCACCCTGGGGGTGACGTAGACGCCGATCCCGCTGACCACCGTCTGTCCGCTGCCGTCGCGGATGGTGACCTGCAGGGCATAGGACCCGGCGGCGGCGAAGGTGGCCTCGCTGTTCTTGGCGACGTTGGTGCCGTTGGGCGTGAACGTGACGGCAGCGGGGCCGCTCGAGAACCACGTGTACGTCAGCAGGCTCTCGCCGCCGTCATCCGCGCCCAGGACGCTGACCGGCGTCGACGTCTCGATGTACCCGTACTGGGCCTTCGCGGGATCGGCGATCGTCGGCGGGTCGTCGGCGAAGGCGGCCGTGGCGAGGGAGAGCGACAAGGCTGCGGTCACGACAGTCGTCAGGCTGCGCATCGCGGCGAGTCTCCTTGCTATGGGTCAGGGTCTGGGAGTCTGCGAGCGGTATAGCAAGACCGCTGCCGCGCGGAAAGCCGCGTTTTGCGCGGGGCGCGCGGCCGCGCCGTCGCAACTCGCGACAGGGCGTGACTCACTCTCTCGCGTCGTTGAGACGGGGCGCGTAGGCTTTTCGGCTCATGGGCTTACTGGCAGCCCTTTGTGACGAGGGAACCGCCGGCGCGCTGGCCGGCCGCATCTGCGCCGCGTGGTCCTGGACGGCGAGACTGTCGTGCACCAGGAGCGGCTGCTGCGCGGTATGCGCCAGCGGATCCGCGACGTCCGCCAGGGTCCCGACGGCCTCCTGTACCTGGTGACCGACGAAGACCCTGGGGCCCTGCTCCGCATCGAGCCGGCGGACGACCCGCCGGCTCGATAGCGGTTAGGGAATCTCGATCCGATACGTCCTATTGCCGCGTGATGGCGACGGTGTCCACTCCCGCCTCGATGAGGCTCCCGCCGGCGTTGTCCGCCGCCTCCAGACGCAGGCGGATCGTCTTGCCGGCGAAGGCGGTCAGGTCGGCCGTGCGTGTGACCCAGGCGGCGGCATCGACGGCGGCGGTGCCCCGTTCCTCGAGCACCGTCGTCCGCGCCGCGCCGTCCACGATGACGACCCGGAAGAAGTCGTCCGCCGACGCGTTCGCGAGGTGCGAGAAGTAGAACGCCAGGCTGAGGGTGAGGGTCCCGCCCGCGGGCAGCGCGATGGCCGGCGACTGGATGGAGGTGACGCCACCGTCCACGTCATTGGCTCCGGCCGACGTGCCGGCCAGTCGGCCGGTGGTGAGGCAGTTCGTCGTGCCGCGATCGCACGTGCCGAGCTGCAGGGTCACGCCGCTGGAGGTGGTGGTCTGCGGGTCGCCGCGCTGCCAAGCGCCGGTGGTGGCGTTATCGGTGCCGCCGACGTTCGTGGTCCAGCCGAGGTCGGTGCCGAACTGGTCGGTGAAGACGACGGTCGGTGTCGTGCTCGGCTGGAAGCGGGCGGTGTACGTCGTGTCATCCACCGGCGTGGCGACCTCGTGGGAGGCGGCGCCGCCGTCGGACCACGACGCGAACGTGTACGTGGTGCCGCCGACGGTCTGCGGTGAAACGACGCCCAGCGCGCGGATGACGCCTTCCACGCTGCCGACTGTCATCGGTGCGGTGACGGGCTGTCCATCGAGGGTGAGCTGCAGGCCCGCGGGGTCGCTGGTCAGGGTGAGGCTCGAGGTGCGGGGGAGCAGGTCGCGGGTGGTGGTGTGGGTCAGGCCGCCGGAGTCGCGCACGGTGAGGACGACCCGATAGAAGACGTTCGTCGACGTCTCGCCGCGGTTCGCGATGACGAACGAGCCGCTGTTGCCGGTCGTCGGTGCCACGAACGGATGGGTGTGGGTGTCGTGATGGAAGTCGACGCGCCAGGTGAACGCGCCGGCCGGGAGCGTGCCGTCCTCGGCGTCCGTCCCGGTGGCGGCGAACGCGAAGGTCTGTCCGCCGCTGTACGCGGTGCCGTTGGTCGGCATCGTGATCGTGCCCGTGGGCGGTGTGTTGCTGGTGACGGTCAGGATCGCGGCATTGCTGGTGGCGAAGCCGAAGTCGTTCGTGACCACGGCACGGAACGCGGAGCCGCTGTCGGCGAGGCTCGCGGAGCTCAGGGTGAAGGTGGAGGCGGTGGCCCCGGGAATCTCGACCCCGTCGCGCTGCCACTGGAAGCGCAGCGGCGCCGTCCCGGAGGCCGCGACCTGGAAGGTGGCGGACTGTCCCACCGCCACCGTCTGGCTCATCGGGTGCTGCGTGATCGCCGGGGCCTGGTTCGTGGTGGATCGCACGCGGAAGACGGCCCCGCCGCCGCGGGCCAGGTAGAAGAGGGAGCCGTCGGGTCCGACCGTGATGTCGACCAGAGACGAGATGCCGGAGGCGAAGGGGCTCGACGTGGCGTAGGACGGCGGGCTCAGCGTGCGGATGAAGCCGCCACAGAAGTCTCCGAAGAAGTAGCGGCCGACGAAGGTGCTGGGGAAGTTCTGTACCGGCGGGTTGTAGAACGCGGCGCCGACGATCGCGCAGTTGCTGCCGGCGTTCTCGTACGCGTGGACGGGATAGGTGACCCCCGCCTGTCCCGGCGGGTTCGGTCCCTCGGTCGCCGGCCATCCGTAGTTGGCGCCGGCCATCCCGACGTTGACCTCTTCCCACGTGTCCTGGCCGACGTCGTTGATGTGCAACCGGCCGGTGCCGGGCTGGAACGCGAACGTGAACGGGTTGCGCAGGCCCCGCGCCCAGACCGCGCGGTTCGCGCCCGTCACATCGAAGAACGGGTTGTCGGACGGGATCGTGCCGTCCTTGTTGATACGCAGCATCTTGCCGAGCGGCGTGCCGAGAAACGGCGCGTTGCTGGAGACGGCGTTCTCACCCACGGCGATGTACAGCTTGCCGTCGGGCCCGAAGTGGATGGCGCCGCCATTGTGGTTCGTGGCGGAAAGGTCCGGCAGGTTGAGGATCTGGACCTCGCTGCTGAGGGGCGCCATGTCGAGGTTGGCGGCATCCGCGGTGAAGCGGCTCACGCGGTTGTGGATCGGCGACAAGGCGGTCGTGTAGTAGATGTAGACGAACCGGTTCGATGCGAAGTCCGGATCGACGGCCACGCCGAGCAGGCCGCGCTCGCCCGACGAGTTCACGCTCACGGTGACGAAGGGAGTAGTGAGCAGGCTGCCGTTCTTGATCACGCGCAGCCGGCCGCCCTGCTCGCAGACGAACAGCCGCCCGTCGGGGGCGAAGCTCATCGCGGTGGGGTTCGAAATGCCGGAGGCGATCATCGTCTCCGTGAAGCCGGTGGGGAGGCCGGCCGCGCCGGCCGATAGGGCGAGGGAGGACGCCGCGACCAGGGCGGCGCCTGTGCGTACGAGGGAGTGCGGCATGGTGGTGTTCCTCTGTGGTCGTCGGAGCTTCAGAGGCGTCCACGGGCGCGGGAACGAACCGGCCCAGGAGGCGAGGGGAGGCTCTACGAGACTATCACACCTTCTCGGCGCGCAGCTCCGCGAAGTTGGCCTTCACCCGGGCGACGACGGGATGCTCGCGGCCGAGCACGCTCTCGAGGCGGGGCAGGGCGCGCCGGTAGAGCCGGCGGCTCTCCACGAGCCGGCCCCGCGAGTGCTCGAGGGCGGCCATCTGGCCGAGATTGAACGCGATCTCGAAATGGTCCGCGCCGAGCCGACGGCGCAGCAGCGTGCTGGCGCGGCGGTAGAGCCGCGCCGCCTCGCCGAGATCGCCGCGCGCGTGCACGATGGCGGCCAGCGCGGCCAGGTCGGTCGCTTTCTCGACTGTCGACGGGGTGGCCTGTTGTTCGCGGAGCTTCAGGCCGCGTCGCGCCCAGCGCTCGGCGAGGACGAATCGTCCGCGCGCGTGCTCGAGGCCGCCGAGGTTGTGGAGCACCGTGGCGGCCAGCCCCGAGTGCGGACCGGCGACGGGGCCGATCTCGCGGAGGGCGCGGCGATAGTAGCGCGCCCCCGACGCCCAGCGGCCGGTGTACTTGGAGACGACGCCGAGGCCGTTCAAGGCGCGCGCCGTCGCTGCCGGCCCCAGGTCGTGCCGTTTGGCCACGCGCAACGCGCGCGAGAACGACGTGCGGGCGTCGCGGTAGTCCGCGCGGAGGACCTGCAGATGTCCGAAGAGGACGAAAGCCTGATGCCGCAGCCGCGCGTGGTCGCCGCCCGCGTGGTTCGCCGAGACGATGGCGACGGCGTCCTCGGCGTGCCGGCGCGCGTCGTCGTAGCGGCCCAGCTCGATGAGGGCCGAGCTCATCTCGAGCAGGGCGTTGGCGGCGTCACCGCTCCGCGGGCCGTCGTGGGCGACGAACAGGTCGAAGGCCGCCCGGCCCGCGCGCAGGGCGCGAGCCGGCGCCCCTTCGTGTCGCAGCTGCTGTGCGCGGTCGAACAGCGCGCAGGCGCGATCGATTCCCGGGCTGGTCAGCGCCGCGCCTTCCGGCGGCGACCCAGGCGCGCAACCGACGTCTGGTTGTGGTTGCCGTCCCAGCCGCCCCGGTTGAGCGACGTCCGGACCGGCGGCTCGTCGGCCGTGCCCAGCCCGCCTTTGGGATCCTGCTCCGGCTCCAGGTCCTCCAGGCGCTCGGTCTTCTTCGGCTTCGGCGTGTCCTTCGGGGGCTTTTCGTCGGTCATGGTGCGCCCAATGTGCAACGGCCATGCCGTCCGGTCAACCGGCCAAAGGCTTGTTTCCCAACGGCTTGGCCGGCACGGGCGGTGGCGGGTGGCCTCGTTTCGAGGCCGCGGGGGCTTCAAATCGAGACGGCGGGCGGGCGGCTATACTGCGGCCGTGGATGAGCCCGATGACCCTCGCCGCACGCTCCTTCGGCGTGTCGTGAACAGCGCGACGTTCGAAAAATCGAAGCGCCTGCGCGATTTCCTTCTCTATGTCGGCGAGCACGCGCTGCGCGAGCCGGGCCGGCAGGTGACGGAGATCGAGATCCGGCGGGACGTCTTCGGGCGCTCGACGGACGCCGACGCCCTCGAAGAGACGGTGGTCCGCGTCCAGGCCTCGCAGCTCCGCCGCCGCCTCGAGCAGTACTTCGTCACGGAGGGGGCCGCGGAGACGCTCGTGATCGACGTGCCGCGCGGCGGCTACACGCCGATGTTCCGCGAGCGCCCGGTGCCGGTACGGCCGCCTTCCGTGGAGGCGAGCCGGCCGTCGCCATCGCGCGGCCCATGGCCGGTGATCGCCGCCGTCCTCGCCCTGGCGTGCGCGTGGCTGGCCCTCGAGGCGTGGCGGTCGCGGGGGATCGCGCGTGAGCACGCGCCGGCCGCGGTGCTCGGCCCCAGCGTGGATCGTCTGTGGGCCCAGATGTTCGGCGGCGAGCCGGTGTACGTCGTTCTGTCCGACAGCAACCTGAGCCTCTTCCAGGACACGCTGCACTATCAGCTCACGCTGCCGGAGTATCAGCGCAAGGAGTTCGTCCAGATGGCGGAGAAGCGGATCCCCGCCGCCGACGTACCCGTCTCGTGGCGGCTGATGAACCGCGACTACACCAGCATCGCCGATGCCCGGCTCGTGCACCGCATCGCGCGCGTGAGGTCCGTGCAGAACAGCGCGATGGACGTCGTCCTGGCGCGCCGCGTGGACCCGGCCACTCTCCAGGTGCACAACGTGGTCCTCGCCGGGCCGCGCCGGTCGAACCCGTGGGTCGAGCTGTTCGAAGCGCGCCTCAATTTTCAGAGCCACTTCGAAGAGGGCACCCGCCGCGCGTGGCTGCAGAACATGAAGCCGCAGGCGGGAGAGGCGGCGGAGTATCCCGTCGAGTGGAGCAAGACCGGCTATGGCCGAGTGGCCTACCTGGGGAGCCCGCAGGGTTCCAACTCCGTGCTGCTCCTCTCCGGCATCGACCTCGCGTCCACGGATGCGTGCGCCGACTTCATCACCAGCGAGACCCACGTTCGCTCGCTCCTCGCGATGCTGGGCGCCGGCGGCGGGCCGGTCCCGCACTTCGAGGTGCTGCTGCGGACGAAGCTGCTGCTCGGTACTACGTCCAACTACGAGGTGGTGGCGCACCGGCGCCTGGATCCGTGAGCGCCGGCCTGGGTGGGCGTGCGGATGTGACGGATCGAAACCCGTCACAGCCACCCCTGGCCGGCGCCGGATCCATGCGTATATTGAAGGCCATGAGCGCGGCCGACCTGCCCCGTCACGACGAGATCGTCGGCGTGACGCGCGCGATCGAGCTGGCGAGCATCGTCGCCGCGGGAGCGATGTTGCTGTGGCAGGGAGCGCGCCTGTGGCTCCTCGGTCTCGGCGGCGGTCAGGCGTGGCTCGTGCTCGTCGTGGTGGCGGCGGCGATGGTGGCCGACCTCGTTTCGGGTCTCGTCCATTGGACGGCCGACACGTGGGGGAGCGAGACCCTTCCTGTCATCGGCCGGCGCTTCCTTCGTCCCTTCCGCGTGCATCACGTGAACCCGGCCGACTTCAACCGGCGGGATTTCATCGACACCAACGGGGACGTCTCGATGCTGGTGCTTCCGTCGCTGGTGGCCGCGGCCGGGTGGCCCATCGAGAGCACGGCCAGTCTGGCTTTCGTCACCGGGCTCGTCTCGTTCGCGGCCGCCGGCTGGATGACGAACCAGGTGCATCAGTGGTCGCACGTCGATCGTCCCCCGCGCGTGGTGGCTTGGATGCAGCGACACGGGCTGCTCTTGAGCCGCGCCGCCCACGGGGCGCATCACACCGCGCCCCACGCCACGAACTACTGCATCGCGAACGGCTGGATGAATCGCCCGCTGGCGGCGCTCGGCTTCTTCCGCCGCCTGGAGGCCCTCGTCACGCGCTGCACGGGCGTCGAGCCGCGCCGCGACGATGCCGCCTTCGCCGCGAAGCCGACGCGATGACCGGGGCGCCGGAGATACGGCGGCCGCACCTCTCGCTCGAGACCACCCAGCCGCGCGCCTTCGGACACGGCTGGATCAGCGGCGTCTTCTCGGTCGCCCTCGGCCGCCTGGGCCTGGGCGCCGTGCTCTGCTTCCACTTCCCGGCGCAGCTCACGTTTCCGGAGGTCCGCGCGCTTTACCCGCTGCCGTACGTACGCGCGCTCCTTCACGTCGTGCTGGTCGCGTCGTTCGTACTGGGCGCGGTCAGCATCGGCCTGCGCTACAACAAGGCGCTGGGTCTCACCGGCATCGTGCTCACGCTGGCGGCCGCGCTCCTCGGCGGCTCGCGCGTTCCCATCGACGGCGAGCTCACGAAGGGCCCGTTCCTCGGCCTCGACTGGCTGCTCCTCAACCTGATCGGATACTCCGCGGTCTACATCCCTCTCGAGCGGCTGTTCGCGCACCGGCCCGAGCAGCCGATCTTCCGCCGCGGCTGGCGCACCGACCTCGCGTACTTCGCGGTGTCCGCGCTGCTCGTGCAGGTGACGACGCTGCTGACGCTGAAGCCGGCAATGGTGTTCTTCGATTGGGCCCGGTGGCCGCCGCTCGTGGCCCGTGTCTCGAGCCTGCCGTTCGTCGTGCAGTTCGCGGGCGTGTTGCTCGCGGCGGACCTCACGCAGTACTGGGTGCATCGCGCCTTCCATCGCGTGCCGTTCCTGTGGCGCCTGCATCGCGTGCACCACTCGGTGGAGGAGATGGATTGGTTGGCCGGCTCGCGGCTGCACCTGCTCGATGCCATCGCCACCCGCGCCGCGAGCTACGTGCCGATCTACGTCCTCGGCTTCGACGAGCGCGCCGTCCTTGCCTATGTCGTGTGGGTCGTCGTTCAAGCCACGTTCATCCACGCGAACGTGCGCTGGGAGCTGCGGCCGCTGCGGCGGCTGCTGGCGACACCGGCGTTTCATCACTGGCATCACGCGGCGGAGCCGCAGGCGGTGGACTGCAACTTCGCCGTTCACCTGCCGGTGCTCGACCGGCTGTTCGGCACGTACTACCTGCCGGACCGATGGCCGCGGGCCTACGGCCTGGTGGCGGAGTCGCCGCGCCGCTCCTGACGCCGTGGCTCGGCCTACGGGAGCCCGGCGCTGCCGACGCCGGCATGGGTCAGCGTCTCCCAGATCTTGTGCGCGCTCGCGCCCATCGGACGGTTCGTCTCCACGACCTGCCGCGTCTGCGGCAGGCTGTAGCCCGCGCGGTTGGCGTAGTGGTTGTACGCGATCTCCCACGTGCCGCCGACTTGCAGGTCGAGGTTCTTGCCGGGACAGAGGGAGCTGGGCTCCGGCGTGCCGTTCAGGAACTTCGTGCCGAACTCCAGCGCCTTCGTGAGGCGCGTGGCGTGCTCGCCATAGAGGTTGACGCCCTGGTTGAGCGCGGTTTCGGCGGCATTGATGATGCCGGCCAGGCCGCCGCTCAAGTGGCCGTAGTCGCGGCAGGTCTCCTGACAGAGGCCCTCGACGTAGGGGCCGGGGCTGTACCAGTACGCATAGAGCTCGGAGTCGGTCTTCGAGCACCCGGGCGGATCGAACGGGACCGGCCCGTCGCTGGGCAGATAGAAGTACGCCTTCGTGCGCCCGCGCCACATCGAGACCGCCTTGTCGAAGTTGGTCCGATCCTCGTTGAACACGCTGATGGCCATGAGGGCCTCGATCGTGGAAGCCTCCCAGTTGCCGTTTGTGCAGGGGGCGCCGCTGATGACGTTGGGCAGGTATTGCGTGCGCAGCATCGTCTTGAAGCGATCGACGTCGGTCTGCGACCACCCGGAGTACGTGTAGCGGATGATCTCGGCCGCGCGCGGGAAGACGGCGCCGTACCATCCGGCCTGCAGGCGCGCGTTGCTGTTGGTGTGGCCGCCGGTGAGCGTCGACGACCAGGCGTTCATGATCTGGATCGCCTTCTGCGCGTGCGCCGTGTTGCCGTTGATGGCCCACAGCAGCGCGTGGGTGTAGGCCGCGCGGGAGTCCTTGGCCTCGTCGCCGCAGCCGAGGTTCGGCGTCGAATACGGGCCGCACTCGACGGTCTGCCACGGGTGCGGCGTGTAGGAGAGGGACCCGACGCTGTCATTCAGCGCCCGCTCGTAGGCCGCGGTCCACGGCTGCGCGCCGGCCGCGACCTGGGCCTTGATGAAGTCGAGCTGGCCGCGGTTGACCATGATCCCGGGATGGCGGAATCCGCTGGCAGGGGTGGTCGGCGTCGGAGTGGGCGTCGGCGTCGCCCGCGGTGGCGTCGTGGGTGTGGCCGTGGGCGTCGGGGTCGGCGCGGCCGTGCCCACGCCCCAGACTTCGAGCTCGTTGACGCTGTTCCATCCGTTCACGGTGTTGCCGTGGCCCAGGTATCGCACCCAGCGCGCCGACGCGTCGGGGAAGTCGAACGTCTCGAGCGCGGTGGTGGTGCCGTTGCTCTGCCCGCTCCACACCGTCGTCCAGGCGCCGCTCGTCACCGCCACCTGCACCTCGAAGACGTTGCTGCGCGTGTTGCCGCTGTACGCGGCCGCGCGGATGTAGCCCACGGTCTGCGTGGCCCCCAGGTCGAGCTGGAGCCAGGCGCCGTCGCCGTTGCCCGACCAGCGCGTGGTCAGCGAGCCGTCCACCGCGTTGGCCGGTACGTTGCCGTCGTTGGTGCTGGCGCTGGCGGCGCTCCCGCCGGGCGTCAGCTCGACGTATGTCGTTGACGACGGGGTCTCGGTGGGTGTCGGCGTGGAAGCGGGGGGATCCGTGGGTGTGGCCGTCGGTGCCGGCGTGGGTGTGGGTGTGGCGACGGGCGCCGGGGCGAAGACGCTGATCTCGTTCACGCTGTTCCAGGCGCTGACGGAGTTGCCGTGGCCGAGGTAACGCACCCAGCGGGCGGACACGTCGGCGAAGTCGTAGAGCTCCTCGGCGGTGGTGGTCCCCGTGCTCTCGCCGCCCCAGACGGTGGTCCAGGCTCCGGCCGTGGTGGCGACCTGGATGTCGAAGCGGCCGCGCCGGGTGTCGCCGCCGTAGTGGGCTACACGCACGTGGCTGACGTCGCGCACGAGGCCGAGGTCGAGCTGGAGCCACTGCCCGTCGCCGCTGGCGGACCAGCGCGTGGCCAGGCTGCCGTCCACGGCATTGCCGGGGACGTTGCCGTCGTTCGTGCTGGCGGTGACGGCGGAGGCGGGGGGCGTGATCTCCACCTGCGCCCACCCCGTGGCGGCGACCAGCGACAACCCGGCAAACGAAATCCCGCGAACCCAGCTCATCTTTGTCTCCTCGTGGCTTTGATCAAAGGATAAGCCGCGGCGGAAAACACGCATCCCCCAGATGGGGTACGCGGCCGGCTCAGCGCTTCGGAACGGCGAGATCGAGAGAGACTTCCGTGCCCGGCGAGCCGGCCCGGCTCTGGATGAGCAGGGTGCCGCCGATCTCATGGGCCCGTTCCTGCATCCCGCGCAGTCCGAGGCCGGGGGCGCGCGTGCCGGCATCGAACCCCACTCCGTCGTCGCGCACGCTGAGGCGCAGGCGCTCTCCGTCGCCGGTGAGGGTGACGACGATCGTGCGCGGGGCGCCGTGGCGGACGGCGTTCGTCATCGCCTCCTGGCCGATGCGCAGGACGTGGCTCTCCACGCCGACGCTGAGCCGCGGCAGGCGGCCCACCACGTCCACGCGGGCGGCGACCGTCGTGCCCGACGTCAGCTCACGCGCGACCCGGCCGAGGGCCTCCGGCAATCCGCCGTGCTCGAGGGCCTGCGAGCGCAGTGCCCACACCGATCGCCGGCCCTCTTCGAGCGTTTCCTTCAGGAACTCCCGGGCCAGCTCGAGGCTGTCGAGGGCCTCTTCGGGAGACTGCCGCACCGTCTTCTCGGCCGCCTGGATCTGCATGCCGGTGGCGGCGAGCCCCTGGTCCAGCGTGTCGTGCAGCTCGCGGGCGATGCGGTTGCGCTCGGCCAGCACCACCTCGAAGGCGGCGCGGATGCGGCGCACGCGCAGGCGATGCAGCGCGGCCGCGCCTGCGACGAGGGCGGCGAGCACGAGCAGCTTGAACGCGAGCGTCTGATGGAAGAGCGGGGCGATCGAGAACAGGACGGCGGCCTCGCTGCGGGGCGCGCCGCTATGGCTCGACGCGCGGACGTCGAAGCGGTAGGAGCCGGGTGCGAGGTTCGTGTAGTACGCGACGCGGCGGGAGCCGCTCGGCACCCACTCCGCATCATAGCCGTCCAGGCGGTATTCGTACCGGGTCTGCTCCGGTGAGATGAAGCTCAGCAGCGCGAAGTGGAGCTCGACTTCTCGCGTCCCCGCGGGGAGGCGGCGAGCGCCGCCCAGGTCCACGACATGACGATCGGCGGCGAGGCGTTCGATATAGATCGGCGTCTTCGACGTCGGCGTTTCGACGCGAGCCGGATCCACCACCGCCACGCCGGTGGCGGTGGCAAACCACAAGCGCCCGTCGCGCGACCGCCACGCGGTCGGCTGGCCGGCTCCGGTGCCGACGGGGGAGTCCATGCCGTCGGCGGTTCCGAACGCGCGATACACGGCGCGTCCACCGTCGGCATGGCCGGCCAGCGTCGCTTTGTCGATGCGAAATAAGCCGCGGGGCGTGCTGCACCAGAGCCCGCCGCGCGTGTCGTCGAGCAAGCCGAAGACGCCGGCGTCGAACGGTCCGGAGTGGCCGGTGACCGGTCGGACCGTGCCGTTCTCGAGCCGGGCCAGCCCGCCCGCGCTGCCGATCCACGTCTGTCCATCGGCATCGCGCGCCATCGTCCGGATGTCGTTGCGCGACAGGACGTCCGTGTCGCGCGAGCACTCGCTGCGCCCGTCGCGGACGCGTATCAGCGCCGACTGCGTGCCCAGCCAGAGGGCGCCGTCGGCGTCGACGTGGAGCGTGTTGTGGATGCCGCGCTCACACAGCTCGTCGCGGAGCAGGACGCGCGTGATCGCGTCGCCATCGAGACGATCCAGCGAGCCGCTGCTGATCCACAGCCGGCCGCCGGCATCGAAAGCCAGCGCGCGCACGGCGTAGAACGGCCGGATCGGGGGATCGGCGGGAGTCGGCTTGGGACGATAGGTGGTGAACCGGCGGTCCTTGTAGCGGGCGAGACCGTCGAGGGTGCCGATCCAGAGGGCGCCGTCGGGGCCCTCCACGAGCGCACGCACGGATGCGTTGGGCAGTCCGTCGGCGACCGCGAGCGTGGTCCATCTATCCTTATTAAGGTGGGACAGGCCGTTGCGGTGCCCCACCCAGACGGCACCGTCGCGGGTCTCGAGGACGCAGTGGATGGAATCGTGGCCCAGGCCGTCGCGCCGCGTGTACGTGTGCAGCATGCGCGGCCGCAGGCGCGCCAGCCCGACCGCGGTGCCGAGCCACACGCTGCGTTCGTCGTCTTCGTAGACGCTCATGACGACGTCGCTCAGCAGGCCGTCGCGGGTCGTGTACTTTCGGTAGCTCCCGTTCGCGAGCCGGCCGAGACCTTCGCCGGTGGCGACCCAGAGCCCGCCGTCCCGAGCCGGGGCGAGCGCGCTCACCGCGCCCGGCCAGAACGTGCTCGTGCTCTCGCCGTGCTCGGGCACCTGCGCGACGCCGGCGCCGGTGCCCGCCCAGAGCACGCCTCCGCGATCGCGGGCGAACGCGCCGACCGAGCGCGGAGGCACGCCGAAGGCCTGGTCGGCGACGGGGGCATCGCGGGGGATGCGCAGGGGCACGACCTGGAAGCGCGCGCCGTCGAAGCGCGCCACCCCGAAGTCGCGCGTGCCCGCCCACAACGTGCCGTCGGTGTCGACGTACAGCGTCACGACGTCGTTCACGGGAAGCCCGTCGGCGGTGGTGATCGTTCGAAAGCGGCCGGCAGGATCCCGAGCCACGAGGCCCGCGCCGGATGCGATCCACAACGTGTGGTCGGCGGTCTCCGCGAGCGCGCGCATCTCGTCGGACGGCAGGCCGTCCTTGCGTGAGAACGACTCGGCCACGCCGCCCTGGATGCGGAGCAGTCCTTCGCGGCGCGTCGCAAGCCAGATCGCGCCGTCGGATGTCTCGAGCAGCGTGCGCACGTGGTCACCCAGCGGCGCGCGCGGGCCGAGGTGGCGCGGCTCCGGGCGCGTGAACACGAGGCCGTCGAAACGCGCGACCCCGGCGAACGTCGTCAGCCACAGGTAGCCGTCGCGCGTCTGCCGGATCGCCGTCACGCCGGGATGCGGCGGGCCGTTCTCGCCGGCGTCCCAGACGTCCTGGCAGAAGTCCGCCATCGGAAGCTGCCGTGATGTGGCCGTCGCGGTCGCGGACGTGCCCGCCAGCAGCAGACCGCAGATGAGCCAGGCGCGCATGTCAGTCGAGGTGGACGATCCCTCGCTGCACGGCGGCGGCCACGGCCGCGCTCCGGCTGGACACGTCGAGCTTGCCGAGGATGCGCTTGATGTGCACCCGCGCCGTCTCGGCGGTGATGCCGAGAGCGGTCGTGATCGACTCCGTGCTGTGCCCCCGCGCGAGCAGCGCCAATACCTCGAGCTCCTTCGGCGTGAGCGCCGGGCGCTCGCGGGCGTCGTCGAGCCGGTCCGTGACCGCCTTGGCCAGCCGCCATTGGCCGGCGTGCACGGCGCGGATCGTCTCCACCAGCTCTTCGGCCAGCACCGTCTTGACGAGATACGCGCGCGCGCCCGCGGCGACGGCCCGCTGCATGTCCTCGTCCCCCTGGCACTGGGTGAGGGCGACGAGCCGCGCGTCGGGGAACTCGGCGCGGATCTGCGCCATCGCCTCGTCGCCGGACGTGCCCGGCATCCGCAGGTCGAGCAGCGCCACGTCGGGCCGATGCTCCCGGTAGAGCGCCACCGCCTCGTCGCCGCGCGCCGCTTCGGCCACGATCACCAGGCCCTGATCCGTGCCGATCATGTCGCGCAGGCCGCGGCGGATCAGCGTGTGGTCGTCGGCCACGAGAAGTCGGATCGGGGTACCAGCCGCCATGTCGGCTCCCAGTGTCCCAGATCTCAGGCGGCTAGTCAGGGCTGGCCATTCGAACTACGCCGCAACGTCTCTTCACCGCGTCTCTCAGCGAATTCACTTGTGACGCCGCCCCCGCGGGCGGATCCTCGGGGTCACCCACGTCAACGAGAGGAGAACGTATGAGGTCCATGAAAGCCGCTCACACGTGTGCCTTGGCCTGCGCCGTCGTCGTCCTGGCCGGCCGCGGCGAGGCGCAGATGGTCGTCGACAGCCTGACCGGTCCGATCACCGCGCGGGAGATCCAGTCGTTCAAAGACTTCGTGAACACCATCCCCCTCCACACCCGGAACCAGAACCCCAGCAACGAGTACGCCTACCATGCCCAGGGCGGCGCGATGGAGGCCCTGGGCGACATGCACGTCATCACGGGCGACAAGGCCATCCTCGACCGGTTGATCCGCTTCTCCGACGCGATCCTGTCGGGCCGCAACGACCTCGTGAACGGCGAGCACACGGTGATGTTCGGCGGCAAGCAGCAGCCGGTGTGGCCGAACACGGTCGGGGGGACGTGCTGGGGCGGCGAGGCGGGAGACATCGCGTCCCATCTGAGCTACACGGCGGTGCGCATCCTTCGCACGCCCTCGCTCGCCAGCGTCACCGTGCCCGATGGGAACCCGTACGGCTTCGGCACCACGTATCGGGATCGAGCCCTCCGCTACGTCAAGGAGGTCGATTTCACCATCGACCAGGCCGTCGAGCCCTACGCCATCCAGGCCGACCTCGTGCAGCGTTTCATCCTCGGCTTCTGCTACAAGTCCAACACGCGCGTGCCCTGGAACCAGCAGACGATGTTCAACGGTGCGTTCCAGCGACAGGCCGAGGCCCACACGATCCTGGGCGACGCCCCCGCGCGCGTCACCCGCTACCGGAACATCGTGCGCAAGTCGATGGAGACGCTCGTGACCCATGCGTTCTCCGGCTCCGCCTTCACCGTGCCCTGCGGCAGCGGTCAGACCTGCTACATGTGGTCCTACGATCCGGGCCGCGCCTATGCCGAAGACGCCGGGCACGCGGCCTATGACGTCCTCGGCGTCTATCGCGCCTGGCAGGACGGCCTCTACGCGACGCAGGAGCACACCCGGATCTTCGCGAACACGTTCATGTACAGGATGCGCCTCAGCGCCAACACGTTTGCCGCGAAGGTGGACGGCACCGGCGGCGCGAAGGTCCAGGAGGGGGAGTGGTTCTTCCTCGCTCACGTCCTGCCCTCGATCTACGGTGAGCTCGCCGCCAACATCGCGCCGAAGCTGGGCACCAACACACGCGCGTGGGCTCGGCTCATGTACGCGAAGCACAAGCGCAACACGGGCGAATGGCCGGGCGGCAATCCTCCGACCGTGACTCCGACACCCACGCCCACGCCCACGTCCACGGGGCCCACACCGACACCGACGCCCACGCTGCCCCCGGGCGGGGGTTTCAGCGGGTACTACCGGATCATGGCGCGGCACAGCGGCAAGGCGGTGGTCGTGGCCGGCGCTTCCACCGTCGACAACGCCGACGTGTACCAGTGGGACTACAACGACAACGCGCTGGACAACGACGAATGGGAGCTGGCGAGCCTCGGTGGGGGCTACTACCGCATCATCAATCGGAACAGCGGCAAGGACCTGAACGTCGTCGGCGCGTCCACCGCGAACGGCGCCAACGTCATCCAGTACACGTACGGCGGCACCACCGCCAACGACGAGTGGCAGCCGGTCGACCTGGGCAACGGCTACTACCGCGTGGTGAACCGGAACAGCGGCAAGGTGCTCAACGTCGCCGGCGCGTCGACGGTCAACGCCGGCAATGTCGACCAGTGGAGCTGGGCCAACGTGAACCAGCAGCAGTTCCAGCTGGTGGCAATTCCGTAGGCACCGGTACCGCCGTGGATGCCGAATTCACTTCGGCGGAGCGGCGAAAGGGGGTTGAGGGGGAAACGCGACGCAGCGTTTCCCCCTTGACTCGAAGCTCGGCCGCAGAGTACACGAAACGCTGGCTCTTCCCCTGGAATCGCGCCCGGCGTTCCTCGATCGCGCGTGCACGACGCCGTTCACGCTGATGAGCGTTCCGTAGGGTGGTGGCCGCCTAGATCCCTTCGATTCGAACTCTCCGCAGGCCGAATCCGACGAGCCGTCCTGGCAACCGGTTGAGGATCGGCACGCGCGATGCGATGCGCGCGATCCACGGGAGACGGAAGGCATCACCCAGCGCCGGCGCAGCCAGGCGCCGCTGGACGATGGCCTGAAACGCCTGGATCACGCGCGTCGGAGCTTCCCGCCGCCGCTGGACGAGGGCGAGATCGCCGGTGGTGACGCGGCCCGCGAGCAGCTTCGGCGCGAGCACGTTGGCGGCTTCGACGGCGTCCTGGATCGCGAGGTTGATGCCGACGCCGCCGACCGGCGACATGACGTGCGCGGCGTCGCCGATGAGGAGAAGCCCGGGCCGGTACCAGACGGCGAGGCGATCGGACTCGACGGACAGCAGCGTGGTCTGTTTCCAGTCGGTCAGATGCGTGACGCGGTCGGCGAGCCAGGGCACCAGGCGAGCCAGACCCTGCTGCATCGCCTCCATGCCCTGTTGTTTCAACTGGGCGAAGTTGTCTTTCAGGATCACGAAGCCGACCTGCCACTCCGAGCCGCGATCGAAGACCACGGCGAAGCGGCCACCGCCGACATAGAACCCACCTTCGGTTCCGTGATCGCGCGCGGCGCGCGGCAGGCGGAACCACAGGACGTCCATGGGAGGCGCGCCGCGAATCGGCTCGAAGCCGGCCAGGCTGCGCAGCTTCGAGAAGCGGCCGTCGCATCCCACGACGACGTCGGCGCGCACCTCCTGGCCCTCCGCGTCGCCGCGGCGAAAGCGCACCCCCTTCACGCGGCCGTCCTCCTCGACGATTGACTCGACGCGCGCGCCCATCTCCAGGTGGAAGGCGGGGAACCGGCGCGCCTCCTCCGCGAGGAACGCGAGGAACCGCACCTGGGGCAGCAGCATCATGTAGGGAAAACGCGTGCGCAGGCCCTGCAGCGACGCGACCTGCGTTGCACCCTCGGAGGTGAAGAGGGTGAGCGCGTGCATCTTGCCGTGCGGGATCTCGTGCAGCCGGTCCGCGAGGCCGAGCTGATCGATGATCTCGAGCGTCGACGGGTGGATCGTGTCGCCGCGAAAGTCGCGGTCGAAATCGTGGTGCGCCTCGAGCAGGGTCACCGGCACGCCGCGCCGGGCGAGGATGAGGCTCAGCATCATGCCCGCCGGTCCCGCACCGACCACGCAGCACGACGCGGGGCGTGGGGCACCGGCGGGTCTCGCGGCCGAGGTCGTCATTGCGCCGAGCCGGAGTATAGACGTTTGGCTTCGCGTCGCCCGCGTGGTAGATTCGCTTCTCGACCGATCGGGGCGTGGCTCAGCCTGGCTAGAGCGCTTGGTTCGGGACCAAGAAGTCGGAGGTTCAAATCCTCTCGCCCCGACCAACCTGATCAAAACAAAACAAGCGATCTACCCGCGGGGCCGATGAGGGCCCCGAAGTTGTCCCTGGGCTGGCCGCGGTAAAGCCGGGGCAAAGTCCAAGCGTTGCCATGCTCTGTCGCGGAGAGCGCACCAAGTCGGGTATCGGGTGTCTTGAGGCGTCGTCGGCCCTCGCGGTCGCGACGAGCCGTGCGACGTCTTAGCGTTTCGTCCCAGCTAAATTAGCCCGCGACGGGACGATCTACCTGGTCAACCTGGATACCGCCTCCACCGAACACGCCGTGATCGCTGTAGCTCCCGATGGGAAGGCCCGCCTCCTCGCTCGAAACTTCATCGATCTGCCGGACGGCTCCCGGACGTCCGAAGGAAGCCTTTGCCGCGGCATCGCCGCGGACAACCACGACGGCGTCTACGTGGCCGTTCCCGGAGCCCGTCGCGTCGTCCACCTCGACGCATCCCGGAAAGCCGCGCGAGGTGCTCACCTCGGCGGCGCCCTGGTTCCCGACGGGACTCACCGTGTCGGGCAAGGATCTCTACGCGCTGGAGTACACGGACAGTCCGCCGGGCGCCGAGCCGCCGGCTGTGGATTCCGCGCATTCGAAGCTTGCCCACGATGGAACGATCACGCTCGTGGCCGAGGTGAAGCGATGATGGCGTCGAGCGCCGCCGCGACTCCCGCGGCGCCCACGACGAGGAGGGAAGTCGTCGTCATGGGACGGCGAACAGGCTCATTTCGTTGAGGCTGTTCCACGTGGAGTTCGTAGCGGCCGTGTTGCCGTGACCGACGTAGCGGACGTAGCGCGTCCCCGGCTGGTCGGGCAGCTCGATCGCCTCCTCGGCAGTGGTGGTCCCGGAGCTCTCCGCGCCGACGAGGGCATCCGTCCACGTGGCGCCGTCCGCTGAGACCTGCAGGTCGAAGCGCGAGCCCCGCTCGTTGCCCTTGTAGAAGGCGATCGCCACGTGCGTCAGCGTGCGCGGTGCGCCGAGATCGAAGCGGAGCCACTGGCCGTCGCCGTTGCTGGACCAGCGTGTGTCGAGACTCCCGTCGACGGCATTGGCGGGCACGTTGCCATCGTGAGTGCTGGCGCTGACGCCGCTCGCCGGCGGCGTCACCTCCACGAAGGCCGGGGCGGCGGTCCGCGTCGGCGTGGCGGTGGGCGTCGGCGTGGGGACGGGCGCCGCGACGCCGAAGATCCGCACCTCCGTCACGCTGTTCCAGGCGTTGACGGTGTTGCCATGGCCGAGGAAACGCACGTAACGCGCGGGCTGGTCGGGGACGTCGAACGTCTCCTCCTGAGTCGTCGTCCCGCTGTTCAGCACGTTCGTCAGCGCGTCGGTCCAAGCCGTTCCGTCGCCGGAGACCTGAAGGTCGAAGCGCGTCTGGCGCGTGTTGCCCGAGTAGAAGGCGATGCGGACGTGCGCGATCGTGCGCGGCGCGCCGAGGTCGTACCGGATCCACTGGCCGTCGCCGTTGGCCGACCACCGGGTGGCGAGACTCCCGTCGACTGTATTGGCGGCCACGTTTCCGTCGTCGCTGCTGGCCGTGACCCCGGCGGCACCGGGTGTGATCTCGGCGGCGCCGTCCGGCGGCGACGTGGGTGTCGGTGTGGGCGTCGGTGTCGGAGTGGCGGGGGCCCCGTCGGGAGTCACGCGATAACGTCGTCCGGCCGCCGTCGCAAACGTGATGTGGCCGCTGTCCGACGTGTACGGCACGTCGGCCAGCGGATTCCCATCGGCATCGATTTCGACCACACGCGGCGACTGGGTCCACGGGCTCCTCAGCGTGAGCGGCTTGCCCTTCTCGCTGAGGACGATCACGGAGGTCACCGCCCCGGCCTGGAACGCGCTGGAAACGACGAAGGCCCCCTTGGCCCGCAGCCGCTTGAACGACGCGTTGATCCCCGACGGCCAGACGGGGAAGACGCGGACGACGCCACCCTCGCTCTGCAGCAGCATGGAGTGGATGCCCTCGAGCGCGCCCGAGGTCTCGATGCCGCCGCCCGCCTGCGAGCAGGTGAGGTTCCCGTCGCGGCTCGTCATGTGGTACGCGATCGAGGCCTTGAGCTTGGCCACGAGATCATCGGCGGGCCACCCCACGCGGGCCGCGATCGGGTACACCTTCGGGAACCCGTTGTTGCGGCTCCCGCCGCTCGGGCCTTCCCCCGGCAGCGACCAGCACCGCTGCACGGAAAGGGTGTCGCGGGCGCGCTGCAGGTGCACGCCATTGCCGCCGAGATAGACTTGCTCCCCGGGAAAGACGTTCCCTTCCATGTTGATGGGCTGATCGCCCTCGTGGAAGATCGGCCCGTTGCCGTTGCTGTCGAGGTTCTCCGCGAAGACCGTCTTGCCACCGAACCTCGTGGTCGGATAGTCCGCGAGGTTGTCGAGGACGTCCTGCCACACGGCCCGGCGGCTGGCGTCGACTCCCAACGTCTGGCTGCCCTCGATCAACGTCCGGCAGATCTTCCGGATGAAGCCGAGGTCGATGTTCGGGTCGACGTCGGTGTCGCCTTCGTGGGCCGAGCTCTGCCGCACGTGGTAGGGCCGCGCGCTCTTGTCGAGATGCGCCTGCCAGAAGGTGTCGAGCTCCTTTAACCAAGGATACAGACGGTCGCGCAGGTAGAGCGTGTCCTGCGTGTACTCGTAGTACCAGATGAGGACCATGGCGGCGAAGCTGCCGTTGCCCATCTGGTCCCAGGCGGGCAGCTTCTTGCGGTCGCGGTTGGGGGCGACGGCGACGTCCGGATAAGGTGCGTTGAAGATGTTGTAGGGGCGCATGCTGCGCCGGTACTCGGTGCCCGGCCAGCCCGCGGCGTGTGTGCGCATCCGGTTGTGGGACAGGTCGGCGAGGACGGCTGCGATGTACGGCAGCGCCAGCTCGGGACGGTTGCCGGAGAAGGTGCCGTACAGCGGGGCCTGCGAGTTGTAGTTCATGGTGTACCGGCCGCCCCACGACGCGGTGTCCGTCATCGACCAGACGCCCCAGAGCCCGGGGGGCACGACCTTGTCGCCGCGGTAGTTGCAGCCCAGCACGTATGTCGCGCCGTAGTAGTACTTCTCGAGGGTGGTGTCCGACAGCTCCACGTACGACTTCAGCCAGAACTGCTTCCACCACTCGCGGTGCTCCGTCTTGAGAGCGGCTACGGCGGCCGCAGTGAGACCGCCGAGCCGCGCCACTGCCGCGTCTCGCAGCGCGGTCGTGCTGTCGACGGCGGACACGCCCTCGATCCCGACGTCGCTGCGGAACACGGTCACGACCTCGGCCGTCGCGCCGGCGGCGAGCGTGAAGCGGCCGGTGGCGTTGGCCGCCCCGTCCGTCGTCGACGCGAAAGGCACGCCGAGGACGCTGGTCGCGGCCGCCACGCGCGCGCGGTACGGGGGCACGTCTTCGGTGGGGGTCGCATTCCACGTGTCGTCATCCGAATCGCGGATGTGGTTCTGGCGCGTCACCCACAAGGCGCCTCCGCTGATGCCGCTCGCATAGGGATAGATGGACGCGCAGTCGAGCGTCTGGTTCTGATAGCGGTACGTGTTCGGCACGAACAGATTGAGGTCGACGATGACGGCGTTGCCGCCGATATTGCGCAGCTCGGTCACGAACACGTTGTCGCTGTCCGCTGTCCACGACGTCATCGCGACCGTCGTTCCGCCCAGCTTCATCGTCGTGCGGACCTCGGCCAGGAGCAGGTCCTGCGTCATGTTGTAGACGGGGTCCGGATCGGTGGCCGCCGCCTCGGAGCTGACGGTCAGGCCGCCGACGGTGAGCACGCTTTGCTGCCACACGAGCGAGCGGTTGTCAGTGCTCGGATACGTGGGCCCCTTCACCGCCGCGCCCCAGAAGTCATTCTTGCCGAACCGGAAGGTCTGGCGGCTGGTGGTGTCGCCCGCGGCGACGCCGATGTCGCCGTTGCCCAGCAGCGCGCCGCGGCTGAGCTTCGTGGTGACGACGGCAGGTGGCGTGGTCGATACCCCGCGATAGTTGGCGAGCCGCGACTGGACGCGGGACCAGTCGTCGTCCAACTCGGCCCCGGCCGCAGGAGCGGCGGAGGCGGCAAGGATCCAGAACAGCACGGTGCTCTTCATGGGAAGCCCTCAGGGGATGGCGAACAGGCTCACTTCGTTGAGGCTGTTCCAGGTGGAGCTCGTGGCCGCGGTGTTGCCGTGGCCGACATAGCGGACGTAACGCGTCCCCGGCTGATCGGGCAGCTCGATCGTCTCCTCTGCCGTCGTGGTCCCGCCGCTCAGGCGGCCCGTCAACACGTCGGTCCACGCCGTCCCATCGGCGGACACCTGCAAGTCGAAGCGCGACTGGCGCTCGTTGCCCTTGTAGAAGGCGATCGCCACGTGCGTGAGCGTGCGCGGCGCGCCGAGGTCGAAGCGGAGCCAGTGCCCGTCGCCGTTGCTGGACCAGCGTGTGTCGAGGCTCCCGTCGACGGCATTGGCGGGCACGTTGCCATCGTGAGTGCCGGCGCTGACGCCGTTCGCCGGCGGCGTCACCTCGACGAAGGCCGGGGAAGCAGTCGGAGTCGGCGTGGCGGTGGGCGTGGGGACGGGCGCGGCGACGCCGAAGATCCGGACCTCCGTCACGCTGTTCCAGGCGGTGACGGTGTTGCCATGGCCGAGGATCCTCACGTAACGCGCCGGCTGGTCGGCCACGTCGAACGTCTCCTCCTGAGTCGTCGTCCCGCCGCTCAGCACGTTCGTCGCGGCGTTCGTCCACGCCGCGCCGTCTCCTGAGACTTGCAGATCGAACCGCGTCCGGCGCGTGTTGCCCGAATAGAAGGCGATACCGACATGCGCGAGCGTACGCGCCGCGCCGAGGTCGTACCGTATCCACTGGCCGTCACCGTTGGCCGACCAGCGCGTGGCCAGGTTCCCGTCCACGGTATTGCCCGGCAGGTTGCCGTCGTGCGTGGATGCGGTCACGCCGGCGGCGCCGGGCGTGATCTCGACGACGTTGCCCGTGGGCGTGCCGGTGGGTGTCGGCGTCGGAGTGAGGGTGGGAGTCGGAGTCGGGCTCGGTGTCGGCGTCGGTACCGGAGCGCCTCCATCCAGGACCGCCGCCACCGTCTCGGCGCCGACGCGCTGGGCGAGCTGGTCGCGGTAGAGGCTGGCCGGGGTCACGGGCGTGTTCCACGAGAATATCTCGCACGGGGACACGTCGCTGCCCGACGACTGGACGTGGGGCGCATTGGGCCCCGAACAGCCGATGTTCCACAGGTGCGCGATGCTCACGCGCTCGCACCGGAAACTGGGCGCTTTCACGTTCCAGTCCACGTGGTTGTACGGCGCCCATCCGTGGCTGGTCGTGGGCCCGTTCTTGAACTGCGCGAGGCCGTGCGCCATCTCCAGGCTGTCGTAGAGCGTGCCCACGGCCAGCGGCATGTGCGGCCCGCTGAACGCGAAGCCGTGGGGCACCTTCGATTCGAGATAGACGTTGGGCCCCGGGTTCAGGGAGCCGCTGGTGAACTCGAACCCGCCGTCGGACGCGGTGATCTTGTAGAAGAGCAGGAGCTGGGAGTTGTCGAACGTGAAGATCTGCGTCGAGGGCCCGCTGTGCGGCCCCGGCAGCGGGTTGTGGAAGGAGACGATGTCCCGGAACGTGCACCACTTCGCCTGGGAGACCTTCAGGCTGTGCCCCTTCATCTTGTCGTTGTGGCAGCGGCGGATCCAGCAATTCTTCACCGCCGTGGCGGCGAAGAGGGCGCCGTCGAAGTTGCCGTTCGAGTCCTGGCCGAGCGTGCAGTCTCCGCGGATGTCTTCGATGCCGGAGTGTTCCACCCGGCCCGGGAACGCATACTTGTACGCCGTGGCGCCGCCGTACTTTTGCTCGAGCGCGATCGTGATCGGGGCATCGAGCGTCACCTGCGTCCCCTGGATCGCAGAGATGACCCTGTCGAAAACGATGTTCTTGCCTCCCGGCGTCCATGTGCCGCCCATCCCGATGTCGTCGAGCCAGTTCTGGGGGCTGGGGCGCACGATCTTGATCGTGTCCCCGACGGCGAGCCCGCTCACGGAGCTCAGGGTCACCGTCTTCGCGCCGACGGGGACGTAGTTGTTCGTCACGTTGTAGGTGGAGCCGACCTGCGTGGCCGAGCCGCTGCCGCTGATGATGATGGCGTCCCCCGCCCCGGCCGTGCGGCGGAGGATGGTTCCGTTGGTCCCGCTGCCCGCGCCCCGGATCACGACGCCGCTGGCGCGGATGTAGACCGTCCCGCTGATCGGGTACACGCCGCTCGCGAGGAGGAGGGCGCCACGGAAGCCGTCGGCGCCCATAGGCCGCGCGGCGACGGCGTCGACAGCCTGCTGGATGCGGGCGGTGTTGTCACCCGGCGCCGGCGACAGGGTGGCGACGGCAGGAACGTCCGGGATGGCGACCGAGCCCGCGCGATATCCGGCGTTCGAGAAGTCCGGGATCGTGTCGCCGTTGGGGTACGTCGGAAGCTCGAACGCATGGACGCCGGACGCGAGGGCGGTCAGGGCCAAGAGGGCGGGCAGCATGGACACGCAGGGATTCGGGATCATCGACGTTCTCCTTCTCACGGAATGGCGAACAGGCTCACTTCGTTGAGGCTGTTCCAGGTGGAGTTCGTAGCGGCCGTGTTGCCGCGACCGACGTAGCGGACGTAACGCGTCCCCGGCTGATCCGGAACCTCGATCGTCTCCTCGGCAGTGGTGGTTCCGGTGCTCTCCGCGCCGGCGAGGGCATTCGTCCACGTCGTGCCGTCGGCCGAGACCTGGAGGTCGAAGCGCGATCGGCGCTCGTTGCCCTTGTAGAAGGCGATCGCGACGTGGGCGAGCGTGCGCGGTGCGCCGAGGTCGAACCGGAGCCACTGGCCGTCGCCGTTGCTGGACCAGCGGGTGTCCAGGCTCCCGTCGACGGCATTGCCCGGCACGTTGCCGTCGTGGGTGCTGGCGCTGACGGCGCTCGCCGGCGGCGTCACCTCCACGAAGGCCGGGGGAGCGGTCGGAGTCGGCGTGGCGGTGGGCGTCGGCGTGGGGACGGGCGCCGCGAGGCCGAAGATCCGGACCTCCGTCAGGCTGTTCCAGGAGTTGAC
>Ga0114129_10001814_pt1 | contig 29120 bp, 34 predicted proteins | sample RhiMetdeltSRZDD1_FD_80071 | JGI IMG/M metagenome (GOLD analysis project Ga0114129, IMG submission 80071) | Populus rhizosphere microbial communities from Tennessee, USA - Rhizosphere MetaG P. deltoides SRZDD1 (version 2) (version 2) | ecosystem: Host-associated > Plants > Roots > Rhizosphere >... | reverse complement strand
TGGCTTCGATCCCAACAGGCTCGTCACCTACACGAGCACGCAGCCGGGCGTGCCCGACGTCTCCCTCGAACGCCACTTCGAGGCCGCTGGTGCAGGTTTCGTCTATCGCCTCGTCGTGGAGTACGAGCCGCGGGCCGGGATCGCCGGTCTCGTCGATCGTCTCTTACTCGAGCGCGGAATTCGGCGGGCCTTCCAACGGACGTTCGCGGCGTTGGAACGTGAGCTCGCGGCCGCGTAACCGATCAGTGAGGTCTCAGCTCACGGCTTTCTTCACAAGCGCGGCGATCTTCGCCTCTTCGGCTGCGGTCAATTCCTTCAGCGCGAAGGACGTTGGCCACATGGCGCCCTTGTCGAGGTTCGCCTCGTCGCTGAAGCCGAACGTGGCGTACCTGGACTTGAACTTCTCCGCGCTCTGGAAGAAGCAGACGACCTTGCCGTCCTTGGCATAGGCGGGCATCCCGTACCAGGTTTTCGGCGAGAGGACTGGAGCGCTGGCTTTGATGAGGGCATGGAGCCGCTTGGCCATCGCGCGATCCCGCCCCCGCATCTCGGCGATCTTCGCGAGCACCGCGCTCTCATCGTCGGCCTTGCCCACCCGTGAGCCGCGCCGCGCTTCTGCCTTGTGCTCCTGGGCGCGCTCCTTCATCGCGGCGCGTTCCTCGGCCGAGAAGGTCGTGCGCTTGGCGGACTTCTGCGGGTCCTTCACGACTTGGCGGACGTGTTAGCCGTGACCGCCGCTCTGATGAGCGACTTGAAGGCTTCCTCGTCGACGTTCTCGGCCTCGCGGATGTCGATCGCGCGCCTCACGTTTCCGCCCAGGCTCGAGTTGAAGAGCTTGGCCGGGTCCTTCAACGAAGCCCCCTTGGCGAAAGTCAGCTTTACGACGGACTTGTACGTCTCACCGGTGCAGATGATGCCGTCGTGTGACCAGACAGGGGTACCGGGGGACGAGGACTTCGCCCACTTCCACTCCTCGACGACGTCCGGGTCTGCTTGCTTGATGAGCGCGCGCATCCTGGCGAGGGTCTCGCCGCGCCAGTCAGCGAGCTCGGCGATTCTCTTCGAGATACGTTCAGATGCCGATTCCCCTTGGCCCGTGCTCGATTCACTCATGTTCTCATCCTAGAGCCGGACCGCATCGAGTTGGGTGAGCATGCCGAGCTCATCCGAGCTGACCCAGACCTCCCTGATCAGGCCGTCACCGACCGTCAACACGTCGATCGTGCGGACCTCGATATCGCGGCCCGTGGCGGCAACCGTTCCGACCGAAGTGACCAACGGACCGGTATGCCGCGCGCGCATGTAGAAGACGACCACGACGCGGTCGGCGGTTTCCAGGTGGTCGACGAGGTCGATCGTGAGGTCCGAAAGCCCGCGCTGCAGAGCCCGCGCCCGTTCGACCAGCCAGCTCACGGCCACCGGCGTGCCGTTGACGGTCACCGGATCCGCATACAGCCTTCGAAACGCCCCCTCCGCGTCCTCACGCGCATCCACCGGCTCCTGCCACAGGGCGAACAACTCGTCGACTGCGAGCAACATCCTCGTAGTGTGACTACGGGGTGTACAGCTCGGCGCTCGCCACCGGCTCGTTGCCGCACCCTTTCGGACTGCAGTTGGCGAGCCTTTCGCCGCCGACGCTCAGGACCTGCCCGTTGGGAAGTGGGGCGAGGGCGGAGCCCCCGACGGATGGATCGACCCTCGGACCGGTCGCAGTCCACGTGCCGGCAACCGGGGAGTAGACGTCGCCCGCGGAGCCGCTCCCGGCGACGAGGACGCGGCCATCCCGTAGGAGCACGGCCGCAGGGCCGGTGTAATCGGTCATGCTGCCCGTCGTCGTCCATCTGCGCGAGGCCGGGTCGTACAGCTCGGCCGAGAGCATCGCGCTCGGGTTGCCTCCGCCGGCGACCAATACGCGGCCGCTCCCGAGTAGGGTGGCGCTCGCGTGCTCGCGGGCGGTCGTCATGGGCGCGACCTTGGACCAGCGCCCGCGGGCCGGATCGTAAAGCTCTGCGCTCCGCAGCCAGCCGCTCGAATTGGAGCCTCCCGCCACGAGGACGGTTCCGTCGGCCAGCAGCGTTGCGGTGTGATTCAGACGCGGCGTGCGAAGACTCCCGGTCAACGTCCAGTGGCCCGTCGCCGGGTCGTACAGCTCCGCGCTCGCTTGCACGCCGGTGCCGTCGGCGGAAAGGCCGCCGACCACGAGCACGCGTCCGTCGCGGAGCATGGTGCCGGTGAACGAGATCCGGCCGACGTTCATGCTTCCAGTGCGCGTCCAGCTGTTCGTCGCCGGGTCGTAGAGCTCGGCGCCGGCGCTGTACCGGCCGCCGCCTGCGACGAGCACGTGCGCGTCCGCCAGGCGCACGGCGAGGTGTCCCCAGTGCGACTCGTTCAGCGTGCCGCCTGCGATCCACGTCCCCGTCTGCGGGTCGTACAGCTCGCTGGTGAGCTCGTCGACCCCACCGACAACGAGAACGCGTCCATCTGCCAGCGGCGTTGCGGTCGCGTGCGCGCGCGCGGTCGACATGCTCGCCGTCGCCGTCCAACTGCCCGCTGGCGTTGTCGCAGTCGCCTGAGCGAGCGAGCTCGAACCCGAAGCCAGCGCGGCAAACAGGAGAAGTGCACCCGTCGCGGATGCCACCCACCTCATGCTCATGACGATCCTCCCCGTGTCGTCTGCACGAACGAGGCCAAGCCTAGGCGCGAAATTCGGCGTTCGCCCTTACAAAAGCCTTAAATCGCGCCGGTCCGTTTTCGGAGGCGGCGGTGTCTCAACGAGCACGACCCGTACAAGACAGCTGCCGAGCTGAATGGAGGACGAACATGTTGCTCGAGAACAAAACCGCCGTGATCTATGCGGCCGGGGGCGCAATCGGGGGTGCTGTCGCCCGAGCGTTCGCACGCGAGGGGGCAAGGCTCTTTCTCACGGGACGCGACGCGGCGAAGGTGCACGCTGTCGCCGAGGAGATCGTCGGCGCCGGTGGCATCGCCGAGGCAGCGCAAGTCGACGCCCTCGACGCGAAGGCCGTGCAAGAGCAGCTCGACAGCGCGGTCGACCGGACGGGAGCCGTCGACATCTCGTTCAACGCGATAGGCCCCGGTCCGGCGCCTGACCGCATACCCCTGACAGAGCTTGGGGCCGACGCCTTCGCCCGTCCCATCGCCCTCTACACGAGCTCCAACTTCATCACGGCAACCGCCGCGGCCCGGCACATGAGCGGCCAGCGCTCAGGTGTCATCCTGACGCTGACGGCACTTCCCGGCCGAATGCCGACGAGCTTGGTCGGCGGGCAGGCAGCGGCCTGGGCAGCCGTCGAGGCGTTCTCGCGTTCGCTGGCCCTCGAGGTGGGGCCGGCGGGCGTCCGGGTCATTTGCCTGCGTTCCCACGCGATCCCGGAGACCCCGCTCATCGAGGCGAACTTCGCCACGGCGGCCACGGCGGCGGATGTCACTCCCGCCCAGTTCCAGGCGAAGCTCGAGGAAGGCACGCTGCTCAAGCGGCTCCCGACCCTCGCCGAGCTCGCCGACACCGCCGCCTTCGTGGCCTCCGACCGGGCGGGTGCCATGACGGCAACCGTCGTCAACCTCAGCGCCGGGAGCTTCGCCGACTGATCGGATTCGTGGCCACTACCGGTCTGGCGGTAGGGTGAGCGACGGTGTCCTTCCCCCTCCTGATTGCAGTCGAAGAGGACCGGGACGTCCGCTCGGACGTCGAGGCGCAGCTCGTGCAGCGCTACGGACGCGACTACCGCGTGCAATCCGCCGGCGATCCCGACGAGGCTCTGCGAACGCTCACGGACCTGGCCGACGCGGGCACGGAGGTTGCGCTCGTGCTCATCGGGAAGTCGCTCGCGGGCGGCGACCTGCTCGACCAGGTACGTCGGCTTCACCCGCACGCGAAGCGGGCCTTGCTCGTGCCGTTCGCCGCCTGGGCCGATCCTGGGAGCGCGGAGGCCATCCGTGAGGCCATGGCGCTCGGACGGATCGATCACTACGTGTTCGCTCCGGGACGCTCACCGGACGAGGTGTTTCACGAGGCCGTCTCGAGCTTCCTGCTCGAGTCGGCGAGAGATCGACGGAGCGTTCCGCACACCGTCCACATCGTCGGCGAGTCGTGGTCGGGCCGAGCATTCGAGCTGCGGACCGTCTTCGAGCGTTGCGCCGCTCCGCACACGTTCTGCCTGGCGGACTCCGAGGAGGGGCGGCGGCGACTCTCCGAAGCAGGCCCGCACACCGCGCTCCCGGTCATGATTCTCCCGGACGGCCGGGTCCTCAGCGACCCGTCCGATGTCGAGATCGCTGAGGTCGCGGGCGCGCCGGCCGACATCGAGCACGACGCCTACGACCTCGTCATCGTCGGGGCAGGGCCGGCCGGTTTGTCGGCCGCGGTCTACGGTGCGTCCGAAGGACTGCACACACTCGTCATCGACGAGGGCGGGATCGGCGGACAGGCGAGGTCCAGCTCGCTCATCCGCAATTACCTCGGCTTCTCCAAGGGCATCAGCGGCAGCCGGCTCGCCGAGCAAGCCTACGAGCAGGCGATGAGCTTCGGCGCGAGCTTCGTCTTCATGAACCGCGTGACCGATTTGAGCCGCACCGGGCAGGAGCTCTTCCTCACGTTGGGCGACGAGCGCCGCGTTCGCGCGCGCGCCGTCATCCTCGCCACGGGGGCGAACTACCGCCGCCTGGACGTTCCCGAGCTGGAGGACTTGGTCGGTGCCGGCGTCTTCTACGGAGGCCCCGTCTCGGAGGCACCTGGGCTTACCGGGACGAACGCTTATGTCGCCGGCGGCGGGAATTCCGCCGGCCAGGCGGCGCTGCTCCTGGCCCGGTACGCCCGTCGCGTGACGCTGGTCGTGCGCGCGCAGTCCCTCGAAGCGGGAATGTCGACGTACCTCATTCGTGCGGTGGAGGCCACACCGAACCTCGACGTGCGAACCGGTACGACGGTCGTCGGCGGCGGAGGGACGGGCCATCTCGAGCAGCTGGTGCTACGCAGCAAGGACTCTGGCGACGAGGAGATGGTCGCGGCCGACGCCCTCTTCGTGTTGATCGGAGCGGACCCGCATACGGATTGGCTTCCTCGCGAGATCGCACGGGAACGACACGGATTCGTGCTCACTGGGGACGAGCTTCTGGACGGCGACGAGTGGCCCCTCGAGCGCAGGCCGTTCGTACTCGAGACCGGCATGCCGGGGGTATTCGCCGCCGGAGACGCGCGGCACGCTTCGGTCAAGCGCGTCGCCTCGGCAGTCGGAGAAGGCTCCATTGCCATCCAGTTTGTCCACGCGTTTCTCGCCGACGATGTCCAACGGTCGGCGTCGCCGATCAAGGCCGCATAGCAGTCGCACATGACCGGCGGCTCCGCGTGACTCCTGCCGCGCTAGCGAGCGAGATCCGGCGGGGGAAGCGGAGCGTGCGTCTCTCGAATCTCGGTAAGCCCTATTGGCCCGAGGAGGGGATTACGAAGGGCGACCTCCTGCGCTACTACAGGGCCGTCGCACCGGCGCTCCTCCCGCATATCCGCGACCGTCCTTTCACGATGAAGCGCTATCCGGACGGCTGGGCGGGCAAGCCCTTCTTCCGGAAGGACGCCACGAACTACGTGCCCGGATGGGTCAAGCGGGCCTCGGTCGAGGTGGAGCCGCGAGGGCCGGCGCACGGGGTGAGGACGATCGAGGTCCCAGCTGTGAACGACGAGCTCGCTTTGCTCTGGATGGTCAACACGGGCTGCATCGAATGCCACACCTGGTTCTCGCGCCTGGACAGGCTCGATCGGCCGGACTGGGTCGTCTTCGACCTCGACCCCTCGGACGACGTCGGCTTCGCCGAGACCATCAGGGTTGCACTGCTCGTCAAAGATGTCCTCGACGGACTCGGGCTAGCCGCGTTTCCCAAGACCTCGGGTGCGCACGGCCTGCACGTGCTGGTGCCGATCGAGCGACGGCACACGTACGAGGATGCGCGCCGGTTCGCATCCGGCGTCGCCGGACACATCGCTCAGACCCAGCCCGACATCGCGACGACCGAATGGTCGAAGGCGAAGCGACGGGGCGTCCTGATCGACGCGCGCCAGAACGCACAGGGAAAGTCGATCGCGTCGGTGTACTCGGTGCGGCCGATGCCGGGAGCGCCGGTCTCGACTTCGCTGCGCTGGAACGAGGTGAACGAGAAACTCGATCCGTCGACCTTCACCTTCGACACCGTCCTCGGCCGGCTCCACCGGCACGGCGATCTCTACGAAGGCGTGCTGACGACGAAGCAGCGGCTCGGCCCCGCGCTTCGGGCACTCGGATAGGGTGCCGGTATGGCCACACGAACAGATTTCACCGACGAGGAGTGGAAGACGATGCAAGCCGGAGTCACCGGCGCCGGCACGTTCGTGGCGCTGGTCGACCGAAGCTTCTTCGACAGCTTCAAGGAGGCAAGCGCGCTCGCGAAGCATTTGCGCGACGCGCACCAGAACAGCGACAGCGTCCTCATCCGCGACCTGGCAACCGGTCACGAGCGGCCCTTTGGGCTGACATCCTCGCCGGAGGAGATCGAGCAAAAGACCGTGGGTGCACTCGAGCAGGCCGTCGCGACCTTGACCGCCAAGGCGCCCGAGGAGCTGCCCGCGTATCGGCAGCTCGTACTCGACGTTGCAGAATCGGTCGCGGCAGCGGCAAAGGGCGTCTCGCCGCAGGAGAACTCAGCGCTCGAGCGCGTGCGCGCCGCGGTCGGGGCCGACGAGACTCCTGAGCCGTCCGGCTAAACGGCCCCTGCCCTAGCTCGTGACGGACTCGGCCCTGCGCGGAAGCACCCAGTTCGGCCGCGGGTAATGACAGGTGTACCCGTGGGGGAACCGCTCGAGGTAGTCCTGGTGCTCGGGCTCGGCCTCCCAGAACGGCCCTGCCGGTGCCACCTCCGTTACGACCTTCCCCGGCCAGAGGCCGGAGGCCTCTACGTCGGCGATCGTGTCCTCGGCCACCTGCCGCTGGTCGTCGTCCAGGTAGTAGATCGCCGAGCGGTAGCTCGTCCCGATGTCATTGCCCTGTCGGTTCAGCGTCGTCGGGTCGTGGATCTGGAAGAAGAGCTCGACGAGCTCGCGGTACGAGGTCTGCTCGGGGTCGAACAGGATCTCGATCGCCTCCGCGTGCGTGCCGTGGTTGCGATAGGTCGCGTTGGGGACATCGCCGCCGGTGTAGCCGACGCGCGTAGAGAGCACGCCCGGGCGCTTGCGAATCAGATCCTGCATCCCCCAGAAGCATCCCCCCGCGAGGATCGCCTTCTCCATTTGTGCGTTCACGTTCTCGATACCTCCTGTAGTTGTCTGCTCGACTAGTAAAACGAAGCAGCCTGCCGCTTAGTTCCCGCGCCTGGATTCGTCTAACTTGACGATGACGCCCGTCCCGCCGGAACGACACCTGCTGCGCGCGAAAGACCTTGCAGACGCGCGGTTTCGCGAGCCCCTCGACGTGCCGGCGCTCGCCCGGGCCGCCTACCTGTCGCCGGCCCACTTCAGCCGAGAATTTCGGCGGGCGTTCGGCGAGACGCCGCACCAATACCTGCTCACGCGCAGGCTCGAGCGCGCCGCCGCGCTGCTGCGCAACACCGATCGCTCGGTCGCCGACATCTGCTTCACCGTCGGTTTGCGCAGCGTCGGCTCCTTCACGACGAGCTTCAGGCGCGTCTACGGCATGTCTCCCATGGCCTATCGCGCCGCTCATCCCCCGGTCGAGCGAGCTCGTGTTCCGACCTGCGTTCTGCAGGCGTACGCCCGCCGCCAGAGCAGCAGTTTTCGAGAAGACACCAACGCGGCCTAGCACTAACGTCAGTCGCAAGGGTCAACGACATCCGAAGGAGTCGCTCATGTTGAAGCAACTGACGCACGTGCAGGTCTGGGTTCACGATCAGGACGAGGCGCTGGCCTTCTACACGGAGAAGCTCGGGATGGAGCTCCGTGAGGACGTGACCGTGGCGGAGATGGGCAACTTCCGCTGGCTGAGCGTCGGGATACCAGGCCAGGATGTCGCGATCACCCTGATGGCGATCCCCGGCCCGCCCGTCTTCGAGGAGGAGACGCGCGATCAGATCCAGAAGCTGCTGGCGAAGGGTGCGAGCGGCGGTCTGTTCTTCTCCACCCCCGATGCGCAGAAGAGCTACGAGGAGCTCAGGAGCCGCGGAGTGGAGTTCACGCAGGAGCCGACGGAGCAGCCGTACGGCATCGACGCCGGCTTCCGCGACGTGTCCGGGAACCACTTCCGGATGGCGCAGCTGCCGTCCTAGCTGACGGTCCGGGCGGCCGCTCTTGGGGCGGCCGCCCCGGCCGACTCGCCGGCGAAGAACTGGAGCAGCGCGGTCGCGAGCTCGGTGGGCGCCTCTTCTGCCATGTGGTGCCCGGAGGGAATGGCGACGCCGTGTACGTTGTCTGCCCACACGCGCCAGATGGCGACGAGATCGCCATAGAGGTCCTCCATGTCGTCGTGAATCGACCACCCGACGAGGACGGGACAGGTGATCTTCTTGCCCACAGCTCGATCGTCTTCGTCGGCCGCCCGGTCGACAGTGAGCCCTGCGCGGTAGTCCTCGAGCATGCCGTGCACCACCTCGGGGTCGCGGAGAGCGTGCCACAGGTCTTCGTACGCATCGGGGCCCATGTCCTCGGCAGTGATCCGGTACCACGCCTCAGGATCGGCAGTGATGATCCGTTCAGCAGGCTTGTCGGTCTGCCCGAAGAAAAACCAGTGCCACCAAGCGTGCGCGAACCGTGCATCGGTCCGCGCGAGATGCTCGCTGATCGGGATGCAGTCCAGGACGGCGAGCCTCGTCACAGCGTCCGGGTGATCCAGCGCGAGTCGGTACGCGACCGCCGAACCCCGGTCATGCCCGACCACGCCAAAGTGCTCGTGCCCGAGCGTGCGCATCAACTGCTCTACGTCTCGCGCCATCGCACGCTTCGACGACTGCGAGTGATCTTCCCTCGTCGCCGGCTTGGTCGAGCGCCCGTATCCGCGCAGGTCGGGACAAACGACGGTGTGCTGTGGCGCAAGCAGCTCAGCGACCGCGTGCCACGTCGCATGCGTGCGCGGGTGGCCGTGCAGGAGGACGAGCGGCGGCCCCTCGCCACCGTGGCGGACGCGGACAGTCACCTCCCCGATGTCGATGCGCTCGAGAGTGAACCCTTCGAAGAACGTCACATGCCGAGCTTGCCCCGATCCCTGCACTCGCAAAACGACGCTGCCAGAGGCGCCGATTCGAGCTCAGTCGGCAATACCGGGAAGGACCACGTACGTGGCCTACGTGGGGAGCGTCCGCGGCAGCCCGAAGTGGGCGAGCAGGCTGCGCTCGGCGAACCAGGTGATGGCGGAGATCCGGTCCTCCTCGAGCGTGAGGACCATCATCCCGTATGCGCGCGCGATCGCCGCATGAGGATCGGGGAGGTAGCAGCCGAATGCAGGCTGGGCGTTCGCGCGGGTGGGCACGAGACGGAGGTCCGCGCCGCGCCGCGCTTGCCGGTCCTTCAGGAAGACGGCGATCGCATCGGCGCCCTGGTACTCGTACGGCTCGGGCGGCATCGTCACCCACGCGTCTTCAGTCAGCAGCGACACGACGCGGTCGCAGTCGCCGCTCTCGACCGCGTCGGCGAAGCGGCCGACGAGCTCGCGCTCCTGCGCGGACCGCGGCAGGGGAGCACGCTCGAGGCTGGGTGCGGCCATGCGTTCGTCGAGCGTCGCGCGGGCCCGCTGCAGGGCGCCTTTGACCGACGCTTCGCTGCTCTCGAGCATTGCGGCAACCTCCGCGGTGTGGAAGCCGAGCACGTCGCGGAGGACGAGCGCCGCCCGCTGCCGGGGTGGCAGATGTTGCAAGCCGGTGGCGAACGCGAGCCCGACCGATTCTCGCGTCTCGTAGCGCGCCTCCGGTCCGGGAGCGGTGTCCGCCAGTCCTTCGAGCAGGTGGTCCGGGTACGGCTCGATCCACGTTGGCTCGGCTCGGCGGGTTGGCTCCGGCGGATCGACCATCCGAGATACCTCCTGTGGGCGACGCCCACGGTCGCGCAGCGCGTTCAGGCAGCGATTGGTGGCGATTCGGTACAACCAGGCGCGCAGGGAAGCGCGTTCCGCGAAACCATCTAGTCCGCGCCAGGCCGCGAGCAGCGTCTCCTGCAGCTGGTCCTCCGCATCCTGCAGGGACCCGAGGATCCGGTAGCAATGCAACTGCAGCTCACGCCGGTACGGCTCGACCATCTCCCGGAACGCATCCTCGTCACCCGCGCGTGCGCGGCTCAGCATCCTTTCGCTCCCACGTACTCCCATCATCTGTAACGACACCAGATCCCGGCGGAACGAATCGGCCGGTCCGTTCGCGGTGGCGACGGTGTCTCGATGGGTACAAATTGATGCGGATGACGGAAAGGAGACACGATGATCGATCACGAGGTTGTACGCCGTGAGGAATGGAATGCCGCCCGTCAGGAGTTGCTCGTCCGTGAGAAGGAGCACACCAGGCTGGGCGACGAGCTCGCGCGAGAGCGGCGGGAGCTGCCCTGGGTCCGCGTCGAGAAGGACTACCGCTTCGACACCGACGAGGGACCACGCGCGCTGGCCGAGCTCTTTGACGGCCGTGGCCAGCTGCTCGTCTACCACTTCATGTTCGGCCCGAGCTTCTCGGCCGGCTGTACCGTCTGTTCGTCGATCGCCGACAGCATCGATGCCGCGGCCCCGCACGTGCGGGCTCGCGACGCGACGTTCGTCCTCTCCTCGCTGGCACCACTCGAAAGGCTGCAGGCGTACAAGCGACGGATGGGCTGGAGCCTTCCCTGGGTGTCATCCGCCGGGAGCGACTTCAATTTCGACTTCGGCTTCTCGCGCAGCGAGGACCAGACGCGCGAGGCATTTCTTCCGATGCTCGAAGCGGGGGTGCCGGAGATCATCGATCACAACGCTCGCGCCAGCGGCACCGACGCCGTCGGCTACCTGAGTCAGAGCCCCGGCTTGAGTGTCTTCGCCCTCGATGGCGCAGACGTCTACCTCACCTACTCGACCACCGCCCGCGGGGTCGAGTTCGTCATGGGGTACTACGGGATCCTGGACCGGACGCCCAGGGGGCGCGACGAGGGTGGCGAGGGCGTACCAATGCGACCCTGGATCCGCCGGCACGACGAGTACTGACAGCGGCGGACCGATGACTTCGCCGTGTGGGCACGGTCTGTAGTGGAACAGCGACGCGGAGGTCGGTAATGGGCGCAATACACGTGCATGAATTCATGACCCTCGACGGCGTGATCGACGCGCCGACGTGGACCGCCGAATACGGGTTCGACCCCAAGATGGGGGATGCCATCGGCGCGGTCGTCCAGGGTTGCAGCGGCATCTTGCTCGGGCGCACGACCTATGAGATGTTCGAGCCGGCCTGGTCGACGAGAACGTTCGAAGACGACCCAGGAGCGCCGTTCTTCAACGACACCACCAAGTACGTCGTCTCCGGGACGCTCACGAACACGACCTGGAGGAACTCCGAGATCATCGGGCCGTATGACCCCGCCGCCATTCGGCGCCTCAAGGACGAGATCGAAGGCGGCCTGTACGTCAGCGGCAGCGGAACCCTGGTACGGGCGATGCTGGCGGACGGCCTGATCGACGAACTGCACCTGTTCGTCTATCCGCTCACGCGTGGGCCAGGTCCCAGGCTCTTTCCGGACGAGGCCGCGCCCAGCACCCTAACGCTCTCGGCGCACGCGTCATACGACAACGGTCTCGTTATCTCGCCTACCGACCGGCGGAAGCGCCCGCTTAGCCGGCGTCCTTACGAGCGCGGCTGGGAGCCACCCGCGGCGGCTCGTCCGGCTGCTTCGGATAGACGGGCGGCCAGGGAGCGTCCATGAGACCGTCCGCCCGATCGCGTTCGTACATCTCGAGCAGCGGCTCCAGCGACTGGGGTTGCTCGTTCATCGGTTCCCACGGATCGCCATGTGCTTCCAGCCGGTCCGGCACGGTCGCGATCGTCAGCTCGTCCGGGTGCAACGTATTGATCTCGTCCCAGGTGATCGGGGTCGACACCTGCGCCCCGGGACGGGCGCGTACCGACCACGCGCCGAAGACGGTCTTGTGCGGCGCGTTCTGGTTGTAGTCCACGAAGACGCGCTCCCCACGCTCCTCTTTCCACCATGCCGCGGTGATCAGCTCGGGACGGCGGCGCTCGAGCTCGCGGGCGGCGGCGACCGCGGCGGCGCGCACCTCGTACGAGTCCCAGCGAGGCTCCAGCCGGACGTACACGTGGAGCCCGCGGTTTCCGGTCGTCTTCGGGTAGCCGACAATCCCCAGCTCTTCGAGCAGACCCCGCAGCTCCGCCGCTGCCTCGCGAATGTCGTCGAAGTCGACCCCGGGTTGCGGGTCGAGGTCGAGACGCAGCTCGTCCGTGACCTCGGGGCTCTCACGCAGATAGGGCCAGACATGGAACCCGAGGCAGGCCAGGTTGACTGCCCAGACCACGTGCGCCATGTCGGCGAGGACGAGTGCCCGTGACGTCGTCCCGTTTGGGGTGCTGACGATCGTCGTCTGCAGCCACTCCGGCGCGCTCTCGGGCACGCGCTTCTGGAAGAAGGAGCTGCCCTCCGCGCCGTGGGGGAAGCGCTGCATGAGCGTGGGCCGCTCCCCGGCCGTGCGCATGAGCGGCTCGGCGACGGCGAGGTAGTACTGCACGAGGTCGAGCTTCGTCTCACCGCGCTCCGAGAAGAAAATCTTGTCCGGGCTCGAAATCGTGACGCTCCGGCCCGCGACGTCGAGCTCGTGATCCTCCGTCACCGAGCCAACGGTATACGCCCGTTTGGGCCCTGGCCGACCGGGAAGAGCCATAGTTCGGGAGTCAGACAGGGAAAAGAGAGGTGAGGATATGGGCTTCGGTCGCCTTCTCATTCGCGCAACGGTGGGCGGAATCTTCGTCGAACACGGCACGCAGAAGCTGCTCGGCTGGTTCGGTGGCAACGGCCTCGACGGCACGGGGCAGTTCTTCGACTCGGTCGGGCTCCGCCCTGGACGGCGGAATGCCTTGGCCGCGGGCACCGCGGAGGCGGCAGGAGGAATTCTCTTTGCAGCCGGTTTGGCCACTCCGGCCGCTGCGGCCGCGCTCTCGAGCGTCATGTTGACGGCGCTCCGGACCGTCGTCTGGAAGGACGGCATCAAGGTCGGCACGGGCGGCTTCGAGCTGCTGCTGCTCGCCGGCGCCGTCGGCGTCGCCGAGGAAGGCCCGGGCCGGCTCTCGCTCGACGCGGCCTTCGGCCGTGAGCGCAAAGGCCTCCGCTGGGGCGCGGCCGCTTTCGGCGCCGCAGCAACGGGCTCCTTGCTCGCGACCGCGCTCGGCCGCAGGTCGTCTGCGGCGTCAGAGCAGACGGACCCGCAGCACGACGAGGAACCGGTCGCGGCGGCGTAGCCATACCCGTGACCTGATCAGTCGATCGCCGGCGCGGCTCCGTACTCCTCGTCGCTCACGTGGTCGCCCCAGGTGGCGGGGATGCCTTCGTCGTCTGTCTGGACGATTGCCAGGTGCGTCATGAAGCGGTTCGGCGCCGCGCCGTGCCAGTGATCCTCGCCAGGCTCGAAGAACACACGGTCGCCGGGGCGGATCACCTCGACCGGCCCGCCGCGCCGCTGGGCGAGACCGATGCCCTCGAGCACATAGATCGTTTGCCCGTTCGGATGCGTGTGCCATGCAGTGCGCGCGCCGGGGGTGAAGTGGACGCTGCTCGCGCTCACAAGCGACTCGCCTGACGCCGCCGCGACCTGGTCGAGGTACACCGCGCCCGTGAACCAGTCGCTCGGCCCTGGATTCGTGGCGATTCCGTTCCTCGTGACCTCCATCGCAACCTCCTCGCGTCGATTCATCTGCCGCCTCTACTCTGCCGAGGAAGCTGAAAGGAGGTATGGACATGAGACCACGCCTCACGTATACGCTCGCCGCGGCGATCTTCCTGATCGCGGCGTCGAGTGCCGGATCCTCCACCGTCCCAAGGCCACCGGCCTGGGTGCTGCATGGAAAGTACTCCCCCACGATCAACCCGGCTGACTTCGTCTCGCGGATCGACAACCGGTACTTCCCACTGGCACCCGGCACGGTCTTCCACTACCGGGGCGTCAAGGACGGACGCCGGCAGACCGACGAGATGGTCGTGACCCACCGGGTGAAGAAGGTCCTCGGCGTGAGGTGCACGGTCGTCCGCGACACGGTCTTCCAGAACGGCAAGCCGCTTGAGCGAACCGACGACTGGTATGCCCAGGACAAGCATGGAAACGTCTGGTACATGGGCGAGGCTGCGTTTGACCGGAAGAACGGTCGCTTCGCCCGCGCGAGCGACTCGTGGAAGGCAGGCGTCAGACGAGCGAAGCCCGGCATCATCATGCGAGCCGATCCGCGGCCCGGCGATGTCTACCGGCAGGAGTACTACCCGCCCGGGGCGCTCGACCAGGCCCACGTCGTGGGAGCGTCAGCGACCGTTCAAGTCCCGACGGGGACGTACCAGCACGTGCTCGTCACCGACGAGTGGAGCCCCGTCGAGCCGCAGATCGAACGGAAGTGGTACGTGGCCGGCGTCGGTGAGATCAAGGAACGCGTGACCGCGGGAGGGCACGAGCAGTTCGAGCTCGTCAAGGTGACGCGCTAGGGATCGCCGACGCCGTGCTGCGTGAGTGCCAGAGTCGCCCGAGCTCTCGCAGCATCCGGGGGTACACGATCCGGCGCCGGAACGGCGCAATCGCGGCCATGTAGGCGGCGCCGAACCGTCCGTTCGGTTTTACGAGCACGGCCATCTGCCCCCGGTAGTCGCCCGCCCGGTTCGCGACCCAGCCGATGTGCAGCACGCCGTGCATCGTCCGGTTGACGATCTCCGCCGCCCACTCGTCCTCGAGGAGGTATACAGACGTAAATGGACGCGCGGCCGGACCTGACCGAGCCTGGCGCAGATCCTCGGGCAGGCGGTGGTGGAGTGTCGCACGGCCGTTGGTGTCCGAGCGATCCCAGCCGAACAGCCCGCCGATCTTCCACCGGACGGCGAACAGCCAGCGCACTGCACGGGACGGGCTACGCGAGGGGTCGAACGAGGCCATCAGCGCCACCAACCGAGGGAAGTCGTTCGCGCCGCCCGGCGTCGGCAGCGCCCACACGTCCTCGACCCTGTAGTCGCGGGTGAACTCGTGGATCCGCCAGGGTCGGGAGGTGTGGGCGGTCTCTGGAAGCCTCATGGGTGAGATTCGAAGGCGATCGAAACGGTATCCGGAGCCTTCCTCTCAAGCGGATGCCGGATGGGTGGCCGCCGCCGTCTTGCTGAAGCGCGGCAGGAGCAGCGCGGGCACGAGGCAGGCTCCGATGAGGCCGACAGCGAGCCAGAACGTGGTTCCGAACGCGTCGGCCGGAGCTGTGGGGTTGACGGCCAGCGCCCGTTGCAGCACGACCGCGAAGAGCGCGGTGCCGATCGCGCCGGCGATGCGCTGGATGGCGTTCAGGGCGCTTGTCGCTCGCGGCGTCTCCTCGTGCGAGAGCGTCTGGAATGCCGCCGCCATCGACGGCATGATCGTGCTGCCCGCGCCCATTCCCAGCACGAGCAACGCGCCGACGAGATAGACGTAGGAGGTCTCCGTGCCAATCTGCGTCAAGGCCAGCGCGCCGAGCGCCGCCACGACGACTCCGACCGAGACGACGAGGCGCGCACCGATCTTGTCGGTGAGGAATCCCGCGAAGGGCATCACCAGTGCCGCGCCTATGCCTTGCGGCGCGAGCAGGAGGCCGACGTGCAGCGGGTCCTGATGCCGGACGAGCTGGTAGTAGAGCGCAGAAGGATCAGCGAGCCGAAAAGCGCCATCGGCAGCAGGAAGTTCGCCGCGGCCGAGGTCGCGAAGCCGCGCCTGGAGAACAGGGAGACATCGATCAGTGCTGTTCGGCCCCGGGTGCGCGCGTGCCAGATGAACAGCGCGACGAGAGCTAGCCCGGCCGAAGCGGTGACGATGGTGCGCGTATCGCCAAATCCACCCTGGTTGCCGGCCTCGGAAATGCCGTAGAGGAAGAGGGCGATTCCCGGAGAGAGCAGGGCAAGTCCACGTGCGTCGAGTCGCTTGCCGAGCTGCGGTCGAGCCTCCGGGAGAAGACGCCGCGCGGCGATGACGGCGGCCACACCAACCGGCAGGTTGAGGAAGAAGATCACGCGCCAGCTCCACTGATCGACGATCGCCCCGCCGATCACCGGACCGAAGACGGGGGCGAGCAGCATCGGCACGCCGATCAATGCCATGACCCTGCCCATCCGCTGCGGCCCAGCCGCCTGCGCCAGGATCGTCTGGCCGACCGGGAGGATCATCCCGGCACCCAGCCCCTGCAGCACGCGGAAGCCGATCAGCGACTCGATCGACCAGGCGGTTCCGGCAAGCGTCGACCCGAGGAGGAAGAGGAGCAGCGACGCGAGCCAGATCCGCTTGGCGCCGAAGCGCTCGCTTGCCCAGCCGGTGAGCGGAATCACGCTCGCGAAGGCGAGCATGTATCCGGTCGCGACCCACTGGATGGTGGATATGGATGCGTCGAAGTCCTGCCGCAGCGTGGGGATCGCGACGTTCACGATCGTCAGGTCGAGGACGGTCATGATCGTCCCAAGGACGACGACGGCGCCCAGGACGAGCACCTCACGATCCATCCGTTCAGTCATTCTAAATTTAGAGTAACTACAATATTACGCCAGCGTCAAGTTTGTTGGTATCGTGACGACCCATGAGCGCCGACTTCGGACTTCGCGAGCGTAAGAAGCAGCAGACACGCACGCACATCGCCGAGACGGCTCGGCGGCTCTTCGTCGAGCGCGGCTTCGACCCCGTCACGGTCGCCGAGGTTGCACGCGAAGCGGATGTCTCCACGGGGACGGTCTTCAACTACTTCCCGACGAAGGAAGATCTGTTCTACAGCGGCATGGAGCTGTTCGAGGAACGCCTTCTCCATGCCGTCCGGGGTCGGCCGGCCGGGGAGTCCGTGCTGACCGCGTTCCAGCGCGTCGTCCTGGAGGGGATCCCGCGCCTGGCGCGGGACGACACTGCCGAGCTCATTGCCACGGCCGCGACGATCATCGGATCGAGCCGCTCTCTACAGGCCCGCGAGCGGGAGCTCATCGCGAACTACACCGAGGAGCTCGCGAGCCTCGTCGCCAAGGAGACCAACCGTCCCGCGGGCGACGTCGAGCCCATGGCCGTCGCCGCCGCGCTCATGGGCGTGCAGCGGGCTCTTGTCGCCTACGTCCACGCCGGCGTTCTTTCCGGACGGCGCGGAGCGAAGCTCTCCGCGGGCGTGCGCTCCCAGGCCAAGCGCGCGTTCGTGCGGCTCGAGCAGGGTCTCGGCGACTACGCGGTCAAGGGACGCTGACCGGGCCGATCAGTCGGCCTTGTTCCAGCCTTCCTCTCCGTGCGCCCACGGGACCGCCGTGCCGCGCCTGAAGACGAGGTCGTCCCCGTCGCCGGCATACACGCCGATCGTGTCGCTGTCGGGATACACGGAGACGGCCAACCCGCGCGCGTGCGAGAAGAGCAGCGTTCGCGCCGGGGCCTCGCTCCGGTTCATCACCTTGTGCGCCCCGGTGGGACCAGCGGGAAAGCGGACGAGATCTCCGCGCTCGAGCGTGTGCTCGCCGTCGGGCGCGCGCACCACGACGGTGCCTTCGACCACGAGCAGCCACTCCTCGTCGTATTCGTAGTGGTACGGGGACGAGCTCTGGCCCGGGGCGAGGTCGTAGATGAACATGAGCGTCTCTGTCGACCCGAGGGCTCGTGAGACGTCGATCCTGCCGTCCAGGTTCTCCGCGCTGGAGATGTTGATGACGTCCATATGGTCATTATCGGCCAACGTCGGGCGCGGTCGGCAGCGAGCGCTCCTCGAGGCCCTCTCCCCGCGCGAGTTGCGTCAGCAGCATCCCGTTGGTGAGCCACTCGACCGGCGCGCGGTCGTCCGTCAGCGGATCACCGTCCCGCCGCGCGGGGACGAGGTCGCGGCGAAAGAGCGGGACGAGCCGGTGCAGCGGCCCGCGCGCATCGTCCAGGCGCCGGATGAGCGTGCTCCGCGGCCGCGGCCGGTCGAGCGCGAGGACGAGGTCGCTGAAGTCCAACCCGGTCCACACCCAGGCCTGTGGGAATACATCGAGCAGCGTCGTCTCGATCGCCCGCGTGAGCCGCGCGTCGTCCGGCACCTTGGCCACGTTCATCGCCAGCACACCGCCCGGCTGGAGGTGCGCCCGAGCGAGCGAGAAAAACTCCTGCGTCGCGAGGTAGAAGGGGACGTATGGCTGGCGGTACGCATCCACCACGATCAGGTCGTACTGCTTGTGGGTTCGCTCGAGGAAGGGCCGGCCATCGGCTGTGATCACGCGCAGCCGTGGATTGTCGCCGAGCCCGAGAAAGCGCCGGCCCGCGGCGGTCACCTTCTGATCGATCTCGACGCCGTCGATCCAGACGAAGGGATAGAAGCGCCCGTAGGCCCGCGCGATCGTCCCGCCGGCGTTTCCGATCACGAGCATGGTGCGCGGCTCGCGGCCGAGCAGCGGCGGCAGCATGAGGAAGAGATCCCAGTACTGGCCGGTGAGGACGGAGTCACGCCGCCACATCGAGTGGTACGCGACGCCCTCGTTCAACTGCAGGACGCGCGTACCGTCGTCCCAGCGCACGACGGACACGTACTGGTACGGGGACTCCGACTCGTACAGGAGGCCCGCCTTGCTCTTCGTCACGCCGGGGGGTACGAGGAGCAGCAGAGCGATCGCAAGCGCCGGCGCGGCTCCGCGCCAGCCCAGGAGCGACGCCGCCGCGAGCGCGAGCAGGGCTGCCGTTCCAACCATCGTGCGCTGCGTCCCGAAGGCCTCGATCGCGATGAGCGCCGCGACGAACGTGCCGAGGATGCTCCCGATCGTCGAAAGCGCATAGAGACGACCGGAGACGCTGCCGGCGTCCGCCACCTTCGTGAGCGCAAGGCGAATGGCGAACGGTGAGACCATCCCCAGTAACGTGACGGGGATCGCGAACAGCGCGAGCGCAGCGAGGAACGATCCGACGACCACGCCGACGGACACGGAATCGAAACCGCTCGCGGCCGCATGGAGGATCGGGTGTGCCGCGAACGGTGTAGCCGCGATCAGCGCTGCCGCCGCGAGCACGATCGCGCCCAGGAGGACGCGGCGAGGACGCCGATCCGCAACCTTGCCGCCGAGCCAGTACCCCACCGAGAGGTACACGAGGATCAGCCCGATGACGTTCGCCCACACAACCGTCGAGTTGCCGAAGTACGGCGCCAGGAGGCGTGCGGCCGCGATCTCGGTGGAAAGCGTTCCCGCGCCTGCGACGAAGACGAGGACCGCCAGCCGCCAGTCCAGGCCGCTCGGCGTTCGTGCGTCACTCACTTCCGGATAGCGTGCCGAAGATATGAGCATCCAACGTGAAGGTGGCTGCTCGTGCGGCGCGGTCCGCTACCGCCTCACGTCCGATCCGCTGATCGTGCACTGCTGTCATTGCCTCAATTGCCAGCGGCAGACCGGAAGTGCCTTCGTCATCAACGCGCTGATCGAGGCCGACCGGTTGGAGGTTCTCTCCGGCGAGCCGCAGCAGGTACTCGTCCCGCGCGATGACGGCTCCGAGCAGACGATCTGGCGGTGCCCGACGTGTTGGATCGCGTTGTACAGCTGGTACGGGCGAGGGGCCGTCGACTTCGTTCGGGCGGGGACACTCGACGACCCGTCATCCGTCACGCCGGACGTTCACATCTACACCCGGTCGAAGCTGCCCTGGGTCATTCTTCCCGACTCGGTCCCGGCGTTCGAGGTCTTCTACGAGCGGAACGAGGTGTGGCCCGCGGCGAGCCTCGAGCGCCTCGAGACACTCAGGGCCAGCTGATCGCTTCGAGTCCGAGCCACTGGGCGAGAGACTCGAGCTCGCCTTGAACGGAGCTGGTCATGGCGCGGGTGAAGCGGACGTCCTGGTGTACGGCGTACACCTCCAACACCTTCTGCTTGCGCTCGGCCTTGGCGTCCACCTTGCCGACGAGGCGGTCGTCGTGGAGGACGGGGAGCGCGAAGTAGCCCCAGCGTCGCTGCTCCTTCGGCTTGTACATCTCGAGGATGTACTCGAAGTCGAAGAGCTCCTGCGTCCGCGCGCGGTCGTGAATGAGCCGGTCGAATGGGGACAGCAGCACGGTTCGCCCCTCGAAGTCCGGGCCGATCGCCCCGGGGTCGACCCGCCATTCGCCCGCGGTTCCCTCGACGACCGCCGGCTCTCCCGCCTCTCCGACATCCCACCGCTCGACCGGCGCGGCCGTGGTCTTGGCACGGGCGATGCCGAGAGACCGCAGCCGCTTCTCGTTCTTGATGCGTTCGGCGTCCTCGGGTGAAGGGATGAGCGCGTCGGCCGGATACACGCGCTCCGGCAGGTCCCATACTCGCTCGCGTCCGACGCGCGCGGAGATCGCCACTTCGCCTCGCATCATCAGGATCTCGAGCATCTGCGTGACGTTGCGGTTGTTCGTCCACCCTGAGGACGCCCATGCCACGGCCGATGTGTCCGGGATGTCGCGCGACGTGAGCGGGCCGGACGCGCCGAGGCGCTCGAGGATGTCGCGCCTGAACGAGTCGTTCGCCTCGAGCCACGCGCGGGTGCGCTCCCAGGGCGGCCACTTCGAGGCCCCGGCCAGGTACAGCCCAACGTCGCTCATCGGCCGCACGAGCGCGTTGTGCTCGAAGAACGTCCGGTCCTGCTCGAGAGCCTGCTTGAGGTCGGCCGGGCGGTACGCCGAGCCCATCCGGCTCCAGGCGACGAGGTCGGCGGCCGGGGCGATCGCCGCGGTCGGATCGATCTGCAAGAAGGTGAGCTGGGTCACCGTGTCGAGCAGATCGCTCCGCCGCCGCGCATCGAGCAGCTGCGCGCGGATGGCGATGCGACGGGCCTCGGCCCGGCTCAGCCGGTGAATGGACACACTCATGACGCTACCGCGTCCATACTGAAGCCGAGATGGGTCTGACCGAAAGGCTCGCTCGCTCGTCCAGCCGCCATCCCTGGCGCACGTTCTGCGCCTGGGGAGTCGCCATCGTCGTCGCCCTCGCATTCGCAGTCCTCTTCCTGCCAGGAAATCTGACGACGAAGGGGCACGTCACCGGGAACCCGGAATCGAAGCAGGCCGAGGATCTCTTCGGCACACGCTTCCCGCCGGACAAGCGGGCCGTGGACGAGCTGATCGTCGTACGGTCACCGACTCACACCGCGGGCGAACCCGCGTTCAAGGCGTTCGTACGAAACCTGGATGCCCAGGCAACTGCGACCGACGTCGTTTACCGCTCCAACGTCCTCGCGGTCTCGCGCGACCGGCACGCCGTCCTGATCGGCGTTCAGCGCCAGGACGACGTCGACCGGCTCCTTACCGTCGTCGAGCGCAACGACGGCCGCGACGGCTACACGGTCGTGATGACCGGCGACGGCACGCTCGACCACGACTTTAACGCCCTCTCCCAGCACGACCTCAAATCCGGCGAGCTCAGCGTCGGGTTGCCGGCCGCGCTCATCGTCCTGATCCTCGTCTTCGGCACGGTCGTCGCCGGGCTCGTCCCTCTGCTCATGGCCATGGTCTCGATCATCGTCGCGCTGGGGCTGTGCGCACTCGTAGCGGGCGGGTTCACACTCTCGGTCTTCGTCGTGAACATGCTCACCGGGATGGGGCTCGCCCTCGGAATCGACTATTCGCTGTTCGTCGTCTCGCGCTATCGGGAGGAACGTGCCCAAGGCCGGCCCGAGCACGACGCCATCGCCGTGGCCGGCGCGACGGCGAGCCGGGCGGTCTTGTTCAGCGGGACGGTCTTCGTGGTTGCGCTCAGCGGGATGCTGCTCGTGCCCTCCAACGTGATGAAGAGCCTCGCGGTCGGAGCGATCAGCGTCGGCATCGTCTCTGTGGTGGCCGCGCTGACGCTCTTGCCCGCGCTCCTTGGGTTGATCGGCGACGGCGTGAACCGGCTCCGCGTCCCGTTCATCGGGCGGAACCTCGGTGCCGCGCAGGAAGGCCGCTTCTGGGGAGCGGTCGTGCGCGCCGTCATGCGCCGGCCGGTCGTGTACCTCGTCACCTTCACCGCGCTCTTGATCGCCCTGGCCGTGCCGACCGTCGGTCTCAAGCTGGGGGCGAGCGGGGTCAGCACGCTTCCGAATCGGCTCGAGGCGAAGCAGGGCTTCGAGGCGCTCCAGCGCGACTTCCCGCAGGCGAGCGCGAGCCCAGCGCTGATCGCGGTGGTCGGAAACGTCGACTCTCCGCCTGTCCGGTCGGCGATCGCGAGGCTGCGAGCGGACCTCGCGCGCAACCCGGCCTTCGGCCGCAGCGACCTGCGCGTGACGGCGAACGGGGACGTGGCTGCGATCGGCGTGGAGGTCGGCGGCGATAGAACGGGCGAGCGTGCGCTCGACGCCGTGCGGAATCTGCGCGATGTCCAGATCCCGGCCGCCTTCGCTGGGACACACGCGCGCGTGGTCGTCGGAGGCGACACGGCCGACAACGTCGACTTCATCGACGCGATGAACACCTGGTTGCCGCTCGTCTTTGCCTACGTCCTCGGCTTCAGCTTCGTGTTATTGACGGTCGTCTTCCGCTCGATCGTCATCGCCGCGACGTCGATCCTCCTGAACCTGCTCTCGGTCGGCGCCGCCTATGGTCTGGTGATCCTCGTCTTCAAGCACGGGATCGGGAGCGGGCTGCTCGGCTTCCAGCGCGTCGACGCGATCGAGGCCTGGGTCCCGCTCTTCTTGTTCTCCGTGCTCTTCGGGCTGTCGATGGACTACCAGGTGTTTTTGCTGAGCCGCATCAAGGAGCGCTACGACGCAACCCGTTCGACGAACGACGCGATCGTGCACGGCGTGTCGTCGACCGCGCGCATCATCACGGGCGCCGCGTTGATCATCGTGGCCGTCTTCATCGGCTTCGCGATGGGCGACCTCGTCATGTTCCAGCAGATGGGCTTCGGCGTCGCGGTTGCGCTTCTGATCGACGCCACGATCATCCGGTCCGTGCTGCTGCCTGCGGCGATGCGGCTGCTCGGACGGTGGAACTGGTACCTGCCGCGCTGGCTGAACTGGCTGCCGCGGATTCAGATCGAAGCTCAGACTCCGGCCGCCGCGCAGGCTCGGTGACGAGCATCCAGCCTGAGCTGTGGGTCGAACGGCCGAGCGAGGCAGCCGCATTCTACGAGGCTGCGTTCGGCGCGACCGTCCTCCATCGCGTCGGCGAGGGAGACGACATCGTCGCGCAGCTCGCCGTCGGCGACGCGGCTTTCTGGGTGGCTGGACCGTCGGACGAGCTTGGACGCCTCAGTCCGCGCGCGCTAGCCGGGGCTACGAGCCGGACGCTGCTGGTGGTGGACGATCCCGACGAGGTCGTCGGACGGGCGGTGGCCGCGGGAGCGAAGGAAACCTCCCGCGTCGGTGAGGAGCACGGCTGGAGGATCGGGCGGATCGTCGATCCGTTCGGCCACGAATGGGAGATCGGGCGGCCGCTAGGGCCGTGGCCGCCAATGGGGCTCCGGTGAGCGGTTCACCGGGCCTCTCGGTGCCGCCGGAAGGCATCCGCGGCCCGGGCATCATCCTCCGTGCGCCGTTGCTGGACGATGTCGACGGCCTCCTGCCCGCGTTCAGAGACCCCGAGATGCGCGAAGCGGGGAATCTTCCACCCTTCAGGCGGGAAGAGCTCGTCGCGTCACTCGGGGACATCCCGGCCATGGCCGAGAGCGGCCGGTTGCTGCCGCTCTCCGCCCTCGATGCCGAGACCGGCGAGGTGGTCGGAGCCGGGATGCTCCACCACCTCGACGCGGAGCGGGGGATCGTCGAGATCGGCTACTTCGTGTTGCCTGCTGCGCGTCGCCGGGGCTTCGCCACTGCGATCGCGCGTCTCCTCGCGGAGCATGCGTTCTCGCTCGGCATCGAGAGGGTCGCGGCGTACGTCAACGTGGGAAACGTCGCGTCCGAGCGCGTCGTCGAGCGCGCCGGGTACACGCGCGAAGGCGTCGTTCGCTCGCTGCCGGTACCGGACGGGCGGCGCGTGGACAAGACGCTCTTCTCGCTGCTTCCGGGCGAGTGACGCTCAGACGTAGCCCTTCTGCGCGGCATACTCCTCGGCCACATACTTCGGCACCGCCCTCGCCCAGGCGTCCTCGACGAGGTCGCGCATCTCGTGGGCGTCAATCGCGGCGAGGCTGACTTCGATCCAGTTGAACCGCATGTCCGACTCCCTCGGCAACGAGAACTTCTCCGGTTCCGCCTCGACGGCCGCCTGACGGAACTCTTTCGGAAAGCCGCAGCCCATGCCCGATCCGTCCGGTGCGAGCGAGAGATAGACGATCTGGCCGATCCGGAACTTCACGAAGCCCCGCACGTGCGCCTCGTAGCTGCGGGGCAGCGAGGCTGCTAGCGCGCGAACCTCGTCGATCGTGACCGGCACGTCACCGTCAGGATATGGGCAGTTCTGTAGGGCCCCGCTGACCTAACCTAGGCGGGTGAGCCGGAGCCCGCCGGGGGCGCACGCCGCGAGTTCCCCGCCGTCCGAACGGACGACCGTACTGGACCGGATTGCCATCGCCGCGAGGGCGGTGGCGGACGCGGACCCAGGCGAGATCGAGGCGGCGGCACGCCAGCTCGGCGAGTCCAGGAGGTACCTCGCTCCCGTGGCCTGGGCAGCGGGTGCGATCGTGTTGCTGGTTCGCGGCGTCAAGCTACTCCTGCTGAACTGGCGCCTTACCCTGATCGAGCTCGTGCCGGCGGGCTGGGTGTGGATCGTCATGTGGGATCTCCGCCGCGGTTCGCTGCGCGGAGATGCGTTCCGGCAGTTCACCGTCGGTCAACTGGTCGTACTCGCCGTGCTGACGATCGTCGCGAGCACCGCGTCCTTCTGGTGCAACACCGTCTTCGGCTTCGCGATAACGGAGTCCCGGCCGCGAATCAGGCCCGCGGTCCGGCAGGCCAAGCCCTACCTCGGTCAGATCATCCGTGCAGGTGTCGCCATGGGACTGGTCCTGGCCGTCGCGGCGGCCGGCATCCCGCGGATCGACTCCACCTGGCTCTACGTTCCCGCGATCGGAGCCGTGTATGCGCTGATGCTGGCCAGCTTCGTCGTCGTTCCAGCCCGGATCCTGGGCGTGAAGAAGCGACGGCGCTCTCCGAGGGAGGCGATCGGACACTGGACGGTCGGCGGTGCGCTGAGCGCGGTGGCAATGACGCCCGGGTTCGTGCTCGACCGGATCGGCCTGGTCCTACTGGGCGTGCCCGGCCTGAACGTGCTCGGCTTCGCGCTCCTCTCGATCGGAACAGCGCTCTACGCCGCGGGTATGACCTCGGTCAAGGCCGTCAAGCTGAGCATGAAGCTCGAAGCCCCTGGATCTAACTCCGCGGGGTGACGCCGGGTCACCCATGCGCCTTTCCGGACCGTAAATCACCAAGGTGATCCAAGGCGGGTGATTCCGCTTTCACCCGGACTCGATTTACCGTCACAGCGTCGAGATGCTCGGGCGACGTACCACCGTCGTGGCCCTCGTTGCGGTTGCTGCCGCCATCTGCGCGGGTGTCGCCCGCGCAGACGCGTCACGCACGCTGGCGGAGAAGTACACGCCCGTCGTGCGCCTGGTCGAGCAGGAGGAGCCATGCGAGCACGGCGAGGCATTCGTGCCTACCGACGTGAATCTCATCCTTCCGAGCCCGGAGGTCGCGCTTCGCGGCCCCTGGGACACGATCAACATCATCAAGGTCGCACCGACGGCGTCCGACCTCGCCGCGGGACTCTTCGACTACCACCTGGACTTCCCCGGGAACGCCGTCGCCCCCAGCTGCGTCTACGACAAATGGTCGCACCGCGTCAACAACGAGCACGAGCCGAGGATGTACGCCCGCGTCGTCACCGATCGCGACTTCCCCGGCCACCTCGCACTGCAGTACTGGTTCTTCTACCTCTTCAACGACTTCAACGACAAGCACGAAGGCGACTGGGAGATGATCCAGCTCAACTTCGATGCGTCAACCCCGGCGCAGGCGCTGCGGACGAACCCCACGCGAGTCGGGTACAGCCAGCACGACGGCGCGGAGAGCGCGGAGTGGGGCGAGTCGAAGCTCCAGCTCGTGGGCGGACCCCATCCTGTCGTCTACCCGGCTCTCGGCTCGCACGCGAACTACTACACCTCCGCACTCCACCTCGGGCGCAGCGCCGCTCAGGGCGTCGGCTGCGACGACACGGTGGGCCCGTCCGTCGACCTCCACCCACGGCTCTCGCTGATCCCGACCGACAAGGCGGCCTACGTGCGCTCATATCCGTGGCTTGCGTACAAGGGCCGCTGGGGCGAGCAGCATCAGAGCTTCTACAACGGGCCGACGGGGCCGAACACGAAGACGCAATGGACCCATCCGATCGCCTGGGGGCGCTCGAGGAGTGGCGCGACAAGAGCTTCACCGTGCCGGCGGGATCCGCACTAGGCGGAACGGCAACGGGCTTCTTCTGCGGCGCGGTCGCAGCCGGGTCGAGGCTGCTGACCGCCCTCGTGGGAAATCCGTCGCCGGTCCTGATCGCGCTCGCCGTCCTCCTCGTTCTCATCCTGTGGCTGACCTCACGCACGCGCTGGCAGCCCTCCGCGCCGTTCCGTCTGGAGCACCGCCGGCCGTGGGGCTCGATCGTCAACGCAGCGCGCCGGCTGTACGTCGGCCACCTAAGTCTCTTCCTGCAGATCGGCCTGCTGTTCTTCCCGCTCGGCGTGCTGATCAGCGTCATCCAGTACCTGCTCTTCCGGGTCAGCGGCCTGAGCGGGCTGGTGGACTCGGCCGGCACCACGAACTCCTTCGTGGATTTTCTCGCCATTGCGCTCGGTCTGCTCCTCACCGTCTTCGGTCTCGCCATCGTCCAGTGCGCCACGGCCTACGCGATGGTGGACCTCGACGCCGGGAAGAAGGCGAGCGCGGTCGCCGCGTACCGGAAGACCCTCTCGAAGCTCGGGAGGGTCCTGGGCGTCGTCCTCCTCATGACGGTCGTCGTCCTGCTGCTGGGCGCCACGGCAGTCGGCGCGCTCCTCGCCCTGTGGCTCCTGGTGCGCTGGGCGCTCACCCCGCAGGTGATCGCCCTGGAGGACGCCTCGGCGATTGGAGCGCTTCGGCGGAGCGCCCGACTCGTGCGCGGGAACTGGTGGCGCACGGCCTCCCTCCTCCTCTTCGTGACGGTCATCGCGCTGCTCCTCGGGCCGCTCTTCGGCACGCTGCTGCTCTTCGCCAGCCATGCCTCCTTCAACTTCATCAATCTCATCTCCAGCGTCATCTACGCGGTCGTCCTTCCCTACACGGCGATCGCGACGACGTACCTCTACTTCGACCTCCGTTTGGCGAAGCAGCAGGAGGGTGAGACCGCAGAGGCCGGCGACGTTCTCCCCGCAGTGGTCCCGCCCGCCGCACCAGCTCCCCCGGTAGACGCGGTGTAGCGTTGCCCCGTGCCCGAGCGCGTCCTCACGCTGCGGGAGCTGAACCGCGCCACGCTCGCGCGCCAGCTCCTGCTCCAGCGCAAGCGGCTCTCGCCCGCGCAGGTGATCGAGCGCCTCGTCGGAATGCAGGCGCAGTGGCCGCCGGCGCCGTACGTCGGCATCTGGACGCGCGTGACGAGCTTCCGGCGGGAGTCGCTGGCGCGCTTGCTCGCGAACCGCGCGGTGGTCAAGTCGACGGTGATGCGGCAGACGCTGCACCTCGTCACGCGGCGCGACTACGCGCTCATGCGCGCCGCGCTCAGCGAGACGAACTTCCCGGACCAGACGGAGCTCGCGACGCGCCTTGTCGCGACTGTGCGCGCGTTCGCGGCGAAAGGCCCCGTGACCACGCGTGAACTCCTCGACCACATCGAGCGCGAGCACGGGCTCACCGGCTTCGAGGCGCTCCAGGGTTGGCGGGGCGCGCGTGTCCGCGCACACGTGGTGCACCATCACGAGACCGCGCTCTGGAACGCTCGGCCCCAGGGGCTGTTCATCACGCTCGAGGAGCCGGAGCAGCACGATCCGACCGAGGCGCGCGCGCAGATCCTCCGGCGTTACCTCGCGGCCTTCGGCCCGTCGACGAGGCGCGACATCGGCGCCTGGAGCATGATGCACGTGCCCGAAATCGTCCGGGCGCTCGAGCGGCTCGAGCCGCTCCGCCGCTTTCGCGACGAGCATGGCCGCGAGCTCCTCGACGTTCCGCGCGCGCCGCTCCCGGATCCCGACACGTCAGCTCCCGTTCGGTTCCTGCCGAGGTACGACAACGTCCTCCTCTCGTTCGCCGATCGGACGCGTGTCCTTCCCGAGGAGTACCGGAGGATCGTGATCACGAACAACGGCGGCGTTGGCCAGACCTTTCTCGTCGACGGCTTCGTCGCCGGACTCTGGGAGGTCGAGAAAGGACGCGTCGTACTCGAGCCGCTCAGGCGGCTGTCGCGCTCGGCGCAGCGCGAGGTGAAGGACGAGGCGGCTCGCCTCGAAGCATTCCTTGCCCCGTGACCGCGATCGTTTTCCGTGGTGGCATCGAGCTCGAGAGTCCGCTTGAGATGGCGGTCGGGTTCCTCGAGGCCTACCCGGAGTCCGGAATGCGTGACGCGTCGGGACCCGAGTCGTTCGACGAGCGTGACCTTCGCTCGGCGAACCGCGGCGGGGCCCGAATTGCGGCGGTCGAGAGCGCGGCGATTCTCGCGCGTCGGGACGAGATCGAGCACTCCCTGCGCAGGATCCCAATGGATGCATCGCTGGCCGCGGCAACGAGCGCGGTCCCATGGGAGCCGCTGACGCGGCTCTTCTGCGCCTTCGCCGACATCCGGGGTGTCGGGTTCTCCAAGATGACGAAGGCGCTGCACGCGAAGCGACCTGCGCTGATCCCGATGCTCGACAGCGTCGTCCAGGCCTACCTGACCGCGGACGGCCCCGAGAGGCGCTCCCCGCAGCCGTTCGGGCAACGGGCCACCGCACTCGTGCGCAGCTACAAGCAAGATCTGGACGCGAACGCCTCCGCCCTAGAAGAGATCCAGCGGGCTCTCGTGAACCGCGGTTATCAGCTCACCGCGGTGCGCATCCTCGACCTTCTGATCTGGTCCGCCTATTCGCAGTCCGCTCGCTGAACGATGTCGAGAATGGTTGG
>Ga0114129_10001813_pt1 | contig 29131 bp, 26 predicted proteins | sample RhiMetdeltSRZDD1_FD_80071 | JGI IMG/M metagenome (GOLD analysis project Ga0114129, IMG submission 80071) | Populus rhizosphere microbial communities from Tennessee, USA - Rhizosphere MetaG P. deltoides SRZDD1 (version 2) (version 2) | ecosystem: Host-associated > Plants > Roots > Rhizosphere >... | reverse complement strand
TCTCTCCGCGCACGAGCCCCGGATCGGCGACGCCCGATCTGCGGCCAGCTTTCGGCGATATCGTCGATCGCGCGCGGCGGTTGCCTGGCGTGACGGATGCTGCCGCGGCATCGCCGGGCATTCCCTTCCGCGTCAACCTGTTGATCGACGCGTTGCGGGCGCCTGGCCAACCCATCGACTACCACATGACCGTGAGCGTCAAGGTCGTCACCACCGGCTACCACCGGACGCTGGCGATCCCTCTCAGGAGCGGCCGGTACTTTACTGACGATGATCGTGAAGGGGCGGAAGCTGTCGTCATCTTCAGCGACGCAGCCACACGAATGTTCTTCGGCGGGGACGATCCGCTCGGACGCGCCGTTATCGTCGGAGGCGAGCGACGCGTCGTGGGGATCGTGGCCGACGCACGGCAATCGAGCCTCGAGGTCAGCCCGCATCCCGAGGTCTACCTTCCAATGGCGCAGAGTCGCGGACGATCCGCCGGCTATGTGCTCCTGCGCACGAGCAGCGACCCGAACGACGCGCTGCCGGCGCTTCGTGCCGTCGTTGGGCAGGTGCTGCCGCAAGTGCCGCTCAGGAATATTGCCCGCTTGGAGGATCTCTTGGCCGCGCAGATCGCTGAGCGGCGCTTGAACATGCTGATGTTCAGTCTCTTCGGCGTTCTCGGTCTGGCGATTGCCGCCGTTGGTATCTTCGGCGTGCTCGCTTATCTCGTGTCGCAGCAGACGAGGGACATCGGCATTCGTATGGCGCTCGGCGCCACACGATCGCGCGTCGTCGCCGGAGTGTTTGGCCACGTCGGTCAGCTCGTAACCGCCGGGCTGATCATGGGCGGCCTCGGTGCATGGTCTCTGTCGCACTTGGCCGGTCGGTTTCTGTTCGGCCTCGAGCCCACGGACGCTCGTGCCTATGCCGTCGCGATGACCACGCTATTGGCGGCAGCGCTCGTCGCCACGGCTCTGCCAGCGCGCCGTGCCGCGAGTATCGATCCAACCAAGGCGCTGCGACAAGAGTAGGAGGGACCCATTTGAAGGCTCTTTCACTCGCCTCGTTCACGATGGCGATCTGCGGTCTCGTGTTCATCGAGTTGCCGGTTTCGGCCACCGCCGTGAACATCACGGGCACGTGGGAAGTCACCATTCACTATCCGCCACCAGATGGCGACTATCAGGCCACGTACGTCCTGAAGCAAGACGGCCAGAAGATCACCGGCACTTACCACGGCATGTACGGTCCAGCGGAGGTCACGGGGACCATCAAGTCAGACGACGTGGCTCTGGCCGTGACGGTGCATGGCTCGACCGCGCGATTCTCGGGGAAGGTCTCCTCCGCGACGAAGATGAGCGGCACGATGACGTTACGTCTCGACAGCAGCAGCCTGCCGACTGCCGGCGATGGAGCCCCGACCCATAAGTGGAGTGCCGAGAAGAAGAAGTGAGTCGTCCTGCGTCGCGTTCGCTGCGTGCTGCTCGTCGACGCGATGCTGTTGATCAGGAGTTCCGGAACCACCATGCACGTCGATCCGAGGTTCGGACGCATTCATTGAGGAGAAGACAAATGAAGAAACAGCAGTTCTTGGCCAGGTTAGTCGTCGTTCTGCTGGTCTGCGGCTTCTCGCCATTTGTGTTTGGCCAACCGGAGAGCGACGGTACCCTCACGATTGTCAATCAGTATGGCGGCGGCGTGTAATTCCTCACGATTGAGCGCGGCAGCGGACGCGGGCCCGTTCGGGCCGGCGCATCTTCCCCCGCTGAACCGGCGAAGCTGCCGGAAAAGACGACTACGACTGAGCATGGTCGCGGAGGCGGGCCGATTCCGGTCCGCGGAACCACGCACGCGTTCAATTACGTAACGTGCGCCGACGACTATGAAAATGAAGTGGCGACCGAACGCAGCGGAGGTGCCCGGGATTCGGAACCGTTGGCGCACCGTGGCAACGGTGCGCCGCACGCTTCCACGAGTCCCAACGGGATTCGGAACCGCTCGCGTCGCGCGCGAGCGCGACGCGGCGCTTCCCGAGAGCCGGTTGGGGACGAAGCGACTGAGCGAGAGCGAAGGAGATTCGTCCCCAACGGGATTCGAACCCGTGTTTTGGCCTTGAAAGGGCCACGTCCTGGGCCTCTGGACGATGGGGACCAACGGCGGCTCGCTCACGACGACTGAGCGACGGCGGGCCAGCCATCCATCTTAACACGCGCGTTCGCGCCGCCCGTCGCGCCGCTTGCGCCGCGCTCACCTGCCGAGCGCCGGATCGCCCTCCGGCCAATCGCTGCGAAAGCCGACGCAGATGTCCTTGCCCGCGCACCGAATCTTCACGGTGCACGGCGGACACTCCTTTCGCGCCTCGCAGAACCGGAAATAGATCGAGTCCGGGCTCGCGCCCGGCGGGACGAGATCGACGGGATTGAGCGGCGTGGAGCCGTCGAGAAACGTCGGTGTGCCTTTTTTCTCGATCCAGATGTTCGCGTGGGCGCCGGTCTCGCGCTTGCCGTCGTACTCGTGGAGATGTCCGAGCAGCCCGCGATAGTGGTCGAGGAGCCATCCATCGCCGACGACAGGCGAGTCGGCGGCATCGACGTCGTCGCTGTCCGGAAACTGATCGGTTATCCAGTGGCAGTGGAAGAAATCGTCGCGCGACAGCGTGCTCCCGTCGGCCAGCGCGGCCGCGATGAGCGGGCAGAGATCGCGCTCCAGCACCTCTTTGAAACGCGGCGCGTGCTCGAACGGCACGCAGTCGCACCGGAATTGTTCGACCTGTCGCACGCGGGGATTCTTGCCCTCGAGATCGAGCACGGTCAGCCACTTTCCATAGGACACCACCCGGCATTTCCGACACGCCGTCCCGTCGCCGCAGAGACGATTGTTGCACTTGCGCCGCATGCGGACGACGCCGTCCGTCCCTCGCGTCGCGATGAGCGTCAGGTTGCACTCGCCCTCCGGACCGCCCGGACACGCGCACGAGATTCGTAGCTCGTTCGACCACCGCTGCACCTTCTTCGCGCAGTCGCCTCCGCCGGCGCAGTCGCCCACGCACTCGATGTCGAACTCGCCGGTGAGGTTGCCCTTCAGATCCGAATACAGATCGATCTTTGCCTGACAGGCCATCGACTCCTCCTCTGCTGCGCCGCGGTCAGTCCGCGATCGCTACCGCACCGGCTTCACGGCCCTCTCGAAGAACTCCTTCTGCAGCCGCGGACCGATCTCGTCCGTCTTGACCGCGCGGATCGCGTTCGCGATGCGCGCCGCCGTCGCGGCGACCGACGCCTCGCCGCGCGCCGCGGTCGCGCCCGCCGAATCGCCGCCGTAGTGATTGGGGAATCGCGCGTACCAGGAGATCGCGGTGAAGACGCCGTCCGGCAGACGCAGGCGGTTCAAGTCCGCTCCCGACTCCGTCGACGATCGCTCGGGGTGCGCGAGGCCTGGCCGCGCGGCCATCAGGTTCGCGATCTCACCTTCGCCCGCATGACCGTCGACGCCCTGCCGCGACGGCGCCGCGCCCGGCGTCCCAGGCGGTGCGCTGAACGCCGACAGCGCGTACACGATGTAGTCCTTCGGTGCGTCGAGCTGCGTCTGCGCGAAGTACTGAATCAGCTGCGTGTTGCCGCCGTGCCCGTTGACGATCAGGATCTTCTGACAGCCGTTGCGAGCCATCTCCGCCACGGTCTCGTGCAGCATCTCGAGCTGCAGGCGCGAGCTGTACGCAATCGTGCCCGGCTGGTGCCTGGCCTCGAAGATCTGGCCGACGAAGTACTCCGGAAACACCACGGCGTACTCGTCGGTCGTCGCGCGAAGCGTCGCGAAGCGCACGTTGATGAGATCCGTCCCGAGCACGCCGGCAGGCCCGTGCTTTTCCAGGATGCCGAACGGCAGCAGGCACGTGCCGTTCGATGCTTGCAGCGCCTTTACGAAATCCTCGGCGGTCAACTCCTCCCACTTCGGCGACAGCGATTGCGCCGCAGGGCGGACCGCCGCCAACACCACGATCGAGACGACAGCGAGACGCATGTTCCTCATAGGTCGCTCCCCGTGCGGTACTATTACGCAAACCGTGTCCTCATCCTCCGCGCCGGCATCTGTGCGGCGCGGCTCGTCCTTCGCGACGCTCGCCGCCGTCTGCCTGCTGTTCACCGCGCTCACGCTCGCGTTCGCGCATCCGCTGGTCACGCGCCTCGGCAGCAGCCTCTTCAAGGCCGACTCGGACGGCTTCTTCATCCTGTGGACATTGTCCTGGGACGTCCACGCGTTCATCCATCAGCCGCTCGCCCTCTTCGACGCCAACATCTATTATCCGGAGCAGGACACGCTCGCGTACTCCGAGAGTCTGATCGGCAGCGCGTTGTTCGCGGCGCCGATCATCTGGATCACGCACAACCCGGTGCTCGCATCCAACCTCGTCGCGCTGCTGTCGTGCATCCTGTGCGGCGTCGGCGCGTACGTCCTCGCGCGCGAGCTCGAGGTCTCGACGCCCGGCGCGCTCGTCTCCGGCCTGATCTTCGCGTTCGCCCCGCCGCGATTCCTCCGCATCGATCAGATGCACCTGACGACAGTCCAGTGGGTGCCGTTCTGCCTGGCGGCGCTGCACGCATACTTCAAGCGCGGGCGGCCGCGCGATCTGCGGATTGCCGTCGCGCTGCTGACGCTGCAGGTCCTCACGAGCGGCCACGGCACCATCTTCCTTGCTGTCGCCGGTCTGGCGCTGATCGCGTATCACCTGATGGCCGGCGCGCCGCTCGCCCTCGAGCGGCGGGCGCGCGATCTCGGCATCGCCGGCGCGTGTCTGCTCGTGCCGGCCCTCCTCATCGTGCAGCCGTACCTGACGGTGCAGTCGGTGATGGGACTGCGCCGCACGCTCGATGATGCCATCTCGTTCGCGAGCTTTTTCGATTCGCCGAGCTACGTGCACAGCTACCTGCTCTCGCTGATGCCGCGGCTGCGCGTCGCCGAGAGCGCGGAGGCGGAGCTGTTTCCGGGCATCCTGCCGATCGTCCTCGCGCTCGCGGCCTGCTGTCGCCCCGGCGCGCGCCGAGGCCCGACCGCCCTCTACGGGTTCATCGCCGTCATCAGCTTCTGGCTGGCGATCGGGCCGCCGTTCGGGATCTGGCGCTTCGTGTACTGGATTCCCGGCCTGAACTTCATCCGCGCGCCGTCGCGCTTCACGATCCTCGAGGTGCTCGGGCTCGCGGTGCTCGCCGGCTTCGGCTTCGATCGCCTCACGCGGCGCTTGACGGCACGCGGCGTCGCGGCCGCCGGACTCCTCGTCTCCGCGCTGCTGGTCGGCGAGCTCGCCGTGCCGCTGTGCGTCGAGCCGTTCGTGTTCGAGATTCCGGCGCTCGATCGCTGGGTCGCGAGCCAGCCGGTGCCGTTCGTCGTCGCGGAGCTGCCGCTCGAGCATCCGCACAACGAATGGCGGCACGCGGCGTACATGCTGCACTCGACCGCGCACTGGCAGAAAACCATACACGGCTACAGTGGATTCCGGCCGCCTGCGCACGAGGCGCTCTATCGGCAGATGATCCACTTGCCGGATCAGGACAGCGTGACCAGCCTGCGCGAGCTGGGGGTGACGTACTTGATCGTCCACGCGGACCTGTACGTCCCGCAGGACTGGGCGCGCGTCAAGGATCGGTTCGCGCAGGTTCCGGCGCTGACGCTCGTCCACGAGGAGGCTTGCGGTCGCGTGTATCGGATCGAGGCAATCGCCAGGGCGGGTGTTCAGTAAAGCGCTCCGGACGACCACCTCCGACCCCGACGACCACCTCTAACCCCCCGGCACAGAGTTTGATTCTGGTCCTCACATGGACCAGAAGCTGCCTACTGTTGAGACGTCGCTGGAGACCCTTACCACCGTCGTCGGGAAGGCTGCTGCAGACCTCCACGACGTGCACGGTGTGCTCGAGCGCGAACGGGCCGACATCGGGTCGCGCAATACCACAATGTCGCGCGAGATCGTCGGCGCGTCCGTCAAGGCCATCAAGGAGTTGCGCAAAGCGGACGAAGCGCTCAAGGACGTCGTCCGGGGGCTGGCCGACCGCGACTGAAACCTTACTTCGACGGCGTGCTCGTCGGCATCTGCAGCAGCTCGCGGATCCCGCCGAGCGACGCCATGATGCCGGTCGCTTCGAACGGCAGGAACACGAGCTTCTGCGCGCCGGTCGCGATCGATCCGAGTGACTCGAGATAGCGTTGCGCGATGAGATACTGCGCGGGGTTGCCGGCCGTGCCGATCGCCTGCGCGACCATCTGAATCGCCTGCGCCTCGGCCTGCGCGACGCGCAGCCGCGCCTGCGCCTGGCCGTCGGCCGCGAGGATCGCCGCTTCCTTCGAGCCCTCGGCGTTGACGATCTGCGACTGCTTGGCGCCCTCGGCGCGCAGGATCGCCGCGGACTTTTCGCCTTCCGCCGTCGTCACGACCGCGCGCCGGGTCCGCTCCGCGGTCATCTGCTTTTCCATCGTCAAGCGGATCTCTTCGGGTGGCGTGATGTTCTTGAGCTCGATGCGCATCACCTTCACGCCCCACTGCTGCGTCGCGCTGTCGAGCGCCGCGCGCAGCTGCGAGTTGGTCGTGTCGCGCGAAGCGAGCGTGTGGTCGAGATCGAGCTGGCCGATCACGTTGCGGAGCGCCGACAGCGTCAGCTGCTCGAGCCCCCATCGCAGGTTCTGCACCTCGTAGGTCGCGCGCACGGGATCCGCGACGAGGAAATAGATGACCGCGTCCACCTCCATCGTCACGTTGTCGCGGGTGATGACCGGCTGCGGCTCGATCTTCGTGATCTGCTCGCGGAGATCGATCGTGTCGCGGACCGAGTCGAGGAACGGGATGATCGTGTTGAGGCCGGCTTCGGCCGTGCGGTGGTATTTGCCGAGCCGCTCGATGATCTTCACCTGCTTCTGCGGGACAATCTTGATCGTCCGCATCAGCACGATCAGGAGGACGAGGGCGATCCCGAACAGGACGTAGCTGCCGATCATACGCGCGTCACCTCCAGCACGATGCCGTCGGCGCCGACGACCCGTACTTTTGCACCCGCCGCAATCGCCTCTTTGCTGCGCGCCGCCCAGTCCTCGCCGCGGACGTTGACGCGGCCGGCGCCAATCGTCGGATCGATGTCGTGCGTGACGATGCCGTCGCGGCCGATCAGCGTGTCGGTGCGCGACGGCACACCGGGGCCGCCGATCTGCCCCACGAGCCGCGAGCGGAGGACGAGCAGCGAGACGGCGAGGACGCCGACGAAGGTCGCGATCTGCACGGCGAGCGTGAAGCCGAGCAGCGCCGACACGGACGCGGCCACGGCAGCGGCGCTGACGAACGCGGAGCCGAAATGCGGCACGCTGACTTCGATGACCGCCGCGACGAAGGCGACGGCCAGCCAGACCATCGCCGCCACTTCGAAGACGAATCGCATGGAAGGGAGGCCGAGATTATACGCGGAAGAGCGGCCGTCCGTTCGCCAGCCCCGGCCAGGGGATGCCGACCAGCATCAGGACCGTCGCCGTCCCGAAGCAGACGATCTCGCGTGTCCGGCGCGCGGCCGGTGTCCGCGCCCTGCGCGCGAGGACGCGGCCCACGTGCGCCAGCACCACCGCCGCCAGCATCGTCGTGAGGTGCTCGACGGCCCAGAATCGCAGCGAGCGGTCGCGCATCGCGGCGCCGAAGTCGTTCAGGGCCTGCGTCGTGAACGGGCTGAGCACGAGATACAACCAGAGACCCAGGAGCATCTGCGTGTCGAGCGCCGTCATGAACAAAAGGCCGAGACGCTCGGTCGGCCGGCGTCCCAGCGCCGACGCCGTCACGACGATGCCGAGCGCGAGCGCGATCCAGCGAATCCAGGAGTGGAGCAGAAGGACGGTCGTGTACATGCGTGCCACGGTATCACGTGCGGGTACAATTCGACATGCTCGCCGCGCTGCTGCTCGCGCTCTCGTTCGCGATGGAGGCATCCAGCGATTACCTCGTCTACGTCGCCTCCGAGGCCGCGGACAAGATCACGCTGGTTCGCTTCGGCGCGGATGGCGGGCACGTCGAGCGCGAGCTGACCACCGGCATCATGCCGACCGACATCGACGGCCCGCACGGACTGACGATGTCCCCCGATCGCGCCTTCTACTACGTGTCGCTCGCGCACGGCCAGCCGTTCGGCAGCGTCTGGAAATATCGAGCGAGGGACGATACCGTCGTCGGCCGGACGACGCTCGGTATGTTTCCCGCGTCGATGCAGACGACGCCGGACGGCGAGCTGCTGTTCGTCGTCAACTTCAACCTGCACGGGGACATGGTGCCTTCGTCGGTGTCGGTCGTCGCGACGGGCGAGATGGTGGAGGTCGCGCGGATTCCGACCTGCACGATGCCGCACGGTTCGCGCGTCAACATGCAAGGCACGAAGCACTACTCGGCGTGCATGATGGACGACCTGCTGGTCGAGATCGACACGGCGACGCTGAAGGTCTCGCGCAAGCTCGCGCTCGGCGCGCACGAGAAGGCGCACGGCGGCTGCTCGCCGACCTGGGCGCAGCCGTCGCCGCGAGGCTCGGTGTTCGTCGCGTGCAACGCCTCGAACGAGATCGTCGAGGTCGACGTCGAAAAGTGGGCCGTCGCCCGACGGCTGGCAGCCGCCGACGGCGTCTACAACCTCGCCGTGACGAGCGACGGCGGCCGCCTGATCGCGACGAACAAGCGGGCGCAGTCGGTGTCGGTCTACGACGCGCGCGACGGTAACGAGCTCGCCCGGATTCCCACGAAGCGGCGCGTCGTCCACGGCGTCGTCGTGTCGCCCGACGACCGGTACGCGTTCGTGTCGGTCGAAGGCGTCGGCACCGAGCCGGGCACCGTCGAGATGATCGACCTCCGCGCGCTGAAGACGGTCGCCACCGTCGACGTCGCGCCGCAGGCCGGCGGGATCGATTTCTACAAGCTCACAAACTGAGCTCGTCGCGCAGCCGGCGCGACTGCCGGCGCGACACCTTCACGCTGGGTCCGCCGCGCAGGACGGCCACGAGACCGCCGTCGACGTCGGTCTCCAGGCGATCGACCGCGTGCAGGTTGACGATGTGGCTCCGGCTGACGCGGAAGAAGCGCGCGGGATCGAGCCGCGCCTCCAGCGCCTGCAGCGAGCGGAGAATCAACGGCCGGTTGCCGCCGAAGTACACGCGCGCGTAGTTGCCGTCGGCCTCGAGCAGCCGGATCTCGTCGACGGCGACGAGCCAGCACCGCTCGCCGTCGCGCACGAAGACGCGATCGATCCGCGGCTGGGCGCTGCGCGCGACGATCGCCTTCGCGCGGGCGATTGCCTCCGCCAGCCGCTCCGGCGCAATCGGCTTCATCAGGTAGTCGAGCGCGTTCACCTCGAACGCACGGACCGCGTGCTGATCGTACGCCGTCGTGAAGACCACCGCCGGCACGCGATCGAGCCGCGCGAGCACGTCGAAGCCGCTGCCGTCCGGCATGTGGATGTCGAGGAAGAGCAGATCGACGAGCTCTCGGTTCGCCAGCGCGATCGCTTCGTCGACGTTGCACGCTTCGCCGATGACGGCGACGTCCGCGTGGGCGCGAAGCAGGCGCCGCAGCTCCGCGCGGGCGAGACGCTCGTCGTCGACGAGCATCGCGTTCACGCGGTCGCCTCCACGGCGGCGCCCGCGCGCGCCGGGATGGAGACGCGCGCCCTGACCTGGCCGTCGGTCGAGGGATCCACGGTCAGCGACGCTCCGTCGCCGTAAATCAGGCGCAGCCGCTCGCGCGCGTTCCGCAGGCCGAGCCGTTCGCCGCCGCCGCCGACCTGCATCGTGCCGCTGTTCGTGACGTCGACGCGAAGGCGGCCGCCGTCGACCGTGCCGGCGATCGTGATGCGTCCGCCGCGGGTCAGGCGGCTGATGCCGTGCTTGACGGCGTTCTCGACGAGCGTGAGGACGAGCATCCGCGGCACGAGCTGGCGGCGCGCGTCGGCGTCGACCGCCACGTCCACCTGCAGCCGCTCCTCGAACCGGACGCGTTCGAGCGCCAGGTAGTCCTGCGCCGCGCGCAGCTCCTCGTCGAGCGTGACGACGTCGCGTTCGTCGGAGCGCAGCGTGTAGCGGAGCAGCTCGGCGAGCCGCGTGATCATCGCCTGCGCGCGCGGCGGATCCTCTGCGACGAGCGCGCGGACGCTGTTCAGGCAGTTGAAGAGGAAATGCGGATTGAGCTGCGATTCGAGCGTGCGGAGCCGCGCCTCGCGCGCACCGACCTCGAGCTGCAGCGCCCGGACCTCGAGCGCGCGCCGGCGCCGCCGCTCGTGGACGTTGAAATAGATCCAGATCCAGATCCCGAACGCCACGACGTAGCCCCAGAAGATGCCGACGAGCGGCGCCGGCCACCAGGCGCGCCATCGTCCGTCAGGCTGGAGGGCGATGTTGAACGCGCCGGTCAGCACGGTGAGCACGAACGAGACGGCAAGGACGGCCGCGGCGGCGCGCGGCAGGACCCCCGACGTCGGCAGCGTCAGCCACCCGTGGCTCAGCATCCAGTGGCGAAGACCGTGGCAGACGAGCGGGCACAGGACGAACAGAAAGCCGATCACCGACACGATCGGCCGAACGTGGATGCCTTCGTAATACAGCGTGAACGTCAGCACGTACACCGTGTACAGCCCCCAGCCCGAGAGCTGCAGCAGCCAGTACGTGCGATCGGCTCGCGGGACGACGCCCACGTCGGCCATTATCGCGTGAAGCCGCGCACGGCGGTGGCGCCCTGTGGATCGGACAGAAACGCATCCACCTGGTCGAAGAACCAGGCCGGGTCGTCGAACATGACGAAGTGCCGCGCTCGGTCGCTGATCGCGAAGTGCAGGCGCGGCAGCGACGCGTACTGCCGCGTGAACGTCTCGACGACGGCGTCTTTCGTCAGCGGAATCTGCATCGGCGCGAGCTGATCGCGCAGTCCGATCCAGGTGCCGAGCAGCAGCGTTGGCGACGCGATCGACGCCAGCGCGGGCCGCAGATCGGTGCCGAGCAGTTCGGCCATCGCGTCGGCGACCGTTTTCGGATCGGATCGCAGGCCCCATTCGGTGAGCAGATCGAGGTCCGCCGTGCTCGTCACCATGAACTTCGTCGACGCATGCGATCGAACGTATGCCTCGTACTGCTCGCGCGTCTGTGCGGCCTGGTACGCGCGCATCGCATCGATCATCGGCTTCGCGGCTTCGGCGCTGTCCACGCGGAACCAGGCCGCCGCCAGAAACGGCAGGCCGTCCACGATGACCAGCGGGCCGACGAGCGCCGGGTGCCGCGCCGCCAGATCCATCGCGATGGCAGCGCCGAGGCTGTGGCCGACGAGGATCGGCTTGTCGAGATGCTGCGCCTGGATGTACGCGGCGAGCTGATCGCGGGCCGACGCGAGCGGCGGGCCCTGCGCCGGCGGCACGCCTGCGAAGCCGGCGAGCGTCACGACGTGACAGGTGTATCGATCCTGATAGTGCGCGACCGTGCTCTTCCAGGTGTCGCCGGACGACGACATGCCCGGGATGAGGATCATCGCCGGACCCTTGCCGGACACCTGGACACGAAACGCCGTCGGCTCGGCGCACACGCCGACGACGAGCACAACCGACGCCGCACACGCTGTGATGAGTCGCATACTTCGCCTCCCGAAGGCAAAGGTAGCGGCAGAGCGGCCGCGGGCGGCGCGGATTGTGACGAGCGGTCGGAGGGCGTGACGAGCGTCAGCCGCCGAGCGACTACGATCCCGGTCTTTTTACTGGCGGCAGCCGCGTAATCCAGATCCCGCTGTTGATATCGTTGAAGTAGATCAGCCCGTTGTGCGGCTGCGCGCCCCACGTGAACGGCAGGTTCGGGCGCCAGCCTTTCGGATCGCCGGTCCACAGCCGCGCGATCTCGCGGCCCTGACGGTACAGATCGCCTCGCAGCTCGCCCGACACGTCGACCACGCGTCCGCCGCCGTTGTAATACCCCATGTACATGACGTCGTCGGCGACCCACATGTTGTGCGCGCCGGCTTCGGGCACCGTGTATTCCGCGACGCGCTTCGGGTGTGCGATGTCGCTGACGTCGACGACGTGCACGATCCCCTGCACCGGAATGCGATCGCGCGACAGGATGTCGAACTGCGCGGGGAACACCTCGTCGCCGACGAAGACGTAGTTCTTGTACCGGAACACGGAGTGCGCGCCGGCGAGCCAGCCGGGCCCGTAGAGCTCGTGATAGTTGAACCGCAGCTGGCCGACGAATTGCGGACTCGTCGGGCTGCCGCCTTTGATGCCGTTGCCGATGTCGAGGATCACAAGACCATCGCGCCAGTAGCCCATGTAGAGCAGGCCGTCCTTCGCGTACACGTCGTGGAGATAGCGGCCGGCCGAGACCAGCTCGCCCTCCTCGAACGTCACCGTGCGCGCCAGCGGGTTGGCGACCTCCCAGCGCGCCACCTCCTTCGGGTTTTTCACGTCGCCGAAATCGATCACCCGCAGCGATCCGGTCGCATCGTCGGTGGCGTAGACGTAGTGGCCGTCGATGAACGCGCTGTGGACGCCGCCGGTCACCGTCGCCGTGTACTCCGAGACGACTTTGGGATGCGCGGGCTGCGATGCGTCGAGGAACACGATCCCGTTCTTGCGATTCGACGCGCCTTCGCGCGTGACGACGACGATCGCGCCGTCAGGCGTCGTGCTCACATCGTTGACGAGGCGCGCGTCGAATCCGACGGAATCGGTCTTGAACGGCGCCGACGGGTTCGAGATGTCGTACACCCAGATCTTGCCCGCGATCGACGCCACGTACGCGTACTTGCCGACAATCCACTGTTCCGTCGTCTGGAAGTCCTCGAGCGGCGTGCGGCCGACGACCTCGAGCGGCCGCGCGACGTCGCGCGGCGCGACGACGATCGAGGCCGCCGCGCTGCGGTCGCCGCTCGACGCGGTGATGGTGTACGTGCCCGGCCGCTCGGCGACGAACGCGCCGTCCGGCTCGATCTGCGCGCCCTGGCCGGCAATCGACCAGCGGACGGCGGCGTCGAGCTTCGCGCCGCTCCCGCTCGTGGCCTGGGCCGTGAAATGCACCACGTCGCCCGTCCGCGCCTGCGCCGCCCGCGGCGTGACGGTCAGCGAGCGGACGGGATTGGCGACGACGGCCACATCGCTGGCGCCCGTCGCGTGGCCGCTCTTCGCGACGATGCGGGCGCGGCCGGCGGCGACGCCGGTGACGAGGCCCGCTCGGTCGACGGTCGCGACGGCCGGAGTATCCGATGTCCACGTGATCGCCGCGTCCGCGCGCGGATCGCCGTTCGGCGTTCGTGCGACGGCGAGGAGCGGCACGCCCGCGCCGACGGCGATCGGCGATTTCAGTGCGTCGATGTCGATCCGCGCGACGCTCTGGGGCTTGACGACGACGGTCGCGAAGCCTGGCTTGCCGCCGACGATCGCGCCCACCTTGATCTCACCGGGCATGTAGAGCGTGATGGTTCCGGCCTCGATCGCCGCCGCCGAATCGAACGGCGTCGCGAACCAGGTGCTCGGCTTCTGGTCCAGGCGATTGTTCTCGGCGTCGAACGCTGCCGCGGTGAACGTGATCGTCTGGCCGACCTCCGCCTCGACGCGGGCGGGCGTGATCTCGACGCGCGCCGGCTTTGGCGCCGCCGCCTGCTGCAAAAACGTCAGCGCAGACAAAACCGTCAGAACCCCGCGCATCGCACCCTCCGGCGGAGCACTTTAACCTAGTTCATCCCCCTCCGGTCTAAGTGTTCAGTCACGGAGGGCGATCGATGGCCGATCGGCTGATCCAACACCTGCTGCGGCGCGCCGGGTTCGGGGCCAGTCCGGCGGATCTCGCGACGTACCAGAACCTCTCGTACTCGCAGGCCGTCGATCGGCTCGTCGACTACGAGGCGATTCCCGACACGGTCGATCAGAACATCGGCAAGGTGGGCTACGTCGGCACGACATCGCGCGGGCCCTTCTCTCCAAACACGGTGGCCGACGATGCCCGGCAGCGGTGGCTGTTCCGGATGCTGCATTCGGAGCGGCCGCTGCAGGAAAAGATGACGCTGTTCTGGCACAACTACTTCGCGACTGGTTTCTCGAAAGTCGCCGGCCGCGTGAAAGGCGAGAACGCCACGCGGCTGATGGCGGCGAAGCGCTCGGAGGATCCGCTGCAGCAGCGCGGACAGATCGAGCTCCTGCGCGACAACGCCCTCGGCAGGCTGCGCTACCTGATGATCGGCATCGCCCAGGATCCGGCGATGCTGATCTGGCTCGACGGCGACTCGAACACGAAGGCCAGGCCGCAGGAGAACTTCGGGCGCGAGCTGATGGAGCTGTTCTCGCGCGGCGTCGGCTACTACACCGAAGAGGACGTCTACGCGGCCGCGCGCGTCTTCACCGGCTGGAACCTGAACTTTCCCGCCGATCCGAACGACCGATCGTCGTCGTTCGCGTTCATCTACCGCGCGAACCAGCACGAGACGTCGGCGAAGACCTTCAGCTTTCCCATCTACGCTGACGGCAGCCGGACGATCCCGGCGCGCTCGGAAAGCGCGGGGCTGCAGGACGGCATCGATCTGATTACCGCGCTCGCGAGCCATCCCGAGACGGCGCGGCGGCTGGCGACGAAGCTGTACGCCTTCTTCATCAGCGAGACGATCGCGCCGCCCTCGAGCGTGATCGACGATCTGGCCGCCGTCTACCTGCAGAACGACACCGCGCTGAAGCCGGTCGTCCGTCGTCTCCTGAGCTCCGCGGCGTTTCAGAGCGACGCGGCGTACTTCACGCGCTACTCGTGGCCGGTGGAATTCGTCGTGCGGTCGATGAAGGAAGCGGGATGGAACGGCTTCTCCCTCGGCAGCACGCTGTCGCCGCTCAACAGCATGGGACAGGAGCTGCTCGAGCCGCCCGACGTCGCCGGCTGGGTGCTCGGCCAGAACTGGTTCTCGACGGGCGCGACGCTCGCGCGGATGAATTTCGGATCGACCCTGGCGTCCAATCAGAAGTTCAAGCTCGCCGGCGCCGCCGCGCCGGCGCGGGCCAGCGCGCAGGCCGTCGTCGACTACCTGCTGACGCGGCTGACGCCCGCGGATCTAGACCGCGCCGCCTACGCGGATCTCGTGACCTACGCGAGCGCCGGATCGGCGTGGACCGGATCGGACGCGCAGCTGCAGACCAAGACGCCGGGCCTCGTGCATCTCATCCTCGGCTCCCCGGAGTACCAGCTCGTATGATGACCAGACGCACATTCGTCAAGAACGGCGTCGCGGCGTTCACGGTCAGCTTCGTGGCGCCGGCGTTCCTCTCCGATCTCGCGCGGGCGCAGGGCGCGGCGAGCCGCAACCTCGTCGTGCTCGATCTGAGCGGCGGCAACGACGGCTTGAGCATGCTCGTGCCGTACACCGATCCGTTCTATTACAGCCGGCGCCCGACGCTGGCGATTCCGGCGGGGACAGTCCTGCAGGTCGGCAGCGACGCGGGCGGCAGACCGCTCGGGCTGCATCCGAAGCTCACCGGGCTGCGCGACATCTTCAATCAGGGCCGGCTCGCGATGATCCAGCGCGTCGGCTACGAGAACTCGAGCCGATCGCACTTCACCGGCACCGACATCTGGTCGACGGCCACCCCCTCGAACGCACAGGGCTCCGGCTGGATCGGCCGCTACCTGAGCACGCTGGCGCAGCCGCTCGATCCGCTCGTGGCGTGGAACACGATCGGCGACACGCCGCACGCGCTGCAGTACGCGGGCGTGGCCGTGGCGTCGATTCCGAGCGTGACGGGCTACGCGTTCAACAGCCCGAACACCGGCGCGGAAGCGTCGCTCGAGCGCGCCGCGGCCGGGGCCATCAGCTCGCACGTCCCGGTCGACCGGCCGCACATCGCCTTCGTCGGCGCGAGCGCGCAGGCGGCGATGGCGACGCTCGATCGCGTCGCGTCGGTGGGCGCGTACAAGCCGAGCGTCAGCTATCCCACCAACGGCTTCGGCCAGGCGCTCCAGGCGATCGCGGGCGCCATGGCGAAGCAGATCGGGACGAAGGTGTTCTGGATCCAGACCGGCGGCTTCGACACGCACGCGTCGCAGGACACAAACGGCGACAACGGCGCGTACGTCCGGCTGATGACGACGCTCAACGACGGGCTGTCGGCGTTCTACAAGGATCTGTGGAACCAGGGGCTGCTGAACGACACGCTGCTGCTGTCGTTCTCGGAGTTCGGCCGGCGCATCGTGGAGAACGGCAGCAGGGGCACCGACCACGGGTCGGCGAGCGTGATGCTGGCCATCGGCGGCGCGGTCCACGGCGGCCTGTTCGGCACGGCGCCGTCGCTCGATCCAGGATCGGCGAATCCGACGGTCGAGAACAGCGGCAACGACGTGCGATTCGAGACCGATTTCCGATCCGTCTACGCGCGCGTGATCGACAACTGGCTGGGCGGCAGCTCGGTGCAGGTGCTCGGCGGCGACTTCAGGAAGAGCGGGTTGGAGTTCGTCTAACGCGTCGACTCGACGACCTGTCTGGCGCGCTCGACCGCTGCGCGCGCGTCCTCGACGCTCTCCTTGGCGCGCTCCCAGGCCGCGCGCGCCTGCGCTTCGGCGGCGGCCGCGCGAGTCAACGTCGCCGTCGCGCGGTCCAGCGCCGCCGCCGCCTGGCGCGCATCCTCCGCGCGCTTGCGCTCGGCTTCACGCTGTTCGCGAAGGCTCGCCGCGTCGTGCGCCGGTTTTGCCGGACTCGCAGCCGGTCGCCCTTTCGCGACGACCGGCGTGACCCCTGTCAGCGCCTCGAATCCCGCCGGCTGCAGCGCGCGCGTCAATCGGCCCGGCGGCTCCGGCAGCTCCCGGGCGAGCGACACCGCTTCGAGCGTGCGCGACAGCTCGTCGGCGTTCGGCTGCGATCCTTCCGCGCCGGCGATCTCGAGCGCGCGCTGCACGGCGTCCGCGATCGCCGCGCGATGCGTGTCGATGGCGCCCCGCACGTCGCGGTGCTTTCCCTCGAGCGCCGCGATCTGCGCGTCGCGGAGTCGGGCGCCGGCTTTCCTCAGCCGATCGAACGCGGCGCGGTCGCGCCAGTACAGCTGATTCACCGCCCACGGGACGACCGTCGGCTTTGCCAGCTTGCGCACGCCCGCGGCATCCGCGCCGCTCAGCGTTTTCGCCAGCGCGTTGCGTGCACCCGTGAACTGGTCGAGCGGCTTTTCATACAGCTCGTCAATCTGCCTATCGAGCTTCGCGCCGAGGGCGGCCACGCCCAATTATAGGCACGCGCCGTGCAGCCTTATGGATGACGCCAATGAGATAAGGAGGAGGCGAGAATGTCCTTGAAGACAGTCATCACAACAGCAAGCGTCGCGCTGACGCTGACAGTGGCTGTGCCGCACGCCAACGCGCAGCAGACGCAGAGCGCGCAGCCGACGCAAAGCACGCAGCCGACACAGTCGCAGCAGAGCAGCCAGCCATCGCCCACGATGCAGCAACCCGCGTCCACCCCGCAACAGTCTGTCCCGATAACGCCGCCGCCGACCTCGACCCAGCAGCCGGCGCAACAGCCGCAAACGGGCACGACCGGCACGACGACGTCCGGCACGACGACGTCCGGCACGAGCACGTCCCAGCAGCCGGCGACGCAGCCGGCGCCGCCGACGACCGCACAGCCGACGACGGCGCAGCCGGCCACGACGTACCCTGAACCGCAGCAGCCTGCGCCGACGCGTCCATCCGAAGTGAAGCCGACGATGACCGAGCCCGGCACCGCGCAGCCGGCGACGGCGCCGCAGCAGCCGCAGCAGGTAGCGCCGACACCAACCGGCACGAGCGGCAGCGCCGCGGCCGGACAGACGCCGACCGATCAGGCGACCGCCACGCGCCGCAGCGGCCGTCTGCCCGGCACCGCCAGCAATCTGCCGTTGATGATGCTGCTCTCGCTCGCGGCGTTCGCCGCGGCCGGGACGGTCCGCGTCGCTCGCAGTCGATAGCGGGGACAGATGGGGGACAGGTGGGGGACGGACCCCCGTCTGTCCCCTTCGTTCATTCCGATCGCAGCGCGATCATCGGGTCCACCTTCATCGCCCGCCGCGCGGGCGCGTAGCTCGCCGCCGCCGCAATCCCGATCAACACCACGGAGACCGCGACGAGCGTCACCGGATCGGTTGGCTTGACCTCGAAGAGCAGCGCCGACATCACCCGGCCCGTCGACCACGCGGCGGCGAGGCCGCATGCCACGCCGATGCCCGAGAGCGCGACGGCGTCGGCGACGACGCCGCGGCCCAGCTGCGCGGCCGGCGCGCCGAGCGCGAGGCGGATGCCGAATTCGGTCCGTCGCCGGCTCACGACGTAGGACACGACGCCGTACAGACCGACCGCGCTCAGGAGGACCGCCATCGCGGCGGCGATCGCGAGCAGCAGCATCGTGAACGAGGTTCGCGCCATCGATCGCGCGAACAGCTCGTTCATCGTTCGCGCGTTGGCCATCGGGACGTTCGGATCGACGTCGGCGAGCGCTCGGCGAACGGCTCCGAGAATCCCGGCGGGCTCCTCGGTGCCCGTGCGCACGACGATCGTCATGGCACTGGGCGGCGACCAGAGCGGCGCGCCCTCCATCGGCACCATCGGAAAATACACCGCCTCCAGCGGCGGCCGATCGAGGCCGTTCGCGCGGACGTCGCCCGCGACGCCGACGACGCGGTAATACGGCGGCCGATCGCCGTTCCCCTTGATGCCTTTGCCCAGCGCGTCCTCGCCCGGCCAGAGCCGCCGCGCGAGCGCCTCGCTCACGACCGCCTCGCCGATGGCTCGCTCGGTGTCGTTCCAGTCGGGCGCGCGGCCGCGCACGGGGATGCCGAGCGCGCGGAAGTAGCCGGGCGCGACCAGTATCGTGCCGACGCACGGCGCGACCTTGCCTCTCGGGACCGGCTGGCCTTCCACGAACACGAGCGAGCAGCCGTCGTCGCCGGTCAGCGGGACGGCTTGCGTGGCGCCGGCGACCTCGACGCCGGGCAGCGCGCCGATCCGCTCGAGCGTGGATCGATAGAAGGCCGCAACGTTCGCGTACGTGCGATAGCGCGCGAAGGGGATCGAGACGTCGAACATCACGACGCGCGCCGGGTCGAAACCCGGCTGAACGCGGAGCAGGTGCTGTACGCTGCGGATCATCAGCCCGGCGGCCGCGAGCAGCACGAGCGCGAGCGCCACCTGACCGACGACCAGCAGACGGCGCAGGAGATGCTGTCCGGCGGACGCGGTCTGGGCGCCCTGCCGCAGCGCGGTCGACACGTCGCGGCGCGAGCGCGCGATCGCCACGAGCGCGAGGACGGCCGTCGAGACGATGGCCGCCGCGATCGCGCACGCAAGGCTCGCCCAGTCCAGTTGAATCTCGGCGAGGCGCGGCAGCGTGCGAGGCGCCAGCGCCACGAGCGCGCGCAGTCCGCCCCACGCGAGCAGCGTGCCGATGAGCGCGCCGGCGATCGAGAGCGCCAGGCTCTCGACGGCCGCGTCGCGTGCCAGATGTCCGCGCGTTGCCCCGAGCGCGATGCGAATCGCGGCCTCGCGCCGCCGCGACTCGGCGCGCACGAGGAAGAGATTGGCGACGTTCGCGCCGGCGATGACGAAGACGAGCGCAACCGCGCCCATCAGGATCCACAGCACGCTGGCGACCGATCCCACGACCGAGTCGCGGAGCGGGACGAGCGTCGTGGCAAACCGCGTCTGCGACATGAACGCGGGCGAGTACGCGCTGGGAAAGAGGTCGGGCAGACGCACCGTCAGCGCCGTCAGCTGCGCCTGTGCCGACGCGAGCGTCGCCGTTGGCGCGAGGCGCGCGATGCCCGTGTAGATGTGCGAGTTCACGGCGGGCGCCGACGGATTGAGCCAGAGCGGCATCCATCCACCGGTTGCCGCCGGCGCGGCGGCCGATTGTCCGGGCACGTCGACGCCCGGCTCGAGCACGCCGACGACTTCGACCGGCCGGCCCTCCATGTCGATCTTGCGGCCGACGATCTGCGGATCGCCGTTGAACCGCCGGATCCACAACGTGTGACTGACCACGATGACGCCCGTCGAGGGTGGGGCGCGCGTGTCGGCGAGCGTCAGCAGCCGCCCGTACCGCGGGCGGGCGCCAAGCATCGGGAGCACCGCTTCGCTGACGAGGGCAACGAGCACGCGCTCGGCGGGCTGTCCCACGGCGGATGCGTCGACGCCGAACGTCGCCGAGAAGCGGCGAAAGATTCCAACGCTTTCGAGGGTCGTGGCCTGCTGCTGGAAGTAGAAGAGCTCGGCGGTGGCGAGCCCCCACACCGCCTCGGGCTTCACGCCGGGCACGCGCGATTGCACCGCGACGAGGCGCCCCGGCTGCGGGTAGTCGAGCGGCCGCAGCACGACGCGCTCGAGCACGGTGAAGATCGCGGTCGTCGCGCCGATCCCGAGCGCGAGCGTCACGATCGCGACGCCCGCAAAGCCGCGTGCCTTCAGCAGCGTTCGGCAGGCCAGACGAAGGTCGGTCCACACGGTTGCCTCTCCGTCCCCGGGTTAGACGGACGCAACGCGCGCAGAGATGACGACCTTCAGGGATGCGACACGCTGAGCGTGTAGGTTTCGATGACAGTGAAATTTCCGGCGTCGTACACCGCGATGCAGTAGGAGCCCTTCGGGATCGACCCGCCGAGCCCCGCCACGTTCAGCTTCGACGTCGCGTTCAGGCTGACGATGCTGCACTGGCCGCTGGCGCTTTGCCCGTAGACGATGCCGAACGGGACGTTCGTCGGCGGCACCAGCGCGGTCACGACGGCCGTCCACGTACCCGAGCTCTTGACGGTGAACGAGTGCACCTGGCCGATCCCCGAGCCGGAGCTCGAGAGCGGCTCGACGGTGCCGGAGAACGTTTCGTTCACGTTCTTGGACGGGTCCGCGACGCCGTCGCTGCACGCCGCGGCGGTGCCGATGAGCACGGCGAGGAGCGCGACGGCCGACCGACCGCGAAGCATCAATGCCTTTCGGGCTGGCGGTCGAATTGTCCCACGTCCAATCGCTGAATGCCAGCGATGATCACTAGCCTGAGTTGTCGCTGCCGGTCCGAACGGGTACCCTCTGAGCGTGGCTTCCGCGTGGCGCTCGTGTGCGATCGTCCTTCTCGCCGTCTGTAGCATCGCGGCCGCGTCGCGCTCGCACGCGCGCTTCGGGATTGCGGTCTCGAACCTGCTGCCGCCGGTTCCCGACAAGCTGACCGAGCTTGGCGTCGGGACCATCCGCGGCGGCTGCGACTGGGGCGCACTGGAGCCGGAGCGCGGCCGATTCGACTGGTACTGCGCGGACCTCGTCATCGTTCCGGCCGAGCGCCAGCATCTGCGGACGTACTTCACCGTCGGCTGCACGCCCGCGTGGGCAAATGCGGGCGCCGGCTGCGCCGGAATGCCGTCCGATCTCAACGACTGGTACACGTTCGTCGCGAACTTCGTCGCGCGCTACAGGAAGACGAATACCGTGCTCGGCATCTGGAACGAGCCGAATCTCCAGAAGTTTCTCGACGACGATGCGGACGCGACGGGCTACAGCCTCCTCTTCGTCAACGCGTCGAACGCACGCCGGCTGATCGCGCCCGATTTTCCGATCGCCGGACCCGAGACGAGCCACCATGCGCTGGCGAACGGCTACTTCGCGGCGGCCGTCGCGCGCATCGAGGCGCTGAAGGCGTTCGGGCCGCGCGACATCGTAGCCGTGCACTGGTATCCCGACGGTCCACCGATCGTGGCCTATCTCGATCAGATTCATGCGATCGCGAACCGCGAGGTCTGGCTCACGGAAACCGGCATCAGCACGCCCGACGAGTCGCTGCAGGCGCGGTTCGTCACCGACGTGCTCGACGCGTTCCAGAGCAGCCGCCGTCCCTGGTGGACGCACGTGATCATCTATCGCTTGTGGGACGGCGAGCCCTGCTGCTCCGAAGCGCTGCTGCGCGCGGACTTCACCACCCGGCCGGCGTTCGACGCCTATCGTGCCTGGCTGCTCGAGCATCCCGAACGTCCGGCGATTCCGCGCGACGGCGAGCGGTGACCACGCGGCCGGCTGTCGCGTCGCCGGCTTCCCCCGTCCGCCGCGGGTGGGCGCTGAACCTGTGGCACACGGCTCATCGCCGGCTGCTCGCGATTGATCGTTCGACCGCGATCCGCATCGTCATCGCCTGCGCGCTCCTCTCGCTCGTCCTCAAGCTCGTGAACATCGTCGTGCATTACGGGTTCTGGACGGGTGACGACGTCGAGATTCACGAGATGACGCTGTCGGCGCTGTTCGGGTGGAACTGGCGCGCCTGGGAGCTGCGCAGTCCCTTCTATCCGATGACGTTTGTGTATCCGATCCAATGGGTGCTCTTCGAGCTCGGCGCGAGGGATCCGTTCACGTTCGTGCTCGGCGGCCGTGCAGCGGTCGCGCTGATTTCGACAGCCAGCGTGCTCGTCCTGTTCAAGGTTGCGGAGCGCGCGACCGGCTCGGTGCGCGTCGCGCTGCTGAGCGCGATGATCTTCGCGTTCAGCAAGCTTCACATCATCGGCGGGAGCACGGAGCTGCCGCGGACGGTGTCGTCGCTCTTCGTTCTCGTCGCGTTCTGGCTGCTGATGTCGACGCGGCGGCCGCCGGCGGCCGCGGCGCTGTCGGGCGCGCTGCTCGGGATTGCGGCCGCGATGCGGTTCAGCGAGGAAGTGTTTCTGCTGCCGGCGGCGGTTCAGTTCGCGCTCAATAGACGCTGGCGCGATCTCGCGCTGTCGGTCGCATCGTTCGCCGTCGTCGTCATCGCGATCCTCGGCGCCGGCGATGCGCTGTACTGGGGCCGTCCGTTCTACAGCTCGAGGCAGATCGTCGACTTCACGCTCGTCCAGCGGCTCTCGTCGCGCGGCTACGAGCGCTGGTACGCGTACGTCGCGTCGATCCCGCGATGGACCGACGTCGTGACGATCGGGTTTGCGCTCGCCGGGATCCGCTCGTGCGATCGCGCGGTCGCTCTCTGGGCGGGCATTCCAGTGTTTGCGCTCAGCCTGTTGCCGCACAAGGAGCCGCGGTATCTCATTCCGATTCTTCCGTACGTATCGATCCTGGCGGCGGCGGGATTCGCCGCGCTGCTCGCGCGGATCGTCGCGGCGCCGACGTCGGAAGGGGAGCGCGTGTGGCAGCACCGCCGGGCCGCGGCTCTGCTCGTCGCGGTCTTTGCCGCGATCGTGATGGAAGCGAGCGGCTATCGGCTGATCCGGAGCGAGCGAGCCGTCGACGTCGCTCGCTTCATCAACCAGGACCGGGGCCGACGCGGCGTCGCCGCGGAGCAGATCTGGCAACTCGGCGGCCGCATCTACCTCAGCGGACACGAGCCCGTGATCGACATCGATCCAACCCGCATCGGAGACCCGGAGCAGATTCAACGAGCCGTTCGCGACGCGCGGATTGAATGGGTTGCGCTGCTCGCGCGCGACGCGGGTCGGTTCGGGTACGACATCACGCTGCAGCGGTCGGGTTTCGACGAGGTGAGCGTCGATGCCGTCGCCCGGTCGCCGTATCGATTGTTCAGACGGGCGCCTTAGAGGTTTCGCATTGCCGTCTGTGGATCGACGCGGACGGCGCGGATGACGGGGCCGAGGCACGCGCCGACGGCGACGAGGACGATGAGCGCGCCGACCCCGGCCAGCGTCGCGGGATCGCCTGGCGCGACGCCGTAGAGCAGGCCGGCGAGCACCCGGGTCGCGGCAGCGGCCGCGGCGGCGCCGACGAGCAGGCCGATCGCGACGGGCCGCAAGCCGCTCGTCAGCACCATGACGGCGATGTCCGCGCCGCGCGCGCCGAGCGCCATTCGCAGCCCGATTTCTCCGCGCCGCTGGAACACGGTGTAGGAAATCACCGCGTAGATGCCGGCGGCGCCGAGCAGCACGGCGAGCGCCGCGAATCCGCCCAGGAGCAGCGCGCTGAAGCGCGTTCGCCAATACAGATTGCGCATCCGCTGGCCCATCGTCTCGACCGCGTAGACGTTCGTGTCGCGCGAGAGCGACCATATCGTGCGCTCGGCTTCGACCGCAGGACCGTTCGCATCGCCTTTGGGCACGCGCATCACGACGCTCATCACCGGGAGCGGGTTCTGCGCGTACGGCATGTAGAAGGCGGGCAGCGGCGTCGGATCGGTGCCGGCCGTGATGACGTCGCCGGCCACGCCGACGATCTCCATCGGCTGCGGCCGTGGTCCGAACACTGCGAAGCTCCGTCCGATCGGGTCGACAGCCGGGAAGTACCGACGCGCCATCGACAGGCTGATCACCACGACGCGGCGGGCCGCCGCGCCATCGGCCTCCGCGATGCCGCGGCCGCTGACGATCGGGATCCCCATCGTGTCGAAGTAGTCGGGCATCACGATGCGCGCAACGGCGCTCGGAGGAGCCGCGGCCTCTTCGGCGACGCCGGGCAAGGTGAGGCGCACCGCCCCGAACACGCCCGTCTGGACCGGCGGCTCAGCGCTGACAGCGCTTGCGCGGGCGACGCCGGGTACCCCTTCGAGGCGCCGCTTCAGCTCGTCGAAATGCGCGACGCGCGAAGCGGGCGTCTCGAACGCCTCGCCGCGCAGCGACGTCCTGATCTTGAGCACGTGATCGATCTCGAACCCGGGGCGGACGTGCAGGAGCCCGACGTAGGTCCGCAGCATCAGACCGGCGGCCGACAAAATGACGACGGCGAGCGCGACCTCGCAGACGACGAGCATTTCGCGCATGCGGCGCGCGGGGGCGGACACGTTGCCGCGGCCGCCTTCGCGGAGCGCCTCAATCACGTCGAGCCGTGTGATCCGGCGCGACGGCGCCAGCCCGAACACCACACCGGATGCAATGGAGATGATCAGTGTGAAGATCAGCACCGGCGGATCGACGCTCACGCGGTCGAGAAACGGCACGCCGGCCTGCGGAGGTATGAGCCGCGCCAGCGGCTCTGCCGCAAACGCGGCGAGCGCCGCCCCGACAGCGCCGCCGGCGAGCGACAGCACCAGGCTCTCCACGAGCAGCTGGCCGACGATGCGAGACCGGCTGGCGCCGAGCGCGGCGCGCAGTGCCACGTCGCGCGCGCGCTCCGTCGCGAGGGCGAGCGTCAGGTTCGCCACGTTCGCGCAGGCGAGCAGCAGCACGAGGCCGACCGCGGCGAGCAGCAGTCCGCCGGTCTGGCTGAACGGGCCGACGACGTGATCGCGCAGCGGCACCAGCGCGGCGCTCCAGCGGTCGTTCGTGTCGGGAAACTGTTTCGCCAGCCGCGCCGTGATCGCCGCCATCTCGGCCTGCGCCGATGCGAGGCTGCGTCCGCGCGCGAGCCGGCCGTAGACGAGCACGTCGCGCGTCGTCCGATCGTTCCGCTGCGCCGAAAACGGCGCAGGCACCCACAAGCCCGGCTGGACCGAGAAGACGTGCGCGCTGTAGAAGTCCGGCTTCATCACGCCCACGACCGTGTGCGGCCTGCCGTCGAGATCGATCGGCCGGCCGACGAGCGTCGGGTCGCCGCCGAAGACCGATTGCCAGAGCCCGTAGGACAGGATGACGACGTCGCCGTTGCCGGGCGCGTCTTCGCCTGCGTTGAACGTCCGGCCGATCGCCGGCCTGACGCCCAGCACGTCGAAGTAGTTCGCGGCGACGGCGTGGACGAGCGGGACGATCGGCGTGTCGACGCTGGTGATGCGCCGGCTCTCGTTGCGAAGCGCGGTCATCGCGGTGAAGCCCGCCGTCGACTCGCGCCAGTCGAGGAAGTCGCCGACCGTCGACGGCAGCCGGCCGCTCTGGCCGCGGGCGGCGCCGTCGGCGAAGACGACGACGAGCGAGTCGACGTCGGCGTAGGGCAGCGAGCGCAGCAGAACGGCGTCGACCACGGAGAAGATGGCGGTGTTGGCGCCGATGCCGAGGGCGAGCATGAGCACGGCCATGACGGAAAAGGCGGGACGCCGCCGCAGGGAACGCACCGCGTGGCGCACGTCGGAGATGAGCATGATGGTCGGCGGAAGAGCAATCGCGGTACCGATGCGCGAGGTGTGGCCAAACGTTTGTGCGAGCGCAGGTTAGCGTGTGGAGCGATTGGCGGCGGGCGTTCGCGATTGTTCGATCGCGAACGCCGCCGTCTCGGATGCGGGACGAGTCTAGTCGGCGAGGCGCAGCGACGGGACGTCGCTGAAATCGGCGCGGTTGAGCGTCCACAGCGCGGCGTTGTGCTCGATGGCGCTGGCGGCGATCGCCAGGTCGATTTCGCGGCCACGCGCCCGAGCCACCTGTCCGTACAAACGAGCCGCGCGCGCGGCCTCGGCCGAACCAAAGGGCACGGCGGACGTGCGCGGAAACAGCGATTCCTGATCAGCGAGCTGGGCCGGAGTGCGTGGTCCTCGCAGCCACTCGTACAGCACCAGACAGCTCATCTGAATCCGCTCACCGCGCTCGATGGCGTCCCGCAGCTTCGGCGCAGAACGCCGCGGGCCAGTGAGCGCATCGATCAGCACCGAGGTATCGAGGTGGATCATCGGGACCGGTGACGGCGTCCACCGGCGCGGCGGGCGAGGCGGATGTCACGCAATTCGCGGTCGACCGCCGTCGCCGATCGGGTAGGACGACGCTTCACGATCGCGTCGAGGGCTGCGAGCATCCGGAGGCGCTCATGCTCGCTCAACCGCCCCACTCGCTCGGCATAGTCGCGGACGGCTTCGCGCACGACCTGGCTCTGGGGTTTGTTCAGCCGCTCGGCCGCCTGGCGCAGCCGCGCCACGGTCTGGTCGTCGAGCGTGAACGTCACCTTCACCATACCGATACCATATTACCATACACGGCGACGCTCGGCTGAAGCCTCGCGCTACATCACCCGGCGAGATCAGCGGGACGCGCAGCCCGGCAAGCGGAATGCGCCGATTCTGGTCGAGTACGCCGCGGCGTCCTTCTTGACGTAGTCGCCGACGTACCAGATCGTGCAGTCGTCGGTCGGATCGATGGCCGTCTGCGTGTAGTCCTCCCAGCGCAGCGTGTTCAGCTGCGCGGCCTCACCCTCGGCCAGGACCGCCTCGCGCAGCGTGAGCTGTCCGGGCGGATCGCTCGTGAGACGCGCGGCGAAGCGCTGGCCGACGAACGACGCGCCGCCGCCGAACGAGTAGCCGATGCCGATGTTGCCCGCGCGATCGATTGCCGGGCTCGCCATCCATCGGAACAGACCGTCGGGCGCGTAGGTGCCCTGCTGGTGCAGCATCACCTGGCGCCTCTTGTCGAGTCGGAACTCATACCAGCGCACACCGCCGCCGCCCGCCGAGGTATTGACCGAATGCGCCGCGACGATCGATTCGCGGCTGCCGAGGCGTCGGTACACGAGGCGCGCCATGATCTTGTCGCCTTGCGCGTCGAGACGCCGCTCGACGCCCGGCTGCGGCACGCAGTGGGTGAGCTGGCCGTCGCACAGGTAGTGGTACGGCGCGACGGCGATCTTTGCAGGACCGGCGACGGTCGTCTTCGCCGGATCCTTCCAGTCGACGTGGAACTGCCATGTGTCGATCGCGGCGTCCTCGTAGACCTTGTCGAGCTGCGTGCCGCCGGCCGCCATCATGATGTTCGGCGCGCCGGGCGGCGGAAGCTCCCTGCCGTCGAGATCGGCGTTGTTGAGGAAGTTGACGTTCTCGACGATCGCGCACTGCTCGGTCGCGGGCTCGCCCTTGAGCATCCGCGCGCGATCGACCACGCACGCGTGCTTCTGCGTGGCGACGGTGTCGGAGATCCGGTTGTCGCTCGTGCTCGTCGGCACGTAGTAGCCGTCCGGCCAGAGCGCCGGCCGCGGATAATCGGGGAAGAGCGGGCGCAGGAACTCGTAGCGATAGTACGGCCCGAACGGATCCGAGCCGGCGCTGATCGCGTAGCACATCGAATAGGGGCCCTGCGGTCCGGGATCGCCGCGCCCGCGGCCGCCTCCCGGCGGTGGGGCGGCGGACCCCGCGGGCGGCGTCGGCGACGGAGCCGGCGGCTCGAACAGCCGCACGGCCGGGCCCGGCTGATTCGGCCGCCCGGGCGGACTCACGTAGATCGTCGATCCGCCTTTCCACTCGCCGGGCTGATCGGGCCGCACGGCCGCGCGCCGGAAGATCGGCAGCACGATCAGCCAGCGATCGGCGAGCTGGTCGTAGCGAACGACGGCGTCGCCGTTGTTGTTCGCCTCGCACGCGCCGCCGAACCCCCTGAACACGTTGTTCGTCGCAACCGAGCCGTAAAGCACCCTGCCGTCCGTGTCGAACAGCTTGCCCTTCTTGGTGAAGATCGCCATGCGCGAGTTCACCGTCTGGACGATGTGATTCGGGCCGACGGCGAGGCTGTTGTCCGATGGGTTGCGAACGGCGGACGTGCCCTGCGGCCCCTCGAAGCCGACGCCGAGGCCGTCGAAGCTCGCGACGAGCGCCGCCGCGGGCTTCGGGCCCTGCGCTTTCTGCTCGACGGCCGCGGATCCGACCGGCACGGTGATCGTCGGCGGTACGATCGGCGCAGTCGGGTTCTGCGCGATTGCGAGGGGCAGGAACGCAAGCCACCGCCGCCTACGCGCTCTGCGCTTCGGCGAGGCAGGCTCCGTCATCGGTCGACCCACGGTCCCTCCACATTGTCGTCGTCGGCGTCGACGGTCGACGCCTTGCGATCCTTGTCGGTCCACTCCGGCGGCGTCGCGCCGAGCAGGTGGCGCACGAAGAAGTCGAAGCGCTTGTGCTCGCCGTACGCGCCGCCGGCGCCGTGGCCGGCGCCCGGAATGTAGAGGAAGTCGAAATCCTTGTCGTGCTTGATCAACTGGTTGATCACCTGCAGCGTCGACGAGGGATCGACGTTGGTGTCCATCTCGCCGACGACGAGCAGCAGGTGTCCCTGGAGCCGGTACGCGTTGTCCACGTTGGACGAAGCGCCGTAGTGCGGACCGAGCGGCCATCCCATCCACTGCTCGTTCCACCAGATCTTGTCCATCCGGTTGTCGTGGCAGCCGGCCGCCGACACGGCCGCTTTGTAGAGCTCGGGATGGAACAGCAGGCCGCCGAGCGCGTTCTGGCCGCCGGCCGACGTGCCGTAGACGCCGACGCGGCTGATGTCGTACCAGGGGTACTTCGCAGCGACGGCCCTGTGCCACAGGATGCGATCGGGGAAGCCCGCGTCGCCGAGGTTCTGCCACGCCACGTCTTGGAACGCTTTCGATCGGT